>ENA-OWZK01000134-OWZK01000134.1-human-gut-metagenome-genome-assembly--contig:-NODE-134-length-23503-cov-27.3203_pt1 | contig 23503 bp, 27 predicted proteins | sample MGYA00249764_ERZ652114 | MGnify/ENA primary metagenome ERZ652114 (study PRJEB26925, sample SAMN05827163) | human gut metagenome | biome: ENVO:2100002; feature: ENVO:00000062; material: ENVO:00002003... | reverse complement strand
AATACCTGCCTGTCACGCAGGGGGTCGCGGGTTCGAGTCCCGTCCGTTCCGCCACTATTCGAGGCCATGCTATTGATTAGCATGGCCTTTTTTATGCTTGTTTTTTTCGGTATGCCATCCAGTATGCCATTGCCGTCCGGCTTGCACTGGCTCACCTGAGATAGCTTCGGACAACTCACTCACCTCTCATCTCGCTGGCAGTGCTCCCGGATAGTGTCGGGCGATGATGTTGTTCAGCTTATCAATCAACTCAGGTCGCTTGAATACGATGTGTGCAGTTCCCTTCTGAAAATACTTAATCACAAACATCTCATCCTCGTAACGGTTACTGTGCCTGTTCTCATGGATATGATCGCTGAGACGACGGGTAACGTCAGCGCGGTTGTAGGGAACCGGTTTGCCATCAAGAAGCATCAGCATACGCTCAAGGTCAGCTAACCGGTCACGCTGCCAGCCCCAGTTAAGCCCAAATCCCCACCGATCGAACTTGACTAGTCCGGTAACGATAATTTTCGCCCCAAACTTGCAGGGGAATTTGTCTTAAAATTCCAGCTTAAACCTTTGAACACATTTATCACTCCGCGCTCAAACACCTCGCCCTTGTTCAGATGCAGTTGCTCAAACGTGCTGAGAATATTCTCTTCGCTGACGGCAGGAATGTCATCCTTTTCCAGACTGTTGTACCACTGGTCACGAGCCTGAGCATCCATGAGCGAAATCATGCCCGACTTCTTCATCAGGTCTCGCCATATGCTGCGATCGAGATTACGGGTAATAGCTTTCATCGCCGCTTCTGGTTTCTCCATCAACCAGCAGCCGCAACGGAAATCCTGCTTCATAGCCCAGTCCAGCGCGGTTTTTCCCCCGATACTGCGGGTCAGCATCGAAACATCGTCCAGTTGTTGCATGAGCACTTCAATCTGCGCCAGCGCGGCATTACGTCCCGTGACAATACGCTCAATGCTGGTGGAGCAAATCACGTCGGTGTGGCCGGTTAATACTTCGGGTTTGGTGAGAGTAAGCTCTGACATTATTTCGTTCCTTATATAAAGCAAAGCGCCAGCCGGTGAGGGCTGGTGATTATGAGTAAGTGATGAGTACTGTTCGGTGGTTAATCTGTACTGGTCTGTCGCAGAAGTTGAAGATGACGGAGATCGCGAACGTCCTGACGCGCACGTTCAATCCAGGGCAACAGCACTGCTGAATCGGTGTTGTCTTCGTCGTTGTCGAAAATAATCATGTTCCCACAATCGATGTTGTCCTGCAGCCAGTCAATCAGAACGTTGAGAGCCACTTCGGTGGTTAATTTCTCCATGAGAATATCCTGTGCTTATTGGTGAGAAGATTTACCAGTCGAAAATGTCAAAGCCCGGCAGCACTTCGCCAAAGGCATCCAGATGAACAATGCCAACGGCGTAGCGACGGATAAGCGTCACTACTAACCGACGGCAGGCTTTCGACAGACCGAGACGTTTGAGGCGTAAGACCGGAAATGACCAGGCACCCAGGTGGAGCAGATAACCCGACCCGGTGTAACTAATCCATTCCGACTCACCAAAGTCTTCATTCTGGTGTGAAAGAGTAAACAGCAGAGCGTTGTCTTTCTCCGTAATATGCGCGGTACTGCACTGGATGCCATTAACGCGGGCGACGGGTGGAAGCGGATCTTCAACGACCAGCTTTCCGGGGGAGTCAGCAACGCGAAGGGAATAACCGTTATCACAGACCACATCGATCAGCGCAGCCAGTTCAATGCCGTCAATATCCACAGCGATCCGGCCCGCATTCAGGGCCAGAACGTTGATGGCGTCGGCTTCTACCGTCAGGGATAACTTCATCGATGCCCCCCACGGTATTTACCGGTGGTGATGTCGGTCACCGTTCTGTAATCGTTGCGAGTCATCAACCCGGTGGCTTTGCGGGCGCGGAGAATATCGATACTGGTGAGACGCGGCAACTGTGTTTCTGTACTGAAACCGTGACGATCGATGCGCACCAGATCGTACTTCTCCACAATAAAATTCACGGCGTCGCACAGTGATATACCGGCGTCGATATGCTCCTGAATCACACCGTCGTTGCCAAACGGCGTGTCGTTAAGCGTCAGACCGTAGTGACGATCCAACAGGTGGCTCAGAAGCCGTTGCCAGATCTCCACCGGTGACGGGCGTGATGTAGCCTCCTGCGTTGAGGATAGTGGTTGGGTTTGCATACCGTTGGGGCATTTCCAGTCGGTGGGGACCATTCTGACAATGGCAACGCGCCCATTTTCCGATTGCGAAACCACTTCACACATCTTTCTCACCAGTTTGTACTGGTTACACCAGAAGGGTTTGTTGTGTTTTACATCGCGGGTGTAGGCCGGAATGCCGCCTTTGATGGCACCCTGAAAACCGCCATCAGCATGGGCCGGTGTCAGCAAATACAGACTCAGGACTGCAGCAGAGATAACACCTTTCAGCTTCTTCATGGATGGTTCTCCTGGTTATCCGGCAGCAAGAGTTTCCCCATTTCCTTGCCATCGTGCGAATACACCACCGATTTCTCACCCGTGTAGCTGTCGGTCTCGATCCGGAAGCTCAGAGTAATATTGTCCGCGAGACACAGGGCGGCTATCAGCGGCTGCACCGTTTTCTGCTGCATATCAGCAATGTAGTAATAACTGCCGGACTCACAGCCTTCCGGCGACTGGCGAGTTTTCATTACCGTGTATAGCGGTGTGCCGAAGGCATCCTTTTTTACCCATTCCTGCTCGATATCGGATTTATGCGCCACCACGTCGCTGAAGGGCGGCGGAGTCAGGTCCTTAAATCGGGCAATCGTCTTCACGCCTGCATCTTCCTTGCTGTCGCAGCCGGAGAGCAGCAGAGTGCCGATGACCACCAGAGAGGTCGTCAGACGCGTAGTAAATATATTCATGTTAAAAACTCTCTGTTATGGTTGTTTTCAGCGGGTCAGCAGTTGCCGGTACGACGACATAATTCCGCCAGGCTCTGTTTCGCCACCCACTGTTGCAACTCTCGATCTTTTTCAGAACGCTTAGCTGCCAGTGCAGCCTGCTGCTGTTTGTCAATACAATTATCCTTCACCATCATCACGACTTCCGGCGTGAGTTGTTTTCTAAGCTCAGCTGCTTTCGCATCGACGTCTTCAACAGGTGGGTCCTGATAGAGAAGACGATCTTCAACAATCGTCCAGTAGTTTGCCATTCGGTCATCTACAATGGCGAAATAACAGCCACTCCCGTCATCAATTCCCCGATAAACAACCTGAAGATGTAACGGATACTCGTCGCGAGGTTTTATATCGATGTATTTGACAGTTTTAGCTTTCTTGTCTGCCAGATAAAGCGAACTACCGCCTCTGCTACGAAGCAGAAAGTGATTCGTCCAGGGATAATTATCAAGAACGACCGCCTGGTATAACTCGTTATGCATGCGGTTATCATCGTATCCATCAGCGGATTTCCAGCCATCAGCCTGCATGTACTGCCAGGCCTTAACTGAACCCACGATATTTTCTGCGATGGCCGGGGTCACAGAGGTAATGCAGAGGCTGGCGGCCAGCGCCGCCGAGGTGAGTAATTTCATGCCTGTTCCTTATGGGTAAGCTGCCCGTAACTGCCGTCAGCGAGTAGTGAATGAAAAACATGAAAATGAGGTAACGCCTGTAAAAAATCCGGGTGTGACAGAATGCGGGTGAAATGTCCGTCTGGTGTGAAGGTTTCCGCGTGAAACGTCACGGAGTGAACTGTGTGCAGTGCAAAAACGGTTATCCGGGCAAGGTGTTCCCCCACCAGAAACCACCCACCGGTGCTGAAAATCAGTCGGTAGGGGGCAAGGTTGTCGCAACGGCATCCGTCAGCCAGCAGGGTTACCTTCCTGTTTTCTGATACCGCCCTGACCAGTCGTGTGAAGATGCCTGGGCGGGAAGACGTTACGGATGCCCCCGGATGCCAGATAAGACATGGCGAGGAGTCCTTGCTGCTCAGCAATGAATTGACCAGATGGTGGTCCATATCAGGAAACAACGCGCCAGTGCCTGACTGACGGGCAAACTGCATTGCGGCCTCCTCCCGAATCTCCTGACGGCCTCCGGTCAGCAGACGGCAGCAGCCATCCTGATATTCGAGGTCGAGATAAATCAGACGCTCGCGGAAATCACGATGTAGGGTACGCTCCGAGACGCCAAACTCAGCGGCCAGTTTGCGCATATTCAGCGTTTCACCCGCGAGCAGACGGCTGATAATCAGAGAAAGCCGGACAGACAGGCGGTCATAACGACGCTCAGCCTGAGACATGTATTATCTCCGTGTTGGGTAATTGATTAATAAAGAAGGTATTACTGTAAAGGATGGGACTGACAGGTTGTGTCCGTCATACGTAGCGAAACGCCTGGTGCAAGAAGACTGTGTGGATGCAACGTCGGCAGTGGTGACGCGCTTATGACTGGTGGTATCTTTTGCTGGTCAGGACAGGTTATGTCTGCCTGGAAATAATCATCTACCAGGCGGTGAATAAACAGAGTCATTCACTACAGTCCTGATGACCTTTTACTCATTCAGAAGAAGATCCAGTCCCAGACCGCGCGGGCTACAGACACCACAGCATCACGCACGGTACGTATCACCGTCTTCAGCGGCGCAGGCAGGAATAACGATGATTCTGCCGTATCGAACACCCGCCCCACCGCCTCACCGAAGCCGTCACGGGCCTGCGACTTTACCGGCTCCGTGCAGAGCCTCCCGTGCAACTGTGTCGCTACTGGGCTGGTGGCGCGGTCCGGCAGACAGCGCATCATGGTTGCTACCATATCCTCCACGCCCCATCCGGTACATGCGGATACCACGCAGACCGGGTGATGTGGCTTAAACATCGTGGTAATGGCAACCTGCTTTTCCTGAAGATTTTTCTGTTGCTGTGCTGAGGGAGTACCAGAACGGGTATCCCATTCATGGCTGGGTTCTATTTTGTCGGCCTGGTTAATCACGAACACCACCTGCTGCTGGTAAGGCTGCATCACACCGCGCCAGAACTGCTCGTCCACCGACAGCGCCCGGTCATCGGACTTAATGACCCACAGAACCAGGTCCAGTTCCGGCAGCATACGCCGGTACAGGGCACGGTATTCATGGTCCCGTTGCCCGTTTTCTCCCACACCCGGTAAATCAACAATCACCAGACTGTGACGCCCGCTGCGCAGCCGGAAGCGCAGCACTTCACGGGTACAGGCGTTCACATCACTGACGGGGGAGACCTCACCCCGGAAGAGTTCGTTACAGAGCGAAGACTTACCGGCACCGCTTTTGCCCATGATACCAATCACCGGCTCATAGTGGGTGAGATTCTGAATACGTTCAAGAATAAGCTGGCGAAGCGTATCGGGAAGCGACGCCAGCGGTTGTTCAAGGGCCTGAAGGCCGTGAGGTTTAGTCATACAGAGTTCTCAACGTGAAAAAGAAAAATCCCCGCGCTCCGGTTAAGGAGGCGGGGGATTCACGGAGATAATATCTGTCTGAAATTATTTGGATTGTGACAGGTTAAATGACGAAAGGCACTCCGTCTTAGTGAGCGAACGTAATGATATGGGATCGATGATGAGCAGCACACCTGCAACATCACACTCCTGTCCATCACACCAGTGTTCATTGAGAGCGCCGTTATGAATCCTTATTCTCCCTCCACCAGTCAACGCCGGACAAACATATGGCTTTCCGCCTCATACGCTATGCGGTAGCCGCCATGCAGCGCCACCTGGAGGCAGGGCATAAAAAACTGCCACTGGTGATACCGGTGCTGTTCTATACGGGTAAGCGCAGCCCGTATCCGTACTCTACTCGTTGGCTGGATGAATTTGACGCTCCCGAGCTGGCAGGCAAACTCTACAGCAACGCTTTCCCGCTGGTAGACGTTACGATCATTCCGGATGATGAAATCGCTGGCCATCGCAGCATGGCCGCCCTGACTTTACTGCAAAAGCATATTCACCAGCGGGACCTGGCAGAACTGGTCGACCGGCTGGCACCCATCTTGCTGGCGGGATACTTGTCTTCATCGCAGGTGATATCGCTGGTACACTATATAGTGCAGGCAGGCGAAACATCCGACGCCGAAGCCTTTGTACGCGAACTGGCACAGCGTGTGCCGCAACACGGAGACGCACTTATGACCATCGCACAACAGCTTGAACAGAAGGGCATCGAGAAGGGGATTCAGCTCGGTGAACAACGCGGCATTGAAAAAGGCAAGCGCGAAGCCACCCTTAAAATTGCACGAACCATGCTCCAGAACGGCATTGACCGCAATACCGTCATAAAAATGACCGGTCTGACTGAAGACGACCTGGCGCAGATCCGCCACTAATCACCCTTTCCTGGCACTCCCTGTCTGGTCATCAGCGAATACTGGTGGGGCAGGGAGTCACCAGACTCAAGTTCAGCCAGCCACAGCGATTAAACAGCTTCATCACCTCGCCACATTCCCCCGTCAGACACGCTGTCAACGGATTTATCTGTAAAGCGACATAGAGATTGGCTCGTAAGAGATAAATGCCGTTCACACCCGCACTGAGCGCCACAGCATTCCGACCGGCCCCCAGTTAGCAGCTTCTCAGTCGGGCACAATCCAGTAAAAAAGCGTAGATCATTGAAAGCATTGTACGATTGTGTTGAGCTGAGACTACCTCTTCGTCGCGGATAATGACCATAGCTAATTGGCCATTACATTGAGACTCAGTCTGGTGATATGGTATGCTCAAGTTGAGGATGATGTAATCAAGTTATCTCAGTAACAATTTCTTTTTAGGCAAAATAGCAAACATATTTTCCGGGGCTGAAAATATGGGATTATGCAGATAATTGCAAGTTCGCACCCATGCCGGATATCGAACTGTATGTTTTTATTATGGGGGAATGACCGTGATCAAAAAAATTTGCCAGGTAATTGATGGGGAGTACGTCTGCGACATTGATATCAGTGTTGAGGAATGGAAAATATTATTAATGAATGAAAAAGTTTTTGATTCTAAAAGTATTGCTGCATTAAAAAAATGGTTCATTGAACCAAGTCATTCTTGCACGTGTTTCGATATAGGTAAAAAGTACGATCTGCACAGTATGAGTGCTAATGGTGTTATTAATGGACTGGGTGGAAGGGTTCAAAAAGAACTTGGTAGATTCGAAGTTAAAGGGATCGGAAATATAGCATCTTGCACAAAATTCATTACAGTCATGAAGAGTAAAGAAATCGGCGGAAAACCAAAAAGAAACTTATGGACAATTCGTGAAGAACTTGTCCAGGCAATTAAGGGGCTGGATTTTTTTTGGCACAACAGAAAACACCAGTAATGAATTTTACTCTGACGATGAGTTGGTCAATGCCATGGAGAAAAATAATAACTTTGATGACGATCGAACATTTGAATATACCGGAAAAGCTAAACCAAAGAAAAAAGCAATAGAAGTAAAAAATGGCCTCTCATACCCAAGAAATAAAGTTGTATCAAAAAATGCATTGAACAAAGCAGGATACAGATGTGAAGTCGATAACGATCATCCAACATTCAGAAGGTGAAATTCACCCTTGCACTACACTGAACCTCATCACATTGTACCTATGTCCAGGCAAGATGCTTTTGATACTTCTCTTGACGTCGAAGAAAATATAATATCTCTGTGTTGCAATTGCCATAAACAAATTCACCTTGGTCAGGGATATGAAGATATGCTGGAGAAAATATATAATGAGAGAAAAGAATTATTAAAAAAAGTAGATATAGATATATCACTGGAAAACTTGATTAGTTATTCCAAAATGGAAAGTAAGTGAGTTTCAAAGGAGAGTGATACCTTCATTTTATTGGTCGAGATGAACAGCAGATGATGTTTCCGGCAAGTATCTAGTTCATGAATTTTCTGTTAAAAAATAGGTAAAAGCAGTCTTGAGCCCTGACTGCGAATTGCCATTGCGCATGACCAGAGAACAGGACGAGCCCCCCTGTCGAACCAAGGCTAAGAAACAATTTTAAAACAGAGGATTAATTAAAATTAGCAGTTCCCGTCGAAATAATCGGCAAGCAGAATTGGCTCAGGTGAATTTCACTCGGTGCAGTACAAACGTTGGAGGATTTAAAAGGAAAAGCCCGAAATGAATCGGGTTTTGATTAATTAACGATTAACAGGCTCCCGTGCCCGGGAACACTCTGACTGTACGCGCAATATCATATTTCCGCAACCATTATTTTTGATTGCCAAGCCATTTATTCATCTGCTCAATTTCACCTTTTTGAGCTTTAATGATGTCCTGCGCAAGCTTTCTCATTTCCGGATCTTTTCCGTATTTGAGCTCAGTTTCCGCCATTGCGATTGCTCCTTCATGGTGTGCGATCATACCTTTTGCAAAGGCCTTGTCGGGGTCGGGCTCATTAACGGCGGCCATCATTTTGTCATGCATGTCTTTCATGCCAGCCATATATTCCTGTGACGATGCCGATGAGTGCATATCTGACATTTTCATGTCCGAATGCTCAGCGGAAATGGCTGGCAGGGATAACATTAATATTACAAAAAAGGTGTTTTTGATTTTCATTAAATAAGTCCTTTTCAGGTAGGTACCGATTAATTGTAGCTGAGTCAGATAAAAAAGCCCCCTGACGGGGCAATGCCGTTCACTTAAGCGGAGCGGTGCTGCGTTTCACCGGATAACGGGTTTTTGATATCTTAACTGCCCTCGGCCTTGATGGTCGGGGGCGTTTTGTTATGAACACAACTTCCAGAGCACCCCGCAGATGCTCCAGTCGTTTCGGGATGGTCCCCGGTGATGCCGTATTTCCCAGCACTATCATTTCTGTCGCGATAAACTGGAACGCGAACTTAAAGCTGATTTCTGACGCCGCTTTTTTGTGTTTCTCAGCCGCTTTTGTTGCCTCACGCCGTATCAGGTTGTAAGCCTGCAACATGCCCCACACCTCCTGTTCCAGCAGCTCAACCTTACGGCTTCTCAGCACCAGGGCATTGTTCAGCAGGCTGCTTTTCAGGTTTCTGAACCCGACTTCGATTTCCCATCGTGAATGGTAAAGTTCCGCTACCTCTTTTGCTTTGTAGCAGTCTGCCGGGAGTGATGTCAGCACCGTTTTCTCCATACCGTTCACCTCATAAGTCACCGCCCGGGCGTACCAGAACTCTGGCAGTGCAGGATTCTTTTTCCTCGCCTGCAGTGACACCTTCAGTTTCAGAAGCCTGTCTCCGGGACCGTAACTTTCTTCTGTTTCTGCCGCGATATTCTTCCACGCAGGCAGTAGCCAGTGGCGGTTACAACCCTGCTGGTTCAGCGTCAGCAGCAGGTCTGCGCTGTAAAAGAGCTTGTCAAACAGCGTAATGGATTTATCCGGGATGGTGGCGAGCATGGAGTGAGCCAGCACGGTTTCGCTCCGCCGGTAAGGCGCGGTCACGGCATTCAGCAAAATGTGGCTTCCCAGATTCATCAACGCCACCAGACGCATAACCGGGTAGGCGCTCTGCCGCTCAGTGGATGTGTTGGCAGAGCCATAATATTCACGCAACTCAGGTTCATCAGGTGTCCTGAACTGTGCGCCATCAATGGCAAAAAGCTGCAGGCCGTGCCAGTCATCCTTCAGGTAACGTTCCGCGCCCCATGTCTGTGCGGTCTGGCGGAAGAGCCATTCCACCAGGGGGCCCCCACGCGCTGACGCGCCTGGGTGACAGCGCTGCGGGCCAGCAGGTTGATCCCCGCTTCGCCATCCGCGCTCAGGTTCAGACGGCGAACCACATCGGTAATTGGCTCATTGCGGAAAAAGGCCATGGCCACCACCATCCAGATAACCATGTCCCCCGGTAAACGACGGCGGCGAACGGTCGCATGCGCAGAAAGCGTCAGACAGTGCTGTATCCACTCGACGGGAAGGTGCTCTGCAAACAGTTGTGCAGAGGGCGGTGGCATAAGCGGATGGTCACTGAAATCGAGCAGATCATTGAGAAGTGGCATAAGAAAACGGCTCCCTGTTGTGGAAGCCGTTATAGTGCCGCAGTTTAAGGATCGGTCAACCGATCCTTAACTGATCGGCATTGCCCTGACGGGGGGCAAAAATGTAGCAACGTTGTTTCAGGAAAATCTATCAGGGAAAAGGTAACAGCACGGATACTACCGTCGCATTCAGCCTGCATTGATCATGCGGCGGTGCGCTTCGGCCATGGCCTGATGTGGGCCGGATTGCCCGTTATTCATGAATTCATGGGCAACCGCTGCTCTTTCATGCTCATTCATCGCCGCGTAAGACGTTGACGGGACGGTCGTGGATACCGTGTTATTTCCCATCATCTTCTGATGACTTTCCACCATTTTCTGGTGCGCATCCGCCGAGCCGTTCGTCATGGTTTCATGAGCAATAATGGCCTGTTCATGCTGGTCCATACCGGTCATACGAGGAGCAGTCCCCTGGATCCCGACAGGAGCCGCAGCAGACTGCATCTGGTGAGCAGGAGCCTGTGCATTGTTGACGCGATCATGGATATTCACGGTTTCAGTGGCCCAGGCCGATGAAATTAAACCAAAGCCCAGCAAAGATGCTAATACGATATTTTTCATGATAACTCTCCATTTCTGAATTAGTGATGTCCGGGGAAGTACAACCGGTGTTTTCAGTTCCATAACTGAAACAAGTTCGGCAGCGTTTATTTCTCCGGAAGAGGGCTGGATATTCATTTCCTGGCGTACTCTGACGCCGGGTATTGATGAAGCAATCCAGCCTTCCTGATAAGTTGCACTAATTATATCGAATGGCTTCTGTTTGCTGCATGACAGGCTAATGACATCTTTGTCATTTACATCTTTATTTTCAGCATTGGGTTTCCGGGATCATTTTCTCCAGTCTGGGCACGGATAAGATAAAACGCGTGGAGCGTACGTCTGATTCCACCTGCACTCTTCCGTGATGTGCTTCCACGATTGACTTCACAATCGCAAGGCCGATGCCGCTGCCTTCTCCTTTTCGTTGTCTGGATGGATCCACCCGATAAAAACGGTCAAACAGCCTTGATAAATGTTCTTCAGGGATCGGTTTCCCTGGATTTTCAATCACAAGGTCAAAAAAGCTCTCCTGCTTTCTTATTGAGACGGTGATGGCCTGTCCCTCCGGGGTATAACGCAGGGCATTGGATAACAGATTATTGATCGCTCTTCTGAACATTTGTGGATCTCCCTCAACCAGGCAGGGCATCCCGTTAAATTTGAGCGTGATATTGCGTTCTTCGGCCCAGGCTTCGAAAAACTCGAAGACTTTCATGACTTCTGCTCTGAGGTCAAAACGGACCCTGTCAGGTATAAGCTGGTTATTGTCCGCCTGTGCCAGAAACAGCATGTCGCTGACCATTTTGGTCATCCGGTTATACTCTTCAAGACTGGAGTAGAGGACATCCTCAAGTTCCTTCTGGGTTCGATCCTGACTCAGTGCGATTTCAGTCTGCGTCACCAGATTGGTGATGGGCGTTCTGATCTCATGCGCGATATCGGCAGAGAAATTGGCCTGGCGGGTAAAGACGTCCTCAATCTTTCCAATCATATGATTGAACGAGATAACCAGTTGCTCCAGCTCAATGGGAACGCGTGTCGGTTCCAGCCGCGCATCAAGATTCTCGGAGGTGATGTTTTTAATGGCATTGCTGACATTACGAAGGGGCAGGTGCCCCTGACGGACAGCGATGCGAATGATCAGAACAATCAGCAGGCTTATCACGACGGCGATCGCAATCAGATTTTTTTTCAGCGCATCGAGGTAATGGAGATGGAAATTAATGGAGAGGCCAGTCAGCATGACATAATTCTGCTGTTTGCCCTGAAATATCGCCTGGCCAGAGGAGGCGATAATCCGGTATGTTTCCATCTTCATTTCAGACCCGGTATCCATCGGTCTCGCAGGATCCTCCACCGTCCAGAGAAAGACATCACGTGCACGGCTATGCTCGCTAAAATCGGCTGAACTCACAGCAGAGCGTAAAGCAGCCCCCTGCACAGAGCTGTACAGCACCTCTCCCCGGGGATTAAGTAGCAAAAGAGCAACGTTACGGTAGCTGGCGATCGATTCCTTTATTTTGCTTATTTTCTTTTCATCCGGATCAACCGGAGACTGCAGGATACGGTTTAGTGTGGTGCTGATTTGTTGCAGATCGCTGACATCCTGCTCGGCAAAATGCTTATCAACAGAATGCAGCATAAACCAGGTGAAGGCGATAAACGCCAGTATTGTGGACAGGCTGATAAAAAAGGTCAGCCGCAGAGCGAGTGAGAAAGGTCGTCTGGACGGTTTGCTATGCATCCGGGATCTCCAGCATGTAGCCCACGCCCCGCACTGTCTGGATCAGTTTTGTCTCGTAATCGTTGTCTATTTTAGCGCGGAGTCGCTTTACTGCGACATCAATCGCGTTAGTGTCGCTGTCAAAATTCATGTCCCAGACCTGAGAGGCAATCAGGGAGCGGGGAAGAACTTCTCCCTGATGGCGAATGAAGAATTCCAGCAGGCTGAACTCTTTACTGGTGAGCACAATGCGCTTCCCGGCGCGGCTGACTTTTCTGGATACGAGATCAATAGAGAGGTCAGCCACCTTAAACTGGCTTTCCGTGATCATCGTGTTTCCCCGCCTCAGAAGAGTTCTCACCCGGGCGAGCAGTTCGGCAAACGCAAAGGGTTTAACCAGATAATCGTCCGCACCCAGCTCCAGTCCTTTGACCCTGTGTTCGATCGTGCCCAGGGCCGTCAGCAGTAAGACCGGCGTACCCTTTCCGGCAGTGCGCAGCATACGGATGATATCCCAGCCGTTCACATCAGGTAGCATGATATCCAGAATGACTAAATCATACTCGGCGGTCATGGCGAGATGATATCCGGTAAGACCATTATCAGCGTGATCCACTACGAACCCTGCTCCTGTAAGCCCTTTGCTGAGATATTCACCTGTTTTAATTTCGTCTTCGACGATCAATATTTTCATCTTGCTCCCCGGCTGGCTGCTAATGTCATTCTATTGCGCCCACGATCGTTATCAACGGATTACAGCAAAAATGACAACATTGTCATTATCCTGTCACCCGGCAAACAGAGAGCGTTCGGTAAAGTATCCCTATCAATACTCTGGACTTCGATTGAACCATTTACCAGGTCTGCCTGTACGAGAAGCGTTATGTTCAAATTAAAATTACTTAGCATCAGTACCATATTCATCCTGGCAGGTTGTGTTTCTCTGGCACCTGAATATCAGCGTCCGCCAGCTCCGGTTCCCCAGCAGTTTTCATTGTCTAAAAACAGTCTGACGCCTGCGGTAAACAGCTATCAGGATACGGGCTGGCGAAACTTTTTTGTCGATCCCCAGGTCAGCAGGCTGATCGGTGAAGCCCTGAATAATAACCGTGATTTGAGAATGGCTGCCCTGAAGGTTGAAGAGGCCCGGGCCCAGTTCAACGTCACGGATGCAGATCGTTATCCCCAACTGAATGCCTCATCCGGGATTACATACAGCGGTGGTCTGAAAGGTGACAAGCCGACCACGCAGGAGTACGACGCGGGTCTGGAGCTCAGCTATGAGCTCGATTTTTTTGGCAAACTTAAGAACATGAGTGAGGCTGATCGCCAGAACTACTTTGCCAGCGAAGAAGCCCGTCGTGCCGTACACATCCTGCTGGTCTCCAACGTTTCACAGAGCTATTTCAGCCAGCAACTGGCGTACGAACAACTCCGTATTGCGCGGGAAACGCTGAAAAATTATGAACAGTCTTATGCATTCGTTGAGCAACAACTGGTGACCGGGAGTACGAACGTTCTGGCGCTTGAACAAGCCAGGGGGCAAATCGAAAGTACCCGCGCCGAAATAGCCAAACGAGAAGGCGATCTGGCTCAGGCAAACAATGCCCTGCAACTGGTGCTTGGAACGTACCGCGCAGTTCCGTCAGAAAAAGGGATGAAAGGTGGGGAGATCGCACCAGTAAAATTGCCACCAAATCTGTCGTCACAAATATTGCTGCAGCGTCCGGATATTATGGAAGCGGAATACCAGTTGAAAGCGGCTGATGCCAATATTGGCGCAGCGCGAGCGGCTTTTTTCCCGTCCATTACCCTGACCAGTGGTCTCTCCTCAAGCAGTACGGAGCTGTCCAGCCTCTTTACGTCAGGAAGTGGAATGTGGAATTTTATTCCTAAAATTGAAATTCCTATATTTAATGCTGGCAGGAACAAAGCCAATCTGAAGCTGGCTGAAATTCGCCAGCAACAGTCGGTGGTTAATTACGAACAAAAAATTCAGTCAGCCTTTAAAGATGTTTCCGACACGCTTGCGCTGCGCGACAGCCTTAGCCAGCAACTTGAGTCACAGCAGCGTTATCTTGATTCACTACAGATAACTCTACAGCGTGCCAGAGGATTGTATGCAAGTGGTGCTGTCAGTTACATCGAAGTGCTGGATGCAGAACGTTCCCTCTTCGCGACGCAGCAAACCATTCTCGATCTTACCTATTCCCGACAGGTTAACGAAATTAATCTGTTTACCGCGCTGGGTGGCGGTTGGGTAGAGTAAATTTATTCAATTAATCAGGAAATTAAAAATGCGTAATTCACTTAAAGCCGTTTTATTTGGTGCCTTCTCTGTCATGTTTTCTGCCGGTCTTAATGCTGAAACACATCAGCATGGCGATATGAATGCTGCCAGTGATGCTTCGGTACAGCAGGTTATCAAGGGCACCGGTATCGTTAAAGAAATTGATATGAATAGTAAAAAGATCACCATTTCGCATGAAGCAATCCCGGCGGTGGGCTGGCCTGCAATGACCATGCGCTTCACTTTTGTTAATGCAGACGACGCTATCAATGCCCTGAAAACCGGCAACCATGTCGATTTCTCGTTTATTCAGCAGGGCAATATCTCCTTACTCAAAAGCATTAACGTTACGCAATCCTGATTGACACTCCGGAGCGAATACATCCAGTGCGCCTGAACATTCATTATGGGATTACTGTGAATTAATGATCGGGCGCATATGCCAGGTGTTTTGATTTTTCAGCGAGAAATTGTATGGCTTCTTTAAAGATAAAATATGCTGCAATAATTATCAGCAGCCTCATAGCAGGAGGGCTGATATCGGTTACTGCCTGGCAGTATTTAAACTCATCACAAAAAACAGTACAAACAGAACAAAAGGCGCCGGAGAAAAAGGTACTTTTCTGGTATGACCCGATGAAACCGGATACTAAATTTGATAAACCCGGAAAATCTCCCTTTATGGATATGGACCTGGTGCCGAAATATGCTGATGAAAGTGGCGATAAAAGCAGTGGCGGGATCCGTATCGATCCAACTCAGGTTCAGAATCTGGGATTAAAAACGCAAAAAGTCACGCGAGGAATGCTGAATTATTCTCAGACAATCCCGGCTAATGTCAGTTACAACGAATATCAGTTTGTCATTGTGCAGGCGCGTTCTGATGGTTTCGTCGAAAAAGTGTATCCCCTGACGATTGGCGATCATGTGAAGAAAGGCACTCCGCTTATCGATATCACCATTCCTGAATGGGTTGAGGCACAAAGTGAGTTTCTGCTGTTATCCGGTACAGGCGGTACGCCAACCCAGATAAAAGGGGTTCTGGAGCGACTTCGTCTGGCTGGTATGCCGGAAGAAGATATTCAAAGGCTGCGTTCAACCCGCACAATCCAGACCCGTTTTACCATTAAAGCACCTATTGATGGTGTCATTACTGCATTTGACCTGCGCACCGGCATGAATATTTCGAAAGATAAGGTGGTGGCTCAGATTCAGGGGATGGACCCGGTCTGGATCAGCGCTGCAGTGCCAGAATCTATCGCCTATCTGCTGAAAGATACGTCGCAGTTTGAAATTTCGGTACCGGCTTATCCGGATAAAACATTCCATGTCGAAAAATGGAACATTCTTCCCAGCGTGGATCAGACAACCCGCACGCTTCAGGTCCGCCTCCAGGTTTCTAACAAGGATGAGTTTCTCAAGCCAGGCATGAATGCCTATCTCAAACTGAATACCCAAAGCCAGGAGATGCTGCTGATACCAAGCCAGGCCGTTATCGATACCGGCAAAGAACAGCGCGTGATTACTGTTGATGATGAAGGCAAGTTTGTGCCGAAACAGATCCACGTTCTGCATGAATCACAGCAACAGTCCGGCATTGGCTCCGGCCTGAATGAAGGCGATACCGTGGTGGTCAGTGGCCTGTTCCTCATTGACTCCGAAGCCAATATTACGGGCGCGCTGGAACGTATGCGCCACCCTGAAAAAACAGAAAACAGTATGCCAGCAATGTCTGAGCAGCCTGTAAATATGCATTCAGGGCACTGAGGAGACGACGATGATTGAATGGATTATCCGGCGCTCTGTCGCCAACCGTTTCCTGGTCATGATGGGCGCACTGTTTCTCAGCATCTGGGGCACATGGACGATAATTAACACGCCGGTCGATGCGCTGCCTGACCTGTCAGATGTGCAGGTCATTATTAAAACCAGCTATCCCGGACAGGCCCCGCAGATTGTAGAAAACCAGGTCACCTATCCGCTTACCACCACCATGCTGTCCGTACCTGGCGCAAAAACCGTGCGTGGCTTTTCACAGTTCGGTGATTCGTATGTGTATGTCATTTTTGAAGACGGCACCGATCTGTACTGGGCCCGTTCGCGCGTGCTGGAATACCTGAATCAGGTTCAGGGCAAACTGCCTGCGGGTGTGAGCTCTGAAATCGGCCCGGACGCCACGGGAGTGGGCTGGATATTTGAATATGCCCTGGTCGATCGCAGCGGAAAACACGACCTTTCAGAACTGCGTTCTCTGCAGGACTGGTTTCTGAAATTTGAACTGAAGACCATCCCGAACGTGGCTGAGGTAGCCTCGGTCGGTGGCGTGGTGAAGCAGTACCAGATTCAGGTCAATCCGGTAAAACTGTCCCAGTATGGGATCAGCCTGCCCGAAGTGAAACAGGCTCTTGAATCATCTAACCAGGAAGCCGGTGGTTCATCCGTTGAAATAGCCGAAGCGGAGTATATGGTCCGCGCCAGCGGCTATCTGCAGAGCATTGATGATTTTAATAACATCGTCCTGAAAACAGGCGAGAACGGCGTGCCGGTTTATCTGCGGGATGTTGCCCGCGTGCAGACCGGGCCTGAAATGCGGCGTGGTATTGCCGAACTGAACGGCCAGGGGGAAGTTGCTGGCGGCGTGGTGATCCTGCGGTCGGGTAAAAATGCGCGCGACGTTATCACAGCAGTCAAGGATAAACTGGACACGCTGAAGGCCAGTCTGCCGGAAGGCGTTGAAATCGTGACCACCTACGATCGCAGCCAGTTAATCGACCGGGCGATTGATAACCTCAGTTCCAAACTTCTGGAAGAGTTTTTCGTGGTGGCCATCGTCTGTGCCCTGTTCCTGTGGCACGTACGTTCTGCCCTGGTGGCGATTATCTCTCTGCCGCTTGGCCTGTGTATCGCCTTTATCGTCATGCACTTCCAGGGACTAAACGCCAATATCATGTCGCTGGGAGGGATAGCTATTGCCGTCGGTGCGATGGTGGATGCCGCCATTGTGATGATTGAGAATGCGCATAAACGGCTTGAGGAGTGGGATCATCAGCATCCGGGTGAGCAGATTGACAACGCCACCCGCTGGAAGGTGATTACCGACGCCTCCGTGGAAGTGGGACCCGCACTGTTTATCAGCCTGCTGATCATCACCCTGTCCTTTATTCCTATCTTTACCCTGGAAGGTCAGGAAGGACGTCTGTTTGGCCCGCTGGCATTCACGAAAACGTACTCCATGGCGGGAGCGGCCGCGCTGGCCATCATTGTCATTCCGATCTTGATGGGATTCTGGATCCGGGGAAAAATTCCTGCCGAGACCAGTAACCCCCTGAACCGGGTGCTGATCAAAGCGTATCATCCATTGCTGCTGCGGGTCCTCCATTGGCCAAAAACAACCCTGCTGGTTGCGGCCTTGTCCATTTTCACCGTTATATGGCCATTGAGTCAGGTGGGGGGGGAGTTTCTGCCGAAGATCAATGAGGGCGACCTGCTGTATATGCCATCAACATTGCCTGGCGTCTCTCCGGCAGAAGCTGCAGCACTCCTGCAGACGACGGACAAGTTAATCAAAAGCGTTCCTGAAGTGGCCTCTGTATTTGGCAAGACCGGTAAAGCAGAGACCGCAACGGATTCCGCACCGCTTGAAATGGTGGAAACCACGATCCAGCTCAAACCTGAGGATCAGTGGCGTCCAGGCATGACGATTGACAAGATTATTGAAGAACTCGACAGGACCGTCCGTTTACCGGGTCTGGCCAACCTCTGGGTACCGCCTATCCGTAACCGTATTGATATGCTCTCAACCGGCATTAAAAGTCCGATAGGTATTAAGGTATCGGGTACTGTTCTGTCGGATATCGATGTAACAGCACAGAGTATCGAAGCAGTCGCTAAAACCGTACCTGGTGTGGTTTCCGCACTGGCTGAACGACTGGAAGGTGGACGTTATATTGATGTGGACATTAACCGGGAAAAAGCTTCCCGGTACGGGATGACTGTGGGCGACGTCCAGCTGTTCGTCTCTTCAGCAATCGGTGGGGCTATGGTGGGTGAGACGGTTGAAGGCGTGGCCCGGTACCCTATTAACATTCGCTATCCGCAGGATTACCGTAACAGTCCGCAGGCGTTGAGAGAGATGCCAATCCTGACCCCAATGAAGCAGCAAATTACGCTGGGCGATGTTGCCGATATTAAGGTCGTTTCCGGACCAACCATGCTGAAAACCGAAAATGCCCGGCCAGCCAGCTGGATTTATGTTGATGCCCGCGGCAGGGACATGGTGTCGGTGGTGAACGATATTAAGACGGCCATCAGTGAGAAAGTGAAACTGAGACCGGGGACTAGTGTGGCATTCTCAGGACAGTTTGAATTACTCGAGCACGCCAATAAGAAATTAAAACTGATGGTACCGATGACGGTGATGATCATCTTCATCCTGTTATATCTGGCATTCCGCAGGGTTGATGAAGCCCTGTTGATCCTGATGAGCCTGCCGTTTGCCCTGGTTGGCGGGATATGGTTCCTGTACTGGCAGGGCTTCCATATGTCAGTGGCGACCGGAACCGGGTTTATCGCCCTGGCCGGGGTGGCAGCAGAGTTTGGCGTGGTCATGCTGATGTATCTGCGTCATGCCATTGAAGCGCACCCGGAATTGTCCCGTAAAGAGACGTTCACACCGGAAGGCCTTGATGAAGCCCTCTATCATGGTGCCGTACTGCGTGTCCGGCCGAAAGCCATGACCGTGGCGGTGATCATTGCGGGTCTGCTGCCAATACTCTGGGGAACCGGTGCAGGTTCAGAAGTCATGAGCCGTATCGCGGCACCCATGATTGGTGGGATGATCACGGCTCCGCTGCTGTCCCTGTTCATTATTCCTGCCGCCTACAAATTAATCTGGCTGCGCAAACATAAAAAAAGCGTGTCCTGAACCTGAAAGGGCACCCCCTGTGGGTGTCCTTCTTTACTGATTCACCCTGACGTCAGGGTTTATATCGATAATATACAGAGGTGAGTATGAAAAAAGTGGTTCTAATGGCGCTGGCTCTCGGCCTTTCACTACCCGCGATGGCGAGTGAAAAAGTGATTGATATGTACAAATCTGAAAACTGTGGCTGTTGTTCCCTGTGGGGCAAAGCGATGGAAAAAGACGGGTTTGAAGTACGAACTCACGTCATGAATGATCAGGCGCTGTCAGCCCTGAAAGAAAAGCATGCTATTCCTGCAGGACTACGAAGTTGTCATACCGCGGTTGCCGGTAATTTGATCATTGAAGGCCATGTGCCTGCGACAACGATACATAAGGCAATGCAGTCTGGTTCGGGTATATACGGTCTCGCCACCCCCGGTATGCCAGCAGGAAGTCCTGGAATGGAGATGGGAGCCCGAAAAGAGGCTTACGATGTTATCGCATTCTCACCGGATGGAAGTAAAAAAGTCTTCCAGCGAATCGAATAGTCAGCGGAACGGCTGATAACGGGACGCCGGTAGCAGGCACTCCTGTGCCGGCGATATTCGTGGTAATCGCATCCATGACATACCCTGAAGACAGAAGATGCTTCGGTATGCATAAGGAGAGTTACTGTGAAAAATGACAATGCAGTGCAACACAACAACCAGACTGCTTCTGAGCAGACATTATCCCCGGACGAGGGCCACGTATTGCATAAGGTGAGAGATCCCGTGTGCGGGATGGCCATCCTGCCCGACAGGGCGCACAGCAGCATTCGATACCAGGACCATCAACTTTATTTCTGCTCCGCCAGCTGTGAGAGTAAATTTAAAGCCCATCCCGATCGTTATCTTACCGAAGATGCCAGTGAACATTCCCATCACCATCACCACGATCATCACGAAGTCAGCCCTGATCAGATAAAACAGCCTCACCACCAGGCGGAAAAAGAGAATTCTGAAGGTGTGTGGACATGTCCGATGCACCCGGAGATACGCCGCAGTGGTCCCGGAAGCTGTCCTGTCTGTGGAATGGCACTGGAGCCGCTCGTAGCTACGGCATCCACGGGGCCGAGTGATGAACTTCACGACATGACAAGACGCTTCTGGCTGGGGTTGTTGCTGGCGTTTCCGGTTCTGGTACTCGAAATGGGATCTCATCTGTTTCCCGACTTGAGGAATACAGTACCGCCACAGTACAACACATGGCTGCAGTTGCTTCTGGCCTCCCCTGTCGTGTTGTGGTGTGGCTGGCCATTCTTCGCCCGGGCCGGAATGTCGTTACGTAACCGCTCCCTGAATATGTTTACCCTTGTTGCAATGGGGACCGGCGTAGCCTGGGTTTACAGCGTCATTGCAACCGTCTTCCCCTCCTGGTTTCCTGCATCGTTCAGAAACATGGATGGCCTGGTGGCCGTTTATTTTGAAGCCGCAGCAGTTATTACGGTGCTTGTTCTGCTGGGACAGGTTCTTGAGCTGCGGGCACGGGAACAAACCTCAGGCGCCATTACTGCGCTTCTGAACCTTGCCCCCAAAACCGCCAGACGGCTGGATCATGACGGTCATGAAACGGATATTAATGCGGAAGATGTCCTGCCTGGCGATAAGCTCCGCATCAGACCTGGAGAGAGTATTCCGGTCGACGGTATCGTGATCGAAGGCAAAACAACCGTTGATGAATCGATGGTGACCGGGGAGTCTATGCCGGTTACCAAAACGAAGGGTGACCCTGTCATTGGGGGGACGATTAATCAGACAGGTAGTCTTATCATCCGTGCAGAGAAAGTCGGTGATGAAACGATGCTCTCACGAATTGTTCAGATGGTCGCTGATGCACAGCGTTCGCGTGCCCCCATCCAGAGAATGGCTGACAGCGTTTCAGGCTGGTTTGTTCCTCTGGTGATACTTATCGCGGTTGTTGCTTTCGTGATCTGGTCTGTCTGGGGGCCCGAGCCCAGGATGGCGCACGGTCTGATTGCGGCTGTGTCGGTCCTGATTATTGCCTGCCCCTGCGCACTGGGGCTGGCCACACCGATGTCGATAATGGTGGGGGTAGGCAAAGGAGCCCAGGCCGGGGTGTTAATCAGGAATGCCGAAGCCCTTGAACGTCTTGAAAAAGTGGACACGCTGGTTGTCGACAAAACAGGCACGCTCACGGAAGGTTCGCCTACGGTGACAGGGATTATCAGTCTCAATCCGGGTGGGGAAGCATCTCTTTTACGTGTAGCGGCCGCAGTGGAAAAAGGCTCGCAGCATCCGCTGGGTATGGCTGTAGTCCGGGCAGCCCAGCACAGGGGGATCATGATACCCGCAGTCAGTGATTTCAATGCTCCGTCGGGGAAAGGTGTTTCAGGCGATGTTGAAGGTCAACGGGTTGTTATTGGTAATGAACTGGCTATGCAGGAAAACAGTATCGTTATTGATAATCAAAAGGCCGTTGCGGATACGTTGCGGATGGAAGGCGCTACCGTTATCTATGTGGCCACAGATGGGTACCTTGCAGGCCTGATAGCTATCTCGGATCCCGTGAAAGCAACCACGCCGGATGCGCTTAAAGCTTTGCGTCAGGCGGGGATCCGCATTGTTATGCTCACCGGGGATAACCAGCTTACTGCTGAAGCAGTCGCACGGAAACTGGGAATAGATGAGGTTGAAGCCGGGGTTCTGCCTGACGGCAAAAAAGCAGTGATAACCCGACTGAAAGCGTCTGGTCATGTGGTTGCGATGGCGGGGGACGGTGTAAATGATGCCCCGGCGCTGGCAGCGGCTGACGTGGGCATAGCTATGGGAACGGGTACAGATGTGGCAATTGAAAGTGCCGGAGTCACCCTTCTCAAAGGCGACTTGATGATACTGAACAGGGCCCGTCATCTGTCAGAGATCACCATGAAAAATATCCGACAGAATCTGTTTTTTGCATTTATCTACAACGCACTTGGCGTGCCTGTGGCTGCAGGTCTGCTTTATCCTGTGTATGGAATACTGCTGTCGCCAGTTATTGCGGCGGCGGCCATGGCTCTTTCCTCCGTCAGCGTCATTGTGAATGCGTTGCGTCTGAAAAGTGTCAGGCTCGGGAAATAACACTGAGTGAAGGGTCAGTTACGAACAGAAGGAGTCCAGTATGAAAAGTACCACCTATGCGCTTATTGCTGTCGCCGCGATCGCGGCATTTGCCCTCCTGCGCGAACACTGGTCACATGTGGCAGGTTACTGGCCATATCTGTTATTGCTGGTCTGCCCGCTAATGCATCTTTTCCACGGCCACGGAGGGCATGGAGATCATCAACATCACGGAAGTGAAAACGATAAAAAAAATTAATCCGGCAGACGGGGCCGCGTCGCGGTCCCGTTATCAGTCCAGGTATCGTTCGTAGTCTCTGACATGCGCAAAGGCATGCTGTTCGAGTTTGTTATCAGCGGGTGCCGCTGCCCGGAACGCCAGAGAGTTAACAGGGTTGTTATTGATGACCAGCTCGTAATGCAGATGAGGACCGGATGAACGTCCGCTGTTACCGGATAACGCAATAGCACCTCCCCGTGTAACCCTGGCCCCTTTAGTAACGAGTATTTTATTGAGGTGGAGATAGCGAGTTTTAACACCGGCGGTGATGCTGCCAACTTACTGATTTAGTGTATGATGGTGTTTTTGAGGTGCTCCAGTGGCTTCTGTTTCTATCAGCTGTCCCTCCTGTTCAGCTACTGACGGGGTGGTGCGTAACGGCAAAAGCACTGCCGGACATCAGCGCTATCTCTGCTCTCACTGCCGTAAAACATGGCAACTGCAGTTCACTTACACCGCTTCTCAACCCGGTACGCACCAGAAAATCATTGATATGGCCATGAATGGCGTTGGATGCCGGGCAACCGCCCGCATTATGGGCGTTGGCCTCAACACGATTTTCCGCCATTTAAAAAACTCAGGCCGCAGTCGGTAACCTCGCGCATACAGCCGGGCAGTGACGT
>ENA-OWZK01000131-OWZK01000131.1-human-gut-metagenome-genome-assembly--contig:-NODE-131-length-24102-cov-7.20764_pt1 | contig 24102 bp, 16 predicted proteins | sample MGYA00249764_ERZ652114 | MGnify/ENA primary metagenome ERZ652114 (study PRJEB26925, sample SAMN05827163) | human gut metagenome | biome: ENVO:2100002; feature: ENVO:00000062; material: ENVO:00002003... | reverse complement strand
CGTGGGCTCGGAGATGTGTATAAGAGACAGGTTTCGGGGCGAACCTACCCCGTGCAGGTCGTGTATGAGCCGCTGGGCACTGCTCCGGCGTTGATGCGTTCCGTACCCGGTTTTGAAACGGGCGCGATGCCGGGCGATGCCGACTATGAGGCGTTGTCGGCCGCTCCCGACGCGAAGGATTCCCGCGAGTCGAACGTTGACATGCCGACGGCTGTGGCGCGTGCCTGTGCCGAGTTGGTGATTCATTCGAGTCATGACCGTGGCCCGCGTGATATTCTCGTGTTCGCTTCGGGCGAGCGCGACATTCATGATTTTGAGAATGCGCTGCGCCATCATTATGGTCCGCGTGCCATTGATATGCGTCGTCCTGATGCGATTGAGATCGTGCCGTTGTTCGCGCGGTTGTCCTCTAAAGAGCAGCATCGCGTGTTTGAGCCGCATGATCATCAGCGTATTGTGATCGCTACGAATGTGGCCGAAACGTCGTTGACGGTGCCGGGCATTCGTTATGTGGTCGACCCTGGCACCGCTCGTATTTCACGTTATTCGAAGAGCGCGAAGGTGCAACGGCTTCCGATTGAACCGATCAGTCAGGCGAGCGCGAACCAACGTTCGGGTCGTTGCGGACGTATTGCCGATGGTATTGCGATTCGCTTGTATTCTCGGGAGGATTTCGAGACGCGCCCGGAATTCACGGAGCCTGAGATTCTGCGCACGTCGTTGGGTGCGGTCGTGTTGCATATGCTGTCGGTGGGTGTGGCTCGTACCGCGCAGGATGTTACGGATTTCGGCTTTATCGATCCGCCTGATATGAAGGCGGTGTCTGATGGTTTCAATGAGTTGACCGAGTTGAAGGCTGTGGCACGCAAGCATGGCGAGGTTGTGCTGACGCATACGGGTCGCATGCTTGCACGCATTCCAATCGACGTGCGTTTGGGCCGTATGATTATCGAGGCTGCGAAATCGACTACGCCGAACACGTTGGCCGCGGTGCTGGTGGTGGTCGCGTTCTTGAGTTTGCAGGATCCTCGCGAACGTCCGGATGAGAATCGTGAGGAGGCCGACCGCATTCATAACCGGTATGCTGATCCGTCCAGTGATTTTCTGACCGCGTTGAACTTGTGGGATCGCGTGTTCCAAGCCGATGGCGAGCCGAGTAATTCCGCGCTTCGTAGGATTTGCAAGACTGAGTATTTGAGTTGGCTGCGTATCCGTCAGTGGAAGGATCTGGTCACGCAGTTGCGTGAGATGTGCAAGGAATTCAAGTTCAAGGTTGGCGATCCGATTCCGGCTTCGCGTCCTCCGCTTGAGATTCGTCAGCTTCCGTTGAATCAGCAGGCTGCGCATTCGTTGTGTTGTTCGTGGGATGCGCAGGGTATTCATACGTCGATGCTTTCGGGCTTGTTGTCGATGATGGGCATGCAGATCGTGCGTGAGCCGAAGGCATCTGATTTCGCTGGTTTGAAGGGCGCTGCCCGTGCGCGTGCCATGAAGCGTGCGCAGAAGATGGCGAAGAATGATTATCAGGGTGCGCGTGGCACGCATTTCGCATTGTTCCCGGCTTCCGCGGTTGCCAAGTCGACACCGCAATGGGTGATGAGCACGGAGTTGGTGGAAACGAGCCGCTTGTGGGCGCGATATTCCGCCCAGATCGATCCTTCTTGGGCTGAACCGTTGGCGGGTTCGTTGACGCGAACCACGTATGCGGATCCGCATTGGTCTGGTTCGCGTGGCTCCGCGGTGGCGAGCGCGAAGGTGCTGTTGTATGGTTTGCCGATCGTGCAGGATCGTACGGTGCAGTGGGGTCGTATCAATCCGCTGGAGGCCCGTGATTTTCTGATTCGTCAGGGTTTGGTCGAGGGTGATATTCAGCAGCGGTTCTCGTATGACGATTTCATTGCGAAGAATCGCGATGTGTTGGAGGATGCCGCCGACGATGCGAGTCGTACACGTCAGATGGCGCAGACGGTCAGTGATGAGGATCTGTTCGATTTTTATAATTCGGTGATTCCCAATACTGTCACGTCGGTTGCGGATCTTGCGAAATGGTGGAAGTCGACGCGTGATGAGCAGCCGGATTTGTTGGATTTTGATCCGGAGAAGGTGGAGCGTCTTGCTGATGCCGAGTCGGTGTCGTTGGCTGATTATCCGGATCATTGGCATACGTTGGGTACGGACGGCTCCCCTATCGATTTGCGGTTGAGCTATGTGTACGATCCGCATGATCCAAACGATGGCGTGACCGTGCATGTACCGTTGAAGGTGTTGTCTCGTTTGACACCGGAACAGTTCACGTGGAATGTTCCCGGATTGTTGGATGAGTTGATTGTCGGCATGATCAAATCGTTGCCGAAGACGTTGCGTGTGCAGTTTGTTCCCGCTCCTGATACGGCTCGTAAGATTCGTGCGTGGATTGATGAGAGGTATCCGGATCTGCCTGGTTCCGGTAGCCAGCAGAAGCCGAATCTTGCTCCTGCCAATACGGAGGGTGTAGCCGCGTGGCCGGATTTGCCTCATGTGTTCACGCAGGCAGCCATCAGCATTGTTGGCGCGCAAATCCACCCTGAAGTGTTGAATGGTGAATTGTGGAGCAGACTCACGCCGTATTTGCGCGTGACGTTCTCGGTGGAGCAACAGTTGCCTCCGAGTCGCAAGAGTCAGCATGGCAGGCGTCATGCGCGGGGCCCCGTCAAGGTGCTTGGCACGGGCAAATCGTTGGTGGAATTGCAGCGCAAGTTTGCGGAGCAGGCCGAGGCTTCCGCACGGCAGATGGTGAAGAAGCAGGCGGAAAACGCTGGGAATCAGGGCAAGCTTGTGGAGCAGGCCAATCTGCTGCACAAGGCTGGTGCCACTACTGAAGCTCGTTCCACCATGCTGTGGCGCGGTGCGCTTGATGTTTTGCGTATGCCGAGCGAGCGTATTTCGTCGCGTTGGTTGGGTGCGGAGGCGTTGATGTTGGCGTCCGCGCCATATCAGTCCACGAAGGATCTTACTGAGGATCTGCAGTTGGCTGCGGTGAAGCGTTTGCTGCCGAATGTTGACGAATTGCCGGATGATGAGGCGTTGGCGAATGCGGTGCTTGATGTGCGTGAAGTGTTCGAAGATACCGTATATGCGGTTGCGCATGATGTGATCGTTATTTTGAAGCGGTATGCGGAGGTTGATAAAGCCGTGTCAGGCAAGGCTGATCTGCCGATGTTGAGTGTTTTGCAGTCGATTCGTGAGCATATCGCCACGCTGGTGTATCCGGGATTCATTGGTAAGACTCCCCCAGATGCGTTGGCGTCGATTGAACGGTATTTGCATGCTGACGTGCTTCGTCTAAATAAGGCGAAAAACGACAAGAATCGTGATGTACGTTGGGCTTGGGAGGCTGATGAGGCCAAGCAGTTGGCTGACAAGGCCATGGCGAAGGCCGAACGTGAGCCTGCAGGTCCGCGTCATGAGGCGTTGATGAAGCAGGCGGCCACCGCACGTTGGATGCTTGAGGAATTCTACGTATCACTGTGGGCGCAGGAACTCGGCACGCCGAAGCCGATCAGCCTGCAGCGCATCAAGAAAGCGTTGGGCTAACGCATATCATCTTTCGCATTCCATTGCCGTCGATACTTGCAGTTTTCCAGTATCGACGGCAATGGAACCTAACGAAATCATCCTCAACCGAACCATGGTTAGCGATGGCTAGCGTTGCTTGAAGAAACGGAACAACTGCGTTTCACGTATCGTCATACCGACGAGCATGCTTGATACCATCACTCCAGCGAATATCGCACATGGCGTGCGCATCGCACCCAACCATACGGTCATCGCATCGGCGCTGCTCATGCGAACGCAATACGCGCTCAACAGAGCGGCTGAAGAAGCACACGCCAAACCGCTCCAAATCATCGTTTCCGCAGTGATTTCCAGCAATTGAGCACCTTTGGACTGTCCTGAATGCAATGCGCCAGCATGTTCCAATCTACGACGACGTACGCTGAACGCGCCGAACACCACGTCAAGCACGCCCAGCTGAATACGACGATCGAAAAACAGGCGGAATTGCGGCAGAAAACCAATCTTCACAATATGGCTGTTGCGCGGCAGCACCATCACCATGAGCACAATAAGTGCCATCGTAAGCACGTTCACCAAATGGAACGCCCAACGCCAGCCGAACGTGTTCGCAACCCACGTGCCAACCGGCACACCCACCACGGATGCGATGGAGAAGCCGGAAAACACCCATGCGATGAACTTCGTGCGGTACCGTTCAGCTGTCACATCAGGCGCGTACGTCATGGCGATGGCCACCAGCGTGCCAGATACCAACGCGATGAGGATTCGCGCCACCACGAGCACGCCATAATTCGGCGCGAACGCGCACAACACATTGCCAGTAAGAAACACCCCAACCAGCGTCAGATGCGTGGCAAAACGCGATACAATGACGCGCGATGACACTCAAGACAACCACCACAGCAAAAAACAACCGCAAACCCAAGAAAAACAACCAGCCAAGCCTCACCAAACTCCGTAACGCCTGGAAAAAAGCAAACACCCCAAAACGCATCCTCATGGTCGGCGAAACACTGATAGCCAGTATCGTCGCGCTCGCGTTGATCGTTGGATTGGTGCGATTCGTCGGCTGGCGTGTGCAAGTAGACGAAGCGGTCGCATCGCAGGAACAATTGCAGACGAAATACGATTTCAATCCGGGCAACATCATTTCAGATGGTTTATTCTTCAACGGGAACGCGTTGAGCGAGCAGCAGGTGAACGCCATCATCGAAAAACAGGGTGCCGCATGCAGCGGCGAGAAATGCTTGAAATCCATGACGTTTAGCACCGAATCGCAACCTGCCAACGAATACTGCGAAGCATATGAGGGAGGGCCGAACGAAAGCACCGCGGCGATCATCTACAAATCGGGAAAGGCGTGCGACATCAGTCAAAAAGTGTTGCTCACCGTGCTGCAAAAGGAGCAGCATCTGCTTACCGCCACCGATCCAAGCGACTTCCAATTCAAGTCGGCCATGGGATTAAGCTGCCCGGACGACGCGAACTGTGACCCGGAATATGCAGGTTTCTTCAAACAGGTGTATGGCGCGGCGAAACGCTACCAGTATTACGTGCAGCATGAGGATCGCTACGGATACCATGCGGGCACGCTCAACTATATTCAATACAATCCGGACGCCAGCTGCGGCGGCAGCAACGTGTACATCGAAAACAAGGCGACCGCACTGCTGTACATTTACACGCCTTATCAGCCGAATACAGCCGCATTGAATGCAGGAGTCGGCGAAGGCGACGCCTGTTCGACCTACGGCAATCGTAATTTCGCGATCATCTACAATTCAATGTTCGGTTCCCCACGCGGCTGATCAGCAATTGTAAATACAAGTTTTCAGGCATATAAAAACCCGCTGTGCGATCATTTTCGACCACTTCAGCGAGTTTTTTGATATGCGATTTTCAATTATGGAAAGCCGCTACAGCTTCGGCAGGTACTTCTTCAGTTCGAACGGAGTGACCTGCTTGCGATACTCCTCCCATTCCTGACGCTTATTGCGCAGGAAGTATTCGAACGCGTGCTCGCCGAGCACGCTGGCCACGAAGTCGGACTTCTCCATAACCTTCAACGCCTCGTCAAGAGACTCCGGCAGCGGCTGGATGCCCATGGCCTGCCGTTCCGCATCAGTAAGCTCCCAGACGTCATCGCTGGTCGGCTCACCCAACTGCATCTGCTTGTCGATACCATCGAGCCCCGCGGCCAAAAGCACGGAGTATGCGAGGTACGGATTGGCGACCGGATCGAGCGCACGGAATTCCATGCGGGCGGAATTGCCCTTGCCTGGCTTGTATTGCGGAATACGCAGCAACGCGGAACGGTTGTTGTGTCCCCAGCAAATGTAGCTTGGAGCCTCATTACCGCCCCACAAGCGCTTGTAGGAGTTGACATACTGGTCGGTGACGGCGCAGATTTCAGCCGCATGGTACAGAATGCCGGCGGCGAACTGGCGCGCGGTGACGGACATGTTGAATTCCTGACCCGCCTCATAGAACGCGTTGGAGTCACCTTCGAACAGGCTCAAATGCGTGTGCATGCCTGAACCTGGAGCGTCGGAAAGCGGTTTCGGCATGAAGCTGGCATGAATGCCACGCTCCAGCGAAATCTCCTTGACGACGGTACGGAAGGTCATGATGTTGTCGGCCGTGGTGAGCGCGTCCGCATAACGCAGATCGATCTCGTTCTGGCCTGGACCCGCCTCATGGTGCGAGTATTCCACCGAAATGCCCATCTGTTCGAGCATGTTGACGGTGGCACGGCGGAAATCCATGCCAGGGCTGCGCGGTACATGATCGAAATAGCCGCCCTCGTCAATCGGAGTCGGCGTCTGGGACCAATCATCCTGCCTTTCGAACAGATAGAATTCGATTTCCGGATGCACGTAGAAGGTGAAGCCCTTTTCCTTGGCTTTCGACAGAGCCTGCTTCAGCACATGACGCGGATCGCCCAACGACGGCTCGCCATCAGGGGTGAGCACGTCGCAGAACATGCGCGCGGTGCCCTGCGGACCGCCGCGCCACGGCAGAATCTGGAAGGTCGATGGATCGGGTTTGACGATCATATCGTCTTCGGACACACGGGTGAGGCCTTCCACCGCGGAGCCGTCGAATCCGAGCCCTTCCTCGAACGCAGCTTCCAATTCAGCCGGTGCGATAGCCACGGACTTCAATGTTCCCAACACATCCGTGAACCACAAACGAATGAAGCGCACGTCGCGTTCTTCGACTGTGCGCAAAGCAAACTCTTGCTGTTTATCCATAGTGCCCCATCGTTCCATGCGCATGTTACGAAAGTCGTTAACACGCGCCGAAATACGATAGGACCGTCCACGTTGTGAACGATCCTATCATCATTGGCTTGTCGAGCAATGTTCAGCGTGCGACTTCGAGCGCTTCTTCCAAGGTGAAGGCGCGTGCGTACAACGACTTGCCGAGAATGGCGGAGTCCACGCCTAAGTCGGCAAGCTCCTTGATGGCACGCAGGTCATCGAGCTTGGAAATGCCGCCGGACGCAGTGACCTTCGCCTCGGTACGTTCCGCGACTTCACGCAGCAAGTCGATGTTCGGGCCGCTCATCATGCCGTCACGAGCCACGTCGGTGACCACGTAACGAGAACAGCCGACGGAATCCAGGAACGCCATGGTTTCGAACAGGTCGCCGCCTTCCTTCACCCATCCGCGTGCCGCGAGGGTGTGGCCGCGCACATCGAGGCCGACTGCCACGCGATCACCGTACTTCTTGATGACGGAAGCGGTCCAATCCGGATTCTCAAGAGCGGCCGTGCCAATGTTCACACGGGCTGCTCCTGCTTCCAAGGCCGCATCGAGCGATGCATCGTCACGCACACCGCCGGACATTTCAATATTGACCTTGTCGCCCAGTTCCTTGACGATGGCACGCAGCTGGTCACGGTTGTTGCCTGTGCCAAACGCGGCGTCAAGATCGACCAGGTGAATCCATTCCGCACCGGACTCAACCCATGTGCGAGCGGCCTCCAATGGCGAACCGTAGTCGGTTTCCGAACCGGATTCACCTTGGCGCAGGCGAACGGCCTTGCCATCACGAACATCGACGGCAGGAAGCAACGTCAAAGACATGTCTGTACCTCTCTGTGATCAACCGATCGCCATTACATGGCAATCGCATGGATGTGCATCAAATAAGCGTGTATCAATCGTATATATGAAGTCATCGTCAAAACGAGCGATGACGATCTCATATCATCAGAATGTCGCAACCCAATTACGCAGCAGCTGCGACCCCGCTTCGGCGGACTTTTCAGGGTGGAACTGCGTGGCGAACAGCGGACCGCGCTCGTAGGCTGCCACGAAACGGCTGCGTCCGTACGTGCACCAGGTCACGCGCTCCTCGGCGTCACCGAAATCAAGCTGGTCGTCGGACGTGTCGGCGGGAGCGGCGCTCATCGCGGCGAAGGAATGCACGAAGTAGAAGCGCTCGTTCTCCACGCCCTTCATGAGCACGGAACCTTCCGGCGCCTCGACGGTGTCCCATCCCATGTGTGGTACCACATCGGCGTCGAGCAGTTCCACGTCGCCCTTGATCAGACCAAGGCCCGGAGTGCCGGTGCCATGCTCCATACCACGTTCGAACATGATCTGCTCGCCCACGCACACGCCAAGCACCGGTCGCCCGGCACGCAGACGATCCTTGATCACAGTGTCTCCGCCCACCGACTTGAGACCTTCCATGCATGCACCGAAAGCACCCACACCGGGCACCACCAGACCGTCGGCTTCCAAGGCCTGCCGATGGTCGGAAGTGAGGGTCACGTCAAGGTCGAGATTGGCCAGCGCACGAACCATGGAACGCACGTTGCCGAAACCATAATCGAAAACCACCACGGAAGTCATGGGCGTTCTCCTTCTTGTGTCATTCGTTGTTCTATGGCGTGAGTCGTCTTGTGTCGCATAACTCATGTTCAGCAGGATGACTCACGTTTGCCGTCGTTAACTGATGCTTGATGTGCCGCGTCCGAACCGCGTATGCTCGGCGATAATGCTCATTGCCGCATCCCGATCGAGGTCGGCGGAATCGAAAATGGTCATATCCGCCTGTTCCAGCGCGTTCATATCGGTGATGCCAAGCATGAGATCCTCAACGAACGGTGCGGTGGAGGTGAATAGCACCGGCGGAGCGAAAGTTTTGCCTGCCTTGCCTTCCACGTACATCGTCGCTTCGAGCTTGTCCGCACGGTTGACGGCAAGAATCGCAGGCATGCCGGCAACAACGATCGTCATGTCTTTGACCGCCGCTTCCGGACCGTCTCCGTCGAGATTGCGCAGCACCGCGACAGCACCTTGCGCCGATCCTATGCATTGCGCGGAAATATCGGACAATTCGCAGAATGCCGACAGCAATCGTGGCGAGGTCAGTCTGGTGATGATCACCGCCACTTTCGCACGATTGCCAAGCAGTCCCTGCAGCTCGTCTTCGAATTTCAACGAATCCTCAGCTGCGTTGAGCATGTCGTCAATTCCCGAGGATTCGGAGGATTCCGCATTGCCGGAAGCTTCAGAAGAATCGGAAGCTTCAGATGACGGATTGTCCGCCCGCTCATTCTTGGTTGCTTCGGCATCTTTGAATTCCTGCTCGAAACCGGCCATGGCCGCTTCCAATTCTTCTTCGCTGAAATGCATGCCGTCAGCGTTGAGGTCACCGAAATCTTTTGATCCGTCGAAGCCTTGGAAATCGTCGAAATCGTTATTTCGATCGTCGCTCATCACAGAGCGCCCTTCGTGCTCGGAATACCGTCGACACGCGGATCCGGCTCGATGGCGAAACGCAGCGCACGCGCCAAGGCCTTGAACTCAGCTTCGGCGATGTGGTGCGGATCACGGCCGGAGATCACCTGCAGATGCAGGCAGATTCCGGCATGCATGGCGATGGATTCCATAACGTGACGCACGAGGGATCCAGTGAAATGGCCGCCGATCATGCAGTATTCGAAACCTTCCGGCTCGCCGGTGCACACACAGTACGGACGTCCGGAAATATCGACTACAGCCTTGGCGAGCGCCTCATCCAACGGCACGGTAGCGTCGGCGAAACGACGGATGCCGCGCTTGTCTCCCAATGCCTGCTTCAACGCTTCGCCGAACACGATGGCGATGTCTTCGACGGTGTGGTGCGCGTCGATGTCGGTGTCACCGGTGGCTTTGATGGTCAAGTCGATCAGCGAATGCTTGCCGAGCGCCGTCATCATATGGTTGTAGAACGGCACCGAAGTGTCGATGTCGGTTTTGCCCGTGCCGTCGAGATTCAGGCTCAGTTCAACTTTGGATTCGCTGGTTTCACGAACGATGGTTGCGGTACGCGCCATGTTGCGACTCCTTTTGGAAAATGTTCGGTCCTGTTGTGTTGGTTCGATCCCGTATGTGCTCAATCTTGTTCCACAATACGCAACACTTCGACCAAGGCTTCACGGAAACGTGCCATTTCCCCGTCGGTTCCCATGCATACGCGCATCCAGCCGTCAGGGCCGACGGTGCGGATGAGCACGCCACGCTGGAGCAGCTCGTCGAAGATACGGTCGCGATTGTCGAAATGCCCGCCGAATAGAATGAAGTTTGACTGTGTTTCGGCCACTTCGAGCGGCTGGCCCTTGTAAGTTTGTTCCTTGAGCCATGCTGCGGTCTGATTGCGGGTGTCGCGCAGGTGTGCCACACGGCTGAGCTGCTCGTCGGTATGTTCGAATGCAGCGAGGGCGGCAGCCTGGGTGACGGCCGACAGGTGGTACGGCATGCGCACGATGCGTACGCAGTCGATGATGCCCTTGTTGGCGGCCAGGTAGCCGACTCGTGCGCCTGCGAAGGCGAACGCCTTGCTCATGGTTCGACTCACTGCGAGGTTCTCGTACTCGCCGATGAGTTCAAGCGCGGTGGGCGTGCCTGGATCACGGAATTCGATGTAGGCTTCGTCCACCACGACCACCGGATGCACGCCTTCGGCGGCACCTTCGACTTCAGCGGTTTTGGCAGCGTCGAGCACGCGCTTGAGATCGTCCATCTTCAGCGGGGTGCCGGTCGGATTGTTCGGACTGGTGAGCACGATCATGGCAGGCTTGACGTTTTCGATGGCTTTGATGGTGGCGTCGACGTTCAGAGAGAAATCCTCGTTGCGGTGCGCAAGCTTCCATGTGGTGAACGTGTCGCGGGCATATTCCGGATACATCGAATACGTCGGATCGCAGCTGAGCGCAATGCGCCCTGGACCACCGAAAGCTTGGAACAGCTGCAGCATAATCTCGTTGGATCCGTTGGCGCCCCACAGCTGGTCGACTTCCAGCTTGACGCCAGACTCGCGTTCGAGATAGTCGCAGAATGCCTGACGCAACGCGATATGCTCACGATCCGGGTAACGGTTGAGAGTCGGGGCGATTTCCTTGACTCGCTGCGCGATGGTTTCGACCACTGCCGATTCCGGCGCATACGGATTCTCGTTGACGTTGAGGCATACAGGCACGTCCAATTGCGGCGCACCGTACGGCTCTTCGCCGATCAGATCGTTGCGCAGCGGAAGATATGCCGGAATGGCGTTGCTGGAAGTCTCACTCATCGAAGGCATGCCTGCTCTTCCTGTTCCTTGATGGTTTCCTTGTTGTATGGATCGTCGATGAAGCGGCTTAGCACGCTTTCGCCGTGTGCCGGCAGATCTTCAGAAACGGCGAAAGCGTTTACGCGAGCAGCGAGGGTCTTCAGACCCTGCTCGTCGTATTCGATGACTTCGACCGGCTTCATGAAGGTGTGCACGCCCAGACCGGAGGCGAAACGTGCAGTGCCGGAGGTCGGCAGCACGTGGTTGGAACCGGACATGTAGTCGCCCAGCGGCACTGGAGAGTACGGGCCACGGAAGATGGCACCGGCGTTGCGGATCTTGGCGATCACGGCATCCGGGTCGGCGGTCTGGATCTCAAGGTGTTCGGCGGCGTACGCGTTGGCCGCGTCGATGGACTGTTCGATGTCATCGGTGAGGATGATGCCGGACTGACGACCACGCAGCGACGTGTTCACACGCTCGGAATGCTCGGTGCGAGGCACGCGGTACTTGAGATCCTCCTGCACCTGTTCGGCAATCTCTTCGCTGTCGGTGATGAGCACGGAACCGGCGAGTTCGTCATGCTCGGCTTGGCCGATCAGATCGGCGGCCAGCCAGCTCGGGTTAGCGCCCTTGTCTGCGATGATGGCGATTTCGGTCGGTCCTGCCACGGCGTCGATGCCTACAATGCCCGACACCATGCGCTTGGCGGTGGCGACGAAAATGTTGCCCGGACCGGTGATCTTGTCAACCGGATCGCACAGGATCTCGCCGTCCTGCGGTTCGGAACCCTTGGCACCGTAGGCGAACATGGCCACAGCCTGAGCACCGCCGACCGCATACACTTCGTCAACGCCAAGAATGGCGCAGGTGGCGAGAATGGTCTTGTCGGGCAGACCGTCAGCATTGTTACGGCTCGGCGGGGTTGCGATGGCGAGGGATTCCACGCCGGCGGCCTGTGCCGGAACCACGTTCATGATGACGGAGCTTGGGTAGACGGCCTTGCCGCCAGGCACATACAGACCGACACGCTGCACTGGAATCCAACGTTCGGAAACGCGGGCACCCTCAGCCAGATCGGTGTGGAACGGTGCCGGCACCTGGGAAGCGGACACGGCGCGGGAACGACGCACGGACTCTTCGATGGCGGCACGCACTTCCGGATCCAACTCGTCGACGGCGGCCTTCATGGCTGCCACCGGCACGCGCAGATTCTCCGGACGGATATGGTCGAATTTCTCCGCGAAGTCACGCAAGGCCGCAGCACCGCGGGCCTTCACATCGTCAAGAATGGGCTGCACGAGTTCGGTCGCCTCGTTGGTGCCCATCTCGGCACGGGGCATAGCCTCCAGCATTTCAGCTCGGGTCAGCTTCTTACCACGCAGGTCAATGATTCGCATATAGTTTTCTTCGCTCATAACGCCCCATGGTAACAACGTGATGTCACGAGAACGCCCGCACGTCTCAAGTTCAGCCGCATAGTGAGATATTCAGCCGAACTTTCGGCATCATCCCCACGACCGGTCAGCCCAAAGGCAGCGAACTGGGACCGAAAAGGATTTTGATCTCAGCGAACAGACTCGTGTCGCGGCGCACGCGGAAACGGTCGCCGAACGTCAGCACCTTGGCATTGCCCTTATCGTCCATCAACGCGAGCTTCACTTCGCAAGGTCCAGGATGATTTGAGAGAATCTGCCCCAACTGCTGCACATGCGATTGGTCAAGCGCGATCGGCGGTAGCATAATCGTCACCGGCTTCTCATCCTGCGCCTCTAACGTTGGCACGTTAAATTCCGTGGCACGCATGCTCACCGTCTCATCACGTTTTTCAACCTGTCCACGAATCTGCACCACCGTATCGACCGCCAGTTCGGGAGCGGCGGCCTCATATACCTTGCCGAAGAACATGCACTGGATGGAGCTTTCCAAATCCTCAATCGTCACAATCGCCCAAGGATTGCCCTTCTTCGACACGCGACGATCCACATTCGTGATCAAGCCCGCCACCGTCACCTGCTGGCCGTCAGGCATATTCGCGGCACGATCGATCAGATGCGCGATCGACATTTCACTCAACGACACCAGAATCGACTGCATACCGCTCAACGGATGGTCGGACACATACAAACCAAGCATTTCACGCTCGAAATTCAACTTGGTTTTCTTATCCCACTCCTCCACATCAGGCACACTCACCATGGCATCACCCATGCCGGCATCATCTTCGCCGGAATCCTCCAAATCAGCGAACAAATCAAACTGGCCCTCAGCCTGCTTACGTTTCAAACCGACCACCGAATTAATCGCAGCCTCATGAATCGTAAACAACGCACGACGGTTCGGATCAATCGAATCAAACGCACCAGCCTTGATCAACGATTCAACCAATCGACGATTCAACGCCTCCATCGGCACACGCTTGATGAAATCAGGGAAATTCACATACCTGCCATGACTGCCGTCACGTTCCTTGACAATCGCATCAACCGCAGCCTTGCCAACATTACGAATGGCGCCAAGGCCAAAACGCACCACATCGCCAACAGCGGAATACTCATACACCGACTCGTTCACATCAGGCGACAACACCTGAATGCCCATGCGGCGAGCCTCACCCAAATACAACGCGGTCTTGTCTTTGTTCGTACTCGCACCCTGCAGCAAAGCCGCCATGAACTCCACCGGATAATGCGTCTTCAAATACGCGGTCCAATACGAAATCAAACCGTATGCGGCCGAATGCGCCTTATTGAACGCGTAACCTGAGAACGGCACCAAAATATCCCACACGGCCTGAGCCGCCTCCTGGGAATACCCATGCTCCTTCATGCCCGCGAAGAACGGCACCTTCTCCTTGGCTAGTACCTCAGGCTTCTTCTTACCCATCGCTCGACGAAGCACATCTGCCTTGCCCAACGAATAACCAGCCAAAATACGCGCAGCCGACTGCACCTGCTCCTGGTACACAATCAGACCATACGTCTCATCAAGCACTTCCTTCAGCGGCTCAGCCACCTCAGGATGAATCGGCGTGATCTTCTGCAAACCATTCTTACGCTTCGCATAATTCGTATGCGAATCCATATCCATCGGCCCAGGACGATACAACGCGATCAATGCGGAAATATCGTTGAAGTTATTCGGCTTCAACGTCTTCAGCAACGAACGCATACCATCGGAATCCAACTGGAACACGCCAAGCGTGTCACCTCGCGACAACAGATCGTACGTGGCACGATCATCCAACGGAATCTTCGTATGGTCGATACGTTCCTTGCCATTCGCCTCGATATTATTCAACGTATCGCGAATAACCGTTAAGTTGGAAAGACCAAGAAAATCCATCTTGACCAAACCAAGCGTTTCACACGTATGATACTCCAACGTGGTCGTAACCGTACCATCGGTACGTTCCAGCAGCGGCGACGTATTCGAAATCGGCTCGCTACCCATGATCGTGGCGCACGCGTGCACGCCGGTCTGACGAATCAGACCCTCAATGCCCATCGCCTCATCCGTAACACGCTTCGCATCCGGATCGGAATCATACAATTCACGGAATTCACGAGCCTCCGCATAACGCTTCGACGTCGGCTCGAAAATATCACGCAACGGAATATCCTTGCCACCCGTCTGCGCCGGCGGCAACGCCTTGGTGATGCGCTCGCCCATGGAGAATTCGTAGCCCATGATTCGCGCTGAATCCTTCAACGCCTGCTTGGTTTTGATAGTGCCGTAGATCACACATTGCGCGACCTTGTCTCGACCGTACTTGTCGCCAACGTAATCAAGCACACGGCCGCGGCCATCCGGATCGAAATCGACGTCAATATCAGGTAGTGACACACGTTCCGGGTTAAGGAATCGTTCGAAGATCAGGCCATGTTTGATTGGGTCGAGTTCGGTGATGCCCATGGCGTACGCCACCATGGCTCCTGCCGCCGATCCACGGCCCGGTCCCACCATCACGCCATGCGATTTAGCCCAATTGATGTAGTCGGCCACCACGAGAAAGTATCCGCAGAACTGCATCTGGCAGATCACACCGCATTCGTAATCGGCTTGCTTGAGCACTTCGATCGGCGGATGCCCGTCATAGCGCTGTTCCAAGCCTTCCTCGACTTTCCGCAGGAACAGCGAGGTCTCGTCCCAGCCTTCCGGGCAGTCGAATTGCGGCATGAACGCGCCATCCTCATGATCGTCGAACATGACGTTGCAGCGTTCGGCAATTTCCAACGTATTGTCACACGCTTCGGGAATGTCTTTGAACAGTTCGCGCATTTCTTCGGCGGATTTCAGGTAGTAGCCGGTTCCATCGAATTTGAATCGTCCCGGCTCGTCCAGCGTGGAGCCCGAGTTGATGCATAGCATGGCATCCTGCGAGCCCGCGTCTTCGGCACGCACGTAATGCGAATCGTTGGTGGCAAGCAGCGGCGCGTTCAGTTTTTTCGCGATGTCCAGCAGACCGTCGGTCACTTGCTTTTCGATCTTCAGACCGTGGTCCATGAATTCGATATAGAAATTGTCGCGTCCGAAAATATCCTGCAATTCCCCTGCGGCACGCAATGCTTCGTCGAATTGGCCGAGCAGCAGTCGCGTTTGTATGATTCCTGACGGGCATCCGGAAGATGCGATGATGCCTTTGGAATATTTGGCAAGGATCTCCTTATCCATTCGGGGGTATCGCATGACACGGCCCTCAAGATTCGCGTCGGTGGACGCTTTCATAAGATTGACGAGGCCTTCGTCGGTTTCGGCCCACATCGTAAGGTGGGTGATCAGGCCGCCGCCGGATACGTCGTTGGGGTTGCGCCGGCGATGCTGCGGATCGATATCGGGATTCCAATTGGTGTCCCAGCTGACGCGGGTTTGGTCCTGTCGCGCGGTTTCCGGCGTCACATACGCTTCGATGCCGATGATCGGTTTGACACCCTCTTTGACCGCGGTGCTCCACATTTCGTATGCACCATGCATGTTTCCGTGGTCGGTGATGCCGACGGCGGGCATATTGAGTTCTTTGGCGCGCTTGACCAGATCCGGAATTTTCGATGCGCCGTCAAGCAGCGAATAATGCGTATGATTATGCAGTTGTACGAAATTTCCGGAAGTAGCCATGCAGTCCAATCTACCGGTGATTGGTGACGTGTGCTCACGCTTCGGGCTTATCTTGTGTGTCGTGCCTTCCGTGCATCACATCAAGCGCATGTTGCAAATCAGCTGGATAATGCGATTTCACCGTAGTCCAGACACGGGTTCGCGGATGGCGGAATTCGAGTTGCATCGCGTGCAACCACTGCCGTTCCAGTCCCAACGTTTCGCTCAGTTGCGGATTGGCGCCATACATGGCGTCTCCGGCAAGCGGATGCCCGATGGATGAGAAATGCACGCGAATCTGATGCGTGCGCCCGGTTTCAAGGTTCACGGAAACCAGTGTCGCCTCGCCGAAACGTTCCATCACATCCCAATGGGTGACGGCCTCTTTGCCGGCAGGCGTCACACAAAAACGGAAATCGGAGACTTTGGCGCGACCGATCGGCGCTTCGATGGTTGCTTTGTTTTCCCTGAGATTGCCCTGCACGAGCGCATGATAGGTCTTCACGACTTCATGTTCGGCGAATTGCCTGCGCATTTCCACGTAGGCGAGATCGGACTTGCACACGAGCATCAAGCCAGATGTGCCCACGTCGAGACGGGATACGATGCCTTGACGCCCTGCAGCGCCATAAGAGGTGATATGCACTCCCCTGTCAAGCAGACTGCCAAGCACCGTCGGACCGGTCCAGCCGACAGAAGCATGAGCCGCCACACCCACCGGCTTGTCAACCACCACCACATCGTCGTCTTCATAGACCACGGCCATATCATGCGCGATTGGTTCAGGCTCGGTTCGTTCCTCGACAATATCAAATTCCACGGTTTCGCCTGATTGCAGGGTCGACGATTTGGAAATGTCACGACCAAGCACACGCGCCTGCCCGCCTTCGATGAGTTCCGCTGCCTTGGCACGGGAAATGCCTAGCATTTTGGCAACGGCGACATCGAAACGTTTGCCGACAAGCGCATCGGGTGCGGGAACAAGACGGCTCATGCGCTCTTCTCTCCAGCCGTTCGTTCCATCTGTTCCTTGTTCCGTTCGTCAAGTTCCTTCTGGCTGAACGGTTCTCCTACGAACAGCAGCACGACTGCGGCAACGCCCGCCACCATCAGGAAAATGTCAGCGACATTGCCGACCGACCATCCGTAGTTGAGGAAGTCGACGACTTTGCCGTTGAGGAAACCTTCGGCATATGCCACACGGTCGATGAGATTGCCTAACGCTCCGGCAAACGCAAGAGCGAACACCACCGTCCATTTCATGGAAATGGTACGAATCTCCAGCCCCACAAGTGCCACGCAAGCCACAATGGCAAGCAGGGAAATCAACCACGTCATGTTGGAGCCCATACCTAAGGACGCGCCCGGATTATGCACCAACGTGAATGAAAGAATCCCCGGAATCACACGTACCGTATGCCCATCGGCAAGCGCCGACTGCGCCCATGCCTTGGTGATCTGATCAAGTACCAGCGCCGCAACGGCGATACACGCAAAGACGGCCACGCGAGTGCGCAGCCGTCTTTGATCATTTGTCATGATGTCAGACACAGCCTAATCTCAGTCGTTCTGGGAATCCTGATCATAGTTGTTCGTGTCAGACACCTGCGACACAAGCTGGCCGAGGAATTCGGTAAGACGCGCGCGGTATTCGGTTTCGAACTGCTTGAGACCCTGAATGTTGCCTTCGATGACCTTGGTCTGTGCTTCGAGATTGTCGCGGACCTGCTGGGCATAGTCGTCGGCCGCGGTACGGGTCTTCGAATCGTAGTCGAAGGCACGCTTCTGCACTTCGGACTCGTATTCGTCGGCTTCGTTGTGCTTCGTGGAGAAGTACGTATCACCATCCTGAGTCTTCTGCACAAGGTAGGCGTCACCTTCCTGAGTCTTCTGATCCAAGTAGGTATCGCCCTCCTGCGTCTTCTGCGCAAGATAGGCATCGCCATCCTGAGTCTTCTGATCCAAGTAGGCGTTACCCTCCTGAGTGCGCTGTGACAGGTAGTCGTCGCCTTCCTGGGCACGCTTGGTCAAGTACGCGTCACCTTCCTGGGCACGCTTGGTCAAGTACGCGTCACCTTCCTGAGTCTTCTGGCTTAGGTAACCATCAGCCTTGGCACGAGTGTCAGCCGAATACTGATCAGCATCGGAACGGGTGCTTTCGGAATAGTTGTCAGCCTCGGAACGAGTACGGTTAGAGTAGTCGTTGGCATTGCCGATGAGCTCGTCGTACTTGCGCTGGGACTCGTCGGTGATTTCCTTGGCCTTGGCTTTGCCCTTGTCGACATACTGGTCGTGCAGCTGCATGGCCAAGGTCAACATGGCAGTGGCGCGCTCCGGCTCCGTATTGGCGCTGGCTGCAGCTCCTGCGATCTTCTGCAGGCTGCCGGTTTCGGTGCTTGGCTCAACCTTGGCGACCTGTTCGCGCAGCTGGGCTTCACGCTGCTGCGATTCCTGCAGCTGCTGGGCAAGCTGCTGAATCTGCATGGCCTGCTGCTGGGCACGCTCATCCTGCTGCTGGGCCTGGGCGACTTGTTCCTGGGCTTCATCAAGCCTTGCATTGAGCTGCTGAATCTCAGCGGCCTGCTGCTGGGCCACCACAACCTGCTGCTGGGCGGAAGCCAGCTGACGGGACAGGTCTTCGGTCTGTGCGCGGAATGCGTCGCGCTCATGCTGCATGGCGGTAAGCTGCTCGCCCAAATCCGCCTGGCCTGCGGCTTCAGCCGCCTGAGCGGTAAGCTGGTCAACCTGGGCGGACAGGCGATCCACCTGACCTTTAAGCTGTTCGTTCTGGGCCGACAGAGCACGGTTGCTTTCCTCAGCCTCGGTGAGCTTGGCTGCTGCGACCTGTGCGGCCTGAGCTGCCTGATCACCAGCGCCGGCTGCCTGCTCGGAGGCGGACTTCAATGTCGCATTCTCCTGCTGCAGGGACTGAACCTGAGCGCTGAGCTCGGAAATCTTGGAGTTGAGCCCCGCAACATCCGGGCCGAGGGACTGAGTAGCCTGGCCGCTGGCGACCGCCTGCTTGCCTAGAGCCTCCACCGTCTCGGTTACCTGATCGAGAAAATCGTCGACTTCGTCGACGTCATACCCCTCTTTGAACCTTACGGTCTGGAAAGTATGCTCTCTGATATCTTTCGGCGTCAACAGAGCCATAAATCTTACACCTCGCTTTGGGCTTGATGCCTTGCTGTTGTTGCTTTCATTTGTTGACTCTAGCACGGAACCACCGATTTTTTGCGAAAAATCGGCATTTGACATGTATTAAATGAGGAAATCAATAACAATGAGAATGAAATAAAGAACAATGAATGCCACATCGAAGTAGATGGGACCCATTGGAATAGGGCGGATATATTGGCGTAGCCAGCGCAGCGGCGGTTCCGTCAGCTGGTAAATGGCGTCGATCAGCGATGCAGCCAACCCCCGTGGACGCCACAACGGAGCCAGCACGGCAACCCAATCGAGAATCATGCGAATGAACAGCACCAGAATGTAGGCATTAACCAGAAAGTGGACGATGCTACCAATCAAAGACAGAATCATGGAGTACCACCATAGCAACCGAACACAACAAAGTCTCCATCATGGCTGATGGAGACTTTGCACAGTCTGCTTTCGCAATGGCTTTCATCTACGTCAGTCGGCGAACAGATCGTGCGACGAGTTATTCGCTTGCGGCTCTTCGACCTTGATGTTCACCTGGGCTGGGCTCAGCAGGAACACGCGCGGAGTGACACGCTCGATGGAGCCACGCACGCCGAAAACCACGCCTGCGGAAAAGTCCACAATGCGATACGCAACGGCCTCGGCAACGCCAGTTAGGTTCAGCACCACCGGAACGCCGTCACGAATGGCACGCCCGACCAGCTGCGCATCCTCATAGGACTTCGGGTGAATCGTGGTGATACGGCTCACCCTTCCTCCTTGGAACGGGTTGGCTTTGGTCTGTTCGCGCGGTACGGACGTCGCGGCAGGCGTCGAAGCCATCGGGGTCACGGAATGGTCGGAATCGAACGAGGTTGCACTGCTCTCATCCTCCTCGCTGAAATCCTCGTCACCCTCAGCAACGTCGGTCATGCCCAAATAGGACATCGCGCTTTTCATAAAACCTGCCATAAACGATCCTTTCGCGTCTGCGCGTTGCTTTTAGCGCAGGAAATCCGGAATATCCAAATCGCCGGCGTCGCTCGAAGACACCACCTCATGCTCGGTGGTCTGATCGAATGACGGAACGACGGGTTCCGGAGTGGACGGAATATAAGTGGACAGCGGCTGCACCTTCGGGGCTTCCGGAGTCTGAATGAGCTGAGGCTGAGGCTGAGCCGCCGCTCTCGGAGCCGCGGACAGCGCCGACAGCGGAATCGTGTTTTCCGCAGACTCGGCCTGCTTCTGATCCTCGGTCTGAGCCGCCTTCTTGGAGTTGGCGTCGAAGCCTGCGGCGATGACGGTGACACGCACTTCGTCGCCATAGGCGTCGTCGAGGGAAAGACCCCAAATGATCTGCGCTTCCGGGTGGATGGCCTTGCCCACCAGCTGGGTGGCGGCGGCCGCTTCCTGCAGCTTCAGATCGGACGGACCTGCGATGTTGATCAAAGCGCCGTGAGCACCCTCGATGCTTTCTTCCAGCAGCGGAGAGCTGATGGCGATTTCGGCGGCCTGGGTAGCGCGATCCTCACCCCGAGCGGAACCGATGCCGAACAGTGCGGTGCCCGCTCCACGCAGAATGGCGTTGACGTCGTTGAAGTCGACGTGAATGTACGAATTGGAAGAAATCAGGTCCGTGATGCCCTGCACGCCTGCCAGCAACGCGGTGTCGGCGGTCTTGAACGCATCGACGATACCAATGGTGCGATCAGAAAGCTCAAGCAGTCGATCGTTCGGAATCACGATCAACGCATCGACTTCCTTGCGCAGATTCTCAATGCCAAGTGCTGCGGAAGCCGCACGCTGGGGACCTTCAAAGCTGAACGGACGGGTAACCACCGCAATGGTCAACGCACCCTGCTGGTGTGCGGCACGAGCCACGATCGGGCTTGCGCCAGTACCGGTGCCACCACCCTCACCGCAGGTCACGAACACCATATCGGCGCCCTTGAGCGATTCCTCGATATCAGACTGATGATCCTGCGCGGCCTTGGCACCCTTCTCTGGGTCAGCACCGGCACCAAGACCACGGCTAGTGGCATCGTTCAAAGAGATCTTGACATCAGCGTCGGAACGCATCAGATCCTTCGCGTCGGTATTGATCGCAATAAATTCAACACTTTGAAGACCCTCGGCAATCATGCGATTGACGGCATTACCGCCAGCTCCACCAACACCGACAACCTTGATGTTCGTCTTGTCATTGAAATTGTCAGTCTGGGCAATCTCGCTCACCATAGTCTCCTGTCACTCGCGTTTACGCACAACTTTATCGCAGACACGCCGTGATACGCGCGCTTTTCGTCGTGTGTAACGACGTTTTTTCACTTTTTTATTGCTAACGTGTTCATTTCGCCTGAGATGTATCTTCTTTCGGCGCCCCCACACAATTTAACCACATCAGCATGTCATGTTCAATAACTGGCATCCATAGGATCGTCACCGAACAACGCCTGGCGTTCATCGTGCGTCGTTTCCCGTGATTCCAACCACCCGTAAGGCAAATGCACTTTCTTTGCGAAGCGTACGCGCCCCCTTGGCTTGTCGACCACTCGTTCGGGGAAACGGGTGTCTGGATCCAGCTTGCCTATTTCGGTTCTGACATCCTCAAGATTTTCACATTCCATGAACGCGCGACGGGTGGAGCCCCCAACGGGGAATCCCTTGAGATACCACGCGATATGCTTACGCAAATCATGCACGGCCATCTGCTCATCGCCATCATAGAATTCAGTCAACAATTCCGCATGACGTTCGACTACACGGCACACATCTCCCAGCGTAGGGTCGACACGCTTCTCACTGCCAGCGAACGCGTTCTTAATATCGGCAAACAGCCACGGCCTGCCTTGGCAGCCACGGCCGATCGCAACGCCAGCGCAACCGGTTTCGGCAACCATGGCAAGCGCATCGTTCGCACCCCAAATGTCACCGTTACCGAACACTGGAATATCAAGCGCCTCGGCCAATTCGCCGATTCTGCTCCAGTCGGAATGCCCACCGTAATATTCGGCGGTAGTACGCGCGTGCAAGGTAACAGCCTTGCAACCTTCCTCCTGCGCGATATGCCCGGCTTCAAGGAACGTCTCATGCTCGTGGTCGATGCCGACACGAATCTTCGCCGTAACGGGCACATTGGCCGCGTCGCAGACCTTGACTACGCGTTGGATGATCTCGCGGAACAGATCCATCTTCCATGGCAACGCCGAACCGCCGCCGCGTCTGGTCACTTTGGGCACGGGACATCCGAAATTCAGGTCGACATGGTCAGCCATGTTTTCATCGATGACGATTTTCGCAGCCTGTTCCACGATTGCTGGATTCACGCCATACAGTTGCAGCGAGCGGATATTCTCACTGGGAGCGAAATGACATAACCGCAATGCTTTGGGATTGCGGGCAACCAACGCGCGTGCGGTAATCATTTCAGCCACGTACAGACCGTCCGGCCCGTAGCTTTCGCAAATCACGCGGAACGGCCAGTTGGTCACTCCCGCCATAGGCGAAAGAACCACCGGCGTTTCAACATGCACCGGCCCTAAATCAACAGGCTTAATAATCGGAGGAACCGACGGCCTCACCGCGTCGGTACGCGGGTCGAGCACGTCGGATTCCTCGCAAGTAGTCACAATGCTATCTGGCATAAGAACGCTATGGTAACCAGTAACCAGCTTTAGTACAAGCCACCGGCTTCGGCGATCTTAACGGACTCAGGCCAAGCCTCGCCGCCCATCTCAACCGGTAGCTGCGGATAGCGCACATGCTTCTCGCCAATGCGTGCAGCCACATAATCGGCCACTTTGTCGAGTGCGACGCGCTCCTGCTGCATGGTGTCACGTTCACGAATGGTGACGGCCTGATCGTCGAGCGTGTCGAAATCGACAGTGATGCACAGTGGGGTGCCGATTTCGTCTTCACGGCGGTAGCGACGGCCGATCGCACCGGCTTCGTCGTAGTCGATCATCCAGTCATGCTGACGCAGGTCGGCTGCCAGATCATGTGCCACGGTCTGCAGTTCCGGCTTCTTGCTCAACGGCAGCACGGCGGCCTTGACCGGAGCCAGACGAGGATCAAGGCGAAGCACGGTACGCTTGTCGACGCCGCCCTTGGTGTTCGGCGCCTCGTCAACGTCGTAGGCGTCAACGAGGAAGGCCATGAGAGAGCGGGTCAGGCCTGCGGCCGGCTCGATGACGTACGGCACATACTTTTCGCCGGTGGCCTGATTGAAGTAGCTCAGATCCTCGCCGGAGTGCTTGGCATGCGCGGAAAGGTCGAAGTCGGTACGGTTGGCTACGCCTTCGAGTTCACCCCAATCGGATCCCTGGAAGCCGAACTTGTATTCAATGTCAACGGTGCGCTTCGAATAGTGAGCCAGTTTCTCCTTCGGATGCTCATAATGGCGCAGGTTTTCCGGCTTCACGCCAAGATCGATGTACCACTGGGTGCGTGCATCGATCCAGTACTGGTGCCATTCCTCATCTGTGCCCGGAGCCACGAAGAATTCCATTTCCATCTGTTCGAACTCGCGGGTACGGAAGATGAAGTTGCCCGGGGTGATTTCATTACGGAAGGACTTGCCCATGTTGGCGATGCCGAACGGCGGCTTGGAACGAGAAGAGGTCATCACGTTCTTGAAGTCCACGAAAATGCCCTGCGCGGTTTCCGGACGCAGGTAGTGCAGCGAGTTTTCGTCTTCGACCGGTCCGAGGCTGTCTCTTATACACATCTCCGAGCCCACGAGACTAGCGCTCATCTCG
>ENA-OWZK01000114-OWZK01000114.1-human-gut-metagenome-genome-assembly--contig:-NODE-114-length-26283-cov-14.0401_pt1 | contig 26283 bp, 19 predicted proteins | sample MGYA00249764_ERZ652114 | MGnify/ENA primary metagenome ERZ652114 (study PRJEB26925, sample SAMN05827163) | human gut metagenome | biome: ENVO:2100002; feature: ENVO:00000062; material: ENVO:00002003... | reverse complement strand
ACAGCGGCGTGGCCAGGAGGGGAAGAGCGCGAGAAGGGGAGACGGCCTTCGCAACTATGAGTGCTTCCCCTTCTCGCAAATTACCCACTTTCAAAAAGTGAAAACTATAATTCAAAAAAATCAAACCATCCAATTTCCTCTCACTTCAAAAGGTGAAAACTACAATCCAAAAAAATCAAACTATCCAATTTATCTCACTTCAAAAAGTGAAAACTATAATCCAAAAAATCAAACCATCCAATTTCCTCTCACTTCAAAAGGTGAAAACTACAATCCCAAAAAATCAAACTACCCAATTTATCTCACTTCAAAAAGTGAAAACCATAATCCAAAAAGCAAACCACATAATTATAGATTCAAAGGAAGTCGTCCCACAACCTCCTTTGTCAACCCACCTATGAGAATCCCCGCCAGGACTCCTGCCACCAGCAGTGCCGGTGCATAAACCATCAAACTCGTATTGCTCACCACGATCATGGCAACGATCAGCTGCCCGATATTATGTGTGACACCACCGGCCACACTGATTCCGATCAGACTGAAGCCGGAATGTTTTTTCAAAAGATTCATCACAGTCAGGCTAAGCGCAGCGCCAGCCAGACTATACAAAATACTGAACAGATTTCCAAACATAAATCCGATCACCAGGATTCTGACAACGGACACGAGAGCCGCTTCTTTAAAGGAATATCGGTCCAGTATAAAAAGCACCGCCAGGTTTGCAAGCCCGAGCTTGATACCCGGAATCCCTGTAAATACAGGGACCAGAGACTCCACATATCCAAAAATGATCGCTACTGCAGCAAATAATCCGAGATAAGCTGTTTTTCGTTTCATAAATAAATCCTTTCATTTGTTGCAGGAATATCGTTGCAGAAATAGCACAGACAGAATACCGTCTGTCAGAGAAAACTCTACGGAGAACACGCATTACGCATATTCTCCGGAAATTTTATGTCACCGCATCAATTTTAGGCGAACTCTCCGAATCCTCTGCAGTATTTTCCCCTTCTATCACAACCTTATTAGGAAGGCAGATGATGGAACCGCCGTGCTCGTCCACAGCCTTCTGTTTCATACAGTAATGATCCGGGCAGGTTGCTTCGATCATTGTAACTTTTCCATCTTTGATCTCGCAGACATTGGTGTCTCCGATGTGGATGATCTGGTCCTGGGAAAGCGAATAGGTTCCGAATTCTTTTCCGTCAACGGTAATACGGATCGTATTATGGGAACGTTTCCCCGCAATCTGAAAACCAAGCCAGAGAACCCCCGCCAGAATCAGGATCCCGGCAATAAAAATCAATTCTTTTTTCTTCAAAACAAATCTCCATTTCTGTTACAGATTCAGAAAAAATCATATCATAATCGAAATTAAAAGGCAAACATAAGTTAATGATATCTAACCATAATTCATACAGCTGTTCCCAACGGAAAGGGAGGAGTGGCGATGATTTTTCTTTTATAAAAGACATAAAACAGAAAAATTCATATTGGAAAAAGTTATAGACTACTAACAAAAGTGTAGACAAGAAAAAAAACAGGTGATATAATACCTAACTGTAAGTTAGCATCGTCTAATTTTACAAAAAAGATTAATCAAAACTAATTTATGTATATGGATAAAAACTATATAATTTGTCCAAAAGACAGTTATACGCAGATTGAAGGAATAGATCGAGAGCATCTGACGCAGCAATATATGTTCGCACAGCTGGGCCTGATGCATCAATTTACAGAATTGTTAAAAATACAAGGGAGAAAAGAGATGAAAAATCAGAATTTTTATATGAGAGTGATCTCCTTACTGCTGGTGATCCTGGCTGTACTTTTTTATAGCAGCAGCATGAAAGCCCAGGCAAATGAAAAAGAGATCGCGGCTCTGACAGATAAGGTAGATACACTTCAGGAGCAGCAGAATGAACTTCTCAGTGCGCTGGAGACGAGTTATGTAAATCGTATGCAGAATCAGGCGGCATCTGCAGGATCAGGCAGCAGTGATGCAGATACAGCAGGCGATGACAAAACAACAGATACTTCAGACGGCAATGTATCCGATGCAGACGCAGAGGACACAGCAACCGCAGATTCCGATAATGTATATAAAGATGGAACCTATACAGGAGAAGCAGAGGGATACGGCGGGACCATTCAGGTGGAGGTGACACTTACCGGTGATGAGATTACATCCATCAACGTAGTCAGCGCCCCAGGTGAGGACAGTGCATATCTTTCACAGGCAGAAAGTGTGATCGATTCCATCCTGAGTGCTCAGAGTACAGATGTGGATACCGTATCCGGAGCAACGTTCAGCTCCACAGGAATCCTGAACGCAGTGGATGCGGCACTTGGAAAGGCGGAAAACTCATGAAAAAAAGACAGCGGGAGGTAAGGCTGATGCGTGCGGGAATACAGCTGGCATTTTTTATTGCCGCCCCGTCTCTGTTTTCTACAGCCTTTGCAGGTATCAAATCGATCTTTCTTGCCATTGCGGCCGGTCAGCCGGTGGAGTGGAATTCCTTTCTGACTGTAACGGCAGTGCTTCTGATCTTTACCTGCTTTTTCGGAAGACATTTCTGCGGATATGCGTGTGCATTCGGATCTTTCGGAGATGCCGTATATGAAGGCTTTTCCTGGATCCGGATGAAATGCTTTCACAAAAAAAAGAAACCGGCTCTTTCCGAAAAAATGGTTCACGGGCTTCAGAAAGTCAAATATATCGTACTGGCACTGATCCTGCTTTCCTGCCTTACAGGTGTATACGGAAAGCTTACGGGAACCAGCCCGTGGGATGTTTTTTCTATGCTCACGGCAGGACGGCTCCCGAACAGCAAATATCTGGTGGGAATTGTGCTCCTGGTGCTGATCATTGTGGGAATGTGTACACAGGAAAGGTTTTTCTGCCAGTTTCTCTGTCCCATGGGAGTGGTTTTTGCACTAATGCCAATCCTTCCGGGTGCACTGTTTCGGAGAAACCGTGAGAAATGTCCGCCGAAATGTGGTCTCTGTAAAAAAAGATGTCCGGCTCATCTGGATATTGACGGCGACACAGGCAGATCCGGCGAATGTCTTTGCTGCCACGCATGTGCCGCAGCATGCCCGAGAAAAAATATTCACATTGGAACAATTGAGGAAAAATGATCTATGAGATATCAGGCTCTGAAAAAGAAAACTTTTCTGGCAGCAGTTACATTTACAGGAATTGCGGTGTTGTTTCCTGTGCTGTGCATGGCTGCTTCGGAAAATGATGTACAGACATATACCGATACAGATTTTGCAATGGATACTGTGGTATCAGAAACACTCTATACCACAGGTGACGATATAAACAGTAAGCTGACAGCTGTGCTGACAGATGTGGAGACGAACCTTCTTTCCTGGACCAATGAGAAGTCCCAGATCTATAAGGTGAATGCAGACAGCGGAAAAGATACGGAGATTTCCGACGAGCTTTCCGGATATTTGAAACGTCTTCTGAAGATCGCAGAGGATTCTGACGGAGCCTTTGACCCAACCATCGGGAAGCTGATCCGCCTGTGGGATATTGGAGGGGAAAACCAGAAAATTCCGGAAGAAGCAGAAATTAAGAATGTTCTGAAGGATTCCGGATATCAGAAGATTTTTCTTGACGGAAATACGGTCCACATGGAGGAGAGCTGTTCTCTGGATCTTGGAGCAGCGGGAAAGGGTATTGGCTGTGACCTGATCCTTAAAGAACTGGAAACAAAGAAGGATGTAACAGCAGCACTTATGAATCTGGGAGGAAGCAGTGTCATGACCTACGGAAGCAAGCCGGATGGTTCTTCCTGGAATGTGGCAGTGACAGATCCCAGAGCTGAAAATGAGGATGACTATCTTGGTGTGGTTGCCTTAAATGGTACAGAATTTCTTTCCACATCCGGAGATTATGAGAAATATTTTATCGAAAATGGTGTAAGGTATCACCACATTATGGACCCGTCTACCGGCTATCCGGCAGAAAGCGGAGTGACCGGGGTAACGGTAGTCTGTGACTCAGGTCTGGAGGCAGATGCGCTTTCCACAGCATGTTTTGTGCTGGGGGTGGAAAAAGGGACACAGCTGTTGAAAGCTTACGGTGCAGACGGACTTTTTGTGGATGAAGACCATCATGTGTATCTCACTGAGGGGATGAAGGAGCGGTTCAGCCTGCTTGCGGATTCCTATAGTGTGGAGGATATTGCAGAGTGAAGCTGATCTCCCGGCGATCCGGTTTATGACTGTTTGGCAGGGGGAATGCTCATATCCGCAGTACTTGCGATAGTAAACCTGGAAAGGGTTCTATAAATATATCATATTTTTAGGAGGAATAAGCAATGCAGAAGTGGAATCTATTGAAAAAAACAGCTCCATGCATTTTAAGTCTTGCAGTGGCAGCAACAACCTTTCCGACCGCTGTAATGGCATCTGATCTTGATGCAGCCGTGGTTTCCGAGGCAGAGGCAGGAGATACGGAGGATTTTAGCACAGAGGAAACGGCAGAGGATACTGAAGCTGTAGCAGAAGAAGCTATAGAGGATGCTGCAGACATAACAGAAGAAGCAGCAGAGGATGCAGCAGTGCCAGAAGCTGCTGCAGACGAGACAGAGGATATCCAGCAGGAAGATACAGCAGAGGAAGCAGACCCGTTCTCTACAGGGGAAGAGGATTTCACAGAAGGCGATGAAGTGGCGGAAGCATTTTCCGATTCTGACCAGCTGACAGGCGAGTATCAGTACGTATATGCAGGACTTACCTGGGGTGAGTACTGGGCAGCAGAAGGCGTATATGCAGCTGGAGATACAAGCTCTTCAGAAGAGAAGGATTCACATAGTGAGTTTGATACAGGAGCTTTTGATACAGTAACAAGAGCGACTGCAAATCATGGACTCCACAGAGGAAGCTATCAGACAGAAGCTACGATCATTGCTGAAGACGGAACCAGATTCGACGTATCCTACTGGGAGGATAAAGGAAGCACACTTTATCTTACAGACGGTTCCAAGGTAAAATGGAACAGAGGCAGTATAACAACAGAAGATGGAAAAACCTATACGATGGATCATTATGAGATATATGGTCTGAAATATGTTCCGGTAGCAGTTAAGACCGCAGATTTTGCAGATTTCTGCAAAAAGTATAATGTCGTACAGGATGGAGCTGTGCTCTCCGGAGGATACAGTGAAAACAATCTCCAGTATTACAAAGGCCTTGTGGCAGACGTAAATGCACAGACAAATGGTCTGAAATATGCGGAGAAAAATGGTGACGGCTTTACATTTACAGCAAGAAAATCAGACGGAACAGCTTCCGGTATCAAGGATCAGGCGTTAAAAACAGCAACAGGGATCAAGCCGAGTGTAAAAGCAGCAAGCGGAAGCTACGGCGAATTCCTCCGTGTGGATCTCAATGGAAATTATGGCGATCTTGGTGCAAATATGCAGGCTGTACGCTGGGATTATTATGGAGATGATTCCACATATACAAAATGCCTCGCTTCTTATGGAACCAAGTTTGCCGCAGATAACTGGATGCATAAAGCAATGGGAATCCAGCTTGGACTTACAAAATCTGCACGCTGCAAGCTTCCGGGAGGAACAGACGGAACAGGATACTGGAAACTGACAGTGTATGCTCTTGGATATAATGACTATACCTACAGCTTCCAGGCAACTGTAGAGAATATCGTAAATCCTACAATGGAGCCGACTGATTTTACAAGTCTTAAAACAGAAGTGGAAGCTGCAAAGGCTCTGGCAGAGGCAGATTACACAATTGCAACCTGGAAGTCCTTTGCCGGTGAGCTTCAGGAAGCAGAAGACATTCTTGCAAAAACAGATGCAAGTCAGGCTGAGGTAAATGAAGCACTTGAACATCTTCAGGGAGCAGAGAAAGAGCTTCAGAAGGTAACAGTTACACTTGATAAGACAGCAGCAGCTGTATATACAGGAAAAACAACGACTCTTAAGGCAACAACAAATGACAGCGATGCAACAGTGACATTTAAGTCCGGCAATACAAAGGTTGCAACAGTAAGCAGCAAGGGTGTTGTTAAAGGCGTAAAAGCCGGAACAGCAGTTATCACAGCAAAGGTCGGAAATGCCACAGCAACCTGCAAGGTAACAGTAAAAGCTTCTACAATTAAATTCGCAAAGGCTTCCGTAACGATCTACAAAGGAAAAACAGCAACTGTAAAAGCAACTGCAACACCATCTGCAACTGTAAAATACACAAGCAGCAACACAAAGGTTGCAACCGTAAACAGTAAAACAGGTGTTGTAAAAGGAATTAAAGCAGGAACCGTTACGATTACAGCAAAGGCAGGAGCCCTGAAGACAACCTGCAAAGTAGTTGTCAAGAATCCTGCATTCAGTCTTGTAAAATCTTCTGCAACGATCAAAAAAGGTAAAACAACAACCATCAGATCCAAAGCAGCACCTGCAGGCAAGGTTACATATACAAGCAGCAATAAAAAAGTTGCAGCTGTAAACAGCAAGGGTGTTGTAAAGGGAATCAAAAAAGGTAAAGCAACGATCACAGTGAAATGCAACGGAATTACAAAGAAATTTGTGGTAACAGTTAAATAATTTCACTGTTGAACCGAATGTGATCACAGATATCCGGGAGCCTCTGCCGCAGACATAGAGCAATGTCTGCGGCAGAGGTCTGCTGATTTCTGAAGAGCAATGTCTGACAGAGGCCGCAAGAAAAGAGGAGAGAGTAAGGAAGCATGGAAAAAGATCTGAAAGATAAAAAGCAGGAGGAAAAAAATACTCCGAAGATACCCTGGACCAAGCTGGTCCCTGTAGCTGCTGTGATTGCGGCGCTTGTGTTTTCAGGCATAAAGGCGAAGGGCTCTGATGGAGAGACAGAAGCAGTCGGGCAGGCAGAGACGACCGTAATGTCCGCTTCAGAGCTGGAAAAATATCTCGGGTATGAAAAAGAAAATACTGTTTCTGACAGCACAGCTGAGAAAAACAGTACAACAAAAAAGAAAAGCTCATCGAAAAAAAGTTCAAAAAAAACAGCAGCGAAAAAAAGCTCCGGTACAAGAAAGGTTTCCGAATCTGCAAAAAGCAATGCCGGCGCCGCAGGACAGGGAACCACGCAGACACCGGTAGCAAGCGTTCCGGCAGATGGATATAAGGACGGTACGTATGAAGGAAGTGGAACCGGATTTGGCGGGACGATCCGCGTGAGAGTAACAATCAGCGGTGGAAAGATTGCAGCTATAGATATTCTGGAGGCATCTGGAGAAACCGCGTCGTATTTTGCGTCAGCTCAGGGTGTGATCAGCAGGATGATCGCCGGAAATACACCGAATGTAGATGCAGTAAGTGGAGCAACCTATTCCTCCAACGGAATCATCCAGGCAGTTCAGAATGCCCTCTCCCAGGCAGCGGCAGATGGAAACAGCCAGCAGGTCACCCCTATACCTGCGGCAACTGCTTTACCAACTCCGACATCAGCTCCGTCACCTACAAAAAAACCATCCAAAAAACCATCTCCTACAAAGAAACCGGAAGATCCGGACAGTCCCAAAAAATATCTGGATGGTAAATATACAGCTTCGGCAAAGGGCTTCAATGGAGACGTGAAGGTAACTGTGACCATCAAGGATGGAGTGATCGAAGCTCTGAAACAGGAAAATACGGACACAAAGCAGTTTTTTGAAAAAGCATGGAGCGTGCTGGAGGAACAGATCATTGGTACGGATTCTGTAGATGATATTGATGCAGTCAGCGGAGCAACCTATTCCTCCAACGGGATTCTCAACGCTGTAAAAAAAGCTCTTAAAGAAGCGATCAATCCGGAGTATGGAAAGAAACCGACACCAACTCCGACAAAGAAACCGACACCAAAGCCAACAGCCACACCGAAACCTACGGCAACGCCGAAACCAACGGCCACACCGAAGCCAACAGAGACGCCGGCAGCAACCCCGACGCCGGAGCCGGAGGATCCGAATATGACGCCGGTTCCTGAAAAACCCAATGTAACTCCAACACCAGGGACAGATGAGCCGGATGCAACACCGGAGCCAACGGAAGCACCGGAACCGGTGGGAAGGTACAGAGATGGAACGTATACAGGCTCGGCTTTTGGATATGGAGGAAAAACATATCTGACAATTACGATCTCAGGAGGCCAGATCGCATCCATTGAGCAGACAAATCAGGATACACCGGAATTTTTTGATCCTGCATGGAGCACGATCTATTCTCAGATCATGGCAAACCAGTCGGCGGATGGGATCGATACTGTCAGCGGAGCCACCTATTCCTCCGAAGGGATCCTGGACGCTGCACAAAAAGCCCTTGCCCAGGCAAAGAATTAACCGGGTGAACGTTGGAGCAGCTATAAACATCTGAATCTAAGCCAATAATAAGAGGTGAAAGAAACCTCTGGACTTCTTGATTTTTTTTGAAGTTCAGAGGTTTTTTGCTAGGTTTCTGAAATTGCTTCTATAAATCGATAAAAAAATAACAGGAATGTATACAGAATAATAGGAGAAATATCAGAAAATATAAGCGGTTTAAATAATTTGAAATGCAAATTAGCGGGGATTAACCTGAGAAATACAATAAAATTTTTATTGCACAGGGCAATGTTTTATGTTATGTTTGAATGTGTGTAATTAAAGTTGTTATTAAAATGACAAACAACGCTGAAAGGAGAACAAATATGAGCAGTAAAATTACGATCATCGGAGCAGGAAGTGTAGGAGCAACTATCGCTTATACCTTATCACAGAGGAGTATTGCATCAGAGATCGTTCTGATCGATATTAACAAAGATAAGGCTGAAGGTGAGGTTATGGATATTGAGCAGGGAACCAGTTTCCGTGAGCCGATCTCCATCGTGGCAGGAGATTACCCGGATGCTGTAGATTCTGACATTGTGATCATCACTTCCGGTATTGCCAGAAAACCGGGACAGACTCGCATCGAGCTGACACAGACCAACGTCAACATTATGAAGAGTATTACTCCGGAGATCGTAAAGGTGGCTCCCAAAGCGCTTTATATTATCGTAAGTAATCCATGTGATATTATGACTTATGCATTTGCAAAGCTTTCCGGACTGCCGGAAAATCAGATCCTTGGTTCCGGAACCGCCCTGGATACGGCCCGTCTCCGCTGCAGACTTTCTCAGCACTACGGTGTATCTGAGAAAAACATCCACGCCTATGTATTCGGAGAGCATGGAGATACTTCCTTTGTACCGTGGTCCAGAGCCTTTGTTGCAGGTGCGACCCTTGATGAGTTTGACAAGATCGTTCATGAGGATCAGAAAGATCTGCAGCCACTTGACAGAGAAGAGGTTCTGGAGTATGTTCATACTTCAGGATCAACTGTGATCGCCAAGAAGGGTGCTACATTTTATGCGGTAGCCGTATCTGTTTGCAGACTTTGCTCGCTTCTTCTTGCAGCATCTGATACAATAGTCAGTGTATCAACCATGCTTCACGGAGAGTACGGTGTTGAAGACGTATGTCTTAGTACCATGGCTTCTATCGGACCGGAAGGTGTAAAACGTATCGTTCGTGTTCCGCTGACCGAGGAGGAGACAGAGAAGCTTCATGCAAGCGCCAATGCTCTGAAGGACGTGATCGCACAGATTGATCTTTGATAAATGTCAGAAGCTGTGTAAAGAGGAAAAAGCAGCCTCAGGCAAATTTGAAACAACGGGAGAAAGATAAAAATGGATATTATTCAGGTAATTACCAGAGAATTGAACGTTGAGAAATGGCAGGTCGAGGCAGCAGTTAAGCTGATCGATGAAGGCTGCACCATTCCTTTTATTTCCAGATACCGTAAGGAAGCAACCGGTACACTGAACGACGAACAGCTTCGTAATCTTAATGAGAGACTTACTTATTTAAGAAATCTTGAGGATAAAAAGGCTCAGGTTCTGGGCAGCATCGAGGAGCAGGGTAAGCTGACTCCGGAGCTGAAGAAACAGATCGAGGCAGCGCAGACACTCGTTGTGGTAGAGGATCTTTACCGTCCGTACCGCCCGAAGCGCCGTACACGTGCCATCATCGCCAGGGAAAAAGGTCTGGGACCTCTGGCCGACATCATCCTTCTCCAGATGACGAAGAAACCTCTTGAAGAAGAGGCAAAAGCATTTCTTTCTGAGGAAAAAGAAGTCAAAACTGTGGAAGAGGCTATCAGCGGTGCCAGAGATATCATTGCAGAACACATTTCTGATGAAGCAGATTATCGTATCAGTATCCGTAAGAGAACAATGGATAAGGGAACTATATGTTCCACCGCAAGAGATGAGAAGGAGCAGTCTGTATACGAGATGTATTATGACTTTGAGGAGCCGGTGAAAAAGCTTGCAGGTCATCGTGTCCTTGCTCTGAACCGTGGTGAGAAAGAGAAATTCCTTACTGTGAAGATCCTTGCACCTGAGGAAGAGATCATCCGTTATCTTGAAAAACAGGTGATCGTCCGCGATAATCCATACACTATACCTGTTCTGAAAGAAGCCATTGAGGACAGCTATAAACGTCTCATCGGACCGGCTATTGAGCGTGAGATCCGAAGCGCCCTTACAGAGGCAGCAGAGGACGGTGCCATCCATGTCTTTGGCAAAAATCTGGAGCAACTTCTCATGCAGCCTCCAATTGCAGGACAGGTAGTTCTTGGCTGGGATCCTGCCTTCCGTACCGGATGCAAGCTGGCAGTGGTAGATCCTACCGGAAAGGTTCTGGATACCACAGTTATTTATCCCACAGCACCAACCAATGAGACCAAGATTCGTGCCGCAAAGGAAACCCTGAAAAAGCTTATCAGCAAATATCATGTGACACTGATCTCTGTAGGAAACGGAACGGCATCCAGAGAATCCGAGCAGATCATCGTGGAGCTTCTTAAGGAAATCCCGGAAAAGGTCCAGTATGTTATCACCAACGAGGCAGGTGCTTCTGTATATTCCGCAAGCAAGCTTGCTACGGAAGAATTCCCGAATTTCGATGTTGGACAGAGAAGCGCCGCATCCATCGCGAGACGTGTACAGGATCCGCTTGCAGAGCTTGTAAAGATCGATCCGAAATCCATCGGTGTCGGTCAGTATCAGCATGATATGAACCAGAAAAAGCTGGGAGAAGCCCTTAACGGCGTTGTGGAAGATTGTGTAAACAAGGTCGGAGTGGATCTGAATACTGCATCTGCATCCCTTCTGGAGTATATTTCCGGAATCAGCAAGGCCATCGCAAAGAATATTGTAGCCTACCGTGAGGAAAACGGCCGTTTCCAGACAAGAAGAGAGCTTCTTAAGGTTGCAAAGCTTGGTCCGAAAGCCTTTGAGCAGTGTGCAGGTTTCACACGGATCACAGGAGGCAAAAATCCTCTGGACGCAACCAGTGTCCATCCGGAAAGCTATGACGCAGCAAAAAAACTCCTGGAAAAGCTGGGCTACACACCGGAAGATGTGGCAGAGCGTAAGCTTACCGGTATTTCTGGGCAGATCCGCGATTACGGAAAACTGGCAAAGGAGCTGGAGATTGGAGAGCCAACCTTACGTGATATCGTAAAGGAACTGGAAAAACCTGCCAGAGATCCACGTGACGAGATGCCGAAACCGATCCTCCGTACCGATGTCCTGGATATGAAGGACCTGAAAGAAGGCATGGTCCTCAAGGGAACTGTCCGCAATGTCATTGACTTCGGTGCTTTTGTGGATATCGGTGTGCATCAGGATGGCCTGGTCCATATTTCCGAGATGAGCGAGAAATTCATCAAACATCCGCTGGAAGCAGTCAGTGTGGGAGATATCGTGGATGTCCGTGTTCTTGGGGTTGATATGAAGAAAAAACGTATCAGCCTTTCCATGAAGGGAATTAATAAATAAAGAGAAAACCCGGGACATACCGCACGAATTTATGCGATCAGCATAAATTCTGTGCATCGCCAGGCGTGTTACTGAGAACGGAGTGAAAAGTAACGTATATTCTGCAGCATTCTGCGGCGGATTACCGGACAGATATACAATAAAGCTATAACAGAAATACAGCAGTGGTTTATACCCTATACTTTATAGAACCGGAGAAATCAGGTTTACAGGGAAAAACCACTGCTGTATTATTATATTAACAGATGCGGATTATAGGGAATGTTTACATCAGGAATACATAGATCGATCCGCATATGTATATCGAATGATCGATCAGACAAGAGGGATACATATGTAATCAGAAATGTCAACAAATGTGAGTAGATACACTCAAAGGTGTTTAAAATCCAAAACACTAGTTGGTAACTTAAAACTACTGGAATTACAGGAAATGAACCAGTGCAAGTTGAAACAGCCTTGCTAACTATAGGGTAGAACCTTGATGGTTGTAATTGAGTAATGGTATAAGTCTACGAAAACCAAGTAGCAAAGAAAAACAAATATTAAGAAAGGAAAAGCTATTTAGATGAAGTCTGTATAATGTCATATACAAGACTATACAGATATGTACCGATGGCTTAGTCGGGAATTTACGACTGTGGAGTGTACAAGAACTTGTGAGTAGATTGATATTTATATCATCAAAAGCATATACGTTGAAGCAGTAACTACAAATCGTGAGATTGTAGCAAATCATCTAGCATATACACATATGTATATGTTTTTAGTAGCAGGGATTATATTTGGATAGTACTGTACAGACCGTGCAGGAGGTCGGAAATCAGGTAAGCCAGTACAGGCAGATGTTTGAAAATTACCTGCCGGACATCACAAAATTCGGAATCAAGGTTGTTCTGGCTATTGTTGCTTTCTGGGTAGGAAGCACGGTAATTAAATGGATCGTAAAGTTTGTGAGGAAATCACTGACAAAATCCAGGCTGGATACAGGAGTGGCACAGTTTATGTCCTCACTGGTCAAGATCATACTTTACATACTCCTGATCTTTAACATATCCACAAGCTTTGGAGTAAAGGAATCATCTCTGGCAGCACTTCTCGGAACTGCAGGTGTTACTATGGGTCTTGCCCTCCAGGGCGGACTTGCCAACCTGGCAGGAGGTATGATGCTTCTTCTGTTCAAGCCTTTCCAGGTAGGGGATTACATCATCGTTAACGGACAGGACGGAAGCGAGGGAACGGTAGCCAAGGTCGAGATCTGTTATACAACGCTGTTATCCATTGATAACAAGCACATCGTGATCCCGAACGGTACTCTTTCCAATGTGACCATCACCAACGTAACAGCAAGGGATCAGCGAAGGCTGGAGATCAAAGTGGGGATCTCTTACAATGCAGATATCCAGAAGGCCAAGGATATCCTGGAAGATATCCTCACCGAAGATCCGGATACAAGAGAAGACGAAGAGATGGTGGTATTCGTAGATGAGCTGGCAGAAAGCTCTGTGATCATGGGCTTTCGTGTCTGGGTAGATACCGACCGCTATTGGGCAGCCAGATGGAGATTGAACCAGAGGATCAAGGAAGATTTTGATTATTATGGAATTGAGATTCCTTATAATCAGCTGGATGTGCATATCCATAAATAATGTGCATAAAGGAAGAAAGCTAAAGCCCTTTCACATGGCAGAGAAATTGCTGTGTGGGAGGGTTTTTTGGTGAAAGTAACTGGTTTTGGGATTATTACTGCCATTCACGATAATAGAGAATATGAAAATTATTGACAAACCAGTGTCGGGGTGCAATAATACCCCACAGAGATAGTATTTGGACTCAAAACTATACTCTGGCTGAAATCACTGGAATCTTATATAAAAATAGCTAGCCGGAACCCGGGATCGGGAACGGACGGATATATGAAAATTATAAAAGATACGAGCCTGTATCGATGATAACGAAGGCGTTACAACAGTTATGGGAATTTTGAACAACTGTTGAAGAGCATGCTTTTCGTGTATAAAAAACAGGACTCAATATACAGGGAATCAATCAGAAGCGTTTCAGGGTCGAAGTGTACCCCGAGACGCTTTTTTATTAAATACAGAAGCGGATGCTTTTATCCACTTGAAAATTATTCCCTGCAGGAAAGGACTTATATAAGATGACAATAGAGATGTTAAAAGGAAAGATCCACAGAGCAACCGTTGTCCAGGCGGAACTGGATTATGTAGGAAGTATCACTGTGGATGAGGAACTGCTGGAAGCTGCCGGGATACTGGAATATGAGAAGGTCCAGATCGTAGATGTGAACAACGGCAGCCGTTTCGAGACATACACCATTTGCGGAGAACGCGGAAGCGGTATGATCTGCCTGAACGGAGCAGCAGCAAGATGTGTAAGCACCGGTGACAAGATCATCATCATGGCTTACGCACAGTACGAGCAGGAAGAAGCCCGTACTCACAAGCCTGCAGTTGTATTTGTAGATGAAGAGAACAGGATCAGCAGAGTGACCAATTATGAGAAACACGGACTGCTGAAGGATATGGCCTGACGCAGATCAGGAAGATAATAAGACGAAGGTGAATTCAGAAAAGAGGCTATCTCGAATCTATTAAGAAAACCGGTTCCAGAACCGGAAAAGAGGAGAGCACAATGCAGGTAACAAAAACAGTAGAAGAAACAAGAAAACAGATCAAAGCGTGGAAAAAAGAAGGAAAAACAGTAGGCCTTGTGCCAACCATGGGATTTCTCCATGAGGGACACGCAAGCCTGATCAAAAAATGCAGAGAGCAGAATGATATCGTAGTGGTATCCGATTTCGTCAATCCTACACAGTTCGGTCCTACCGAAGACCTGGAAGCCTACCCGAGAGACTTTGAGCGTGACAGCAAACTCTGCGAAAGCCTGGGAGCAGACCTGATCTTCTGCCCGGAGCCTTCCGAGATGTATCATGATCCCCACGCATTTGTAAGTATAGATACTCTGTCAGAGACACTTTGCGGAAAAACACGTCCGATCCATTTCAAAGGTGTGTGTACCGTTGTGACCAAGCTGTTCCACATTGTGGCACCGGACAGAGCATATTTCGGACAGAAAGACGCACAGCAGCTGGCCATCATCCGCAAGATGGTGCGTGATCTGAACTTCGATATTGAGATCGTAGGCTGTCCGATCATCCGTGAGGAGGACGGACTTGCAAAATCCTCCAGAAATACATACTTAAGCCCTGAAGAGAGAAAAGCAGCTCTTTGCCTGTCAAAGGCAGTAAAAGCCGGACAGGAAGCCATTCACGCAGGAATCCCGGCAGAAGAGCTTCTCGGAAAAATGCGAGCAGTGATCGAAGCAGAGCCTCTGGCAAAGATTGATTATGTATCCATGGTAGATGCACTTACCATGCAGCCGGTGGAAAAAGCTGACCGCAGCGTTCTTGTAGCAATGGCTGTTTACATCGGAAAAACAAGACTGATCGACAACTTCAGCTACGAGGTATAATGTATGGGAAAAGTTTTAAAGAAAATCGGAATTATCAGCAGCCTAGCATCCAGATATATCGGGATCATTATCATCGCTTTTTCCTGCCTGGCTTTTTTCTGGCGTGACGGATTTTCCTGGATGACGAACTATACGTCTGTATTTCTGGGAGTGATCATGTTTGGTATGGGCCTGACCATAAAACTGGATGACTTCCGGGCAATTTTTTCCAGACCCAAAGAAGTGGTGATCGGTGCAGTGGCTCAGTATACCATTATGCCGGTGATCGCCTGGCTTCTGTGTAAAGTGATGAACCTTCCGGCAGATCTGGCACTGGGAGTGATCCTAGTGGGATGCTGTCCGGGCGGAACAGCCAGCAATGTGATCACCTATATCGCAGGAGGTGATGTGGCGCTTTCTGTGGGAATGACTATAGTTTCCACACTGGCAGCACCGTTGATGACACCGTTTCTTGTATATGTTCTGGCAGGAGCCTGGGTGGAAGTATCCTTCTGGGCCATGGTGCTTTCTGTGGTAAAGGTAATTCTGATCCCGGTTCTCCTGGGAGTTTTTCTTCGGAGCCTTGCGGGAGAGCATGTGGATAAGGTATCCGATGTTATGCCGCTGGTGTCGGTTGTAGCTATTGTTATGATCATCGGAGGAATTGTGGCTGTAAATGCAGAGAAGATCGTAAGCTGTGGAGTTCTGGTGCTTGGAGTAGTGGCGATCCACAATTTCTGCGGTATGATGCTGGGATTTCTGGCTGCAAAAATCTTCCATGTGGAGTATTCCAGAACAACAGCTATAGCTATAGAGGTAGGTATGCAGAACAGTGGCCTTGCTGTCTCACTGGCAGCAGCTAATTTTGCAGCCAATCCGCTTGCAACACTTCCGGGCGCGATCTTCAGTGTATGGCACAATATTGCGGGTTCCATTTTTGCGGGGATCCGCCGTGCAGGTGCAGAAAACCTTGCAGAGCTTGACCGGATCAGGGAAATCGACTGCTGTAATTGCGAAAAGCAATAAGCAGTGAATGCGGATTGCGGATGTCCTCCTGACGGGGAACAGCAAAGCTGTGGAAGAATGTCTGTAAAGAAAGATCCCGGGGAGTTTGAGAGATAAAATGACAGATTATGTCGAAAGAAAAAGTCATAAAATGCAGAATTGTGGTTTACAAATTTTAGCCGGTATACTATAATAACCACATGGACGAACAAACGTCCCCAACATATGAAAACAGGGGGGCCCGCTGAAGCGAGCTGAGAGTAGACTGTAAATGTCTTGACCCATAACCTGATTTGGATAATGCCAACGTAGGGACATATGCACGAAGGATTCTTAAAGACACAGAAGATCAGAGAGTACAGAAGAGATCAGAAGTACAGAAGATTTTCATTAAGTACGTAAGAGTAAGAGCCGGTTGCCGTGATGCGTATGCGTTGCAGCAGCCGGTTTTTTGTTGTATAAACACAAAGAATTTATGGAAGGAGATTTTTTTTACATGAGAAATTACAGTACACAGATGGAGGCAGCCCGTAAAGGCATCATCACACCTGAGCTTGAGATCGTAGCTAAGAAGGAACGCATGACAACAGAGGAACTGCTTCCGCTGGTAGCCTCCGGTAAGGTGGCGATCTGTGCAAATAAAAATCACAAATGTATCGATCCGGAGGGCGTAGGTTCCATGCTCCGCACCAAGATCAATGTAAACCTTGGTGTATCCAGAGACTGCAAGGACTACGATGTAGAGATGCAGAAAGTAATGGAAGCTGTAAACATGGGCGCCCATGCTATCATGGATCTTTCTTCCCACGGAAATACCATTCCGTTCCGACGCAAGCTTACATCCGAGTGTCCGGCAATGATCGGAACCGTTCCGGTTTATGATTCCGTTATCCACTATCAGAGAGATCTTGATACGCTGACAGCTAAAGATTTTATCGATGTAGTAAGACTCCATGCACAGGATGGTGTTGACTTCGTAACTCTTCACTGCGGAATCACAAGAAAGACCATCGACCAGATCCGTAACCACAAGAGAAAAATGAATATCGTTTCCAGAGGAGGATCTCTTGTATTTGCATGGATGTGCATGACCGGTGAGGAGAATCCGTTCTATGAATACTACGACGAGATCCTGGATATCTGCCGCGAGTATGATGTGACCATCTCCCTTGGAGATGCCTGCCGTCCGGGATGTCTGGCTGACGCAACAGACGTATGCCAGATCGAGGAGCTTGTACGTCTTGGCGAGCTGACCAAACGTGCATGGGAAAAGGACGTTCAGGTTATGGTTGAGGGACCGGGACATGTGCCGCTTGATCAGGTTGAGGCAAATATGAAAGTACAGCAGTCCATCTGTCAGGGTGCACCGTTCTATGTATTAGGACCTATCGTAACTGACGTTGCACCGGGATATGACCACATCACATCCGCGATCGGCGGAGCAGTAGCTGCTATGTCCGGAGCAGCATTCCTCTGCTATGTAACACCGGCCGAGCACCTTGCACTTCCGAATCTTGAGGACGTAAAACAGGGAATCATGGCATCTAAGATCGCAGCTCATGCAGCAGACATTGCCAAAGGTGTCCGCGGTGCCCGTGAGATCGATGACAAGATGGCAGATGCCAGAAGAAAGCTTGACTGGGAGGCACAGTGGGAATGCGCCATGGATCCGGAAACAGCAAAACGTATCTGGAACGAGCGCAAACCGGAGCATGAGGATACCTGCTCCATGTGCGGTAAATTCTGCGCAGTACGAAGCATGAACAAGGCACTTGCAGGAGAGCATATCGATATTCTGTAAGAATACAGAATGCATATGAGCATGCAGCATCACAGTAGAACGTGGTGTTGGCAGTATCCAGCCAGAAAACTGGTTGATCGAATGCGGATATGGAAAGAACAGTAATGCTGAAATTGTGGAAAGTCTGATGTTCCGATAATAAAACATAAACCGCTGTGATCTAAAATGAAGATCACAGCGGTTTTTTGCAGAGTAGGGGACATTATTGCAGCTTGCGAAAAGACAGGGCCGCGTTATAATAAAAACAGAACTTACATATAAACGGTTTACATAAAAAGGAAGGAAAGGTACGAAATGAAATTTCCGAAAAAATTGATAGCATTTGGTCTGTCATTATGTATGTCTGTTGTTCCATGTGGACCGGTGGCGGCCGAAGATTTTACAGATGCACAGACGGATATGACAGACACCATTGATACTTTTACAGATGACGGGAATTCTGAGGAATCAGAAAATACCGTAAACACAGATCAGATCACGGAAGAAGATACTGCCGTGAGCACAGATCAGATTACAGAAGAAGAGTTTCCGGGATCAGATATCGGAACGGAAACGGATGAAGCTGAAAGCTCAGAGAGTGAGGAAATACAACAGGATTCTGATGAAGGATTAATTCTGGAAGAACCTTCGGCGGTCATCAGAAAAGCAGAAGGAACAGAGGATACAGAGGAGGCTGCGGCACCGGAAGAAATTTTTGGTGACGGAGAAAACCAGGAGCAGCAGGAAGATATATTCACAGATGATATTCCGGCAGCAGGCACTTCCGAAAAAGAAACAGATGTAGAGAGCACAGAAATATATCTGTATGCGATGAATGATACTTACAGCAGTGTGATCTCCATGCCGGATACCATGCAGACATCTTATCAGATCCAGACATCCGGCAAAAATCCGGTATATACGGTTGTTTCCGGTTATACTGCGAAAGTCAGCGAAACCGGTCTTGTTACTCCTAAAATGCAGTATGTAACCTATGTAGACAAAAACGGAAATGACGTAAAGAGCCAGTGGGAATACATGTTTGGAGAGACCCTGATCTCTGTACAGGATGGAAACAGTACCGTTTATTATAAATTCATACTCAAAGATTATGCGGAGTATTACGCAGAACAAAAAATGGATACATTCCTCAAAGAAAATATTACTGCGGAAATGTCCGATTATAAAAAGGTTGAGACGATCGCCAGATGGCTTGCCAACAACTTCAATTACAGTCAGTATCATTCCGGTTATACAGGCCTGATGCTGGATGGCGGCGGAGACTGCTGGGCCAATACCAGCGCAGTGAACTATATGTGCGAAAAACTGGGACTGACCGTGTATGCAAGGTATGCGGCAAATGATCCGGGGGCGGGAAGCGGTCACAGGAACTCTGTAGTCATAATTGACGGAGAAAGATATCTGGTTGACTGCGGATATACGGGAAATGCCCCCAGACATTATGAATTGTCCAAAATGGACTATGACTATTCTTATAAGATTCTGAATGATGGAACACTCAGGCTGTATCAGTATGAAGGAACGGATACAAATATCGTAGTTCCGGATACTATTGACGGAAGAAAAGTAACGGTTCTTGGAAACAGTACCTTCCAGTATTGCACCCAGGCTTCTGATATAGAGTCTGTTACTTTGCCGGATTCGCTTACAACCATCGAAAAGAATGCTTTTTACAACTGTGAGAAATTGAAATCTGTTACGATTCCCCCAAATGTGTCATCTATAGGGCTGGCTGCTTTTGTGGAGGGCTTGTCTGAGTCCAGTCTGACAGAAATTAAAGTAGATCCGGAAAATCCGTATTTTTCTGAAAAAGACGGAGTGGTATTCAGCAAGGATGGCACAAAACTGATCGTGTTTCCGTCCGGACGTTCCGGAGATTACCAGATCCCGGATGGAACTGTAAGCGTGGGAGACTATGCTTTTTATTACTGTGTAAATGTTTCTTCCATAACAGTACCGGGAAGTGTCAGAAGCCTTGGAGAAGGTGCTTTCGGAAACTGTTCGTCGCTTACGAAAGCTGTCCTGAACGAAGGCTTGGAAGAAATCGGTGAATATGCATTCCAGAGCAGTTCAGGGATCCGTGATATTATAATTCCCGCATCTGTAAAATCAGTTGGGAAAAATGGACTTCGTCTGTCTTCCGGGTGCAGGATAAGAGTACTGAGCACAGATACTGTCTGGGCGGATGATGCGTTCAGGGATTCAGCACTGATCGCGGGAAAAAAGGATTCCACACTTCAGAAATACGCAGAGGACCGTGGCTGCACGTTTGTGGAGCTGTCAGCAGACAACCGGATACCGCTTCAGAATGAATGGTTTGAACAGATCACTTCAGACTATGAATATAATGGAAAAAGCCATGAACCCGAAATAGAATCCAGTGAATCCGCACCGGAACTTGAGCAGGGCTTCGATTATGAAGTAACTTATGAAAATAACATCAATGCAGGAACTGCGACTGTAAAGATCACGGGAAAAGATATTTTCTGCGGTACAGTAGAGCGGAGTTTCAAGATTACGCCAGATGAAAATGGAATGTATGTGTGCTATTTTGCGGAAAATAATGAAACATACCTGGAAACCACCTTTAAAGGAAAAAAAGTGGAACCGGAAGTGGTAATTGACGGACTGGTACAGGGAAAAGATTATACGGTAACCTATGTTAATAATGAAAAGCCTGGTGAAGCTCGTGCAGAGCTCACGGGAATCGGCAATTATAAAGGATCGGAAACATTATATTTTACTATTTACGGAAAACTACCGGCTGCGGATCCAATAGCTGATCAGACATATACAGGAAAAGAACTCACACCTGCCATCGTAATCCCCGGATTGAAAGCCGGCGAAGATTATTATATGTACTACGAGGATAATCAGTATCCGGGTGTTGCAACGGTAACCATTTATGGTACCGGTTATTATAAAGGTACCGCAACCATTCATTTCAAGATCATAAAAAAGACAGAAAAGTTTGTCAGCAATGTTAAGCTAAACAGAACCTCTTACACTTATACGGGAAAAACCATCCGGCCATCAGTAACCGTAACTGTAAATGGAAAGAAGATCGGGGCGAGTGCTTATAAGCTGTATTACAAAAATAATAAAAATTCCGGAATTGGAACTGTGCAGGTCAGAGGAATCGGAAAATACAGTCGTATCAACAAAACGCTTACCTTTAAGATCCTGCCTCCAAAAACTCTGCTGACAGGACTGAAAAAAGCAAACAGATCCTTTACTGCAAGCTGGAAAAAAAATATACAGGCAACCGGCTATCAGATCCAGTATGCAGCAGACAGCAGATTTACAAAAGAAAGAAAAACGGTCACAGTTGGAAAACAGTCTGCGACCAGATATAAGATATCAGGACTGAAAAACAAAAAGACCTATTATGTCCGCATCCGGTCATATAAAAGAGTCGGAAAAAAGGTTCTTTACAGTAGCTGGAGTACGGTAAAGAAAATCTGGGTTTGATCATAAAGGAGTGGATCTTAGATTTATATAAATGGAGCAGAATGCTTCTGTGACAGAATTAAGCCTTGTAATTATAAAAAGAGCGCGTTATAATGAACTCATAAAAAAGAAAATTTCTTCGGGGCAGGGTGTGATTCCCTACCGGCGGTATAGTCCGCGACCCGCTTTGGCGGCTGATCTGGTGAAATTCCGGAACCGACAGTAAAGTCTGGATGAGAGAAGAACGCGCAGTATTTAAAGAACGTGCTCAGTGCCCCGGGAAGAAGCTCCCGGGGCTTTTTATGTGAAGAAATAGAAATTTTTTTCGCATAAAGATTTCTTGTGGAAATTTTCTTTGAATATTTCTGAAGAAGGAGAGAGAGTTATGAGTGAACAGATATTACAGAGAGGAAATGCCGTGGAAAGAAGCAGAACAAGGACCATCGCGCAGGTAGCCATGCTTGGTGCTGTGGCAGGAGTATTAATGAATCTTGAGTTTCCGATCCCGTTTCTTGCACCGTCTTTTTATCAGCTTGATTTTTCCGAGGTACCGGTTATGGTAGGAACCTTCGCTATGGGACCTGTGGCAGGTATCCTGATCGAACTTGTGAAGATTCTCGTACATCTTGTGACGAAGGGAACCATGACTGCCGGTGTTGGTGATGTTGCCAATTTCCTGTTTGGATGTGCCTATGTGGTGCCGGCCGGCTTGATCTACCGTTTCCGTCACAAAAAGAGCAGAGTACATGCAGTTGCAGGTATGGCAGCAGGAACAGTCCTGACAGCGATCCTTGCATGCTTTGTCAATGCCTTTGTATTGCTTCCGGCTTACGGTAAGGCGTTTGGAATGCCAATCGAGACCTTTATCCAGATGGGAAGCGCAGTACACAGCTCCGTAAACGGACTGCTTACCTTTGCACTGCTGATCATTGCTCCGTTTAATATCTTTAAATATGCACTGACATCTCTGATCGTATTTGTAATCTATAAGAAAATCCGTGTTGTACTGAAAGGTGACTGATCATAAGCAGCTGCCGGAGGATGAAGAAAAGATCAGAAATTGGTGGTTTCAGATAAATATCTGAGAATGTGAGAAATGCCATGTAATATATTGCCGATGGGCAGTAAATTACATGGCATTTTTTATGTTATAGGAAATTACTCCGTAATGTTCCTATAACATAAAAAAGCCCTCCGGGCAGGATCGCACTGCGACGGAGAGGAATAATGTCGCTGAAGCGACCCGTCGCAGGCGGAGAATCCTGCAAGCAGGATTCTTTCTTGTGTCAGGCGTTTTGTTCTGCAGTTTTCATGACTCCAAGCTCACGTCTGGCAAAAACAACGGCCAGCACAAATGCAGAGGTATCTGCAATTGGTCCTGCGTACATGACGCCATCGATTCCGAAGAAGACCGGGAAGATGACGATCAGCGGCAGCAGGAAGAGCACCTGCCTTGTGAGGGACATGATCACACCAAGCCTGGCTTTTCCAATGGAGGTAAAAAAGCCGGCGGACATAGGCTGGATCCCGTTGGCAAAGGTCATCAGCATGAAGATGCGGAGATATTTTTCTGCAAAATGAAAGTACAGGTCGCTGCCGTTTCCGAAGATGCCTACGATCTGATGCGGGAAGAACTGGAAGCAGATAAAAAATATGGTTGCGATCACAGTACATAAGGTTACGGAATAGCGGTATGTCTGGCGTACACGGCTGTATTTTTCGGCGCCGTAGTTAAATCCCCAGATGGGCTGGGAGCCCTGGGAGATTCCGATGCAGATGGCCATAAATACCTGATTGACTTTGGAAATGATCCCTGCACAGGCGATTGGAATATCACTTCCGTAAGCGGAGAGTGCTCCGTAATGGCGAAGTGTATTGTTCATGACGATCTGCACTGCAGCAATGGCAACCTGATTGATACAGGATGCCATTCCCAGAGAAAAAATGGCAGACAGATTGCGTGCCTTAGGAATCAGCATGGAGTGGTCCAGGTACATTTTTCGGAGTCTGGAAAAATAAAAGATGATCAGAAGTCCGGATACGATCTGGCCGATCACGGTTGCCCAGGCTGCACCTTTGATGCCCCAGCCGAATCCAAAGATGAAAAGCGGGTCCAGGATGGTGTTGATGGCGGCACCGGCCAGGATGCAGGTCATGGAATAGGTAGGACTCCTGTCTGCTCGGATCAGGTGGTTGCCGCCTGTGCTTAAAACATAAAAGGGAAGTCCAATGGCGGTGATCCCCATGTAATCAATGGCATAGGGCATGACGTCCGGTGTTCCGCCGAAAAAATGAAGCAGTGGCTTCAGGAACAGAAGGACGATGACAGAGAGTATCGTACCGGAGATTATCAGCGCGGAGAGTCCGGTTCCTGCGATGGAGCTGGCTTTTTTTTCGTTTCCTGCGCCCATTTCCAGGTTGTAATTGGAGGCGCTGCCGATTCCCAGGAGCAATGCAGCAGCAGTAGAGATAATGGTTACGGGAAATGCGATGTTTGTGGCGGCGTTTCCAAGCATTCCTACGCCCTGTCCGATAAAGATCTGGTCAACGATATTGTACAGAGCGCTGACTAGCATGCTGATGATGGCGGGAATGGCGAATTTGGCGATCAGGCTGCCTACAGGGGCGGTTCCCAGAGGGTTTTCGGCCTGGGCAGCATTGGTCTGATTTTTCAATGTTTTTTCCTTCTTTCTTGTCTACAGTAGCTGTTTGGTAATGTAATAAGTAAATTTAAATTTTATAGCAGGGTATTTATTATAGCACTATTGTGAAGGGAGTGTAAGTATAAAAAATTGACCTTTGGTTTTGGATGGGATAAAATGTTTTTAGAAAAAATTTTCGGGAAGGAGTTTTTCAGATGGGTAAGATCAATAGTGTGAAAAAACTTACAGATAATAAGTTCGTGAATCTTTATGGAGTGGATGCGACCAGTGTACATGATACGCCGGTTTCTTATTTTGTGGCCTCCAGGGCGAAGAGTGTGGAGGATATGAAGCTTTCTACAGGGGAGAATCATCCGGATGGGGTGATCATTTACAGTGTTTATGGAGAGAAGCGGGATAAGGTTGTGCTGATCCGTCAGTATCGGTATACGATCGGCGGGTATATTTATGAGTTTCCGGCGGGGCTTGTGGAGCCTGGGGAGGATTTCCATGAGGGTGCTGTGCGGGAGATGTTTGAGGAGACCGGGTTGAAGCTGGAGCCGATCAAGGTTGCGGAGGCTTTTGAGAAGCCTTATTTTACGACGATTGGGATGACGGATGAATCCTGTGCTACGGTTTATGGGTATGCCAGTGGTGAGGTTAGTAAGGCTGCTCAGGAGGATAGTGAGGAGATCGAGGTTGTGATCGCGGACCGGGATGAGGTCAGGAGGATCCTGAAGGAGGAGAGGGTTGCGATCATGTGTGCTTATATGCTGATGCATTTTCTTGAGGATGAGGAGGTGTTTGGATTTCTTGGGGAGATTTAAACGGAGGTAGTTATATGGCGGAAGGGGACGCCAGTGAGGGGCTTCTTTCCAGGCTGGGGCTTCGTCGGGGGCTGGCTTCTAAGGTGCCGGAATTCTGCTAAAAGCGCTTCAAAAAATCTCGAACTCGCGTCTGAAGCCGCTCAAACAGCGAGATTTTTTGAAGCAACGCAGATTTCCGCCACCTAAGAATCAGCTCCCCTCCTGCAGAGTCAGTCTGGAAAGAAGCCCCTCACTGGCTGTGCATTGGCCGTGAGACGTGTTAAATCTCGTGGGGAGTGTTGCTAGTGGGGTGGTATGACGGGAGTTGGATGAGCCGTCAGCGCTGCGCTGGACGGCTGGGAGGAAAGGCTGAGATTCCTTGTGGTATGACGGGAGTTGAATGAGCCATCGGCGCTGCGCTGGATGGCTGGGAGGAAAGGCTGAGATTCCCTGTGGCTTGAAGAGGGGAATGGGTCATTAGCGCTGCGCTGGATGGATGAGAAAAACGGGGAATCTGCGGTTGCGGATTCCCCGTTTTGATCAGAGTTCTATGAGTTTTCCCAGGTCTTTGTTGTATTTGCAGTATTTGCCGTTTTCGGAGATAAATGGCTGGTAGGTGTCGGTACGGTTGTCTTTGACGTAGACGATTCCGGTGGCGATCATTTCTACCAGGGAGAAGCGTTTGCTTAAGCTGGAGATCCAGCGGTAGGTTTTTTCGTTGCCGGAGTCTGCCATGAGGAGGTTGTAGCCGCCTGGGCAGGCTTCCAGGGTGAAGTAGATTTTCTGGGATCGGATGGAGGTGTTGAAGACCTGGCCGGTGATGTAGGTGGAGAAGTTGTTTTCTACAAATTGGCGGAAGGTGTAGAGATCGTAGATTACGCCGGTGGTCTCATTTTTGATCTTGTCGCCGCGTTCGATGCGGGCTTTCAGGAGCTTGAGGACTTCGATGGTCCAATTGATGAAGGAGATGCTGCTGTAGGTCATGCTTTCCTGAAGTTGATCGACCAGCTGTTTTGACAGGATGTTGGATTTTGATGCTTCATTAAAAAGTTCTTCGTTCATAAGGTTCCCTCCAGTGTTGGATTTTTATATGGTTTTCGCTCTTTTTTTGTATCTTTTATTATAAGTCTGAATTGTATATAAAGCAATAAAAAATGCGTAAAATACAAAGATGATTACCGGGAAATGATATATAATTAACGATTATGTTTTGAAAATGTCAGTGCTTTTGAGGTCTGGGTTAAAT
>ENA-OWZK01000082-OWZK01000082.1-human-gut-metagenome-genome-assembly--contig:-NODE-82-length-30449-cov-19.4948_pt1 | contig 30449 bp, 30 predicted proteins | sample MGYA00249764_ERZ652114 | MGnify/ENA primary metagenome ERZ652114 (study PRJEB26925, sample SAMN05827163) | human gut metagenome | biome: ENVO:2100002; feature: ENVO:00000062; material: ENVO:00002003... | reverse complement strand
CGCCACAGCGCGAGGAGCTGGCCGAGGTGGATGTGGACTGGCTGATCGCCGAGCGTCCCGGCAAGGTAAAAACCTTGAAGCAGCATCCGCGCAAGAACAAAACGGCCATCAACATCGAATACATGAAAGCCAGCATCCGTGCCAGGGTGGAGCACCCGTTTCGCATCATCAAGCGGCAGTTCGGCTTCGTGAAAGCCAGATACAAGGGGCTGCTGAAAAACGATAACCAACTGGCGATGTTATTCACCCTGGCCAACCTGTTTCGGGTGGACCAAATGATACGTCAGTGGGAGAGATCTCAGTAAAAACCGGAAATAACGCCAGAAATGGTGGAAAAAATAGCCTAAATAGGCTGATTCGATGTGTTTGCGGGAAAAAAATCGGCCCAGATCCGCGAAATTTTAATCAGCGAGTCAGCTTGGGAAGAAATGACCTGCTTATTCGCACCTTCCCTTACTTCCTGATCATCCCGGCATTAAACTGGCCGAAATACTAGCGGTATCAAATATAGGACTGAATAAATTTTCGGTTTACATGGGATGTCGCGAGCAAGAGATAGTTGAATTGTTGAACGGTTCAGTTTCACTGACGAAAGCTATGGCACTCCGGTTATCGCATGTAGTCGGTGGAAGTTGGTCGAAGTGGATGTTAATTCAAGAGCAGTTTGAATTACAGTTGGCACAACGAGAGATTAAAGAATTAATGATTTTGACTAATATCGGGGATGAGGTCGTTGGATTATAGTAAAACAACCATCTTTAACTGATGGGTTTGGCCTTTCCATCCATAAGAAAGGCCATCGTTGTAAAAAATAAATTACCCGCGACTGCAGCCGAAATTACGGTCCCCATCACCGACTATTTTAGTTCTTACTTTGGTCATGTAATCCACTCTATTCATCAAATCGCTATAAGTCTGCTCAAAGTTGTCCCTTTTACGATTGAGAAGGTATTTGCCATTTGGCGGGTAATTAACTAACTTCCCCGAGCTATCTATCGGGATGCCAAGTGCACTGTACCAAGCTGTTGTTATCATTGTTCTTATCGTATTACGGTTTAAATCGTAATCACCTACATGATAATAAGCATCCTGATTGAAGCACAGTATCAAATGGTAATGCCGCTTTCCATTTTTGGTATATTCTCGGACCCATGCGTAACGTAAGGTTGAATGTCGGGTATCAGGCCAGTCTTTCCGTTGAGTTTTAATATGCTTATCGTGTTCAAGCTTTGCTTTTAACGCACTGGTAAAGCGAGATATAGCAGCAGAGTCAACCCTAGGTTGAAAGAATGGGTTATCTATTTCTTCTGTATCAATTGGGTCATGCAGATCAACACGAAGAATCATTGAGTTAGGATGTTCATTGAGGGAGTCTTCAATAACCTGTTTGATTCTATCCCGATATAGGGATATGTGTGATCCGAATTCACTATCGTATGTCATATAGCATCCTGTTTGATGATATTGGAGTAAGTGATGGATTTAATATATATTACCTATCATGACAACAAACCATTAACTGAACTGGGCTAATTATTCATTTTTGCTCTTGAATTAAAAACAATTAATCAGAATGAAGTTGAGGAGTTCAAGCCAGCGATAGCTATTAATGTGGTTTTCCCCTTTTTTCCTACAAGGATTTTATTTTGAGAGAATAATGTACTGAGTAATTCATTTGCTTTACTACGATTCCTGAATTTATTAGGACCATATTGGAGTATGGTGTTTTTCGTAATAAAAGGTTTACAATAACGAATGCAATAGTTTTTTATCCAGCAGTAAAGCTCATCTGTTTCCGCAACATCTAAAGAAAACTTTTCTTTTTTGGAGAACAAACGGATGTATTCTTCAATATACCAGGCCATTATATCCACTGCTGCTTTTACAGCGGCAATAGATATATCGCCCTCATCACCACTGAAGTAATGTAGTAAGGCAGCAAGCCTCGCCATATTCTCCGCCATTTTAGATGCATAATCCTTAAAATCAGACAGGAAGCCAAGCAACCCCATTTCTGACTCGACTTTGTTATAAAATTCGAGCCAGTGTTTTTCTGCTTCGGGAGAGAAACGCAGACACTGACGCTCATTTTCCTCATTTCTCGCAATGCTCTCATTAACAATGTCTATCAGTCGTTGATGAAATACCGGCAGATGCTCATTTGAGACAACCGGACTGGTAATTTGCCTGTTGCCCTGTGTTGAACCCGGTTGACATATCAAACATCGGGCGAAGAATCCGATCCCTTTCGCGGCATCGCCTTTTCGTTCCAGATACCCTTTTTTAAACACATCAGGCTGAATCATCAACCCCAGCGTCATTCTGGCATCTTTGATTAATTTATCTGGCTCGCTTTTTCTTTCCACGGGAAACATTGCGCCATCCCACATTTTATTGATGAACGGCAGTTCATTCAGCGCATAGCCGTCAAAAATAGTGCCAGCTTCATCAGACATAAGTCCTATGGACCGCCAGCGTCCACAGAGAGAGTCTTTTATCGCCGCAGGTGTGGCATCGTTGTATATCTGCCTTAACCGGACCGGTGCTTTTGGAGACGCAGCCAGTAACACTTTCAGCCGTTCATTCGTTGTGGAGTGATCTTTATTACGGCGAATATCGGATTTCAATTTTGACATCAGTGCTTTCTTTTCAATATTAAAAACCGTTTCTTCATTCCTCCAGACAATTAGGTCCTGGGTATATTTTTTAGACCATTCTTCTTCCAGTTGATACATTGGCTTCATCAGTAGTTTGTCCACAGTGCTTTTGCGCTCACCAGAATCAGCCAGTGTCAGTAAAAAAAGCGATACAGGGCTGCGCAGATTATTCAATCTGCACACATCAATCCGGTTCTGGCAGGCAAGCGAAATTACTCCCAATACCGATGCAGCAATCAAAGCTTGGGGAGCCTGGGTCTGCTGCTCCGCTTCATATACAGCATTTCTGATGATCTGCGGGAACACATGCACAGGGAAAGGACGACCGTTAAACATATAACACCTCTAATACAATTCACGTTAAAAATTCCCGCACAATTTGCTATTCCGCTATTAATAGCGGAAGTAGCAGGGTTAACGCGGGTCACTCAGAAAATGATCTCCCTTGAAACTAACGTTCATTGATCCAATAGAGCAGATCACTTAATAGCCATCCGCAGGATTTCAGGCCAATAGGCTTACGTAGCGGAAACTTACCAACCTGTTCCAGTTTCCACGCGGTAGAGCGGGAAATTGAAGTAATATATTGCCGTTCTTTTTCTCGTACTAATCGATCGCAAGTCTCACCATAATCTCTTAATACTTTTATACGTTGTTCATTTGTTAACTTGAAAGGCATCATTTGAGTTTCCTTGTTGATAGCGTGAAATTATAATGGTCGAGCCAAGATACGTGCGCAACATTCACGATTCTCATTAAGGAAAAGAGAACTTAAAACAAAATAAAAAACTTTACTATCAACAGGTTATGCCATGCATGCATTTTCCCTTATTAAGGGGTGCTATGATATGACTGAGATAAATTGCACACAGCAAACCATATATCACAGAAATAATATGTGAAAGATTCATGCTGGAGAAGAGCTGAAGGATGATTGCTGAAACGACTTTCAATAAATTCAAGAACCTTGTATTACCTGAGAATTACAAGCGTACTGATAAGTAACTCTCAGATTTAAAGAGATTACTGTTTAGCATCCATTTTTTTGAATTCTGTACACCAAGACTCAACAGTCTTTAATTGGAAGGAGTAAACAATATCATGTGACCTTGCTATGGAATCGAATTTTTTAATTAAATCCTTTGCAACAAACTTATCCATTCCATAGTGAGCTTTAATGAGAAGATAAATTGCATTTACTGTTGCCTTTCCTGCTCTTGGGACAGAGCTTTTAACTTTTGATGTCGCGCCATTATTTGACAACCCTTTTTTCAACTCATTATTTTCACTTCTAAGCATTTCAATATCTTTGATGAAATTTCCTCTATCAACAAGGAAGTTTTCCATATCTTTATGATACTTTTTTATGTCATCTAAAAGATTACTGTTTTCGCTTTTTAAAGCATTATTTATCCTCAGTAGTTCCTCAAAATTTTCTCGTGTCAAATCAGACTTATCAAACATTTTTTATCCTTTTAAAATCAACAAACATCTTGCAACCAAAAAAAATTACGATAAGCAATGTGAATTTAACTGGACCAAACTATCGTCAAACACCTACAATACTAGCAGCAGCCATCAGGAAATTTTTCATGAGAAAACATACATCATCTCAAGTAACTAAAGCAAAAATCCTCCGTGCCGTTGCCAGTTCAACTGCAATCGAAACGGGTGTTTCTATCCCAAAAATTGAGCAGCAACTGAAACAAAATCAGGCACAGGCGAAAGCCGTTGGCCTCGCCCGCTAGTCTGGCAAGATATCGCTCATCAGCTGCATCATAGGGCTGTAGTTCCCTGAGACACCTGCCTGTATTGCCTTGAAGTAAAACACCTTGTGCTCATCCCACAGGCTGTAGTCCAATAAGCCCTTCCCCGCCAGTACCGACAACACATCGCAAAGCAATCTCGACAGACGCCCGTTACCTTCTCTGAATGGGTGGATCAAAATAAATTCCACATGACATTCAGCCAGATAACGAACCAGCTCCGGACGAGCCAGGGATTTCAGTTCACCAGACCGAGAAAGAAACTGCTTCTCGAAACCATCAAGCAGCAGCGGAATCCTGTCGGCAGCCGCAAACTGAAAGCCGTCCTTAGTCAGGTTAGCGTTACGTAGCCTCCCTGCCCAATCGTACACATTCCCTAGCCACTGGCGATGCCACCTGCTGACGTGCTCAAAAGCCAGCGCCTCAGGCGGCTGGCCCTCAATAAATAGCTGCTCATACAACATCAGCAGCAAGCCAGACTCCAGCGCCTCCATTTCCTGCTCATCAATGATCCCCAGCTTATTGGCAAGCACTAGGTCGTTTGAGCCTGGCTGATATCGCTCTTCTGCTGAATTAAGCTCATATTTTGACAAGCCCTTACCTCCGCCCAAACAGGTTCACAACGTTGTTTTCATGCTGCCGCTGATAGTTATTAACCCGGTCTTCCCAGATCTCAAGCGCCCTACGCTTTTCAGGCAGGTAATCATAACGATCATAGTGTTTCGAGCTAACGTCGTTCAAAGCGTGATTTTGAATACGGTCACGGATCTCTTTGCTGATCCCCGCCTCCCCCATCAGCGTTTTACAGGTACGGCGTAAATCTCGCGCCGTGAAAACTTTAAACTCAGGATTAAAGGCCCGAAAATACATGATGGAACGCGCCAGACTATCCGTGCGCACTGGGCGCTCACCGTTCGTTGATAACGGAAAAATATAGGGACTGTTACTTTCCTTAGTCAGCTCTTTAACTGAGGCTAATTCCTGTAGTGCCGATTCAGTCAGCGGGATCAGGTGCTCACGCTTGTTTTTCGATACATCGGCTATGACCAGCAACGTCTTCTGTTGCCAATCAATAGCACTCAACTGGCTGGCAATCATTTCAAACGGGCGCTGTCCACCAGCATAGACACAGAAGCGGATAAGATGCTGCATCAGCGGCCCAACATTAGTGGCCTGTGCGAACTGCTCCATGACAAAACGCAGTTCTTCCAGCGTTAACCATGTATCACCCACTTTCTCCGCCGAGGACTGCTTCGGTATGGCCGATACCGGATTTACTTCAAGACCAAACGTAATACCCACGCTGGTATTCATCGGATCGTTATCGGCTTTCAGGCCGTAGTTAAATGCCGCCATCAGGTAGGAACGAATGCGGTTTGCATGGACTACCGCATCACGCTGGATAATGCCTGAGAGGATGGTTTTGACCTGAAGAGGTGTTACATCTTTCGCTTTAGTTTCGCGAGGGATAACCGTGTAGCACTCTTTTTCAAGGCGCTTCAGAACATCAGCCCAGGTCCGCTTATTGTCGAGCTTCATCTTGTTAACGTAGCCATGCACCAGCTCCTCAAACGATCCTTGAGAGCGATGGATCTGCATAATGTGCTGCTCGGCCAGGCGTTGTTGCTCAAGTTCTTGCTGGGGTTCTTTCCCTTCAACAAGCCAGGCACCATACTTTTTCGCAAGCTCGTTGGCCGTCACCAGTTTCATCTCAGGCCAGATGCCCAACTGGATGAACTTCTCTTTCTTCCCTTTCTCAACGTAGTAACGGAAATAAAAAACTTTGCTGCCTGAAGGCTGAACCTTAACGCCAAGCCTGCCAGTACCACGTTGAGCGCTGTTGCTCCATACGTAGTACGCCGTGCTTTTTGTCTTCAATCCACGTATAGCAGTCTCGGTAAGATTAGCGGCCATGAGTTTACCTTTCTAAGGATAAGCGTTACCTGACCCGATGCCCATTTCGGGTCAGGTAACGGGTCAGGTAAGGATAGTACAATGGGGAAATGAGAGAACCAATCAGAAACAAAAATAATTTCATAACTAATTGATTATAGGCAATTAAAAATACAAACAGAGACAATCCCGAACAATTAAAAACATGCCAATTTTATGACTCATAATCGCTTGGTCGCTGGTTCAAGTCCAGCAAGGGCCACCAAATCATTATTTACGTATCAGGAAGAGTTAAGGGTACAAGGGGTACTCGATGGCGGTCTATATTTCATGACTAACGCCATTTCAAGGAAGAAGTGCGGTGGGTGGTTTCGAATGAGGGCTGGTGTTTTGGTACGTGGCACGCCACTGCAATGTATTTATCCATCAGTACTCATTCAAAAGTACCTGGAAAAAATGCCTGCTATGCCAAGCGGGCAAATTGCTTACATGTGGAATTAAGTAATTAACGATAAAGCCAGAGTATTATCATTTATTATACCCCTTCATTTAATCAGGTTAATTACTCAAATCACTGAACTATTCTCTGTTCGCTCACTGATGATAAGTGAGTACCACAACCAATGTATGTAGAACAATGCCGTAGAGTAAGGATGAAATGTCTCTGCCACGCCTTAAACATCTACTACTGACCAGAACACCCGCCGCAGGCAGATGAGTTTTGTGAGCGTTACAGGAGCGTGGCTATGCTCATTAACCAACGCTATTGAGATATAAATTTCTAACACTTGAAAAACGATTTTCACTAATAAATTATAACGGTTTTTTTTATCATACAGCGAAATAACCTTTTGTTTATTAAATTTAACATTCCTGTGCTAATTTAATTAAAAGTTCCATGCGTAGCAAGTGAAGCAGTTAATGTCAGTAATTGTCTCAAATGAGCGTTTTTTTATAGTGACAAACAGTAATAACATTAAAAATAGCCATGTAGACATTAATTGAGGAATAGACAATGTTAGTTAGTAAAAGCAACGGATTTAACGCTAGCGCAGTTTTGGGTAGTGGAAGTTATAATGAAAATAAATCTTCTAAACACATGGAGCTACTAGCTCATAGTATTTTAAAATTAATTTGTAAGGAAGCTGCATCAGAGACGTATCGCGGTGCTCTTGAAACTTTACAAAAAATGATGTCTGAATGTATATATCAAGAAGGCAACGCCTTTGTCATTATGGGAGCTGGAGAACAATTAAAACGTATTAAATATGAAGTTGGTGAAAATAACTTAAAGGTATTCAACGTACACTTTAATAATAATCACGAGTTAGTTAGTTCTGGTGAGCCTGACGTAATATGTTTAAGCAAGCAGGTCTGGGAAAATCTTCTCATTAAACTAAAGCTGGAAAACAATGAAAATGTGTTTTCTGAAACTAAAAAATTATCGAATAAAAATAATGCCGATCAGTTTTTTGAATGCGCTAAAAGAAATGAATAGAACCTTTTCGATAATATAAGAAAAAGTGATTTTCATGTTGGTTTACTTAAGCCAAGTAGTACGCGTAGTGTTATTTTAGAAACGCCGCCAAATGTCTGTATGGAATCACGTAATTCATATGAAAACAAAATAGATGAGATTTCATCTTTGTCAGAGTCAAAGGAACACCCCATAGATATTCAAGAAAAAAAGATGCGTTTGTGAATGAGTTCAAGGGGGTATTATTTGATAAAAATACAAGGTCTTCAGAGCTTCTGTTTAATTTTTATGAGTGTTGCTATAAGTTTTTACCAAGAGCTCAGCCTCAAGATAAAATCGATAGCTATAATTCAGCACTGCAAGCTTTTTCCATTTTTTGTTCATCTACGTTGACACATAATAATATAGGCTTTGATTTCAAATTATTTCCTGAAGTCAAGCTGTCTGGAGAACATCTTGAAACGGTATTCAAATACAAAAATGGCGATGATGTCCGGGAGATAGCCAAAATTAACATTACTCTCCAAAAAGAAGAGGGTGGTTTATATAATTTACGTGGATTGGATTTTAAGGGGGGCTTCTTTTCTGGACAGAACTTCAGTAACTATGATATTCAATATGTGAACTGGGGAACGTCATTGTTTGATGTTGATACTCCGTGTATTTTTAATGCGCCTGCTTACAACAAGAGTAATGAAAAATCATTAAAACCTGTGAGCGAAAACGGTTTAAGTGGAGTATTGACTGATCGTAATAATAAAATAAAACTCATCACGGGCGTGGCACCATTCGATGATATTTTATTTATGGATGATGACTTTGATGATAGTTCCTCTGAGGATGATCCCGTTGAGAATAGTCCTGTTGTGACTAGTCCCGTTGTATCAAGTTCTAAAAGCAGTTTTCAATGATTAATAAATGGCAATTTTTACAAAGAGATAATAACGTAGATTGAAACAATATGTATTATTGATTGAGTAAACGGGATTATTCTTCACACTACATCCATTTTAGTGTCACTACCAAAGAAAAAGGGGCTACGTTTTCATGTAACCCCTTGATTTATTTGGTGGGCTGGCAGTGACTGAATTGGTGCTGTAATTGGTTGAAATATTTCATCTAATGTCTGGTTCAACTTTCCTTAGCTGCCTGAAAGTTTTTTGATCTTACCCAGCAATAACAGCGTTACGGTGCACCACGCCTGACTGAAGAACTGCGTGCTCAGGGTTACCACTTCAACGTAAAACCGTGGCAGGAGGTCCGGACTGAAAAAACTGGTCAGGACATCATCGGCAGGGAACGCACTGCTAGTCTGTAAACTGAACCGACTGGGGCGCAGTATGTGGCATCTTGTCGTGCTGTTGGAGGAGCTGTGCGAACGTGGTATTAACTTTCGTGCTCTGGCCCAATCTATATTTGCCCAACAATGGGGGGACGAATGCTGTAAAAGTAAAACAATCTGCGATCTCAAAGTTATTGTGTGATTTTTATGTGAGCAGAAGATATTCATCAGAAACGATTATGTAAATCATTTTATTTTGCCAACGGCCTCATTGTCGAAAGAAAAGAATACGCCCGTATTTCCTGAATGGATTGACTTTTTTATCCAACCACACTTCAGCGCACTGCGTTTAAAAAATGCCTCATTCTTATGCGGAATATCATCATTTCATCATGATGTCTTTGATGAGCGGTGAACACAATACACTTGCGCTGTCTCTTCAGGATGAATCCCCTGGTCTGGTGCCTGTGGGCTGATGTTGCAGCAAAGCTAAGGTCGCTTAAACGCTACTCAGTATTCACTTTTCAGAGGATGAAATTTATGAACAGGACCAGTCCCTATTATTGTCGCCGCTCAGTACTTTCCTTATTGATATCTGCCTTGATATATGCCCCGCCCGGGATGGCTGCCTTCACTACTAATGTTATTGGTGTGGTAAACGATGAGACTGTAGATGGCAACCAAAAAGTGGATGAACGAGGTACAACAAATAACACTCATATTATCAACCATGGCCAGCAGAATGTTCATGGCGGGGTATCTAATGGAAGTCTTATTGAATCTGGTGGATATCAAGATATAGGAAGTCATAACAATTTTGTGGGGCAGGCTAATAATACAACCATTAACGGTGGCAGACAGTCAATTCATGACGGGGGTATTTCCACAGGTACGACAATCGAGAGTGGCAATCAGGACGTTTATAAAGGGGGTATCAGCAATGGAACGACAATTAAGGGCGGTGCTTCACGCGTAGAGGGAGGGAGTGCGAATGGAATACTCATTGATGGTGGTAGCCAGATAGTAAAAGTTCAAGGGCATGCTGATGGTACAACGATAAATAAGTCTGGCTCTCAGGACGTAGTACAAGGAAGTCTGGCAACGAACACAACCATAAATGGTGGTCGACAGTATGTTGAACAGAGCACAGTAGAAACAACAACCATTAAAAATGGCGGTGAGCAAAGAGTATATGAGAGCCGTGCGCTGGACACGACGATTGAAGGCGGAACTCAGTCTCTGAATAGTAAGTCAACGGCAAAAAATACGCATATCTATTCTGGTGGCACGCAAATTGTTGATAACACCAGCACCTCGGATGTTATTGAAGTTTATTCTGGTGGCGTGCTTGATGTTAGTGGTGGTACGGCAACAAATGTTACCCAGCACGATGGTGCAATTTTAAAAACTAACACTAACGGTACGACGGTGAGCGGTACGAATAGTGAAGGTGCATTCTCCATCCACAATCACGTGGCAGACAATGTGTTGCTGGAAAACGGTGGTCATTTAGACATAAACGCATATGGTTCGGCAAACAAGACGATTATTAAAGATAAAGGAACAATGTCAGTTTTAACCAATGCTAAAGCTGATGCGACCCGAATAGATAATGGCGGGGTTATGGATGTTGCAGGAAACGCGACAAATACCATAATTAATGGTGGCACACAGAATATTAATAATTATGGCATAGCCACAGGCACCAATATCAACAGCGGAACGCAAAATATCAAAAGCGGCGGGAAAGCTGACACAACAATTATATCCTCCGGGAGCCGGCAGGTTGTTGAGAAAGATGGTACGGCAATTGGCAGCAATATTAGCGCCGGAGGCTCGCTGATTGTCTATACCGGCGGTATTGCACATGGGGTTAACCAGGAGACGGGCAGTGCTTTAGTTGCCAACACGGGTGCAGGGACTGATATCGAAGGATACAACAAGCTCTCTCACTTCACTATTACCGGAGGGGAGGCTAATTATGTTGTGCTGGAAAATACCGGCGAACTGACGGTAGTGGCTAAAACCTCGGCGAAAAATACTACCATTGATACTGGCGGTAAGCTGATTGTCCAGAAGGAGGCTAAAACAGATAGCACCAGACTTAATAATGGCGGCGTTCTGGAGGTTCAGGACGGTGGTGAGGCTAAGCATGTTGAGCAACAATCCGGCGGCGCATTAATTGCTTCCACGACCTCCGGAACACTTATCGAAGGAACCAACAGTTATGGTGATGCTTTCTACATCAGGAATTCAGAAGCTAAAAATGTAGTGCTGGAAAACGCTGGCTCATTAACAGTCGTCACTGGTTCCCGCGCAGTTGACACGATTATTAATGCCAACGGCAAAATGGATGTTTATGGAAAAGATGTTGGCACTGTACTCAATAGTGCTGGCACCCAAACAATATATGCCAGTGCCACTTCTGATAAAGCAAATATCAAAGGTGGCAAGCAAACGGTATATGGTTTAGCCACTGAAGCAAATATCGAAAGTGGTGAACAAATTGTTGATGGTGGGTCAACAGAGAAAACACACATCAATGGTGGCACGCAAACCGTTCAGAATTATGGTAAGGCAATCAATACCGATATCGTCTCTGGCCTACAACAAATTATGGCAAACGGGACAGCGGAAGGTTCCATTATTAATGGGGGTTCACAGGTAGTTAATGAGGGCGGTCTGGCTGAAAACTCGGTGCTTAATGACGGCGGCACACTCGATGTGCGGGAGAAAGGCAGCGCAACGGGGATACAGCAGAGTAGCCAGGGCGCTTTGGTTGCAACCACCAGGGCGACGCGGGTCACAGGAACACGCGCGGATGGCGTCGCGTTCAGCATCGAGCAGGGTGCGGCGAACAATATCCTGCTGGCAAATGGCGGCGTGTTAACCGTGGAGTCAGACACCTCTTCTGACAAAACACAGGTCAATATGGGCGGACGGGAGATCGTCAAAACAAAAGCCACTGCGACAGGCACGACGCTCACCGGCGGTGAACAAATTGTCGAGGGTGTGGCGAATGAGACAACAATTAACGACGGCGGAATACAAACAGTTTCAGCTAACGGAGAGGCAATAAAAACAAAGATCAATGAAGGCGGTACGCTGACAGTCAACGATAATGGCAAAGCGACAGATATCGTCCAGAACAGCGGTGCCGCTCTCCAGACGAGCACGGCTAACGGTATTGAAATCAGCGGTACTCACCAGTACGGTACTTTTTCCATTTCCGGCAATTTAGCGACCAATATGTTGCTGGAAAATGGCGGTAATTTATTGGTATTAGCAGGTACCGAAGCTCGCGACTCCACGGTTGGCAAGGGGGGGGCAATGCAAAACCTGGGTCAGGACTCCGCCACAAAGGTTAACTCTGGCGGGCAATATACCCTTGGGCGGTCAAAAGATGAGTTTCAGGCTCTGGCCCGGGCAGAAGATCTCCAGGTCGCTGGCGGTACGGCAATCGTCTACGCAGGTACGCTGGCGGATGCATCGGTCAGTGGCGCGACAGGAAGCCTGTCGTTAATGACGCCACGGGATAATGTTACGCCAGTTAAACTCGAAGGGGCGGTCCGGATTACCGATAGCGCGACATTGACTCTGGGAAATGGCGTCGATACCACGCTTGCCGACCTGACGGCTGCCAGCCGGGGCAGTGTCTGGCTTAACAGCAATAATTCCTGTGCAGGTACCAGCAACTGCGAATATAGAGTAAACAGTTTGCTACTCAACGACGGTGATGTTTATTTGTCAGCACAAACAGCAGCGCCTGCCACAACTAACGGTATCTACAATACGCTGACAACCAATGAACTTTCCGGTAGCGGTAATTTCTACCTGCATACCAACGTTGCAGGCTCCCGGGGCGATCAACTGGTCGTCAACAACAACGCCACTGGTAATTTTAAAATCTTTGTTCAGGATACCGGCGTCAGCCCACAGTCTGACGACGCGATGACGCTGGTGAAAACAGGGGGAGGGGATGCTTCGTTTACGCTGGGCAATACCGGCGGTTTCGTTGATCTTGGGACCTATGAGTATGTCCTGAAAAGTGACGGCAACAGCAACTGGAACCTGACCAATGATGTCAAACCCAACCCGGACCCCATCCCAAATCCAAAGCCAGACCCAAAACCCGATCCAAAGCCAGACCCAAATCCAAAACCAGACCCTACTCCCGATCCAACGCCGACACCCGTTCCGGAGAAACGCATTACGCCTTCTACGGCAGCCGTACTCAATATGGCAGCAACATTACCGTTGGTATTTGATGCTGAGCTAAACAGTATTCGCGAGCGGTTGAACATAATGAAAGCGAGTCCACACAACAATAATGTCTGGGGGGCGACGTATAACACCCGTAATAATGTCACCACCGATGCGGGTGCCGGGTTTGAGCAGACGCTGACCGGAATGACAGTGGGGATCGACAGCCGTAATGATATTCCTGAAGGAATTACCACGCTAGGCGCTTTTATGGGCTATTCCCATTCACATATCGGTTTTGATCGCGGAGGACATGGCAGTGTGGGCAGTTATTCTCTGGGCGGCTATGCCAGTTGGGAACATGAAAGTGGTTTCTATCTGGACGGTGTCGTGAAGCTGAACCGTTTTAAAAGTAACGTAGCAGGTAAAATGAGCAGCGGTGGAGCCGCCAATGGCAGTTACCACAGCAACGGGCTGGGCGGTCACATTGAAACCGGGATGCGATTTACCGATGGTAACTGGAACCTGACGCCGTATGCATCGTTAACGGGGTTCACCGCTGATAACCCCGAATATCATTTATCCAATGGCATGAAATCGAAATCAGTCGATACCCGCAGTATATATCGTGAACTGGGCGCAACGCTGAGTTACAACATGCGTCTGGGGAACGGTATGGAAATTGAACCCTGGCTGAAGGCGGTTGTGCGCAAAGAATTTGTCGATGATAATCGAGTGAAAGTGAATAGTGACGGTAATTTTGTCAATGATTTGTCGGGCAGACGTGGAATATACCAGGCAGGTATTAAAGCCTCATTCAGCAGTACGTTAAGCGGGCATCTTGGGGTGGGGTATAGCCATAGTGCCGGTGTGGAATCCCCGTGGAACGCGGTAGCTGGTGTGAACTGGTCGTTCTGACCATCAACGAAAAAGCCCACATCTGTGGGCTTTCATGTTACCAGGAGCCGCGGCTCCTTTGCGTATCCTTTTATGTCTCCTCACCGTCTGGTCGGTGTTTTGCTGAGACTTCTAACTTCCTGTTTTTGTTGGTGTTGTCCTTACACCGTCCAATCATGATTGGTGGGCTGGCGTGATCTGAACTGGATGCATAATTACTTGTTTTATTAGAAATAAATTATAATTCAACTTTTCAATTGGGCCTATCGTTGGGCCTAAGGCTGATTATAGGTATATATCAATCAGTTATGATGGTTTTATCGCTCTTCAATACTAACATATCTGGATAATGACTTGCCTCGATAATTGCCTTCTACAATTCGTAGGAAGGGGAGAAATCAGGAATGTAATTGAACAAAGATTGGGGATTCTTCCAGTTGTTTAGCGTCTTGGGGAAGCAGATTGGAGCTTCCCGAACGGACTACCCAATTCCTGTGATTCAGTTAACGCACGCTAACATCCTCGGATAGTGCCGGGCAATGATGTCGTTAAGCTTATAAACCAGTTCAGGTCTCTTGAATACGATATGCGCCGTCCCCTTCTGAAAGTATTTGATCGCAAACATCTCATCCTCATAACGCTTGCTGTGCCTGTTCTCATGAATATGATCGCCGAGACGACGGGTAATGTCAGCACGATTGTCAGGGACAGGCTTGCCATCCAGCAAATACAACATGCGTTCAAGGTCTGCCAGTCGGTCACGCTGCCATCCCCAGTTCAGCCCAAATCCCCACCGGTCACATTTGACTAGCCCGTTTACGATGATCTTCTTTCCAAACTTACATGGGCTATTACTTTTGTAATCCCAGCTTAAGCCTTTGAAGACGTTAATTACGCCACGTTCAAATACCTCACCTTTGTTCAAATGCAGTTGCTTAAAGGTACTCAGGATATTCTCTTCGCTGACCGCCGGAATATCATCCTTTTCCAGACTGTTGTACCATTCAGCACGAGCCTGAGCGTCCATAATCGACAGCATTCCAGAACGCTTCATTAAATCACGCCAGACATCGCGGTCAATGCTACGGGTGATGGCTTTCATTGCCTTTTCAGCGGGTTCGGTAAACCAGCAGTCATAACAGTGACCTGGCCGCATTCCCCAGTCCTTTGCATCCCCACCGCCGATGCTGCGGGTCAGCGTCGAAATATCGTCAAGCTGCTGTATCAGCGCTTCAATCTGTGCCAGCGCCGCATTACGTCCGGTGACGATGCGCTCAATGCTGGTGGAGCAAATCACGTCGGTGTGGCCGGTTAATACTTCGGGGTCGGTAAGAGTCAGTTCTGACATCGTTTATTTCCTTTAATATAAAGCAAAACGCCAGCCGGTGAGGGCTGGCGTGTGAGTGTGATGAGTACAGACTGGGGGCTAATCTGTACTGGTCTGTTGCAGACGCTGAAGATCGCGAACGTCCTTACGCGCACGTTCAATCCAGGGCAACAGCATTGTTGAATCGGTGTTGTCTTCGTCGTTGTCGAAGATAATCAGGCTCCCACAATCGATGTTGTCCTGCAGCCAGCCAATCAGAATGTTGAGAGCAGCTTCGGAGGTTAATTCCGGCATGTGAAAACCTTGTGGTGATTGAGGTAGGATTACCAGTCGAAAACGTCAAAGCCCGGTAGCACTTCGCCAAAGGCGTCCAGATGAACTATACCAGCGGCGTAGCGACGGATAAGCGTCACCACTAACCGACGGCAGGCTTTCGACAGACCGAGGCGTTTGAGGTGTAAGACCGGAAATGACCAGGCACCCAGGTGGAGCAGATAACCCGATCCGGTGTAACTAATCCATTCCGACTCACCAAAGTCTTCATTCTGGTGTGAAAGGGTAAACAGCAGAGCATTGTCTTGCTCCGTGATATGCGCGGTACTGCACTGGATACAGTTGACGCGGGCGACGGGCGGAAGCGGATCTTCAACAACCAGCTTTCCGGGGGAGTCAGCAACGCGAAGGGAATAACCGTTATCACAGACCACATCGATCAGCGCAGCCAGTTCAATGCCGTCAATATCCACAGCGATCCGGCCCGCATTCAGGGCCAGTACGTTGATGGCATCAGCTTCCACAGTGAGGGACAGCTTCATGGCTGCACCTCCCGGTATTTGCCGGTGGTGATGTCGGTCACCGTTCTGTAGTCGTTGCGGGTCATCAGTCCGGTGGCTTTGCAGGCGCGGAGAATATCGATACTGGTGAGAAGCTGCGACTGTGTTTCTGCGCTGAAACCGCGACGGTCGGTGCGTACCAGATCGTATTTCTCCACGATAAAGTTCACCGCGTCGCACAGTGAGATACCGACGTCGATATGCTCCTGAATTACGCCATCGTTGCCGAAAGGTGTGTCGTTGAGCGTCAGACCGTAGTGACGGTCCAGCAGGTACGTCAAGAGGCGCTGCCAGACGGCAACCGGTGACACAGGCGATAACCGCTCAATCTCAGCGGCCCGTTTTGCGGATACAGGATAAATTCTCATCGTGGGATCTCTTTGTTGATGGGTAAGAACGAGGGTAAGTCGTAAGAAGGCTTATGCGGTTGTGGCTGGTGTCGGATAAATTGCGATATAGACGTACCCGTGCGAAGCGAGGCTGTCGGCCTCGCAGGTCAGCCCTTTTGCGTAAAGCGTAACCCTCCTGCACCAGGCGAGCGCCAAAACAGGGCGTGATATTGCGCTGAAGACCCCAGCGCGGCGCGTCCATATTGTCATTTGTGGCAGGGATATCTGGCATGGTTAAGCCTCGCTAAAAAATGGATTAAGGAAAGGTTAAAGGTGATGTCGTTCAGCCGAAGCGCTGGCCGGATGCAGTGAAGGTGTGTTCACCGTCGATGATGTCGTTGTCAACAATGGCGGGGGATGTCTGCCAGCCGTATTCGCTTTCCAGCCAGTCGTATAACCAGCGGGCCAGCGCCCGGATGGCTTCGGTTATCGCCTCCTCACTGTCTGTGGTCATGTCCTGCCCGGAGAGGCTGTGGCGTTCGACCGTGACGGTCATACAGGATTCATGGATATGCAGGCCGTGATGACGGATCGTGGCGCGAAGCTCGCCGCTGTTGTGCAACTGGATGGTCTGCAGTAAATCAGCGATATGGTGAAGGTCAGCGTCTTCAGGATAATGTTCCCTGATCCGGTATACGGCCTGCGGTTGGTAAGCATAATCACCCTCGAAAGCCGCGCCGCTGCCCTGATGGCAAAAACCGCTGGACCAGATGCAGTGGTGCTGACGGCTGCCGCCAGACAGCAGAGGGATCCTGTACAGCTTAATATCCACGCCCAGGATATTGCAGATGCCGGTGAACTCGTCAAACACGTTCTGATACCAGTCATCATTCAGCGCATGTTCGCGATACCAGTTGCGGGCGTTCTCGCGGGCCGCGTCGGAGAGTTCATCCAGCGTATAAACAGTGGTGGAGATAATTCTGCTCACGGGTATTTTCCTTACTCAGTTCAGCGTGACACTGCGCAGGATGACATACAGACCGTTGCGGTCCTGACGGCGTTCAGCGAATACCGCGAGCACGCCGCTGATATCCTGGACCTCACGACCAGCGTAGTGGCAGATGCTACCGGACCATGTGTATTTACCCGTGCAGAAGCTAAATAACCGGGACTGCGGATGCTGGCGGTATATCGCCATTGCCTGACGTTTGCTGATGATTTTCATCGCTATTTTTCTCCTTAAAGCCAGCCTCTCTCAGAAAACGAAACTATTTCCATGCCGCCGACCACCAGGTGATCCAGCAGACGGATATCCACCAGTTCCAGCGCCTGCTGAATACGCGTGGTGACCTGACGATCGGCCTTGCTGGGTTCGGCAAGCCCTGACGGGTGGCAATGGGCCACAATGACAGCGGCGCAGTTATGCTTCAGACCGGCCTTCACCACTTCCCGGGGATGGACCTGCGTATGGTTGATAGTGCCGGTAAAGAGCGTTTCGTGGGCTATCAGCCGATGCTGGTTATCGAGGAAAAGCGCGGTAAATTCTTCCCGCTCCACTGAGGCGAGCTGCAGGCACAGCCAGTCGCGGACGGCATGGCTGGAGGTAAATGACGCGCCGGGTTCGCGTAGCTGGCACGCCAGCAGGGTTAATGCCTCCCTGATGGTTTGCTGGTCGGCAGGGGATAATTCACGGGCAAACAACGGTAACTGGTGTTCCATCGTCGCCTCCCTTAGTCAATGATGTACATAATGGTGCTGCATTCGGGGTGATTGAGCGCGTAGTCTCTCAGACGGTAGTAGTGTTCCGTCATGGCGTCGCATTCGGTACGGCAGGCGTGGTGACTGTATGCCATCAGACAGACGGCAATTCCGGCTGCTTCGGCACTGAGTTCACCGCCGTTGCCGTTCATCGTGTTGAACAGCGACCACGGTTCATTGTTCTCCGATTCAGGAGCCATAAACGCGCCGCCGTTGCTGAGCGTATAAAAATTCCAGATACCTCCGCTGTAGTCGGCGCAGAAGCGGTCCATCCAGGCGAAGACAGTCGGCTCAAGGATTATCCACTGCGGTATGTTGCCGAAGTGCTGCGGCCAGAAGCTGACGCGGTTCTCATCGGTGACCTGTGTAGTGGTAATCTGCAGCTGAGCCGCAATGGGAACAGATTCTGATGGTGTGAACAGTGGCAATGTATTGTTGGTCATTTGAGTTTTTCCTTATGCATGAATACGTTGAATGGAGCTACCGGGTTGAGAATTTATTGCTGGTGGAGTGGTGCTGGTGACTACTGGCTTAATAAATCCATCATGTTCTCCGCCATCACCCATAACGCGCGGTTTAACTTTACGTCACCGTCGATGCCGTTAATGGCGCGGGTATGGGTACGTTTACCCTGTGCGGTACGTCCGGGCAGGCCGCCTTTCAGCAGGTTCTCCTGCAGCCTCTGGTAGGTCGTCCACAGGTCGTCCTGGCGATCTTCATTGCGTCGCGGCGTCAGGATCTGTGTGGCAGTCACCGGCTGGTGTTCTTCGCCAAAGCGATACGTCAGTGCGGCGTTTGCCAGCGCGTGTTGTGCTGGTGGAGGTAGCAGCAGCGACTGCATGGCATCTCGCTTCTCTTCCACCCGGTCAAAGACGCTGAGCACTTCGTAAGCACCTTCAATCACTTTCCCGACAATATCGCCGCGATGCGGAACACTGATTTCGCCAAACGACTGTCCGCAGACGAGGCTGTTTGTACATACGCTGCGGAATATTCCTGGAAGTAACTGAAAACTCGATGCCCCATCGTGGCTGTTTAAAATAATGATTTCAGGTACATGCTGACCATTTATCTGGCCCGCCCGACGTAAGCGAAGCAGATGTTTAGTGTGTTCCCGACGTTCAGGGTCACGAACGCGTGACTGGCAGGCAAAAAAGGGGTGAAACCCTTCGCGCTGCAGGTTATCCAGCAGGGTTATCGTCGGTATGTAGCAATAGCGCTCAGAGCGGGAGTCGTGTTTGTCTTCGCTGAAAACGCTGGGAACATGCTGCATCAGTTCTTCGCGGGTTAACGGTCGGTCGCGGCGGATCTGGTTTGTCCGCCCAAAACGGCTGGCGAGTCGCATTGTTAATTTCCTTCGTTGGTTGATTTTGCGGCATAAACAAAAAGGCCATGCTCCTGTGGGTACATGGCCTGTGAGGTTGTGGCTGATATGAGGGCGGTGCCCGTGGTGATTTATCTTTTGGGAATGCCGTGGCTGAGCAGATAGCGGTTAAACCAGAATCCGGTGTCGGGTTCAAAATTCCACGCCCGCCAGAGTAACTGTCCTTCGCGGTCACGAAGGACCAGCCGAAAATGGGTGGACTGGTCGTCTTCGATGGTGACGTTCTGGTACGCCGCCACGATAGCTTCAGCCTGCCTGCGGGTAAACGAACCATCGGGCAGCAGTGGATTGCCAGTATCTGGCATGGGAATACTCCTGATGAATGGTATAAAACAGAAAGGCCATGCTCCCGAAGGAACATGGCCTGATGACTGGTTTTATCGCTGGTGTTCTCAGTGCTGCTGATTTTTTTCCTTAACCTTTGACCACGACGGGCGTCGGCTACCGGAAAATTCCTTGCGCATTGACCAGTAACCAATCGGGAACTGCTTCACCAGCACCCCGTTGATACCGATATCGACGGACAGATACTGACCGTTGTTGATGCTGCCCTTGCGGATATACGCATCCGGGCTGCAGGTGCCGGTATCATACTGTTGCCATGATGCGGTATCCCGGGCAGCGACATAAAAATCACCGAAAGCACAACCCGTTGCGGATTTACGGTTCAGCACAGCAACGTAATACTTCGTGTTAGCGATAATGGTACAGCTGCTGTTCTGACCACCACAGACCTGCCATAACGATTTGCCGCCATCGCCCTTAAAGGTCCAGATAGTGTCTGCCGGTGCCCCGTCCGCAGGCGTTGCAGGTGCTGCGGGCAGGGCAGACGGTAACGGTGTTTTCTCCGCGATGGCGTCGGCATTGCCGCGCAGCAGTTTCGCTTCTTCTGCCGGTGGTTTCCCGACCCAGCGTGCCTGACCGTCAACGTAGAAACCCAGAACCTGATGCGTACCCGGCGAATATAAAAAACGCAGATAATGGTCGCCACAGTTCCCCTGCTCACACAGCGAGCCCTGAAGCCATTGCCTGCCACCGACGGTGACGGGCTCCAGCGTCTCTTCCGGCCCGTTCAGACTGCCATCCGGCCCCAGTACGTTACGGATACCCGCCTGCTGTAAGGCCGATTCCATATCTTTTTTCCAGACGGGGTCGGCGCGGTAAAGGTCGGCAGGATACGGACAGGTCCCGTTGTAGCCGTTTTCCTGAGTATCAGGCTGACACTGAATCGCCTGAGCCGCTGTTTTCACCCGGGAGGCAGCATAACTGCTGTTAACCACAACAAGCAGGCCGAGCGCCAGCCATTTCGCACAGGTGGAAAGTTTTACCCTTTTCATCATTTTTATTTCCTGAAATAAAAACAGGGCCTGTCCCGGCCCTGTGGTGTCATTAACGGTCGTCCCGGTTACGCAGAATGCTGCGAGCCAGGCGCTTTTCCGTGATGGTAGTGCTGCTGAAAAAACCATCGTCAGTGGTTATCTTTCTCAGTTCAGCGCTGCTTTTGTCTTCCAGGCGGTCATGTATCGCCTTTACTTCACGTGCGCTGCTGAGTGCGTCTTTTGCCACTTCAGCCGCGAGTTTTCCGGCAGCCTTCCAGAATCCCATTGCCCCACCTTCTACAGATAGCCGTTGTCTTTGCCCCATTCACACCCGCAGTCCCGGCACATCCAGCCATCAGCCCAGGGGATGGTGTCGTGAGAGCCACAGTCCGGGCAGCGTTTGCCGGAAGTCGGGTTGCCGGGTGTGATACGTCTTATTTTCATCATGTTATCCTTCTGTTGCGGGTTGATGTGGTTCAGGGACGAAGCCGGACAGCACTTCACCAATGAACCGGAAATGAGGTAACGCCTGTAAAAAATCAGGGCGTGACAGAATGCGGGTGAAATGCCCGTCTGGTGTGAAGGTTTCCGCGTGAAACGTCACGGAGTGAACGGTGTGCAGCGCAAAAACGGTCATCCGGCCGAGGTGTTCTCCCACCAGAAACCACTCGCCAGTGCTGAAAATCAGCCGGTAGGGAGCAAGGCTGTCGCAACGGCACCCGTCAGCCAGCAGGGTTACCCTCCGCTGTTCTGACACAGCCCTGACCAGTCGCGTGAAGATGCCCGGGCGGGAAGACGGTACGGATGCTCCCTGATGCCAGATAAGGCATGGTGAGTCGCGCTGACCACTCAGCAATGAACTGACCAGATGGTGGTCCATATCAGGAAACAACGCGCCAGTGCCTGACTGAAAGGCAAACTGCAATGCTGCATCCTCCCGGATCTCCTGACGGCCCCCGGTCAGCAGACGGCAGCAGCCATCCTGATATTCGAGATCGAGATAAATCAGACGCTCGCGGAAATCACGATGCAGGGTACGCTCCGAGACGCCAAACTCCGCCGCCAGTTTGCGCATATTCAGCGTTTCACCCGCGAGCAGACGGCTGATAATCAGCGACAGCCGGACAGACAGGCGGTCATAACGACGCTCAGCTTGAGACATGTATTATCTCCGTGTCGGGTAAGTGGTTAATTAAGAAGGTATTACTGTAAAGGATGAGACTGACAGGTTGTGTCCGTGATGCGTGGCAAAGCGCCTGGCGCGAAAAGGCCGTGTGGATGCACTGTCGGCAGTGGTGACGCGCTTGTGACTGGTGGTATCTTTTTCTGGTTAAGACAGGTTATGTCTGCCTGAAAATAATCATCTATCAGGCTGCGAATAAACAGAGTCATCCACTACCATCCTGACGACCTTTTACTCATTCAGAAGAAAATCCAATCCCAGACAGCCCGCGCCACCGACACCACTACATCACGCACGGTACGAATCACCGCCTTCAGCGGGGCGGGCAGGAACGACGATGACTCAGCCGTATCGAACACCCGGCCTACCGCCTCACCGAAGCCGTCACGGGCCTGCGACTTTACCGGCTCCGTGTAGAGCCTCCCGTGCAGTTGTGTCGCCAGCGGGCTGGTGGCGCGGTCCGGAAGACAGCGCATCATGGTTGCCACCATCGCTTCCACGCCCCAGCCGGTCAACGCTGACACCACGCAGACCGGATGACGGGGAGTGAACATCGTGGTAATGGCGGCCTGTTTCGCCTTCAGGTTTTCCCGTTGCTGTGGTGAAGGTGTGCCGGTACGAGTATCCCATTCGTGGCTGGGTTCGATTTTGTCGGCCTGATTCAGCACGAACAGCACCTGCTGCTGGTAAGGTTGCATCACACCGTTCCAGAACTGCTCGTCCACCGACAGCGCACGGTCATCAGCTTTGATGACCCACAGCACCAGGTCAAGCTCTGGCAGCATACGCCGGTACAGGGCGCGGTATTCATGGTCCCGTTGTCCGTTCTCTCCCACGCCCGGTAAATCAACAATCACCAGACTGTGACGACCACTGCGCAGCCGGAAGCGCAGTATGTCGCGGGTGCAGGCGTTCACATCACTGACGGCGGAGACTTCCCCCCGAAAGAGTTCGTTACAGAGCGACGACTTACCGGCACCACTCTTGCCCATGATGCCAATCACCGGCTCGTAGTGGGTCAGATTCTGAATACGTTCAAGAATAAGCTGGCGAAGCGTATCGGGAAGCGACGCCAGCGGTTTTTCCAGGGCCTGAAGGCCATCAGTTTTATTCATACAGGGTTCTCAGCGTGAAAAACAAAAATCCCCGCGCTCCGGTCAGGGAGGCGGGGGATTCACGGAGATAATATCTATCTGAATTTATTTAGAATATAAGCAGGCTCATGTAACTGTAGCAGTGTCAACTTTACATCACAGCTCATGTTGGCTGGTGGTATTTTGCCAATAGTAGACATTTACGCCTAGGTTTAGATATCGAAATTAGTACACCAATATAGATACAGCAAAGAGGGAACTGATTTGTCTGCGCGAGACTAGAACCGTTGCCCCCTGTGGTTCGATGGATTGCAGGAAAATCATTTCCGGTGCTGAAGAGAGCCTCCGATACAACCTGAGAATATTTTAAGAACATCAAAATGAATGACGTAATTTACTCAAAGGCGATTGCCTAATATGTCATGATATTAGTAGCATTTAATTGCGTGAAAGTTTGTATATTCTTTTGAATTTATCTCAAAGCTAAAACCTCGTCAAAAATACACAAAAGGGTTTTGAGAAACAAGAGCCTGATGCTGAATCTGCTACAGAGCTGGGTTCTGTTCTGTTAAACTTGCGGTTAAAAATTTCCAAGAAAACCTAGGATATGACATGAGTTCACTGCACACCAGTAGTAGCAGCAGGGCGGTCACATGCCAATGGAGAGCTGTACGCAAATGAACGCCGTAGAAATTGAACAAGCCATCACGGATCTTGCAGAGCAACCCTTTGATCCTATAGAGTTTCCTTATGCTTTTCTTGAAGCCTTTGGTAACAAGGAAACGACTGTCAAACGCTTGCGCGCCGGTGCATCAAACAAATCCGACTTGGGCGGTGTTCTCCAGAGCAATAATATTCACATTCTGACCTGCGAAGCAGGGACTGTGACTCAGATGTTGGCCGCGCTCAAGGCTAGCCCTGCGACAACTAAAGCCAAGGCGAAGTTCATCCTGGCTACAGATGGCAAAGATTTCGAAGCTGAAGACCTCGTTAGCGGTCAGACTGTCGCTTGCGCCTTTAAAGACTTCCCAGATCACTTCGGCTTTTTCTTGCCATTAGCAGGCATTAGCACAGTTCGTCAGATTTGTGAGAACTCCTTTGACATTCGGGCCACTAGCCGGCTGAATCGTCTGTATGTCGAGTTGTTGAAAGATAACCCTACCTGGGGGACGGCGGAGCGACGTCATGACATGAACAAATTCATGACTCGGCTGATCTTTTGTTTTTTCGCTGAGGATACTGACATTTTCGTGGGTAAGGGACGCTTTACTGAAACCGTTGCGCAGATGAGTACAAGAGATTCGTCGAATACGCATGAAGTTATCGCTACCTTGTTTCGTGCCATGAACACCAGTAACAAAGATAGAGCCGCCGCTGGCATCCCGCGCTGGGCCAATGAGTTTCCTTATGTCAACGGACGCTTGTTCTCTGGGAGTAATGATGTACCACTGTTCAGTAAGATTGCACGGTCTTATTTGCTCCATGTGGGTAGCCTTGACTGGACCAAGATTAATCCGGATATCTTTGGCTCGATGATTCAGGCAATTGCCGAAGACGAAGAACGCGGAGAGCTGGGGATGCATTACACCAGCGTACCCAACATCTTAAAAGTTTTGAATCCACTATTTCTGGACGACCTGCGCGCAAAGCTGGATGAGGCGGGTGACAATCCGCGTATGTTGCTTAACCTGCGTAAGCGCATTTCCCACATCCGTGTGTTCGACCCAGCGTGCGGTTCTGGTAACTTTTTGGTTATCGCGTACAAGGAAATGCGTGCCATTGAGGCCGAAATCAACAAGCGGCGTAATGAGCCAGATCGCGCCTCGGATATCCCACTTACCAACTTTCGCGGGATTGAACTAAGAGATTTCCCGGCAGAGATCGCCCGCCTTGCGCTTGTTATCGCTGAGTACCAATGTGATGTACTGTACCGTGGGCTGCGGTTGGCCTTGGCTGAGCTTCTTCCGTTACGCAACGAAAATTGGATTACCTGTGGCAATGCACTACGGCTCGACTGGTTAAGAATTTGCCCGCCGACAGGAACAGGTGTGAAATTACATGGCGATGACTTGTTTGGATCTCCGCTTGATCAGGCAGAGATCGACTTTGAGAATGAAGGCGGAGAGACATACATTTGCGGTAACCCACCATACCTTGGTTCAAAGTGGCAGACGGATGAACATAAAGCTGATCTTGGCACAATCTTTTCTGGTCGCGTGAAAAATTGGAAATCGCTCGATTATGTTGCTGGCTGGTTCCTGAAAGCCGCTGACTATGGTAGCCAGACAAGTTCCCAGGCTGCTTTTGTTGCCACTAATTCAATCAGCCAAGGGCAGCAAGTGTCGATTCTGTGGCCGGAAATATTCAAGGCAGGACAAGAGATTAGTTTCGCTTACACGAGCTTTAAGTGGTCGAACCTCGCTACTCACAACGCCGGGGTCACAGTTGTTATCATCGGAATTTCTAACTGTGTAGGAAAGTCGCGACGCCTCTTTTCGGCTGGAGGAGACAATGGTGCGACGACGTGTCGTGAGGTGGAGCGCATCAACGCCTATTTGATCGCTGGCCCTAACATCATTGTGGAGGGGGACAGTTGTCCAGCCGACAGTCTTGCAACGATGCAGTTCGGTAACCACCCGTACTATGGTGCATCACTGATCTTTTCGAGATCTGAAGCACAGCAGATGATGTCTGTCGATCCGCGTACGGCGCGTTTTATTCGCCCACTATATGGCTCCCAAGAGTTCATTTCCGCTGTGCCACGAGCCTGTCTATGGATTAACGACGATGAGGCTGACGAAGCGGGGACGATTCCTCTGATAGCTGAGCGTATGAGCGCCGTAGCAAGTGCTAGACGTGCAAAAAAACAAGACAAGGCAGCCCAGAAACTGGCTAAGACTCCATATCGCTTTCGCGACCAGCAGACATCTACGAATCATATTCTTGTGGTTCCTCGAGTCAGTTCAGAGAACCGTCCTTGCTTGCCGGTTGGATTACTTGACTCTGACTCTATCGTTCAAGATCAAGCATTCGCCCTTTACGACGCTCCTCTCTGGAACCTCGCCATCATAGCGAGTCGCCTGCATCTAGTTTGGATCGCCACGGTTTGTGGAAAGTTAGAGACACGCTACCGCTATTCAAACACCCTCGGCTGGAATACTTTCCCGCTCCCAACACTCACTGAGAAAAATAAGGCAGACCTCACGCGCTGTGCAGAGGATATTCTTCTGACTAGGGAGCATCACTTCCCTGCAACCATTGCAGACCTTTATGACCCCGAGAAGATGCCAGACGACCTGCGTATTGTGCACGAGCGTAATGACGAAGTGCTTGAGCGTATTTACATTGGGCGCCGCTTTAAGAATGACACAGAGCGGCTTGAGAAGCTGTTTGACCTTTATACTAAGATGGCCGCTTCAACTGCATCGGGCAAAAGCAATAAACGTAAAGTGGGAACCAATGCATGAGCAACAAGATTAGATCTGTACCGTCAGTTTCTGTTACCTACTCACGCAACGGAGCATCGACCAAGGCTAATTCTCTTGGGATGCGTCCTATGCAAGAAAGGGCTTATGAGAAGCGCGGAGAACAATATCTTCTCATAAAGTCGCCGCCCGCCTCTGGCAAGAGTCGTGCGCTGATGTTCGTCGCACTCGATAAACTCGCAAACCAGGGGATCAAACAGGCAATCATTGTCGTGCCGGAAAAATCTATCGGCGCGAGCTTCAACGATGAACCGCTATCGCAGTTTGGATTCTGGGCTGATTGGCATGTTGAACCTAAGTGGAATCTGTGCAACGCCCCCGGTAACGACAACGGCGGCAAGGTAAAATCTTTCGGCTCTTTTCTTGAAAGTAGCGACAAGGTGCTTGTTTGTACACACGCAACCTTTCGCTTCGCGGTCGATGCCTACGGTGTAGAGGCGTTTGACGATCGCCTGATCGCCGTCGATGAATTTCACCATGTGTCCGCTAACCCGGATAACAAGCTTGGTCAGCATCTGGGACAGTTCATTGAGCGTGACAAGACGCACATCGTGGCCATGACCGGCTCCTACTTCCGGGGAGATGCGGAAGCCGTTTTGGCTCCTCAGGATGAGTCTAGGTTCGATACCGTCACCTACACCTACTACGAACAACTCAACGGTTACGAATACCTCAAACAGCTTGATATCGGATACTTCTTTTATAGTGGATCATACATTGATGACATCCTCAATGTCCTCGATCCTGACAAGAAAACGATTATCCATATTCCCAACGTCAATTCGCGCGAGAGTACGAAGGATAAAATTAAGGAGGTGGAGCACATTCTGAGCGAGCTTGGCGATTGGCAAGGTGCGGATCCTACGACTGGTTTTCAGCTAGTCAAGCGCCCCGATGGCCATGTGTTGCGTATTGCTGACCTGGTGGACCCAGCCAGTCAAGGCAAGATTCAGGAAAGCCTCCGAGCTCCAGAAATGAAGACAGACCGTGACTATGTAGACATCATTATTGCACTTGGTATGGCGAAGGAAGGTTTCGACTGGATCTGGTGCGAACATGCGCTGACTGTTGGCTACCGTGCCAGCCTGACTGAGATCGTGCAGATTATCGGTCGCGCTACTCGCGACGCGCCGGGTAAAACCCGCGCGAGATTTACTAACTTGATCGCCGAGCCCGACGCTGTAGAGGGCGCAGTAACTGAGGCAGTCAACGATACCTTGAAAGCTATCGCGGCGAGCCTGTTGATGGAACAGGTACTGGCTCCGCGCTTCGAGTTCAAGCCCAAGAATCCTGAAATCGGTCCGACTCCAGGCTTTGATTATGGTGATGGAGGATATGACCCGGATAGCTGCAATTTTGGTGTTAATGAGCAGACAGGGACGTATCAAATCGAGATTAAGGGACTTGCCGAGCCTAGGAGCAAAGAGGCGGCACGTATCTGCCAGGAAGATTTAAACGAAGTGATCGCGGCCTTTGTGCAGGATAAGCCCGCCATCGAACGAGGCCTGTTCGATGAAGAGCTGATCCCTGAAGAGTTAACACAGGTTCGTATGGGTAAGATCATCAAAGAAAAGTATCCTGAACTTGATGCTGAAGATCAGGAGGCTGTACGTCAGCATGCTATCGCCGCCCTTAACCTCACGCAGCAGGCCAAGCGTCTTGCTACCGGTGAAAACGATGGGACGCTCAATACTGCTCTTATTGACGGAGTGCGTCGCTTTGCAATGGATGTGCGCGATTTAGACATAGACCTTATCGACCGCATCAATCCCTTTGGTGAAGCCTACGCTATCCTTGCTAAGACGATGAGTGAAGACAGTTTGAAGCAGGTCGCGGCGGCCATCTCGGCCAAGCGTACTTCGATCACGCCTGAAGATGCCAAGGTGATCGCCAAGCGTGCCGCTGAATTCAAACGTGAACGTGGGCGCCTCCCATCGTTAACTTCGCTGGATGCTTGGGAAAAACACCTTGCTGAAGGTGCAGCCGCGTTTATGCGTTTTAGGGCGGAGGGACGTTATGAGTAATTCTAATTTAGACGATTTGGCGGCAGAACTTGCTGAATTTGCACCACCGGAGAAGAAAAAAGGACGTCCAGCCAGCGAGGAACGCATCATCGCAGGTTTTGAGGAAATCCAGCGCTTCGCTGACCAACATGGACGTGCGCCGCAACACGGCGAAGAGCGTGAGATCTTTGAGCGCCTCTATGCAGTGCGGCTCGACCGGCTACGCAGTCTCCCAGACTGCCGTGCCTTGCTAGAGCCGCTGGATCATCAAGGCTTATTGGCTGGAGGGGGTGATGTAGCGGAGTCAGCGGACGAAATTATCGATATCGATAATTTGGCTGCCGAACTGACGGATGTTTCCAGCGAGGATGATATCACAGTCTTGCGTCATGTTCGTGCTAGCGCCGAAAAGCGTGCTGTACAAGGGATCGCGGATCGCAAGCCGTGCGAGGATTTTGATACATTCAAACCGCTATTTGAACAGGTGCGCAGTGATCTAAGTTCAGGGTTAAGAGTGACCCGACCTTTTGGACAGTATGCAACGATTGAAGTGGGCCATTGGTTCATCCTGGATGGTCAAACGGCTTATGTGGCTGAGGAAGGTGAAGAGTTCGATTCTCCACAGGGGAAGAAAGATGCTCGGCTGCGTGTCATTTATTCGAATGGTACAGAAAGTAACCTGCTTCGGCTGTCATTAGTTCGTGCTTTGTATAAAGACGAAACAGCACGTCGAATTACCGATCCAGACATGGGGCCTTTATTCAGCGATGCTCTAGAAGAGAGCGATCTAGAAAGTGGCACCATTTATGTATTGCGTTCGCTATCAGATAACCCTTATGTGGCCGAACATCGTGATGTTATTCACAAGATTGGTGTGACTGGCGGCAAGGTCGAGACTCGTATTGCTAATGCTGAACACGATTCCACCTATCTGTTGGCGAAGGTAGAGGTGGTCGCTTCATACAAACTCGCAGGTATCAACCGCACCCGGATGGAAAACCTGTTTCACAGGTTGTTTGCACCCGCAAGGTTTAACATTACCATTAACGACCGTTTCGGCCATCCAGTACAGCCCGAGGAATGGTTTCTCGTTCCGTTATTCGTTATCGATGAGGCTGTTGCACGTATTAAGGATGGTAGCATCATTGGGTATGTTTATGACCCCATGTCTGCGAAACTGGTGAAGGCATAGTGAAGTGACACACTGAATTTGGCCACCTGTTCTGAGGTGATATGCTCACCTCAGAACAACACAGGTGCCATAATGAAAAAAAGAAATTTCAGCGCAGAGTTTAAACGCGAATCCGCTCAACTGGTCGTTGACCAGAATTACACCGTGGCAGATGCAGCCAGCGCTATGGATGTCGGCCTTTCCACAATGACGCGATGGGTGAAACAATTACGTGATGAGCGGCAGGGAAAAACACCAAAAGCCTCCCCCATTACCCCGGAACAAATTGAAATCCGTGAGCTCAGGAAAAAGCTACAACGTATTGAAATGGAAAATGAAATATTAAAAAAGGCTACTGTAGATTCAATTGGTCAACGCAACAGTTATG
>ENA-OWZK01000072-OWZK01000072.1-human-gut-metagenome-genome-assembly--contig:-NODE-72-length-32184-cov-9.68306_pt1 | contig 32184 bp, 52 predicted proteins | sample MGYA00249764_ERZ652114 | MGnify/ENA primary metagenome ERZ652114 (study PRJEB26925, sample SAMN05827163) | human gut metagenome | biome: ENVO:2100002; feature: ENVO:00000062; material: ENVO:00002003... | reverse complement strand
TCGGCAGTATTTGGTAAATCATGAATTTCGTTCACAATAATTACAATTTTGGGTAACTGTTCTCCACCTGCAGAATGGATTATTTTATTATAGTTATCAACATTTTTGGCTTCCACCTCTAAAAATTTGTATGTTCTATCTTGGATTTCTGAGCATACAAAAGCAAGCACACGAGCCCATAGATCTGTGTTCGTCATAACTGGAATTAACATATGCGGAATTGGATTGTAAATATTATAAACAATAGAACTACTATCAAAAAGCACTAATTTTAGCGTAGCTGGAGAATTAAATTTAATCAGAGTGTTTATAAAATCTGTTTGGCATTCTTCCATGGCTTGAGGAACTAAAATATTCTCCATGTTACTTAATACATAGCCGTCTTGAGAATAGTTTGTAATGATACCTAGAGGTTCTTCCAAGTTATGCTTTATAATATTATTAAAGCTATCAATGGTTGATGTCTCTGATAATACATTGTCTTTTTTATTGCTATTGCATCTGTTCTTGAAAAAAGTAAAAATGTTCATTGTCTTAACCTCAGTTCAATTAACTCTTTAGGGAATCCCGTACAGTCGCAAAACTGTTCTTTTGTGTAATTCTCATAATACTCTAACAGATCATCATCAATCAAAAGATACGCCGCGAACCGATTTGCTCTACGTTCTGTTTTAGAATTAAGCAACAAAGTTTTATTGCGAATAAAATAACAGTTTTCTTTTCTGTCAAAAATGGCATGGGCTAATTCGTGAGCCATAACAACTTTTAGTTCAATCCCTTTTAATTTGTTGCTGAGAAATATATACCGATGGTTTTTCAGAAACATGTAACAGCCCTCATGCTTACAATTACCTATCTGATAGAGGACTCCTATGCGGTCGGCAATTTCAAAAGGGTCATTTGTAGCATAATTTCCTTTGTAATACGCAACAAGACGTTTTATTTGTTCGATTTCTCCCATAAACGTCACCTACTTTTTGTATTTCTTGGGAGTATATTTTTCTTTATTTATGATTTTCAAACGGCGAAGGGCTATCTCCAGTTCGTCCCGGAACAACTCCGCAGCTTCAGGATCGAGCTCTTCACCATCGTAACTGGCGGGCCCCGCCTCTCCAGAAGTGAGTTTTTGCATAATATTATTCAGGTCTTTTGCTATGTCTCGTTCATCCCGTGCATTAAGTTCAGGGGCTTTTTGCTTGGGTTCGTCTTTTCCAGTCATGAGATAATCCACGCTTACACCAAAATAATCAGCTATTTTTTTCATATTGTCACTTTTTGGAGTGCTTCGTCCACGTTTCCAGTCGCTAAGCGTAGATTGTGTGACTCCAGTTTCTTTCGACACTTTGTAGGCCGTTACGCTATTCTTTTGTAATAATTGTTCAAAAATTTCATACATAATTGTCCACCTTTCACAAACCGCAGACAATACTATGAAAAACCGAAAAATACTATTGACATTATCGGAAATGCATAGTATAGTATGAGCATACAAAGGAATTGCGTTACAAAACCTTTGCACGCTGCGGAAATGTTATTTACTTCGTCTGGTAAACAAAGCATATCACATTTCCGTAGTATTTTCAACAGTTATATTAAAGAAAGGCGGTGTAGTTTTGTACAAAAAATTTGCTGATTTGTTAGAGAAAAGTAACAAAACGTCTTATCAAGTATCTAAAGAGACAGGAATCGCTCAATCTGTTCTATCTGACTGGAAAAATGGCCGTAGTAAACCAAAGTTTGACAAGTTGTTAATCCTGGCAAAGTATTTCGGCGTTCCGGTGGAGTACTTTGCAGATGAAAAGAAGGAGGACGCATGAACGATATAAAGATTTTCAACAACGAGGAATTTGGACAGGTAAGGACAATAGAGATTGAAGGGAAGATTTATTTTGTGGCGAGTGATGTGGCAAGGGCTTTAGGATACGAGAAACCTGCCAATGCTGTAGCAATGCATTGCCGGTATACCCTAAAACAGGGAATACCTCACCCGCAGAACCCTGATAAGCAAATAGAGGTCAATGTCATCCCCGAGGGCGACATGTACCGTCTCATCACCCACAGTAAATTAGAGAGTGCAGAACGTTTTGAATCCTGGGTGTTTGATGATGTGCTCCCGTCCATCCGGCAGAATGGATATTACGAAAACCCGAACATGTCCACAGAGATGAAAGCCATCCTGATGATTGACCAGAAGCAGGTTAAGATGGAGCAGCGCATGGACAAGCTGGAGTTTGACATCCCCTTGTACGGTTCCGAAGCAGATGAACTGTCTAACCATGTGAAACGTAAGGGCGTGGCCGTTCTGGGCGGCAAGCAGTCTGAGGCGTATCAGGATACAGAGATCCGCTCCAAGGTCTACCGGGACATCTATGACCAGATCAAGCGTGAGTTTGGCATCTATGATGACAGTGGAAGACCGAAATCCTACAAGGCGCTGAAGCGGAAGTACATAGCAGATGCTCATGACCTGATCGACTGTTATGAGGCTCCTACATATCTGGTAGAACTGATCGAGGCAGCCAACGCGCAGATGAACTTAGGAGTGGCGTGATGTGTGTGTGCAACTGGAAAAAGGAAGGAGGATGTGGAAAATGGTAGAACCCTACAAGCCATTGTACACAGTGGAGGAAGTAGCAACCGTGCTATTGACAAACACAGACACCGTGTATGACCTGATCAGAAAAAGGGAACTGCGTGCGCTTAAGCTAGGCCGGACAAAGATCCGGGGGAGCGATCTGGAAGAGTTTATTGAAGGCTACCCAGAGATAAACACAAAGGAGGGATAGCCACAACATGTCAGGGGAGAGGAGGACGGATCTTGAAGAGACAGGATGAGTGGCGTTTGGACATTACCGGACCTGGCACGGCAGTACTCACCAGTGTAATGGGGCGCAGGAGACTGATAACATTCAGGCGGCGCCGGAACTGGCGTGACGGTCCATGGATGCAGCTGGCCAAGTGGGTGGTGCCAATGGTCATATGGGGAGTTGGGATGTGGATGGTGTCCATGGTGATCATGATGTGGGTACTGGGAGTGCGATAAAAGTGAAAGGAGGTGAAACGAGATGACAAGAGAACGAAAGATTCAGATTATGATGGAGCTGTTGGACGAGCAGGCAGTGAGTATCCCTGCATACCTGGAAGAGGATTACCAGAGAGCGATTGACGCAGCGTTCCAGAAGATCGAGAAGCTGGAGAGCAGAGAGGGCGTACGCCTGGACAAAAAATGGACCCCAGCGGCGGCAACCGCGAAGGATCCAGAACGAAATAAAAACTAACACACCCTAATTATACATTATGGATTGGAGAAACGCAAATGGATTATGAAGACTATTTTCGGGTCTGGACTTTGTTCAGGGAGCGGATGGCTAAGAGAGCGATGGATGCGGTCAGTACAGAGATCCAGGATCATTATAATCAGATACTCCAGGACATGGCATTCCTTGAAGCGGAGGTGTTTCTGGAAAAATGAAACAGATATTGATCGACCGAACGGAACTAATGGGCAAGATCATTGCGATTGAATCAGGGTGTCTGGATGTAAAGAGCCGTTCTGTAATCCAGCAGATTAAGGCGACCATCCTGCATCTGCCAATAAAGGAATTGAAGGAGGACACAGGGCATGAGTGATGGGAAAATACATATTCCAGCCAGAAAAAGAAAACCAGCCCCGGAAGGGCAGCCAATCATCAGACTGACGGAAGATGCTTACAATGTGTTGATAGATATTTACAACGAAAGCCAGCTGTCCATGAAGCAGATAGCCAGCATGATCATCATGCAGAGCAGGGATCTGATTGTTTATGATAAGGAGGATTAACAAATTGACAAACAAAGAATACAGGGAACATGAGGGGATCAGCAAGTCGCAACTATTTAAAATAGCGAAAAGCCCATTCCATTTTAAGTATGAGATAGAGAACCAACAGCAGGACACCAAGTCATTGCTATTTGGTAGAGCAGCGCATAAATACGTCCTGGAAGGGGATATGTTTTTTCAGGAATTTGCCATCGGTCCAAGCGTGGACAGAAGATCTAAAGCTGGCAAAGAAGAATATGACCGGTTTGTTTCCAATAATAAAGGAAAGGACATTATAAGTGCGGAGGAGTATAGGATCATACAGCAGATGTCAGGAGTTATTCGGTCCAATCCATATGCAGATCGCTTATTAACGGGCACGTATGAACAGAGTTTCTTTTGGACGGATGAGATCACAGGAGAAACCTGCAAGTGTCGACCTGACTGCATAACAGAATATGAAGGACAAAGGTATATAGTTGATTATAAAACCACGGATTCCTGCGAAGATGGTCATTTCGAGAGGGCGTGTAGGAAGTATGGGTATAAGCTGCAAGCAGGAATGTATACGGAAGGATTATTCCAGAACACGTTTGAATCATATGGTTTTGCATTTGTAGCGCAGGAAAAGGCTGCTCCTTATGCCGTCCGGATATATATATGCACGCCAGAATACATTGCTCAGGGATATGACCAGTTCCGGGAGTTGATCGGAGTATATCATGACTGCAAAAAAACTGGAAATTGGTACGGATATGAAGGACCAATGAATCTGATCACAGAGTTACTGGAGGAGGATTATTGATGGATAAGACCCATTGGAAGAAATTAGAGAATCCTGATTACCTTGGAAGCTATGCGTTACAGCCAGGAAAAGATCTGATTGTCCAGATTAAAACAGTCGGGCAGGAGGAAGTGTATAACCCTACAAGCAGTAAGAAGGATGTTTGTACGGTGGCTCATTTCACGGACAATTCTGTCAAACCAATGATCCTGAATGTTACGAACTGCAAAACCATCACTAAGCTTTATGATACGCCATACATTGAAGACTGGAGCGGAAAATACATAGCAGTCTATATTGCAAAGGTCAAGGCATTTGGAGAAACGGTTGAGGCCTTACGGATCAGGACAAAGGTGCCTACAATTGAAAAACTTGTTTGCAAAGATTGTGGGAAGGAGATTGCGGCAGCTGCCGGAAAGACGGCACGTGAACTGGCTGATATTGCCATAAAAAATTGTGGAAGAGAACTGTGTCTTGGATGCATGAAAAAAGAAAAAGCAAAGATGGAGGAAAGTGACAGTGGTGAATAAAATCATCCTACAAGGAAGACTTGTTCGAGATGTGGAATTGAAATATACACAAAGCCAGGTTGCAAATTGCGAGTTTACAGTTGCCTGGTCAGAAAAATATAAGGAAGTGGAAACAAAGTGTTTTCTGAGATGTAAGGCGTGGAGAAATACGGCTGAATTTGTCAATAAGTATTTTGGTAAAGGCCAGGAGATTGTAATAGAGGGACATATGGTAACGGAGGAGTGGGACAAGGACGGAGAAAAGAAGAACCGCACCCTCTGTGTGGTTGATAAGGCGAGCTTTTGCGGACCGAAGTCTGGGAAAGCTGGTCCAAGTAGTCCGGCACAGGAAACCAATGAATTTGTGAACATTCCGGATGGCGTTGAAGATGAATCCCTTCCGTTTAACTAAGGTGGTGTCATGGATTGGTGATCGTAGACACAAGGGAGCGGAAATGGCAGCATATAGCTGATTATTTTAAGCGTCACAATATCGAATATGACGTAAAGAAGCTGGATATAGCTGACTATATGCTGTCCGAAAGACCAGGGATCGTAATAGACCGGAAACAGAACCTACAGGAATGCTGCCAGAATCTTTGCAGTAATGACAGTTCCAGGTTTTGGAGAGAGATCAGGAGATCAAAAGAGGAAGGGATCAAAATGATCATCCTGGTTGAACATGGAGGACCTTATCGAAGCATAAAGGACGTTGCAAAATGGAAGAGCGAGTATTCATATGCAAGCGGACGCAAGGTAATGGAGGAGATGTATAGAGCACATATTTCCTACGGTGTGGAATGGTTATTCTGTTCAAAGAGAAGTACCGGTAAGCGCATTATTGAACTACTGAGAGGCGGAGAATGACGAGTGAAGAAGTCAAGGACATATACAGCATGAGGGATATCGTGGCACGTTATGGGTTCCAGCCAAATCGGTCAGGGTTCATCTGCTGTCCCTTCCATCAAGGAGATAGGACACCATCTCTGAAAGTATATGAAAAGGATTATTACTGCCATGCCTGCGGCGCCCATGGAGATATTTTTGATTTTGTCATGCGGATGGATGACATCTCATTCAGGGAGGCATTTCAGTTGCTGGGCGGAACCTACCAGCAAGGAGAGCGGAAGACGTTGCAAAGGAAACGGGTGCGGTTCCGTATGGAAAAGGAAGCGCGTGAAGAGAGGGAAAAGCAGTTTCGGGCATGGCATAGTAAAAAATTGGATGAGATATGCGGGACCCTGAGATTGCTAGATAAACTGATCCCCAGAATGAATCCGCAGACAGACGAATGGGCAACGGCATATACCATGAGGGAAATCAACCAGTATAAATATGAGGTCTTAGCATTCGGAGAACAGCAGGAACAGGAGGAGATGAGGGAGTTGGATGAATGATGTAGTTAAGGTTTACACCAAGGAAGAGTTTAACACAGAAGAACCTTACCGCTTCCTGTTTGAGCACCGTGACTCAGGGTTTACATATATGCAGCTGTTCAACGAACTGAACGCCAATGCTGAAAGGGTAGGGTTTAAGCGGTTTAGTACTATGGTCAAAGCATATTTCAGCCAACACGAAGAGCACAGGGGCGGGATTAACAGCGTGGTCAATAACATGACCAATTTTAGGGACCAGCCGATTGAGCTATACACTGGGGACTGGATCGCGAACGATGAGGGTATTGTTCGCAGGAATGACAACCAGGGAATGGATGTTGCCTGTGTGCATCCTATCATACCGGTGCAGCGCCTGGTCAATATTGATGACGGCACGGTACGTCTGAAGATAATGTTTCGGCGGGATTTCAAGGGCTGGAAAGAAGTCATAGCCAATAAAAGTATGCTGTTCAGCGCCAAAGAAGTTAAAAAACTGGCAGATATGGACATTTCTGTATCAGATAAAAATGCCTCCTACCTGGTGGAATATCTACAGGACATAGAGGATCTGAACCACAATGTTATACCAGAATCACAATCAGTCAGTCATCTGGGGTGGACATCAAATGGGCTTTTTAGTCCTTATATGGACAACCTGGAGTTTGACGGACTGGATAATTTCAGGAAGGTCTTTGAATCCGTGCATCCGTGCGGGGATTATGAAAAGTGGCTTGAAGCTGCCAGGGGTGTCAGGAAGACAGATTCTGTGGCAAGGATAGCACTTGCTGCCGGATTTGCATCCGTGATAATAAGGGCAATTGGGAAACTCAACTTTATCCTGCATCTTTGGGGCGGTTCTGGGACCGGGAAGACAGTCGCACAGCTTCTGTCAGTGTCTATTTGGGCAGATCCAAATGACGGGGCTGGATATCTGCAGACGTTCAATGGCACCCTTGTGGGGCTGGAGCAGTTGGCTGGATTTGTAAATAATCTTCCCTTGGTACTGGATGAGTTTCAGCTAGTAAAGGATAAGAAATCATTTGAGCAGACGGTATATATGTTATGCGAGGGAGTGGGGCGAACCAGAGGAGCTAAGACAGGCGGGCTGCAAAGAACTCCAATATGGAAGAATTGCACCATCACATCTGGAGAATCCCCTATTACCCACGCTGCATCAGGCGGAGGGGCTGTGAATCGTATCATTGAAATTGAATGCCGCAATAACCTATTTGATGATGTGATCGATGTGCTGGAGACAATTCGCGCGAACTATGGACACGCCGGGAAGCTTTTTATGGCATTTATGTCCACTGAGCCAGCCAAGGAGAAAGCAACGGCGCTATACAAAAAGTTCTATCAGGACCTGGGGACATCCAGCACGGAGAAGCAGACTATGGCAGCAGCTATAATCCTGACAGCGGATGCACTGGCTACGGAATGGATCTTCTGTGATGGCCGGGGCCTAACAGTGGAAGACATAGAACCGTACCTTCATACAAAGGAGGCCGTTGATGTTGGCGCCCGTGGCTATGAATATATCCATGATTTTTATGTAAGCAACTCTGCCAAATTTGAGGCCAATGCAGATCCGTGTTTTGGCTCAGCGGCAGGGGATGAGGTTAGATTCATAAAAAGCGTGTTTGAGCGTGTGTGTGATGAGGGAGGTTATAATCCCAAAGCATTACTTTCATGGTTAGATCAGGCCGGCAGGCTGTCAAAAGGTAAGGACAACCTGTATAAATCAGCAAAGGTGAACGGAAAGGCCTCGCGCTGTGCATGTATCAATATGGCAGAGCGTGTTTATGACCAAGAAGAATTTGTGCCTGCAGATGATGGGGAATTACCCTTTGATTAATCACGGTTACAGAAATATATATGCCGGTCACAAAATCCAGGACACTTTTGTAACCCAAAAACCTAGGATTCATGCGGGTTTGAAGGGTGCGGTTACAAAGTTACAAGAGTTACAAGCTTTTTATAAGCTTATAGGAAGACATATATGTGTGAGAAAAACAGTGTGGTTTTGGCATTATATATACCTCGCGTACGTGAGAGAAAAACTTTGTAACCTTGTAACTTTGTAACCGATGATAAAAAACCTAGTGTTTATGCGGGGTTGAAGGTATAAAAGTGGTTACAAATCCTTGTAACCAGTTGTGACCCAACAGGAGGAAACGTGAATAATAAAATTGTATCAAATATATTCAAGGATGTATATAACCGGTTCTGGAAAAAATGGCGAGATAATGTTCCACCCAGGGATTCAGACCAGTGGGATATCCTTCTAAGCGAGGCTGACGCGATCAAAGCCAGATATGGGACCCACCTGGTCAGAAAGTGGGAAGGACCAGCCCCGACCATGGAGGAGGAACCGGTGGCAGCGCCGATAGTTAATTGGTTTATGGATGAACTGGAGGCCAGGGAGCGGGAGCGATATGGGAAGGAGTGACAGGGTAATTAAGCCAAAAGAAAAAAAAACAGCCGGAACCCCGAACCTACATCTGCAGCGAGTGCGGCAGGGAGATAAGCGGAGATCATGTGTATATCAAGACAAGGCGGCGGACGGAGCTGCACATACATTTTGAGTGCATGCCGGGAAGGCGCAATAGAAATTAGGTTGGAAAATTGCTAAAGGAGAATGAGATGAAGGAAAAGATCAAGGAATACATTGAGGACATGACTACCTACATATTTATGGGAGTGTGGCTTGGAGCGGGCTGCGCAGTAGGTTTTTGGGCAGTGACAGTGATGTATTTGGGACACTAAAATCGCTATTTTAGAGAATACCGGGGAAGGAGAACTATGGACAGATTAACGATACCAGACGAGCCAATAGAGGGAGGAACAAGACGTGCGGTCATTGATGCAAGGGCAGTAAAAGAGCAGGCCATGACACTTTACTGGAAACTAAAAAGGTATGAAGATACCGGCCTGGAGCCAGAAGAAATACTGACAGGTGTGCAACTGGCAGAAATTGCTTGCTTGCAAATCCGATACAAGAAAAGGCAGGAACTGCTTGAACGTGCTGCTGAATGTATAGAGAACTGTTATGGACAGGAAACGGAGTTGTCAGAAGCGATCAGGAAAGAGATAAATTAGAATTTCCGGGAGAACCGGAGGAAGGAATTGCATATATGAATGTCAGTAGATTCATTAAAAAAGTAGATGAGAAGAAAAGAGAAATATTAAAACAGTCAAAATTAAATAATGCTGAATTGCATATGTTTATGGCTGGTATGAATTCAGCAATGGTGGCGATTGAAGAAGGCGGTGGTGACTGCTGTGGCTGGATTCCAGTAACGGAGCGGCTGCCAGAAAAAGAGGTTAGGGTTCTCGTGACGATTATGCATCATAAATGGATTGCAGATCCCGGGCATAGAGATCAATGCACGCATCCCGAATGGTTGGAAACATGTGAGGCGAGGTATATCGATGGAAAAGAGTGGGAATATGCAAACCAGGAATGCGAATATGAAATGATATCAGCATTTTCGGCCATAGGAGATTTGAATCATACCTACCCAATAAATGAAGTGTTGGCCTGGATGCCGTTACCGGAACCATATCACCCGGAAGTCCTGCGTGAGGTTGGCACGGAAGCCGGACAGTATGCGGACGCGCCGGTTATTCAACCGGCAACTTAACATTTATGGGAATAGTAGTTTGAAAGAATGGTGATATATGAAGTTTGATACAAGTGTTAAATTAACATGCAAAATTGATATAGATGATGCGGAGGCGTTTAGAATATTATGTCGCACACTACATATGGATTTTGTACTTGACGAAGAAACAGATTATTTTGTCAGAAATGACGAAAATGGAGTACCAACCGTATATGTATTGAATAATGGACATGATGAACGCTTTGACGATAGGGGAAATTTGTTTGTAGCACTTAGGAATGTCGCTGTTAATATATTCCCCAATCTTTTGTTCCGCAGTGCCGATTATATCATATAAGTTAAAATTTCCGTGAGTTCTGGAGAGAGGAATAGTATATGGATTTTTATAATTGCCCTTATGTCATAGTTATCCCATTTCGCAATGGGAATGAGTATGATGAGGATTATGGATGTGATGCAACGGGAGAATATTGCCAATGTTGTCAGTGTAAATTAACAGCGGAGGAATGTGAACAGCTAATTAGAAAGCACGAGAATTAAAATTTAGTGGAGGAAATTAAAGTATGTTATATCCAGAAGTGGAATTGATAAAAGAACATGCGTATTGTGTATGTGGGGCACCAAATTTTAGAAATAGTTCGGAATTTCATAAACCGATATATAAAATTTACAGTGTTACGATTCCTACCAGACCATATGGAACTAAAACACATCATTTATGCGAGGATTGTATAAAAAGGATTATGAAAGGTGTTGAGCAAGTAAACATCTGACGTTAACTTAACATTTTCGATAGAACTGGAAGAAAGGAGTCGCCTATGAAAAGATATTTTCATATCTGTGACCAGAAATTCACAGCGGAATTGACAATAGCTGATGGTTCGCCTGCCAGTAGCGCGCCAGTCGAAGCATTCAAAGAGTATTTTAAGAGTCAGGATATCGAGGAACTGACATTAAGTCAGTATAGACGGTTGTGCATTCAGCAGGAAAACTGAAATTTGAAATACGAAGGGAGGTGCTTAATTGAAAAAGAAAGCAGACAGTAAACAGGTAAAGGCCAATAAGGTATTACGGTTATCAGCTGTAGCGGCTTCCGCGGAATCAGCCATTAAGGAGCCGCCACCAAACACTTGGTCCGCCAGGATGCCGGCCTATACATATACAGTGGCCTGCCCGGATCCGGAACTGCGGGAGCCACCGAAGGGAGTGAGACGATATTATGACCAGAGCAGAAAGGCGCCGTTTGGAGCGTCAGAACAGAAAGCAGCCTACATACAATCTTTCCAGGGACCAGATGCAGGGGATGAAACAGAAGGCCACCCATGATGCGGCAGAGACGGCATTCCTTCTGATGCTTGGAATACCGGTTCTGATGTTTAAGGATCACTTCGGACAGCTGATCCGGCGCGAGGTAGATGGTAAGAGCCGGGAGCAACGCTTTGTGGACTACTGCCTGGAGTTTTACCGGCAGTTTGATAAAGGATTGTACACGCTGGATGATATCAGGGCGGTTTTAAAGGATGAATGCGACATTGAGATTGACATGTAGTGATGGGAGGTGATACCGATGGATAAGGAGGTGCTGATACAATATTGCGAGATGAAAGAGGAGATAAAGGACATAAGACAGCGGATCAAAAAGCTGGACAGATTCTTGGAAGGGCCTCATCAGGTATCAGACACAGTTAAAGGAACGCGATCAGATGGTACGATTGGAAGTATTAAGATTACAGGCTATCCAGTACCGGATTATTACCGGAAACAAAAATTGAGAGAACGGTACAGACAGATCCTGGAGCGCAAGGAGGCAGAACTGTTGGAGTTAACATGCCTGGCGGAGGAATATATCCAGAGTATATCAAAGAGTGAGGTGCGGATTATGTTCCGGTTGTACTACATAGATGGCCTGCCCTGGTGGAAGGTGGCACAGGCAATGAACCGCATGTTGCCAAAGCGGCGGGTGAAGTTCACGGAGGATAGTTGCAGAGTGAGGAATAATAGATTTTTTGAGGAAATTTAAAAATGTTCGGTCATGTTCGCCTGAATCATGCTAAGATGTTATCATGCGGAAGCCAGAGGGCAGAAGCATCCTCCCCCCCCCCATTATACAACGGTCGCCAGGTGTCACAGCCTGGCGGCTGACTTGGTTGATACCAAACCAATGCGCAAAGGTATCCGCATCCCGGCCGCGTAGTGCTAGGGAACATTGTACTGGCGCATCGGGTATCCAGATTCTGGGTACTTAGATGCAGGTACACATTAATGCGAGGTAGAGCAGTCTGGCAGCTCGCCGGGCCCATAACCCGGAGGTCGCAGGTTCAAATCCTGCCTTCGCTATTTAAGCACTCATCCGCGAGGTTGGGTGCCATTTTATTGCACACAAGGAGGATAACATGGGAGAACTATCAAAGAAACCGTTATTAGGAGTGAAGCCAGCATGGCTGGTGATTGAAGAACGGAACATGGATCTTACAAAGGCTATATGGGAACGTACAATGCAGGAGACAAAGACACTGGCCGACTATCGTTTGATGGTAATCTGGGCAACAGAGATAGTCATGAATTACAATATGCTGCTGGCGTTAGATAAGACCACCAAGACACTGGGTGAGCAGCATTGTTTTACAGAACAAACATAAAAGAGGTGATCAGCATGGCCAGGGCGCCAGATCCAAGAATAGAGCAGGCAAAGGCCATGTACCTGAAGGGCATTAAATTGGTCGAGATTGCAAGTCAACTGATTCTGCCAGAGGGGACGGTCCGCCGCTGGAAATCAACATACAAGTGGGGAAGCGAACGTTCGGATAATAGTGAGCGTTCGGAAAAGAAAGCGAACGTTCGGAAAGAAAAAAGAAAAGTCGTGGCTGAAGAGGTCAAGCAGGTGATGGAGAATCCTGATCTGACCGATAAGCAGCGACTTTTTTGTTTGCATTATGTTCGATGCTTCAATGCCACGAAAGCATATCAGAAGGCTTATGGGTGCGCATATGATGTGGCAAACGCAGAAGGATATAAGCTCCTTGTAAATCCTTGTGTCAAGGAGGAGATCATGAGGCTCAAGCAGAACCGGCTCAATCGTGAGATGTTAGATGAGCATGATATCTTTCAGAAGTACATGGATATTGCCTTTGCTGATATCACGGATTTTGTAGAGTTCGGGAGGGAGGAAGTCCAGGTCATGGGAGCGTTTGGACCTGTTGAGATTGAGGATCAGGAAACCGGAGAGAAGGTTCCTCTGATGAAGGAGATCAACAGTGTACGCTTTCGGGAATCAGTGCGGGTGGATGGTACGCTCATCACCGAGGTGAAGCAGGGCAAAGACGGTGCCAGTATTAAACTGGCAGACCGCATGAGGGCGCTTGATTGGATTGCAGGTCATATGGATCTGGCCAGCGAAGAGCAGAAAGCGCGGATTGCACAACTCCGGGCTCAGACAGATAAGCTTACAGGTAACAACCAGGAACTGGAGGATATGGATGGGATAGAGGGTGATATCTATGGTGGCAGTAAATAGGTTTGTCAGGAAAAAGACCATCCCTTTTAACTTTTCTGAAAAGCACAAGGAGTATATCCGTAGATGTGAGACCTGCATGTATAACGTGGCCGAGGGTGCTGTTCGTGCCGGCAAGACGGTGGACAATGTGTTTGCCTTTGCCCATGAACTGAAGACCACGCCTGATCGTATCCATCTGGCCACTGGATCTACAATGGCCAATGCCAAGCTTAACATTGGTGATGCCAATGGTTTTGGCCTTGAATGGATATTTCGTGGGCAGTGCCACTGGGGGAAGTACAAGGACAATGAGGCACTATTTATCAAGGGGCCGGACACAAGGGGAAAGCAGAAGATTGTAATATTTGCCGGTGCTGCCAAGGAAGATAGTTATAAAAAGATCCGCGGCAACTCCTATGGCATGTGGATCGCAACAGAGATCAATCTGCATCATGACAACACCATCAAGGAAGCATTTAACCGTCAGCTGGCCGCACAGCGGCTAAAGGTATTCTGGGACCTGAATCCGGATAACCCAAGGGCGCCCATTTATGCAGAGTATATAGACAAGTATCAGCGACAGGCGGATGCAGGGGACTTCCCAGGCGGGTACAACTACATGCACTGTACCATTTACGACAACATCAACATCACTCCGGAACGTCTCCGGGAGGTTGAAAGCCGGTATGACAAAAACAGTATCTGGTACCTGCGGGACATCAAGGGGATGCGCGTGGTGGCCAATGGCCTTATCTACCGCCGGTTTGCTGATGATACAAGTATCAAACAATATGTCTTCCGCCTGACTGACAAGCCAAAGGACATCATGGAAATTATCCTTGGAATTGACTTCGGTGGCAGCGGATCCGGACATTCTTTCACGGCCACAGCCATCACCAGGGGATATCATAATGTGATCGCTCTTGCATCAGAATGGATAGGCTGCAAGGATGAGAAAGGGAACCAGATTGAAATTGACCCGGAGATGCTGGGAACCATGTTCTGTAATTTCTGCCAGAAGATCATAGGCCGGTACGGGTTTATCACAACCGTATATGCAGACAACGCAGAGCAGACGCTGATAGCCGGGATCCGATCCAGCTTACGCAAACACGGTCTTGGCTGGGTTCGTGTAGAAAATGCCCTAAAAACTGAGGTCAATGATAGGATCAACGCCACCGCTATTCTAATGGCGCAGGGGCGTTTTTATTATATCCAGGGTGAGTGTCAGAGCCTTGTGGATGCTCTAAGCACAGCCGTGTGGGATCCCAAGGAATTAACCAAGAACGTCAGGCTGGATGATGGTACGAGTGATATTGATAGCTTGGATAGCTTTGAATACACGTTTGAACGGCAGATTAGCCGTCTGATCAAATACGGATAGGAGGTGGTGGTAATGAAATTCACAAAGATGTTAGACTTGATCATAAATGTCCTGAATAAGAATGCGGATACCCAGGTGGACGTGTGTATGACGTCCCAGATGGCAAACATGATTGAACTTTGGACCAGGATGTATGAAAACAGGTCACCGTGGGTGAATAACAAGGATGTGTTTAGTGCTAACCTTGCGCCAGCTATTGCCTCAGAGATTGCGCGCTTGGTAACGTTGGAACTTAAGTCTGAGGTGACTGGAGGGCCAGCGGCGGATTACCTGAATGAGCAATATCAGCGTAAAGTGATCAAGGATCTGCGGCGGTATGTTGAGTACGGATGCGCAAAAGGTGGCCTGATTATGAAGCCATATATCACGAAGCAGGGAATTGAAGTACAGTTCGTACAAGCAGATTGCTTCTTTCCTTTGGGTTTCGATAGTTCTGGTCGGCTTACGCAGTGCGTATTCACGGAGCAGTTCCGTAAGGGGCAGAAGATATATATCAGACTGGAAGTGCATACGCTACAGGGGAACCGGGTGCATATTACCAACCGAGCCTTTGTGGCTACAAATGATTATAGCCTTGGCAGTGAGGTGGCGGTCAACTCCATTGACAGATGGTCCGAGTTGGTACCAGAACTGTTACTTGAGGGCGCGGATCGGTTACTGTTCGGATATTTCAAGGTACCATTGGCCAATGCGGACGATTCGGACAGTCCGCTTGGGGTGTCGGTATACTCCAGGGCAATTGGGCTCATCAAAGAGGCAGACAGGCGGTATTCCAACATATGCTGGGAGTATGAGGGCACACAGCTGGCCGTGCACATAGCCACATCCTTACTTAAGTACAACCAGGATCAGGATAAATACGAATATCCTGGAGGTCAGGAGCGGCTATATCGTAACGTTGATTACAATACCGGTGCGGCGGATAAACCATTCATTGATACATTCAGCCCAGAGATCCGGGATACAGCTTTATTTAATGGATTCAATAACCAGCTGAAGCTAGTGGAGTTTAACTGTAATCTGGCCTACGGCACCTTGTCAGATCCGCAGAGCGTGGATAAGACGGCCACTGAGATTAAGACCAGCCGGCAACGCTCTTACGTAATGGTGTCAGATACCCAGATGGCCCTGCAGGATGCCCTGGAGGATCTGGTGTATGCCATGAGTTTTTGGGCCGCACTGTATGGCTTGATTCCAGCCGGCAGTAACTATGAGGTGTCATCTGATTGGGACGACAGCGTGATCGTAGATGCGGAATTGGAGCGCCAGACCGACCGGGCGGATGTAGCAATGGGTGCAATGTCTCTGGCAGAATACAGGGCCAGGTGGTACGGCGAAACCCTGGAGGAGGCAGCCAAGAACCTGCCGGAACCAGCATTGACGGAGGAGTGAGGATATGAAGTTAAAAGATCTATGGGTCAGGATAGGGAATATAAAAGTATCATCAAATGACATGACTAAATTATCAATTGAGTGCGGGAAAGCAGTAATAGAGTATAATGAACCAAATACACCGAAGGGGGTGTCAAAGTTTTCCAGGCTTGTATGCCGTCCAAGCGAAGTTGAATTTATATGTCCATACGAGGCTAGTGAAAAACATAGAGATATCACAGGGAATGTGACCAAGACTACGTTTTGTACGAAGGAATGCCCTTATGATACTTGAAATAATACGAACGGAGGAACAGGATGAAAAGTAGAATATTTAGAATCCTTTGGCGGTGTAAGCAGATACGTCCCCTTTTATGGGGATGGTCTCCAAGCTTGAGTTGTTATCTAATGATGCATTAAAAGCGGGTGAGATAAATGACACCAGAAGAACTTGAGAAACTGCCAAAGCCATTAGAGCGAACCATGACAGCTTTGGAGTTATCCATTATGGATGAGATCATACAGAGGATCAAGGAGGCCGCACAGATTACCCCAGTTATTGACTGGCTGCTGATCAGGATGGACGCCATAGGGACAAGCCGGATCCGGATTAAGCAACTGATTGGTAAGGCTCTGGAAAAGACTGACCTGCAAGTGGATGATATCTATGAGCAGGCAGCGCGATCTGATTACATACGCAACAAGGAGATTTACGAGGCTGCTGGTAGGGATTATTTACCGTACAAGGATAACCAATGGCTCCAGCAGGTTGTGGATGCAGCCAAGCGGCAGACCAAGGATACATTGAGGCCGTTGGAAAACATCGCCCAGACTACAGGCTTCAACGTGCCGATGGGCGGCGGTAAGAAGGTATTTACGCCGCTGTCCGAATACCTGGAGCGCAGCCTGGACAAAGCCATATTGGGGATCACCACCGGCACTAAGACATACAGCCAGGCCATAGGTGACGTGATTGACGAGATGACGGCCAGCGGCATCCGTACCGTAGATTATGCATCTGGCAAGTCTGATCGGATTGAGGTAGCAGCAAGACGCGCAGTGATGACAGGTGTCGCCCAGATGACCAAGCAGGTCAGTGACAAAAACGCCGAGGAGCTGGGGACGGACTACTGGGAAGTAGACTGGCACATGGGCGCCAGGAACACCGGGACCGGATATCTCAATCATCAATCGTGGCAGGGCCGCGTGTATTCTTCGGAGGAGATGCGGACTGTCTGCGGCGAGGGCGAGATGCTAGGTTTCGCAGGCATTAACTGCTATCATATTAAGTTTCCCTTCTTGCTTGGGATATCCAAACGCAAGTACACGGATGAGTGGCTGGCGGAGCAGAACAAGCGGGAAAATGAGAAAAAGGTATACAGAGGCCGGGAATATGATACATATGGTGCCTTACAGCACCAGCGGAAGTTAGAGCGTACTATCCGAAAACAGAAGCAGGATGTGGAGCTGCTGGAGAGCGGTGAAGCCGACAAGGAAGATATTATGGCTGCCAAGTGCCGACTGCGACTGACCAACAAGACCTATGTGGATTTTTCCAAGGAAATGGGTCTGCGGCAGCAGCGCGAACGATTACGGATACCAAAAGAAATCCCGAAAGCAAAACTGGGTGCTGGAAGTTTAGAAGGTGATGCGCCTGGAAAACCGGAATTGTTGGGACAGATTGACCCAAGGGATACAGACAGGGCTGTTGAATACTACAATGAGCAGATACGGAACGAGGATGTTGAACATTCATTTGTTATTGACCGAAAGGGAAATGTGTACTATTCTGTAGGTGACGAGACGAGTGTAAGTCTTGAGGGAATTGATTTAAAGGGTGCTACGGTTACCCATAATCACCCTGAGTCAGAGGGGATTGTTTCTTTCGGTAAGAATGACTTTGAGTTTTTGAGGGCATATCAAGATATCCGTGAATTACAATGTGTAAATTCAAAATATAGTTACAAAGTGTCTGTTGTAAAGGATATTACAGAAGTGGTATACAATGATATTTATTTGGCAGGATTTAAATATGCTATGGAACCAGATTATGAGTCACAGGATGCTGCCATGAGGATTTTGCGAGAAAGAGGGTATATCAAGTATGAGCGCGTTAGATTTGAACCCGGAGAAGAAAAAGAAATATGACGCTTTACTTGCTGAAATGATGCAGGAAATTGAGCGGGAATTAGAAAAGCTGCCGGAACGCAAAAAAGCCCAGCTAGACGGACCGCATGATAAGGTTTATCAGAATGTAACAAAAAAGTATCTACCAAAAATAAAAGAAATAATTGAAGCATCTGAATAGTCAGGTGCTTTTATTATGCTTAAAATTTGCCCGGAACGGCGTAAAACTACCACCACAAGGGACGCGACCCCGTAGAAAAGCGTAGTGAGAAAGGAGCAGTATGAAACGTAAATTTTTAGAGGACATGGGCCTGGCCAAGGAGCAGGTGGACAGCATCATGGCTGAGAACGGGAATGACATTGAAGCTGTCAAGCAGGAGAGGGATACATACAAGACCCAGCTTTCCACCGCGCAGGCTACGCTTAAGAGTTTTGAAGGCGTAAACATATCGGAACTTCAGGGGAAGATACAGACCCTGACTACGGATCTGGCCAACAAGGACGCCGAGTACCAGAAGCAGCTGGCGGAACGGGACTTCAATGATCTGTTGAAAACCACCGCAGAAGGGTTTAAGCCCAGGGATCTGAAAGCGGTCATGCCTTTCCTAGATGTGGAGAAGCTGAAAGCCAGTAAGAATCAGGAGACAGATATTAAGACGGCCCTAGAAGCTGTAAAGAAAGACAATGCATATTTGTTTCAGGATGTCAGTATTCCCCGCGTGGTTGCACCAACTCCTGGCCCCGGGGGAGATAAGACAGATGACACGAGGACACAAGCAAACAATGCCTTAAGAAGTATCTTAGGCAGAGAGTAGGAGGTAATACAGTATGGCTGTAAATATTACAAGCAGGGCTGATGCGGAGGCCATTATCCGCGAACAGGTTATTTCAACTATTTTCCAGGACGCTCCGAAGCAGTCCACGTTTATGAGCATGGCGCGTAAGCTGCCAAACATGACTAGCAACCAGACCCGGATGAGGGTGCTTGATTTCCTGCCCACAGCCTATTGGGTGGATGGCGACACCGGAATGAAGCAGACAACCAGACAGGCTTGGGATAATGTATTCATTGAGGCTGCGGAGTTGGCAGTCATTGTGCCGATTTCCGAGGCAGTGCTGGATGATGCGGAGTTCGACATCTTCGGTGAGATTACACCGAGGGTTAACGAGGCAATTGGCCAGCGCGTGGACAGCGCCATCATTTTTGGCGTGAATCGTCCGCGTAACTGGCAGAATGACATCATCACGCTGGCCAGGCAGGCGGGTAATAACGTGGCTGTAGGTTCCAGTCCGGATTATTATAACCTGCTCCTGGGTGAGGGCGGCGTCATTTCCAAGGTTGAGGAAGATGGGTTTATGGCAACCGGTGCGCTGGCTGCCATGACCATGAGGGCAAAACTGAGGGGCATTCGCGCAGAGGATGGCAGTCTCATCTTCAAATCTGATATGCAGGGTTCCACGAATTACGCGCTGGATGGGGCGCCCATGTACTTTCCGCAGAACGGCGCCTATGACAACACCATTGCGCAGCTGATTGTGGGCGATTTCAAGCAGGCGGTATATTCCATCCGCCAAGATGTGACGGTGAAGATTCTTGACCAGGGCGTCATCCAGGACCCGACAACGAAGGAAATCGTCTACAACCTGGCGCAGCAGGATATGGTTGCCCTGCGTATCGTATTCCGGATGGGGTGGGCACTGCCTAACCCGGCAACCAGGATGGACGAGGACCGTGTAGGCTGTCCGTTTGCATATCTGGAACCGGCAACAGCAGTAACCACTCAGAAGGTAACATTTACAGTTCAGGATAATGCAGAAACGCCGGCAGCCATTAGTGGGGCAATTGTGGATGTGAATGGCTCCAGGGTCAAGACAGACGCGTCCGGCGCGGCGGAGTTTAATCTACGGGCAGGGACATATCCGGCGAAGATTAAGAAGTCAGGCTACGGCCAGGTTACCGAGACCGTGACTGTAGCAGATGCGGCAGTAACAAAGGATGTAACCCTCATCAAGCAGTAAGGAGGCAGGCATGATGCAGGCATACACTGACGAGATGTACTATATTAACGATTACCTGAAAGCAAGGAAGCCGGTCATCACAACTGGCTTCCCTTTTTATGCGCGCAGTGCCAGCCAGATCATTGACCGGTATACATTCGGCCGACTGAAAGATGTGGCAGAGATCCCCGATGAGGTCCAGATGTGTTGCTGTGAACTGGCGGAATCCGAGTACCGCATGGAGAAACGGCAGAAAGAATCCGGAGGAAAGGCATCGGAGAAGATCGGTACTTATTCGGTCAGCTTTTCCAGCGTTCAGGAGTCAGTACAGGCCACGGCCAAGGAACAGCGCAGCATTGTTATGAAGTGGCTGGCAGATACCGGCCTGTGTTATCAGGGGGTGTGATATGTATACCAATGCGGATGTGACGCTGTATTTATACAGCAAAGAGGGGAAGGCCGAGAAGTACACCAGGATGCCCATAGAGGGCGTGTACTGGGAGGATGTGAGGCAATCCACCTATCTTAAGACCGGCCAGCGGGACGGTACATCCGTGCTCCTGGTCATCCCGCTGGAAAGCCTGGACGGTCCCATAAAACTGACACAGGGCAAGGACTTGGCTGCCAAGGGCATTATTGAGGACGAGATAGACTGTAGCAGCCAGGAGGCTATGTCAAAGTCCCTGGCAGCCCTTAAGGCAGCCTATGGATTCCTGACAGTGGTCACGGTAGATGAGCGGTTATACGGCAGCGAGTCGGTGCAGCATTATGAGCTGGCCTGCAAGTAGGGGGTGAGGGCATGAAGGTGGAACTTAACATAAGCACCGCAGAAACTATCAAAAGGAACCATGGACTGCAGGATGGCGGCCCGGTGCAGCGCTTGGTAGATAGTGAGACCATGCGGTATATGAGCGACTACATGCCGCGCAGGCAAGCCGGAGAATTGGAGCACATGATGGTCATGGCCACAGTGCTTGGTTCCGGTCAGATTGACATACCGGGTCCGTATGCCCATTATCTGCACGAGGGCATTTTATATGTATCACCGACAACGGGCAGCGCTTGGGCCAAAGAGAATGAGATTAAGGTTCCCACGGACCGGGAGTTGACCTATGCTGGTGCACCCATGCGCGGCAAGAAATGGTTCGACCGCATGAAGGCCGACCACAGGGATGACATACTACAGGCGGCCCAGGCCCTAATAGATAAAGGAGAGAAGACATGACGATCATAGATTACATGAGGCAGAAACTGACAGAGTATCCGAAGATATCGGAGTTTCTGGTAGACAGTGATATCCATGTGGACTTCACGGAGCCGGGCTCCAGTTATGGCCTGTCCAGCAATGGAGACAGCCTGGTCAAGGAGGACATGCTGGGTAATCAGACCCGGCGTCATAACTTTGCCATATATGCGGTAGCGCCATCCTTCACGGATTACTGCCGGCTGGCCAACAGCAATTTTCTCTTGGAACTTGGTTACTGGCTGGAGCGACTACCTGAAGAGGGCGGTCTTGTAGCTAATATCGGAAACCAGGAGCTTGAAGCAAGATTCATAAAAGCCATCACATCTAACGCAATGTCTATGCAGCCCATGGGCGAGACAGTTAACGATGGCATCCTGTACCAGATACAGATACAGGTGACCTACAAAATAGAAAGCGAGGAATTTTAAATGCCAGAAACGATCACAGGAAAGATCAAACGTAAATTTATGGCCAACTACATTGATGCGGCCCTTCCGTCTGAATCCAAGGAATCCTACGTCCGTTTGGGGAAAGACCTGGAAGAGTACATTGTAGAAATGAACGCCAATGTAGAAACTAAGAATAATATCTGGGGTGAGACGTCCGTTACACTGGACAGCTATCAGCCCCAGGCCAGTGTGGAGCCATACTATGCCGAAATCGGAGAGCCACTGTTTGAGCGTCTCCAGGGGATTGTAGACGAACAGCAGACCCTGGATGATCTGAAAACCAGCGTAGTGGAGGTCCATCTGTGGGAGCCGGTTGATTCAGCGGACGGCACATACGTGGCCTATAAAGAGGATGCGATCATAGAGGTATCCAGCTATGGCGGTGATACGACCGGATATCAGATCCCGTTCAATGTGCACCATACCGGAAATAGGGTCAAGGGTAAGTTCGTGCTTGCCACAAAGACTTTTACAGCAGATACCTGAACAGAAGCGCGGGCGGCAGCAGATCCGCCTGCGGTATATCTAATTGATCATGAGGAGGCAGAGCCTGATGGCGAAAATGAAGAACTTATCATTTAATGATGGATACGAGAGTTTTACGATCAATGACGATCCCACGCGGATTATCCGGTTTAACCCGGCTGACCCTGAAATCATCAACCGAGTGTTGGATGTGCAGAAACATTTTAAAGATTATAAGCCTCCTGCAGAAATAGAACTGAATCCGGATGGAAGTCCCAAGGGAGACTTGGAAAAGAGCGGAGCATACATAGGGGAGTTTACAGCAGAGATGCGGAAAGCCTTTAATGGTATATTTTTATCTGATGTATATGATATGATCTTTGCCGGCCAGTCTCCGCTTTGTATCATTGGCCAGAAATATCTGTACGAGGAAGTCCTGGACAGCCTGCTTGTGCTGATGAAGCCTGCGGTTGAGGCATACAACAAAAAGAGCAGGGAAAAGATGAACAAGTATCTGAAGGACATCAAGCAATGATTGGCGTACTACCCACCAGCCTTGATATAAGCGGCATCAGTTATCCCATAGAGACGGATTACCGGAACATATTGGTATTCCTGGCTGCTTGCAATGATCCAGACTTCACGGCGGCAGAAAAACTTGAGATCCTGATGAAGCGGCTGTACCGGGATAGTTTTTACCATATACCACAGGAGCACATGGAGGAAGCCATACTGCGGGCTAAGTGGTTCGTGGACTGCGGTCAGGAAGATGACGATAAGAAGCCGGCCAGGAAGGTGATGGACTGGGAACAGGACGAGCCTATCCTATTCCCTGCTATCAACAAAGTGGCGGGTATGGAGACCAGGGCGGTCCCGTACATCCACTGGTGGACCTTTTCCGGGTATTTTATGGAGATCGAGGAAGGAACCTTTTCCACAGTCCTGGGCATCCGACAAAAGAAGGCCAAAGGCAAGAAACTGGAAAAGTGGGAGCAGGAATTTTATCGGAACAACAAAAAGCTTTGTGACGTCAAAAGACGGTATACCGAAGAGGAACAAGCGGAGATTGAGTATTGGAATAAATTGTTGGGTTAAGGCGCTGGATGAGCGTCTTATTTTTATGCGCAGGCAGGAGGTGATAATATGGCAGCAGGCGGCAGTGACGGTAGTCTAAGGTTTGATACAGCGATCAATATAGATGGGTTTGAGGATGGCATTTCTACCCTTTCAAAGGCAATGGACCGGTTGACGAAGGCCGTGGACCGGTTATCCACCAACATCCTGAACCGATTTAACGGAGCGGGACAGGCAATGGCCGAGACTGCCAGCAGCGCAGAGAGCACATCGGATGCAGTGGAGACAATTGGTGATGCGGCTGATAAGTCAGCAGCGCAGGTTAAAAGCCTGCAAGAGCAGATGGACGCGATCAGTGTCCACGATTGGCAGGACAATGCATCAGATGTTGCATCTTCCGCGCCGGTTGCCGCGCCAGTTGCAACTCCTGCTGAATCACTAAATTATGACCCCAAAGCAATGGCGGTGGTATTCGGGGAAGAGGCAGCGCAGATACAAAACTATGCCGATGCAGTTGTGCGATATGGTGAGCAGGGGGCCGCAGCCTTAAACCAGATGGATCTGGAAGCACAGGCCCTAAAACAGCAGATGGACCAGCTAAAAGTGCAGGATATGGAAGCTGTACAGACAACCCCCAGGGAGGCAGTTGCGGTGCCGGTAAGCCCGGAATCCATGAATTATGATCCCGGAGCGATGGCCGCAGTATTTGGTGAGGTAGCTTCCAAAATCCACAACTGGGCCGAAGCGGTGGAACAATATGGAGGTCAGGCTAGCATGGCCATGAATGGACTGCAACAGAATGCAGCAGAAGCAGAACAGGCTGTGTCGGAAGCGTCCAACCAAGGTGCAGAGCAGGCCCAGGGGTATGTAGGGGTTAAGGAGTCGATCCTGAATGCATTTAAAACTGTACCACAGGCATTCAGCCAGATACCGGCAGTAGCCAAAAAGGAGTTGTCCAAGGTGCCTGGAATTGTAAAGAGTGCATTTTCATCCGCCGCCCGGACAGTGACCAGTTTTGGAAAGATGCTGGGAAGAGGACTGGCCAACAAAGCAAAGCAGGCCGTGTCCAGTCTCAAAGGATTGGGAAAGTCATCAAACAAGGCAAGCCAATGTGTTTTTAAGTTAGCCAACATGTTTAAACTCATGCTCATCCGTATGGCCATGAGGGCAGCCATTCAGGGCGTAAAGGAGGGCATGCAGAACCTGGTGCAATATTCAGACAGTGCGAACCAGGCCATGTCTGGTCTTATGACCAATATGACATACCTCAAGAATAGCTTTGCAGCAGCATTTGCGCCGATCCTGTCCATTGTGGCGCCGGTACTTAATACGCTGATCAATCTGTTGGCAACAGCGGTTGGATACATAAATCAGTTCTTTTCTGCGCTGGGTGGTGGGAGCACATTTGTCCGAGCCAAGAAAGCCAATGAAGATTATGCAGCTAGCCTTAAAAAGACAGGGGGTGCTGCGAACGCAGCCGGTAAAGAGGCCAAGAAAGCCCTGGCTCCATTTGATGACCTTGTGCAGATACAACAGCAGAGCGCGGATGATTCTGGAGGCGGAGGAGGCGGGGCCAGCCCATCCGAAATGTTTGAGACAGTTGGGATTGATCAAGGTATCAGTGACTTTGCAAACAAGTTGAAAGAGATGTTTGCAGCTGGGGATTGGGAAGGTATCGGTCAGCTGATCGGACAGAAGATCAATGAAGCCGTGCAGAGTTTTACACAGTTCATCAGCTGGGATAACGTAGGGGTGCAGATAACAGCCTTTGTAACAGCATTCACCACCTTGTTTAACAGCCTGGTAGCCACCATTGACTGGTACGCCATTGGGATTATGTTTGGTACCGGAATCAACACACTTGCTTCTACACTCTTTATGCTGCTTACCCAGATTGACTGGTTCATGCTGGGGAATGCACTGGGAATAGGTCTGATGGGGATGGTCGACACGATTGACTGGAACCTGTTTGGTGCAACAATAGGGGCCTTTTTCCAGGCTAAGATATCCGGTCTGCTAGGATTTGTGCTGGGAGTAGATTGGGGGGCGATTGGAGCTGCCATAGCAACCTGCCTCATGGGACTCACAGGCCAGATTGACTGGGCGCAGCTAGGTTTTCTCTTTGCGGCAGGATTAAATGCGGCTTTTAGGACTCTGGGAGAGTTTGCAGCAACATTTGATTGGATTGAATTTGGTACCCAGCTTGCGACCAGCCTTAGTACGTTCTTCCAGACCTTTGACTGGGCAGGCGCCGGAACAGCCATCAGCGACATTGTGATAGGGATTTTAAATGCCCTCGTGACATTTATCACAGAAACGGACTGGTGGGCATTTGGTGATGGCGTGGCTACAGCATTGGAGCACATTGATTGGGCAACGGTTGCCAATAGACTCTTTGCAGCAATAGGAGCTGCGTTGGGCGGTATCGGCGCCATCATAGGAGGTCTGATTTCAGATGGTGTAGTTGCCGCGAAGGAATACTTCCAGGGCAAGATAGAGGAATGCGGCGGAAATGTGGTTGACGGGATTTTCAAAGGTATCATAGATGCCATGAAGGTTGTGGGAACCTGGGTACAGAACAATGTCTTCAAGCCATTCATGGATGCATTCAAAAGTGCCTTCGGCATCCACAGCCCATCCACAGTCATGGCAGGCATGGGGCAGTATTTGTGGGATGGATTTTGTAATGGCATTAAAGAGTTTTTCTCCAACCCCGGAGCATTCATTAAGCAGCATATCACGGATCCTTTCGTCAATGGCGTGAAAAGCCTTTTGGGTATTCATAGTCCGTCAACCGTTTTGGCTGGCATAGGCTCTAACACAGTGGCAGGATTCAATCAAGGAGTGACCAACGAGCAGACAGCATCTCAGAGTGTGATCAAGTCCTGGGCGACTGGGGTATCATCATGGTTTAAAGATAAGTTTGGTATCAGCAGCGGTGATTCCACGGAGTCCAAACAGTGGGCCACAAATATCCTGTCTGGATTTAATACCAGCGTCACGAAGAACTATACAAAGTCCCAGAGCGTCATGGAGACCTGGGCAGAGAATGTCAGGAAGTGGTTTGTGGGAGCAGATGATGTACAAGGCGTAAATGAATTGTCCTGGACTAAGTTTGCCGATACGATCATCCAGGCATTTAAGACTAAGATTGATGGCAGCCATACTGAAACCCAGTCACCCATGGAGACCTGGGCAAGGAATGTAAAGGAATGGTTCTGGGGCGACAGTGACCTGGAAGGAACCGGAGGGATGTATAAAGCATTTTATGACATGGCAAAGAGGATCAATGAGGGATTCGCCAATGGTATCTCTGACTTTGCTTACATGGCAAAGGATGCCATTAAAAGGTGGGCGAGAGAAGCCATGGAAGAGGCCGAGGAAGAGTTTGACATCAACTCGCCGTCTAAGGAGTTTTATGGCATTGCAGAGTATGTAGTGCGCGGATTTAACAATGGCATTAGCGCTATGGCGGCATCATCCCGGAGCATGGTCCAGAAGTGGCTGGATGGCGTCCTGGATGTGTTTGACGGTGTGGAGATCCAGTTGCCTATCGGTATCAACATCCCGAACGCAGCATCCTATCTGCCCAGAATGGCCAGCGGAACCGTTGTGCCGCCAAGGGCAGGCGAGATGTCCACAAGCATGAGGAACACGGTTGGGTATGGCCAGGAGGAGACTTTAAGCGCTTTGATTGCTAAAATGGACGAGATGATAAGCCGCCTGCAGGCGGAAGGGAACCGGCCGATACAGATAGTCTTGAACTTGACCGGGAATCTGGCTGCACTGGCCCGGGTATTGAAACCGGAACTTGACAAAGAGGCAGCCCGCAAGGGCGTAAGCCTGGTAATTGTAGGAGGTTGATATGGATAAGGTATTTTTACTGGATGGTAAGGCGTATAACGTTGAGGTGGAGAAGGATTCTCTGGAACGCAGCTTTGCCGTTACAGATTCCGAGCAGTCCGGACGTACCATGGACTACACCATGGATAGGGACATCATAGGGACCTTCTACAATTATTCCATGAAGATATACCCCAAGACGGACGACCTGGCATCCTATGATGCGTTTTACAACATCATATCCGATCCGAACTATGCAAGCCATGAGATGACATTTCCCTATGGCCAGGAAACGCTGACTTTCCAAGCTTACGTCAGCCAGGGTAAAGATAAGCTGCGGATCCGGAACGGGAAGAACATCTGGGGCATGGATGGGCTGTCATTAAACTTCACAGCCATGGAACCACAGAGGAGGCGGTAAGAGATGAAGTGGGACATAAGGGTAGAGACCAATGGACAGCAGCCGTACTCCTCCGTGGATGATCTAACAAGCTATGAACAGAACATGCCGCCATATGCCTACTGCCTGCCCCGATACGCTAAGATGGATGGGACGTACAGTAATGTGCCGGATGTGGTGGGGCATGGTCAGAATGGGTACATCAGCACGGCCCTGAGTGGCCAGGATGGGGCCTTTGGGGTGCCGCCAGTGATAACGGTCACCTTTGACCGACTTAAGACCAGCAATGGCGTGTCCATGGTTTTTAACAGGGTGTCTGGTGATTATGCCAGCCATTTGAGAATTGCCTGGTACAAGGATGCGGAACTGGTCCAGGAGCAGGAGTTTGCGCCAGATGGGGTGGAGTACTTTTGCCGGGCCAAAGTACCGTTGTTTAACCAGCTGGTTATCACATTCCTGGATACCAACCGGCCATACCGATATCTGTGGCTGTCCGTACTGAAAAACCAAAGGATGACGGATGCCGGCGGACTTAAGATTGTCTATGATGATATTGCCCTGGGAGCCGCGGATGATCATACAGCTACAACGGATGACAAGGATTACTATGTTGACTTGCAGGACCTGAAGGTGGGCGTTGAGTTCCCAGATTATGCCCTGTGCCTGCCGCGATACGCCAAGATGGACGGAGGGTATAGTAATGCTCCGGATACCTTGGATGATATGGGATATGTCAGTGACAGTATATCGGATGCAGATGGGCGCTTCACGGCGCCTCCGGCATTGACATTCACGTTTGGTCAGAACCATTCCAGTGTGGGGATAACCTTGACATTTAATGATTATTCTGGGGATTACTGTAGCGAGGTCAACATCAAATGGTATCGGGATGATACGCTGCTGGCTGATCAGAACTATGATCCGGATACATACAATTATTTTTGTTATGGAATCGTAGATTATTATAACAAGGTTGTTATCACATTCCTGGAGACCAGCAAGCCATACCGGAATGTATTCCTCACAGGGATTACCTGGGGCCTTATCCGTGTGTTTAAAGATGACGAGATCGAAGATATCAACTGTTTAACGGAACTGAATCCGATATCCGAAGAGGTCAGCATCAACACCATGGACTACGTAATCCGGAGCAAGTCGGAGTACGCGTTTGAGTTCCAAAAAAAGCAGAAACAGACCCTGTATTTCGATGAGGCAATCCTGGGTATTTTTTACCTGAAGGATGGAAAGCAGCTGGGGGAGAAACGGTACTCCGTGGAAACCCAAGATGCAGTAGGGATCTTGGATAACAATCAATTCATGGGTGGGATATACAGCAACACTCTTGTATCAGATATCCTGGACGGCATTATGGATGGGGAGGGGATCACCTATTTTCTGGATGATGCCTATGCAAGCACCACGGTAAGCGGATACCTGCCAATATGTACCAAACGTGCGGCCCTGCAGCAGCTTGCCTTTGCCATTGGCGCCCTGGTGGATACCAGTTACGACCGGCAGTTGTACATCTATCCACAGCAGACAGAGGTGACAGGAGAATTTACGGCCAGGGATATATTCTTGGGGTTGACCTTGGAGCACAGCGACATCATAACCGGGATCCGGCTGTATGCACATAGCTACGATCCGGGAACAGAAACGGCTCAGTTGTATAAAGGCAACCTTACCGGGACCACAAAAGTAGAGTTCTCAGAGCCGTATCATGGTTTGTCAATCACTGGTGGGACCCTTGGAGATCACGGCGCCAACTATGCGTACATTACTGGCACAGGCGGGGAAGTGGTACTGAATGGGATTAAGTATAACCACAGCATGGTCAGTTTGGTAAAGGAAAACCCGAAAATCACCCAGAACAAAAACATTGCCGAAGTCAAGGAAGCTACGCTGGTGACATCCCAAAATGCCCAGGCGGTACTTGACAGGGTTTACCAATATTACAACAGCAATGAGAGTATCAGTTTCCGGGCTGTCATAAACGATCAGGAATTGGGCAACCGTGTTAACGTGGCCACTGGGATCAAGGGGGTCATGACAGGAAACATCACAAAGCTGGATTTTAAATTCAGCCGGCGCAAGATTACGGCGGAGGTGACAGTGAAATGAGTACGGTATTAGACACGCTGATAACGGACAGGACAGCGGATGACCTGGCCAATGATACGGATAGGGCATATATAGCCTATACAGACCTGAACCGAGTAGAGCAGGCATGCGCTCTGCTGGCTGGACTGCTGCATGTCGACATCCGGACCAAGGTGTGGGGGATGCAGGAGTTTCGGACGGACACAGAAATGGCCCGCTTATTGGGAAACATAAAAGCCTTGCGGGCGGCTTATTTTACAAAGACCAGCACGCCGGTCACCCCGGCAAAGATTACATACGCAACGATCCAACAGGCCAATGATATCGAACAGATACTCAAGGATTTGGGAGATATGTATGACAGCATGGTAAGCGGACAGCAGCGCCTGGCATTTAAGCTGGGGACCCAGGCAATTGGAAACAGGAGGTAAACATGACACTGAAAACCGATTATAAGGCGGATGTCTTTGAAGGCAACCGTAAATATCAGATTAGTACAGACGCGCAGGGGAAATCCGAGATTGTGGATGTGACTACATACAGTCAGGAGGGGGATTTATTTAAGCCCGAGGATATCAACGCCATCACCACAGAGATCAACCGCATGACAAGAGAAGTGGAGCTGGCCTTACTGGCGGCCAATTGGAGCAGCACTGCCCCATATGCCCAAACGGTCAGTGTCCCCGGCCTAAAGGAGACAGATAAGGTGCAGATGATGAGCGCCATCAAGTCTACCACTGCGGTGGCCACGGCAAATACATGGGATAAGATGGGGGCGCTGGTTAAAGCGGGTATTGCCGGGGATGGAGAGGCTACATTTTACTGCCCGAAGAAAAAACCAACGTCAGATTTTAATATCAAGTTAGTGGGGGTGAGCGCGAATGAGTGATATTTTGATACCTTGTGGCGGAGGCGGAGTTGATCTTGATGTAGTGACCGCCGCAGCAGCAGATATAAGAAAAGGGAAAGTGATCGTAGATAAAAATGGGGATCCCTTAACTGGCACCATGACCGAAAAAGCAGCGGCTACATATACACCAGGAACGGCGAACCAGAGCATTGCTGCCAACCAGTTTTTGACCGGTGCACAAACGATCAAAGGGGATACCAATCTGAAAGCGGCCAATATCAAAAAGGGTGTGTCGATATTTGGGGTTACAGGAACCTGGGAAGGGTACATACCTGAGTCAAATGACCTGTATTATAAAGGTGCTAATTCTGGCAATTTAAAATTCGGCACAGCTTTTACGTTTGTCTCGGGCGGATCTGTTATTTTTGATACGGCTCAAATGACATGTAAGTCTGATAATGGCGCGGCATTTAGATGCTGTTACTTATATCCCAGTGCATCACGTAATTTAACTCCTTACAGTGCATTAAAGGTAGACTTTCGGGCTGGGACTGGAAAACTTACTGCCGACTCCAAGTTATACTACGGCACCAGTCTATCCGCAGTTACCACAGATTCGGTGTGGGGATCCTTAAGTGGCAATACCTTATCATTTAATATCAGTGCCATTAATGCAACGCGATATATCGCGCTTTATTTATACTGTAGTGGTGCTGGGGTTACATTTTATATTGACCGGGTCTATTTTGCATAGCTATAAACTGGACGTTACGCTACTCTAATCCTGAAAACATTCCCGGTGAATGGTGTCCTGCTCCATGATGGATCACTGTCACTTCCATGAGCATCGTTATAATATTCGACCGATAAATAAATCTTTGGGGCAAAAGATCCTGCCAATGCGGTAATATCCGTAACAAGGTCAAGCGTTGACTTCAGACCCATGTTGGTCCTAGATGTTTTTATCTTTGTTGACCCATTCCATAGCTCGATGACTGCAATGTAATAGTCAGCATCAGTATAATAATCAACACCCGCTAAGTTGAAATTAACAATCAGCTTAGTGTAACCACTCCATGTAAATGCTTTGCCAGCGGTAAATTGGGGATAGGAGTATTTGGTTATTTGAATCCTGTCTGATCCAAAATACACAGCTGCATTATTGCCTGTGAAGCTATACGCATTATTCCCCTTGTAATATAAATCGGTGGCCGCAGCGACATACCCTTCCCAACTTCCTGTAACCCCAATTATGAAGAGATGAAAAATAGATCCCAATCAAAGGGACCT
>ENA-OWZK01000060-OWZK01000060.1-human-gut-metagenome-genome-assembly--contig:-NODE-60-length-34903-cov-6.32306_pt1 | contig 34903 bp, 27 predicted proteins | sample MGYA00249764_ERZ652114 | MGnify/ENA primary metagenome ERZ652114 (study PRJEB26925, sample SAMN05827163) | human gut metagenome | biome: ENVO:2100002; feature: ENVO:00000062; material: ENVO:00002003... | reverse complement strand
GGGGAGCTCGACTTCGCGGTCGGCAGCACCAACGTGCGCGAGGTGAACGACGTCCTCGCCGCGATGGACGCCATGCGGGCCTCCCTCGCCGAGTCGCTCGAGGCCCGCTGGGCCGCGGAGCGGGGGCAGCGCGAGCAGATGGCGTCGCTCGCCCACGACCTCAAGACGCCGCTCACCGTGCTGCGCGCCAACGCCGACTTCGTGGCGGAGGAGCTGGAAGACGAGAAAGACGCCGACCTCGCGGCCGCCGCGCGCGACATAGCCGGCAGTGTCGAAAGGCTCGACGGCTACGTGCGCCTGCTCATCGAGGCCTCGCGCGGGTCCGGCGGGGCGGAGAGGGCCCCCATGCGGCCGGCCGAGCTCTGCGAGCAGGTCCTCGCCGAGGCCGCCCAGATCGCCCGGGCTCGAGGCGTGACGCTCGACGCGGCCACGGGCCCCGCTGTCGCGGGCGCGCCCGAGGCCCCGCTCGACCGAACCGCCCTGGCGCGAGCCGCCGCGAACCTCGTGGCCAACGCCGCCGAGCACGCGCGCTCGCGCGTGGCGGTCTCCTGCGACGTCGAGGGCGGCCACCTCGTCATCGAGGTGGCCGACGACGGACCGGGCTTCTCTCCCGCCGCCCTCGAACGCGGCTGTGAGCGCCTCTTCACAGACGACTCCTCCCGCTCCTCGCGCGACGGAGGCCGCCACTACGGGCTCGGCCTCCACGCCGCCTCCGAGGCCGCGAGCGCCCACGGGGGCTCCGTCTCGCTCGCCAACAGTCCCTCGGGCGGCGCGGTGGCTACCATCGCGGTCCCCCTGTGAGGGCCTAATGACTCAGGCCCTCACACTGGCGTGCCTCGCAATCAAACGCTTCCCGGATAATAATGCCCGTTGCAGGGATCGCCCTGTCTAGTCGCCGCCCATGTGCATGAGCATGTCAGCGATGCGAGTCGCCATCTCGTCCGCCGCTGCACGGATGTTGGCGACCTAGGACGCAAGGCCGGCTTGATCGGATGCCTCCGCTTCAAGCACGTCGCAGTTCGCGGTCACCGCCATGAGCGGGGTGACGAGGTCGTGCGAGGCGGTGCAAACGAACGCGCGCTCCCGCGCCTCGGCCTCCGCCACCGGTCGCAGGGCGCGTCCCGTTGCCGCCCACGCCACGGCGAGCGCCGCGAACGCGTAGGCGAAGTAGCGCGCGATGACGAAGGAGAGCGGCATCCGCGCGGTGAAGCCCGAATTGCTGGATAAAATTGCGAAGGCGCTCGAGGTCTCCGAGGGCGCGCTCAAGGACTACGGCGTCGAGACGGCGCAAGATCTCATGGCCCTGCTGCTACAGCTGGAGGAGGGTTACGGCCTCGTCCCCAGCGAGGACGGCATGGGCCTGGCGGTCGACCCCAAGGCGCCGCATGCCCCAAAGCTTGCGCAGTCGATCAAGACCTGGGCGGAAAAGCGCGCTGAGCTTGAGCGCGGAGAAGTCGACGAGGCCGCTTACGCCGACTGGAAGGCATCTTTCTGATATCTTCCTAGGTAAATTGACGTTTCCTTGCGAACAGCCTCCGGTTTTCCGGGGGCTGTTCCATTATTCCCGTACCGTCGAGTGCTCCGCCGTACCGCCCAGTAGGGGCATACGAGAATAATTGAGCTGTTTTCCCAGGTAGGAATGCAAAAAGAAAGCCTCCGAACCAGAGGGTTCGGAGGCCGTTATTCCCGCTATTTCGCTGGTGGCTTTGTCCTGCGGCGATGCCGAAACAGTACCAGGCGGTACTCGGCAGCACCAAAACGCGAGTTCAGAAGCCAGTTACCGCTATTCCCACTCGATGGTTGCCGGCGGCTTGGAGGTGCAGTCGAGCACCACACGGTTGATCTGACGGCATTCGTTGGTGATACGCGTCGAAATCGTGGCAAGCACATCGTACGGAATGCGGGACCAGTCTGCGGTCATGGCGTCTTCGGAGGAAACCGGACGCAACACGATCGGCGAACCATACGTGCGCTCGTCGCCCTGCACACCCACGGAATGCACATCGGCAAGGAGCACGACCGGGCACTGCCAGATATCGCGGTCAAGACCAGCCTTGGAAAGCTCCTCGCGAGCGATGGCGTCGGCCTCGCGAAGCAGATCCAGACGCTCCTTGGTGATCTCGCCGATGATGCGGATGCCGAGGCCCGGGCCAGGGAACGGCTGACGCCAGACGATTTCGTCCGGCAATCCAAGCTCGGTACCGATGGCACGAACCTCATCCTTGAACAAGGTGCGCAGTGGCTCGACGAGCTGGAACTTGATGTCGTCCGGCAGACCACCCACATTGTGGTGCGACTTGATGTTGGCTGCGCCGTCGCCACCGCCGGATTCCACAACATCCGGGTAGAGAGTGCCCTGAACAAGGAACTTGACTTCCTTGCCGGAAGCGCCCGCCTCTTCGATGACCTGACGCTGGGCCTTCTCGAACGTGCGAATGAACTTTTCGCCGATAATCTTGCGCTTCTTCTCCGGCTCGCTCACACCCTTCAGGGCGGTGAGGAAGTCTTCGGAGGCGTCCACGGCGATGAGCTTGATGCCGGTCGCCTCAACGAAATCATGCTTGACCTGCTCTGCCTCGCCCTTGCGCAGCAGACCGTGGTCCACGAACACGCAGGTGAGCTGATCGCCGATGGCCTTGTGCACGAGAGCCGCCGCGACTGCGGAATCAACGCCGCCGGACAGGCCGCAGATCACCTGTGCATCGCCGACCTTCTCGCGGATTTTCGCGACCTGGTCCTCGATGATGCTGGAGGCATCCCAGTTGTTGCCGAGACCTGCGCACTTGTGCAGGAAGGTCTCGATAAGCTGCTGGCCCATCGGGGTGTGCTTGACTTCAGGATGCCACTGCACGCCGTACAGCTTGCGGGATTCATCCTGCATGGCGGCAACAGGCGCACCCTCGGTGTGTGCCAGCACTTCAAAGCCTTCCGGCGCTGTCTTAACAGCCACGCCATGGCTCATCCACGTGTTCTGATCGGCGGGGGAGCCTTCGAGCAGACCTTTCGACTCGTCGATGAAGGTCTCGGTTTTGCCGTACTCGCCAAGGGCGGCCTTGTCGACATCTGCGCCCAAGGCATAGGCCATGGCCTGGAAGCCGTAGCAGATGCCCAGCACGGGAACGCCGGCCTCGAACAGTTTCTTATCCACACGCGGAGCGCCCGGCTCGAACACCGAAGCCGGACCACCGGAAAGGATGATGGCCTGCGGATCCTTGGCCAACATCTCATCGACCGGCATGGAATGCGGCACAAGCTCCGAATAAACATTGGCTTCACGCACTCGACGTGCGATCAGCTGGGCGTACTGGGCTCCGAAATCAACAACGAGCACAGGACCTGCAGCCATAACACTCTCCCTTTTGATATGAGGTATGAAGAAGCAACAATACTAACTGTTCTATTGTGGCGACGCTAGCAGACATTAGAAACGCTGTGAACAGAAGGTGAACAAACCTCACAATTGCTTACTACGCATGGTTCAACACGCCGCATGCAAGGATTGCAAAACGAACGTGAAAAAGGTGCGAATGTGGCTTGAAATCGTTGATATTGAGCCGTTTATCAGTCTTTTTGATAGCATGTGAAGTATTCACAAATCTCCCGATAAAAGCTCTCATTTTTTAACAGAAACGACACACTTACGCACACAGTCGCAAAAAAACAGCAAAAAGTCGCACCTCGCTCGTAATATGCTCAAGTGATTGGGAATGAATCGTTCCGCGGAACCGCAAGGTTTTGCAAGATTCAGGACCGAATGAAAATAAACAATCGCACAACACAGTGCAGGAGTACAGGAGTACACATGACGAGTCCTGTTATTGGCACCCCTTGGAAGAAGCTGAACGCTCCGGTTTCCGAGGAAGCTATTGAAGGCGTGGATAAGTACTGGCGTGCAGCCAACTACCTCTCCATCGGCCAGATCTATCTGCGTAGCAACCCGCTGATGAAGGAGCCTTTCACCCGCGAAGACGTCAAGCACCGTCTGGTCGGTCACTGGGGCACCACCCCGGGCCTGAACTTCCTCATCGGCCACATCAACCGTCTCATCGCTGATCACCAGCAGAACACTGTGATCATCATGGGCCCGGGCCACGGCGGCCCGGCTGGTACCGCTCAGTCCTACCTGGACGGCACCTACACTGAGACCTTCCCGAAGATCACCAAGGACGAAGCTGGTCTGCAGAAGTTCTTCCGCCAGTTCTCCTACCCGGGCGGCATCCCGTCCCACTACGCTCCGGAGACTCCGGGCTCCATCCACGAAGGTGGCGAGCTGGGTTACGCCCTGTCTCACGCCTACGGCGCTGTGATGAACAACCCGAGCCTGTTCGTTCCGGCCATCGTCGGCGACGGCGAAGCTGAGACCGGCCCGCTGGCTACCGGCTGGCAGTCCAACAAGCTCGTCAACCCGCGCACCGACGGTATCGTGCTGCCGATCCTGCACCTCAACGGCTACAAGATCGCCAACCCGACCATCCTGTCCCGCATCTCCGACGAAGAGCTCCACGAGTTCTTCCACGGCATGGGCTATGAGCCGTACGAGTTCGTCGCTGGCTTCGACAACGAGGATCACCTGTCGATCCACCGTCGTTTCGCCGAGCTGTTCGAGACCGTCTTCGACGAGATCTGCGACATCAAGGCCGCAGCTCAGACCGACGACATGACTCGTCCGTTCTACCCGATGATCATCTTCCGCACCCCGAAGGGCTGGACCTGCCCGAAGTTCATCGACGGCAAGAAGACCGAAGGCTCCTGGCGTTCCCACCAGGTGCCGCTGGCTTCCGCCCGCGATACCGAGGCTCACTTCGAAGTCCTCAAGAACTGGCTCGAGTCCTACAATCCGGAAGAGCTGTTCGACGAGAACGGTGCTGTGAAGCCGGAAGTCACCGCCTTCATGCCGACTGGCGAACTGCGTATCGGTGCCAACCCGAACGCTAACGGTGGTGTGATCCGCGAAGAGCTGAACCTGCCGGCCCTCGAAGACTACGAGGTCAAGGAAGTCGCTGAGTACGGCCACGGCTGGGGCCAGCTCGAGGCAACCCGTCGTCTGGGCGTCTACACCCGCGACATCATCAAGAACAACCCGGACTCCTTCCGCATCTTCGGACCGGATGAGACCGCTTCCAACCGTCTGCAGGCCGCCTATGACGTCACCAACAAGCAGTGGGACGCCGGCTACCTGTCCTCCCAGGTTGACGAGCACATGGCTGTCACCGGCCAGGTCACCGAGCAGCTCTCCGAGCACCAGATGGAAGGCTTCCTCGAGGCCTACCTGCTCACCGGTCGTCACGGCATCTGGAGCTCCTACGAGTCCTTCGTGCACGTGATCGACTCCATGCTGAACCAGCACGCCAAGTGGCTGGAGGCTACCGTCCGCGAAATTCCGTGGCGCAAGCCGATCTCCTCCATGAACCTGCTCGTCTCCTCCCACGTGTGGCGTCAGGATCACAACGGCTTCTCTCACCAGGATCCGGGTGTCACCTCCGTCCTGCTGAACAAGTGCTTCAACAACGATCACGTGATCGGCATCTACTTCCCGGTGGATTCCAACATGCTGCTCGCTGTGGCTGAGAAGTGCTACAAGTCCACCAACATGATCAACGCGATCATCGCTGGTAAGCAGCCGGCCGCTACTTGGCTGACCCTGGACGAAGCTCGCGCTGAGCTCGAGAAGGGTGCTGCTGAGTGGGAGTGGGCTTCCACCGCCAAGTCCAACGACGAAGCCCAGATCGTTCTCGCCTCCGCTGGCGACGTTCCGGCTCAGGAGATCATGGCTGCTGCCGACAAGCTCAACGAGCTCGGCATCAAGTTCAAGGTCGTCAACGTTGTGGATCTGGTCAAGCTGCAGTCCACCAAGGAGAACGATCAGGCTATCTCCGACGCTGACTTCGCTGAGCTGTTCACCGAAGACAAGCCGGTCCTGTTCGCTTACCACTCCTACGCCCGCGACGTGCGTGGTCTGATCTATGATCGCCCGAACCACGACAACTTCAACGTCCACGGCTACGAGGAGCAGGGCTCCACCACCACCCCGTACGACATGGTTCGCGTGAACAACATCGACCGTTACGAGCTCGTTGCCGAAGCTCTGCGCATGATCGATGCTGACAAGTACGCCGAGAAGATCGACGAGCTCGAAGCCTTCCGTCAGGAAGCCTTCCAGTTCGCAGTCGACAATGGCTACGATCACCCGGATTACACCGACTGGGTCTACTCCGGTGTCAACACCACCAAGCAGGGTGCTGTCTCCGCTACCGCCGCAACCGCTGGCGATAACGAGTGAGTCTAGCCTCTATAGGCTGATTGCTTGAACAAAGCCCCAAGGGATTTTCCCTTGGGGCTTTTGTCATATCCGTAACTCTGTAATGTGTTGCGACACCATGTCATGAAATGCATGTCTGTTACCGTTCACGCATTACAATGGCACATGGTGCGAAACAGCGCAGTCACACACCTTAAAAACAACGAATAGGAGCAGACCTCGTGAGTCTAACCAGCGTCACCATTATCAGCCCTGAAGCAGCAAACGGTCGCAACGTCGTGGCCCTTGGCGTCACCAAGGCATTCGCGGCTACCAAGAAAACGGCTGTGTTCCGCCCGGCGGTTTGCCGCAGGGAAACCTTCACCGACGTTCTGCTTGAAGCAAGCAACGCGGGACTAAGTCGTGAACAATCCATAGGTGTTTGCCCGAAGCGTGCACGCACCGACAAGGAAGGTTCCCGGGCCGATATTGTGGCCGCCTACACGGAAGCCGTCGAAACCGCCCAGCCCGAAGCCGTGGTTGTTGTCGGAACGGATAAATCCGCCATCAACGACCCGTCCATCTTTACGTTCAATGCTGACGTAGCTGCTGATCTTAAGTCCGTCGTACTTCTTGCCGTATGCACCATCAACCGCACTCCGGAACAGGTTCTGGGCACTGTCGAGGCATCGAAGACCATCATTGAAAATGCAGGAAGCAAGGTCGCCGGCGTGTTCATCACCGGGTGCAAAGATGAACAGGTGGAACCTCTCAAGGAGGAGTTCGCAGCTTACGAGGTGCCGGTGTGGACGTTACCCGCCGTTGATTTTAACGAGGAAGACGCTGTAGCCAAGGCTACGGAGGCATTCGAGGCGAATGTCAATGCCGAAAAGCTTATCTCCGCTGTTGAGGTTCCGTTCGAGGCGCCGACCACGCCATACGCATTCCAGTACAGTCTGCTGGGCAAGGCCAAGGCAAATAAGAGAACCATCGTGCTTCCGGAAGGAACCGAAGACCGCATCATCAAGGCGGCCGACTATCTGCTCGAGCGCGATATCGTCGATCTGATCATCGTCGGAGACAAGGAAAGCATTCTCGCCCGCGGCGAGGAGCTTGGACTCAAATCCCTTGAAAAGGCGCAGTTCCAGGGCAAGGATGACGAGGAAGTGCTCGTTCCGATGGTCGCCAAACTGTGTGAGCTGCGCGCAAAGAAGGGCATGACCGAGGAACAGGCTCGCAAGCAGCTCACCGACGACAGCTACTTTGGCACCATGCTCGTGGTGCTCGGCAAAGCTGACGGTCTGGTTTCCGGATCCATCAACTCCACGGCCAATACCGTACGTCCGGCCCTGCAGGTCATCAAGACCAAGCCGGGATCCTCCCTCGTGTCCGGTGCGTTCCTCATGTGCTTCAAGGATCATGTCGCCGTGTTCTCCGACTGCGCCATCAATCTGAACCCGTCCGCTGAGCAACTTGCGGAAATCGCCATCCAGTCCGCCGAAACGGCAAAGGCGTTCGGACTCAATCCGAAGGTCGGCATGCTGTCGTATTCCACGCTGGGATCCGGCAAGGGACCGGACGTCGACCTCGTGGAGGAAGCAACCGCACTCGTGAAGGAGAAGGCTCCAGGACTTGCGGTTGTCGGCTCCATCCAGTTCGACGCGGCTTGGTCGCCGGCCGTTGCAGCCACCAAGGCCAAGGGCAACGATGTGGCAGGCCATGTCAATGTGTTCGTGTTCCCGGATCTGTGCGCGGGCAACATCGGGTACAAGGCCGTCCAGCGTTCCTCCGGCGCGGTGGCCGTCGGTCCGGTACTGCAGGGCCTGAACCGACCGGTCAACGACCTGAGCCGAGGCGCAACCGTGCAGGACATCATCAACACGGTTGCCCTGACCGCCATCGAAGCCCAGTAAAACGCTATTTTGTAGCAAGCAAAGAGTAATCTAAAGTTTGGAAAGTCGCGCAAGCGGCACATCGATTAACACATGGAGGATGCCCACAATGGCGAAAACCGTCCTTGTCATCAATTCCGGTTCCAGCTCTATCAAGTATCAGCTGGTTGATCTTGAAACCGGTGAAGGTATTGCTTCCGGCCTGGTCGAGAAGATCGGCGAGCCGGTTGACGGCCACTACAAGCACGAGTTCAACGGCGAGAAGCATGAGCTGGAAGAGCCGATCCACGACCACGAGCAGGGTCTGAAGCGCGTGCTCGGCTTCTTCAACGAGTTCGGCCCGAAGCTGGACGAGGCCGGTATCGTGGCGGTCGGCCACCGCGTGGTGCAGGGCGGTTCCATTTTCCCGAACCCGGCCTTGGTCACCGACAAGACCATCAACCAGGTTAAGGACCTCGCTGTGCTCGCACCGCTGCACAACGGTCCGGAAGCCAAGGGCGCTGAAGTCATGCGTGCGCTTCTGCCGGACGTTCCGCAGATCTTCGTGTTCGATTCCTCCTTCTTCTTCCAGCTGCCGAAGGCCGCAAGCACCTACGCGCTGAACAAGGAAATCGCCGACCAGTACCACATCCGCCGTTACGGCGCCCACGGCACCTCCCACGAGTTCATCTCCTCCGTGGTGCCGGACGTCATCGGCAAGCCGGCTGAAGGCCTCAAGCAGATTGTGCTGCATATCGGCAACGGCGCTTCCGCTTCCGCGGAGGTCTCCGGAAAGCCGGTCGAGACCTCCATGGGCTTGACCCCGCTCGAAGGCCTCATGATGGGTGGCCGTACCGGCGATATCGATCCGGCCGTCGTCTTCCACCTGATCCGCAACGCCCACATGAACGTGGATGAGCTCGACGCTCTGTTCAACAAGCGTTCCGGCATGATGGGCATGACCGGTTTCGGCGATCTCCGTGAGGTTCACCGTCTGGTTGCCGAAGGCAACGAGGACGCCAAGTTGGCTCTCGACGTCTACGTGCACCGCATCGTCGGCTACATCGGCAACTACACCGCTCAGATGGGCGGCGTAGACGTGATCACCTTCACCGCAGGCGTCGGCGAGAACGATGACGTGGTCCGCAAGATGGTGTGCGACAAGCTCGCCCCGTTCGGCGTCAAGCTGGACGAAGAGAAGAACGCCACCCGTTCCAAGGAACCGCGCATCATCTCCACCCCGGATTCCAAGATCACCATCTGCGTCATTCCGACCAACGAGGAGCTGGCAATCGCCCGCAAGTCCGCGGCCATCGCAGAAGCAGGCGAAGACACTTACGGCAACGTCTTCTCCAAGTGAGCGAGGAGATCCCGCAGTCAAATGATTGACGGGACCGTATGAAGAGGACCGTACGTTCCATTGGCATCAAATCAATACCAATGGAACGTACGGTCCTTTTTCGAATGATCGTTATGTTTTCGCCGCTTCCGAGGTCTCGTTCACCGAACGTTTCCAATCGTCCCAGACAACGCCTTTCCATATCTGTTCATGCTCCGCATAATGGGGGAGGGGCTGGTAGTACGATACGAGACGTTGTGTCTATTACGCACATACGTCGCATGTTGAGAGAAGCGGTTGATTGTTGTGGTAAGACGTCGTTTTGTCGGTCTAAATGGCCTCAAGGGCATCGCCTTGATCGCGATAGTGTTGTATCACTGCGACCAGGGCACTCTGCGGGGCGGATTCTTTGGTGTTGACATATTCTTCACCATTTCAGGTTTTCTGATTTTCTCGTCGTTGCTGAATCATATTGATTCCGGCAAGGGAATAGGTTTCAAGGAATACTACCTCAAGCGTCTGCGCAGAATATACCCGGCGTTGATTCTGATGATTCCCGTCACCGTATCGTTGGCATGGTTCATCAACCAAGACATGTTGGTGGGTATTAAAAACCAGATGGTGACGGTTATGTTGGGTTGCTACAACTGGTATGCCATCGGCAGTGGCGCCAGCTATTTCTCGCAGATGAATCCAGACATGTTCCGTCATCTGTGGTTCATGTCGGTGCTGATGCAGTTCTATCTGTTGGCTCCTTTGCTGATCTACATGCTTCGAAAAATTCTGGTACGTTGGGTGCCGGTGGCGGTACTTGCTGGACTTGCCGTGTGTAGTGCGCTCTCTATGGGATTGCAGTATCACCCGGGAACCGATCCAACCAGAGTGTATTTCGGTTCGGACACACATGCCATGGGACTTTGGCTAGGTGCCATGCTGGCATGGCTGCTGATGATCATACGGCGTGGCAACGGTCGTCCGGAAGAAACGGCGATTATGAGCGCTCGTCTGGTCTGGAGCAAGATCGGCCCTGCGGTGGCTTTTGCGGCATTACTGATTCTGTTATGGATGATGCAGCACGTTGAGCAGGGTCCTGCTGCTTTCTATGGAGGGTTTTTCGCGGCTTCGCTACTTTCAGTGGTTCTGGTCGCCGGGTCCATTCCTTTCGGATCTTGGATGCAGGATCTGCTGGTATTCAAACCATTTGATGTGGTCGGTCGATATTCATATGGCATTTACCTGTGGCATTGGCCTTTATGGTTGTTTACCAAGGCGATGTTCCCCCAGTGGGGTGCGCGGCATCTTGGATGGATGCTGCTAATTACATTCGCTCTTACCGCATGTTGTACCGCCATGTCGTGGAAGTTGGTGGAACAGCCTGTTGCCCGAGGCGGATTCATCGCCATGATTCGTCCTCTTCCGGAAAATGGCATATGGGATGCTGCCAGATGCTGGATAACGATCGTCGTGGTATTGAGTACATGCTTGATGTCCGGATACGTGGTGGACAACGCACCAAAGCAGACCAGTGTGGAACACGCGTTGGAAGAGAATGCGAGAATGCTGAAAGAGCAGCAGGGCATGCATTTAGACTTCGATAGGAAGCATCCGCCAACGCCTAAGAAGCCCGTACACACCATGCCTAACGGGCAGCAGATGGTCGCATTCGGTGACTCGGTAATGCTTGCCTCCAGTAAAGGTTTGCAATCCGTTTTCCCTGGAATCACTGTTGATGCGGAAACCTCACGCTCGATGACCAAGGCGTTGGGACTTATAGACAAAGCCAAAAGCCAGCCGGAAGGATTGCGCCAATGGGTGCTGGTCGGCTTGGCTACGAATTCAGCGGTGACCGATGGCCAACTCAATGACATACTGAATGACATTGGACCGAATCATGTGCTTGTGCTGATTAACGCGCATGCCCCCGTGTCTTGGGTTCCCGGAACGAACGACGCGTTGAGCGACTTCGCGGCCACCCATTCCAACAACGTTGTTCTCGTTGACTGGGATGCTACGATTTCGGCGTATCCTGATGAGCTTGCCGGAGATGGTATTCACCCCGGCATGTCCAATACGTTGTACGCCCAAGCCGTTAAGGATGCGATTACGAACTGGATTAAGCAAGGACACTGAGAATAGCTTCTCGTAAATCGTGATAAAGCAGTTTTGCGATGAATATGAGGAATCCCCCTGACTCGTTTGAGCAGGGGGATTCCTCATATCACCTTAAGACTGAACAGTCTCAGTCTTCCTGATGCTGTGGAGCCGACAGGAAATGTTCTTCACTCGGTAGCAGCGCATTCAACAGCACGGCCACAACGAACGCCACAGCGATGCAGTTGGATGCGAAGATGGACTGGAACAGCGGCGGGAAGTTGACGAAAATGTCACCGACCTGCGTGAAACCGATACCGATGGTGAGGCTCAACGCTGCAATGGTGATGTTGCGCTGCGTGTAGCCGGCCTCGGAAATCATCTGGAAGCCAGACAGGATGATGTTACCGAACATCATGATGGTGCAGCCGCCAAGCACGGCCTGCGGCAGGGAATTGAACACTTCTGCCACAGCAGGAACGAAGCTTGCGATCACCAGAATCAGACCACCGGAAAGAATCACCTTACGATTGACGACCTTGGTCATGGCGACCAAGCCGATATTCTGTGCGAACGACGTCAACGGGAGGCAGCCGAACAGGCCAGAGACGGAGGAGATGAGACCGTCGCCTGCAATGGCGCCCGCAGTCTCCTTATCGGTAGGCTGACGGTCTAGACCAACCTTGGTGAGTGCTGCGGTATCGCCGAGCACCTCTACGGAAGACACGACGTACAGCAAGGCGAAGGAGATAATCGCACCCGGATCGAATTCAAGCTGGAAAGGCATGAAATGCGGCACGGATACGACCTGCAGATTCGAGAATCCGGAGAAATCGACCTTGCCCATAAAAATCGCTGCAACATAGCCGACAACCAAGCCGAACAGCACGGAAAGCTGCTTGGCGGTACCCTTCATCAGCAGCTGGAAAGCCAAGCAGGCGACCAGCGAAATCAGACCGAGCGTAAGATTCTGCCAGCTTCCGAAATCCTTGGCGCCGGAACCACCGCCGAAACTGGTGGCACCAACGGAAAGCAGCGAAAAACCAATCGACGTAACCACAATCGCGGATACGATCGGCGGTACGAAGCGACGCCAATACTTGGCGGTCAAACCAAGCACTACCTCCAACAGGCCGCCAAGCACGACTGCGCCGGCAACCGCGCCATAGCCTTGATTCTGGGCGATCGACATGGCGGCGGCCACATATGTGAAGGAAATGCCCGTGACCATTGGCAGTCGGGAACCGATCAGCCACACGCCGTACAGCTGCAGGCAAGTGCCCAGACCTGCCACCAGCAGACCGGCCTGAATGATCGTGGCAGACTGCTCGGCACTCATGTTGGCGGCGGAAGCCACCAGGAAAATCGGAGCCAGATTGGCCACGAACATCGCCATGACATGCTGCAGGCCGAACGGGATGCCCTTCCAGAACGAAACAGGTGCGTCCAAGCTGCTTAGTGCTTCAAAGGAAACGCCCTTCTTTTCGTTCGTGTTGTCTTTCTTCTTCTCTTCGCTCACAACGAATCCTCTCTCATTCATACTGTGATGAGCAACAGGTTGTAATGGTTTCTGATGCGTGCCCTAAGATACGACGATCAGGAGCGGAACTCGATGGCACCGGTTTCCGGATCCATCGACTCCACGATTGCCAGGGAATCAACGTCGTATCCCGCTGCACGCAATTCATCGCCGCCACCTTGGAAACCCTTCTCCACCGCGATGCCGATGCCCTCGACCGTCGCTCCGGCATCATGGCACAGATTAATCAGGCCCTTCAGCGCCTTGCCGTTGGCCAGGAAGTCATCAAGCAACAGCACATGGTCGCCTTCGTTGAGATACCTCTTGGACACGATCACGGGGAATTCCTTCTGCTTGGTGAAGGAGTAGACGGTGGTGGTGTACTGGTCGCCATCGAGATTGATGGACTGCGCCTTCTTGGCGAACACCACAGGTGCATTGTCGAAATGACGCGCGGCAACACAGGCGATACCAATGCCGGAAGCTTCAATGGTCAGGATCTTATTGATGGTCTTATCGGCAAAATGCTCCGCCCAAGCGGCACCCATGCGGTCGAACAATTCGACATCGCACTGGTGGTTGAGGAAAGCGTCCACTTTCAGCACATTACCCGGCTTGACGGTACCCTGCAGGCGAATGCGCTCTTCGAGCTCCTTCATGAATCCCCTTAGATTATTGGCCGCATAAGGCGGCGTTGATGTTGACATACGGTGAACCGCATATAAACGTTCAGCATACGCGTGTCAATTGACCATGCGAGTGTTGCGCTGACCTGCATGTGTGATAGACATGAATTTCGCAGTAATCGACTTCGAATCTTCATGGAAAGAGGAACCGGTGGAGCAGAATATGGGGCCAAGTCTGTGCGATCCGCAAAGTCTGATCAAGGACCTCAATCCGCAACAGATGGAAGCGGTGAAGTACTACGGTCAGGCCCTGCTTATCGGAGCAGGCGCCGGATCCGGTAAGACCCGCGTGCTCACCAGACGCATCGCATGGCTGCTGGCACACGGTTTTTGGGCGAGCAGCATTCTCGCCATCACCTTCACGAACAAGGCCGCAGCGGAAATGCGTGAACGTCTTGCTGCCCTCGTAGGGCCTGAAGCCGAACATATGTGGATCTCCACCTTCCATTCCGCGTGCGTGCGTATCCTCCGACGAGACGGCAAGGAAATCGGCCTTACCTCAGGATTCTCCATTTATGACACGGCTGATTGCGAACGTTTGGTCAAGCTCATCAGCGGCGATTTGAACATCGATACGAAGCGGTATACGCCGCGCATGCTGCTCGGCAAAATCTCCGACTGCAAGAATTCATTGACTTCATGGCAGGACCAGTTGAAAAGCGTGAACTGCGACTACAAGCCAGGCCAGCGCGGATATCAGGTTTCAGCCGGCGACGTCGATGAGCTGGTCGCCGTGGTGTATGCGGAGTACCAGCACCGTCTGGCCATGGCGAACGCCGTGGATTTTGACGACCTGATCATGCGCACCGTCGAATTGTTCCAGCGTTGCCCACAGGTGAGCGAATACTACCGGCACAAGTTCCGTTATGTTTTCGTGGACGAGTATCAGGACACCAATCATGCGCAATATGTGCTCGTACGTGAGCTTTCCGGCATTGATTCAGGAGAACAGCCCGATCCGCAGATGCGAGGAGCGGGCCGTGTCGGACCGTCTTGGATTACGGTGGTAGGTGATTCCGACCAGTCGATTTATGCGTTCCGAGGCGCGGATATTCGTAACATTCAGGATTTTGAGCAGGATTTCCCTAATGCGAAAACCATCATGCTCGAGCAGAATTATCGTTCGACGCAGACCATTCTCGACGCAGCCAATGCGGTGATTGCAAGAAATGAAAATCGCAAGCCGAAAAAACTGTGGACAGCACTTGGCGAAGGCGATAAAATCGTCGGATACGCGGCCGACAACGCACAACAGGAAGCAGGGTGGATAGCCAACGAAATCGCGCGAATCCACGAAGAGGAAGGCATCGCATACCGCGACATCGCCATCATGTACCGTGCCAACGCGCAATCACGTTCGCTTGAAGAGGCCATGATCAACGCCAATCTTCCATATCAGCTGGTCGGTGGCACCAAATTCTACGAGCGCAAGGAAATCAAGGATGCGCTCGCATATCTGCAGGCCATCGTGAATCCCGCGGACAATGTGAACGTCCGCCGCATTCTCAACGTGCCGAAGCGTGGATTGGGCGTTCGTGCCGAAGGCCTCATTGCCTCGTATGCGGATGCTCACGACACTACGTTTTTTGGTGCGATTGAACATATGGAGCAGATTGAAGGCATGTCCGCGCGTACGACGAAGCCGTTGGGCGTATTCCGCGACATGATGCATGGGCTTGCGGATTTCGCGAAGGACCATGATACGAAACCATCCGAAGTGGTTGCCGAAGTGCTCTCCAAGAGTGGGATTTTGGAGGAGTTGCAGCGCTCCGAGGACCCGCAGGACGCTTCCCGCGTCGACAATCTTTCCCAACTGCAGTCGGTGGCTGCGGAATTCGAGCAGAACACGCCTGATGCCACATTGGCGGGATTCTTGGAAACCACGGCTTTGGTGGCCGATTCCGACCAGTTGCCGGGGGAGAACGAGGACTCCGGCAAAGTAACGATGATGACCCTGCATACGGCTAAGGGTCTGGAATATCCATACGTATTCCTGACCGGCATGGAGCAGGGAACATTCCCGCACCAGCGGGCCATGGAGGATACCAGTGAGCTTGCCGAGGAGCGTCGCCTTGCCTATGTGGGCATCACCCGCGCGAAGCGTCGCCTGTATGTGACGCGTGCGGCCGTGCGCGCGCAATGGGGGCAAGCCAACGATATGATGCCCAGCCAGTTCCTTGACGAGATTCCCGACGAGCTGATCGATTGGAAAAGACGTGAGGCCGGAGTCGAACGCATGCGTGCCAGCTGGCGGAATGATGACGACGAGTTCGGCGGCTGGGACGATGACGACGATTTCGGATCAGTGCCGTTTGGTGGCTCCTCATATGGAAAGTCGAGTTATGGTGGTTCCTCATATGGTTCCGGTACGTATGGATCGCGGTCCTCGTACGGGTCGTCCTCGTATGGGTCGGGTCGCGCGCAATACGGTGGTTCGTCCGCGCGCGGCGCATCATCCTTGTACGGCTCCAGCTCGCAACGTTCGTATGCAGGAGCAGGATCGAGCTCCTCATATGGTTCTTCATACGGTTCGTACGGCTCCGGCAAGTCCAGCGGAAAATCCGGCAAGGTCACTACTAGACGAGTCAAGCCGAAAACCAAACCTGTGGACCTGACCAAATCCTCGCAGGCAAGCCAAACCGACAATCGGAGCGGCTTGAGCATCTCGGACGTGCATGTCGGAGACAGGCTCACGCATGACCATTTCGGCATGGGCACGGTCATCGAAATACAGGACAAAGGCGCGAATTCGGTCATTACCGTTGATTTCGGCAATGGTGAGGTCAAACGTCTGCTGCTGCGTATGGCACCCATCGAAATGCTGTGATGAAGCTGGAAAGCATATGAAGCCTTTCTCTATAGCACGAAGTTGAAGAAAAAACAAGACTTTCTTTTTCAAAAGGACCTTGCAATAATCGGTGATGCTTGTCTTTTTGAGAGGAAAAACATGAATAAGAAGCTGTATGCCGGTATTTCGCAGATTCTGCTTGGCGCTTTGGTGGCCATCGCACCGCAGACCTTCGCCCACGTGTGCGCGGTCAAAGAAATGCCGATGGCATGCCATTACACGGCTCAGGCTGCGCTCGGCATCGGTATTGTGATTGCGGTGCTTGGTGTCGCAGGGCTGTTCGTTTCCAATCAGACTCGTGCTGGTCTTGACATTGCCAATGCCGTGCTTGGTGTGCTGACCATCACTGTGCCAACCGTGCTTATCGGCGTGTGCAAGGGTGCCATGATGCACTGCCATATGGTCACCTTGCCGACGCTGGTCGTGCTTGGCGTGCTGCTGGCTGTGCTCGCGTCAATCGCTGCGTATCTTGATCTCAAGCCGGCAAAGCGCGCCTGATCTTACGATGGCGAATCACATCACCCTCGCCGGTTTGCCGCTGGTCAACCTCAAGCGCAAACCGTTTCGTACTGCAGCGCTTACCATCGTCGTCACCATGCTTACTATGGCCTTTTATGGAGGCTCGCTGCTGTCCATGAATCTTGAAGCTGGCTTGAACAGCATGCAGGAACGTATGGGTGCCGATCTTATGGTCACGCCGCAAAACACCAAAAACGAGGCCGAGGCGTTGCTGACCAATGGATCAGCAAGCACGTTCTACTTCACCAACGACATCACCGGTGAAGTAGCGAAAGCCGACGGTATCGACGAAATCACGGAACAAGCATATATCTCATCGCTGGCCGCCGCATGCTGCGACGAAAAAGTGCAGATCATCGGATTCAATCCCGATACCGACTTCGTAATCACCCCTTGGATCGCATCGCAGTTCGACGGCACGCTCCAGCGCGGTCAGATTGTTGCCGGAGCTAGCATCAACGTGTCGGGCAATAACACGGTCAAACTGTACGGACATGAATTCCCGGTGGCGGCGCAACTTGCCAACACGGGTACGTCACTCGACAATTCTGTATTCGTGAACATGCAGACCGTTCCCGACGTGGTCGGCTATTCCGCCAAGGTGGGTCATGCCGCCATTCCGGAAGAATTTGCCGACAAAGCCGTTTCAGCAGTGCTCATCAAGGTCAAAGATGGTTATTCCGCTCAGCAGGTCGCTGCGAACATCACCAAAACGACCGGAATCAAAAGCCTTGGATACGTGTATCCAGGCGGTATTACGGCTACCACGAAATCCAATCTGAACGTGATTATTCGCTACGTGACCATTTTCGTCGCGGTGTTCTGGATTATGGGCCTGATCGTGCTGCTTGCGGTGTTTTCATCCGCCATGAACGAACGTAAGCGTGAATTCGCCGCGTATCGTATTCTTGGTGCCAATCGTTCCACTTTGGTTGGCATCATCGTGAAGGAATCAGCCATGATTGGAGCTTCGGGCGGAGTTGTTGGCATTGCGGTCGCATCTCTTGCGATTTTCCCGTTCAGTACGCTTATCGGACAGCAGCTGCAGTTGCCGTATCTGCAAACCAACATATGGAATGTGTTGGCATTGATCGCAGTGAGTTTCGTGTTCGCAGTGCTTACCGGGCTACTTGCTTCCGTGGCGACGGCGGTGAAACTTTCCGCTCCCGAAACCTATCTGACTTTGAGAGAAGGTGAATGATGGCGGAAAACACGGTTCTCGAAGTAAAAGAGCTCACTCGCGAGTTCACACGTCGTGGCAAACCGTTCGCGGCTGTGGATCATGTCGATTTCACCTTGAATCAAGGCGAGTTCGTGGCGATCGTTGGACGTTCCGGCAATGGTAAAAGCACGTTGCTGAATCTTATAACCGGTCTGCTCAAACCCACGTCCGGATCCATCGATTTGGACGGTAACGACGTGACGCGACTGAATGACAGGCAAATGTCGATCGTGCGCAATCGCACCATCGGTTTCATCACACAAAGCCAGACGTTGTTGCAGAATCTTACGGCGCTTGACAATGTGATTCTTCCTTCCGTTCTGCAGAACGGCAAAACAGAGCAGTGCGATATCCAGGTACATGCGGATTCGCACGATTTGAAAGCGACGGAAGGGAACGCTTCTGATTCGCCTTCCGAACAGACGGTCGATGACGGACTTCCGGATGTCATTGCGGCGGTTCCGGCGGTAAAAGCGCAAAACAATCTCGTTCAGGATCATGCCGTGGAACGTGCGCACTCGTTGTTGCGCCGACTGCAGGTCGATGACTTGGCGGAATGCTATCCGAAAGAACTTTCCGGTGGTGAGATGAGACGTGTCAGCATAGCGCGAGCTTTGATGAACGGTCCGAAACTACTGATTGCCGATGAGCCCACCGGCGATTTGGATGCCGAAAGCACCGCCATCGTTATGAGGCTACTGCAGGAAGCCACCAAAGACGGCACGGCCGTACTCATGGTCACCCATGATCCGGATGCGCTCGCATATGTGGATCGAACTTACCGCATGGACAGGGGCGTACTGTCTGAGGCATAGCGTCGAAATGGCGACGTGACATGCCGAAGAGGGCGGAATGGCAAGCTCGTCCCGCCCTCATGTGTATTATTAATGATTGGTGTGCGCCCGCAAGGGACATGCCGTCTGGAGTCTTAGCCCATCAGTGGGTCGGCGGCCGATACGAGCTGTATTACGGCACGTGTTCAAGCCGTTCGTGTTCTGCACGAAGAAGCACTGGAGAGGCTGGCTCAGCGCATATCGGGAAACCGGTTTGCGTTCCGTTCAGACAACGACAGAACAAACAAAGGATTAAACCAATGACGAACGTTCAGCGTTCTCGCCGCCAGGTGCGTCTTTCCCGCGCCCTCGGCATCGCACTGACCCCTAAGGCTCAGCGCATTTTCGAAAAGCGTCCGTATGCTCCGGGCGAGCACGGCCGCACCCGCCGTCGCACTGAGTCCGATTACGCAGTGCGTCTGCGCGAAAAGCAGCGTCTTCGCGCTCAGTATGGCATCTCCGAGAAGCAGCTTCGTGCCGCTTACGAGAAGGGTACCCACACCGCCGGTCAGACCGGTAACGCCATGCTGACCGACCTTGAGACTCGTCTTGACGCTCTGGTTCTGCGTGCAGGCTTTGCCCGCACCACCGCCCAGGCCCGTCAGTTCGTGGTCCACCGCCACATCCTCGTTGACGGCAACGTCGTCGACCGCCCGTCTTACCGTGTCAAGCCTGGCCAGACCATTCAGGTCAAGGCCAAGAGCCAGACCATGGTTCCGTTCCAGGCCGCTGCCGAAGGCGTGCACCGCGATGTACTGCCGGCAGTCCCGGGCTACTTGGATGTCAACCTGCCTTCTTTGAAGGCCACCCTGACTCGCAAGCCTGAAGCCGAGGAGATCCCGGTGCAGGTCAACATCCAGTACGTGGTCGAATTCTACGCCCGCTGATCTGGATCTACATACTGTAAGAACCTACAGTATAAGGACATACAGCAAGAGCCTCGCAATCCCAACGGTTGCGAGGCTCTTCGCTATCTAGTGAACGAACTGTTAACATCTAGTCGCCTATGATGCCTCCTACAATGCCACTGACAATCGTCATGACAAGAGAGCCGAGCACAGACCATACGAATCCGTCAATAGTGACGCCCACAGAGAAAAATGACAGCGCCAACCATGATGCGAGCTGCATGAACAGCCAGTTAATCACCAATGCGACCAATCCGAACGAAATAATCGACAACGGCAATGCGATGATGTGGATGATCGGCTTGATGGAAGCGTTGATCAGCGCCATGAACAACGCGAACGCAGCAACGCCAAGCACAGGAGGCTCTCCGATGGCATGCATGCCGGGGAGAACCGCGACCATAACGCCCGCCGCGACGGTAAGAATTAGCCAACGAGAAATAAAATGACCCATAACAACATCGTATAGCATGAATTTGCTCAGACCGTGAGGGTAGCATGGAACCCATGTTGCTTCATCTTCATCTCGTCCGACACGGGCAGACGTTTTTCAACCGATATAACAGGTTACAGGGCTGGTCGAATTCTCCATTGACGGAATCCGGCATCGCCGACGCAGACAAAGCCGCAAACAAATTGAAGGATTTCGATTTTGCCGCGGCATATTGCTCCGACACCACGCGTGCGCAGATGACCGCCCAGCGTATTCTCGATGCGAACGAGGCGTCCGGGCATGTTCGCCCTCAATTGATGAGCGACATGCATTTCCGTGAACAGTTCTACGGCTATTTCGAAGGCCAGGATATGGGTGTGGCATGGACCGCCGCTGGAGGCCCCCACGGTGCGAAGAACTACAATGACATCGTTGAAAAGTACGGCCTTGGTGCGACGCGTGACTTCCTCAAAGAGGCTGATCCGTTCCACGACGCCGAATCCGATGCCGAGTATTGGGCGAGGGTCGAGGCCGGTTTTGCTTTGATCGCGTCCAATCCCATGCTGAAAGATGGCGATGATGTGCTGCAGATTTCCCACGGCAACACGCTGCTGAGCCTTATGCACCGTTTTGCTCCGGAAGGATACGATTTGAGTGAACGTCCGGCCAATGGGTCTGTGACCGTTCTTGACTTCGATACGACGAAACCCATCGAAGAGGCGGTAAGCGTCATTTCATACAACCAGTGAACATAGCTTGCTCTAGGTCGGGGCTTTTTACTACTGTTATGCGGGTATTGTGTTCGCGGGCAACCGTGGGACTGAAAAGAGGTTCAAGATGGGTGTTGGAGAAATAGCCGGTCTGATTGCAGCAATCGCTTTTGCGATTCTTGCTGGTTTCATGATCTACCCGTTGATTCGTCTCGGTAAGCTGTTCGACCAGATCGCCGAAACCGTCAAAGATACGGGGGATCATGCGATTCCCGCGCTTGACGAAAGTGTGATCACCGTCCAGCAGGTCAACAAATCGTTGGAAGACGTCAACAAGATCTCTGCAGCGGCTTCCACCACGGCCAATAATGTCGGTGCGCTGACCGATCTGTATGGATCGTTCCTCGGCAAGCCGGTCATCAAGGTCGCTTCCGCGGCATATGCCCTGAAAACCACTGCGCAGTCCTTCATGAACAAGAAGAATGTCAACAGCGCAGCAAGCAACAAGGGGGAGTGATGTTCAAGCGTCTCTTCTGGATTTCCATCGGTGTGGGCATCGGTGCTGTGGCCGTGACCAAGGCACAGGCATACGTCAAGGCCAACACTCCTGACGCGGCCAGGCAGTTCCTGCTTGGACCAGACCAAGATCATGTGGCCGTACGTACCCTTGAAGGCCTGTTCAATGAGTTCGACAAAGCACGCCGAGCCCGCGAAGCTGAACTTAATACCAAATATGCGAGCAAAATCAGCTGATTCTTCAGCGTGACACAAGTTCAGACAACAATTACGAATTCTTTGGAAGGCATTAGGCCTGCCAACAAAAAAGGAGCTCAATCTCAAATGCGCACTTCTGAAATCGCGAAGCGCTATCTTGATTATTTCGAAAAGCACGGCCATCTTATCGTGCCTTCGGCATCGCTGATCTCTCCGAACCCGACCACCCTGTTCACTATCGCAGGCATGGTCCCGTTCATTCCTTACCTCATGGGCGAGCAGACTCCGCCGAAGAGCCGCATGGCATCCAATCAGAAGTGCGTGCGTACTTTGGATATCGACGAGGTCGGCAAAACCACCCGTCACGGTACTTTTTTCCAGATGCTGGGCAATTTCTCCTTTGGTGATTACTTCAAAGAAGAAGCCATCCATTATGCGTATGAGCTGCTGACCACCCCGCAAGACAAGGGCGGCTACGGCTTCGATCCGGAGAAACTGTGGATGACCACCTTCACCGACGATGAGGAAGCCCGTTCGATGTGGAAGAACGAGGGTGTTGACCCCGAACACATCCAGATCATGGGCATGGAAGACAACTTCTGGACGACCGGTGGTCCTGGCCCTGGCGGCCCGTGCTCCGAAATCTACGTGGACCGTGGACCGGAATATGGCGTGGAAGGCGGCCCGATCGCCGACGAGAACCGCTACATTGAAATTTGGGATCTCGTGTTCGAAAACTACGAGGTCGATAATGTCAAGTCCAAGACCGACCTGCACATCGTGGGCGAACTTGAGAACAAGAACATCGACACCGGCGCTGGTCTGGAACGCCTTGCCTATCTGATGCAAGGCAAGCAGAACATTTATGAGACCGACGAGGTTTTCCCGGTCATCGAAGCAGCTCAGAAGCTGTCTGGCCGTACGTATGGCGATGACGAAGCCATGGACGTGCGCTTCCGCATTGTGGCCGACCATGTGCGCTCCGCCTTGATGATCATGTCTGACGGTGTGCGCCCATCCAACAACGGTCGTGGCTATGTGCTGCGCCGACTGCTGCGTCGTACCGTCAAGGCCATGCGCGAACTTGGTGTGACCGGTCCGGTCATGCCGACCCTGCTGCCGACTTCCAAAGCGGCTATGGAGCCGAGCTATCCGGAACTCAATAACACTTTCCATGATGTGTCCGAGGCAGCCTACGGCGAGGAAGATGCGTTCCGCCGCACGTTGGAATCCGGTACCGAAATCTTTGATCTCGCTGTGGCAAAGGCCAAGGAATCCGGATCCGACGCCGTTTCCGGCGAAGATGCGTTCAAGCTGCACGACACCTATGGCTTCCCAATCGAGATTACCCTCGAAATGGCCGCAGATCAGGGCGTCAAGGTAGATGAGGCCAAGTTCCGTGAGCTTATGGCCGAACAGAAGAGCCGCGCACGTGCCGATGCACTTAAGAAGCGCCACAACGTGGATCTTTCCGTCTACGACGATTTCAAGAAGACGCTGGTTCAGCCCATCGACTTCCTTGGTTACACCGACATGTCCGCGCGTGCCAAGGTGCTGGGCATCATGCAGGAAGGCAAGGGCTCCGTTCCCGCAGTCACCGGTCCGGCCAATATCGAAGTCATTCTCGACCGTACCCCGTTCTACGCGCAGGCCGGTGGTCAGCTCGCTGATCAAGGTGAGATTCTCTCCGACGATGGCGCCGTGCTTGAGGTCGACGATGTGCAGAAGCCGATCAAGGATCTCATCGTGCACCAGTGCCGTCTGACCGAAGGCACGCTGGTTGTCGGTGCCGAGGTCAACGCCAACATCGATCTTGATCGCCGTGGTGCCATCGCTCGCGCGCACACCGCTACCCACATGGTGCACAAGGCGCTGCGCGAGGAGCTTGGTCCTCAGGCCACCCAGCGCGGTTCCGAAGATGCACCGAACCGTCTGCGTTTCGACTTCCAGTGGTCCAGCGCTCCGAGCAAGGATGCGATGAACTCCGTGGAAGCCCGTGTCAACGAGAAGCTGCGCGAAAACCTCGCCGTCACCACTCAGGAAATGAAGTTCGATGATGCCATCGCCCTGGGTGCCATGCACCTGTTTGGAGAGAAGTACGGCGACGTCGTGCGTGTGGTTTCCATTGGTGAAGACGGCTGGAGCCGTGAGCTTTGCGGCGGTACCCACATCGATCATGTAGGTAAGATCGGCGCGATCAACATCATGTCCGAAGCTTCCATTGGCTCCGGAGTGCGCCGTGTCGATGCGGTCGTGGGCGAAAGCGCTTACGAGTTCAACGCTCGCGAGCATGCGTTGGTGTCCCAGCTTTCCGACATGGTCAATGCCCGTCCGGATGAGCTGGCCGATCGCGTGAACGCGTTGCTTGCCAAGCTCAAGGAATCCGATCGCCGTCTTGCGGCTATGTATGAATCCCAGCTTTCAGCTTCCGTTCCGGTTCTGGTTGCTGAGACCAAGGCTTCTCAAGCTCCGGTCAAGGTGGCTGCGAAGAACGTCGAACATTTCGGTTCCTTCGACGCACTGCGCAAGACCGTACTTGACGTCCGTGGCCAGCTCGGTGAGGAAAATCCGGTCGTGGTGGCCCTTTCTGGCGTGAATGAGGAAGGCAAGCCCATGGTTGCCGTGGCCACCAATGAAGCCGCACGCAAGCAGGGTATCAAGGCGGGAGATCTCGTTCGAGGCGCATCCAAGATCCTCGGCGGCGGTGGCGGCGGCAAGCCGGACTTCGCTCAGGGTGGCGGCGTGGACGCCACCAAGATTGACGAGGCTCTCGAGGCGTTGGTCCATCAGGCCATGAAGGGCTGAACCACCAAACATGGTTTGGCTTGGCATTGATTTGGGTGATGCCAGAGTCGGACTCGCATTGTCTGACCCCGGCATCACCCTCGCATACCCCGCGGGCAACATCCAAGTCTACGGGGATTCATTTCGCGCATTGGATGAGGTCGTCGACGTCATCGAAGACGAATTAGTCGATCATGTGATAGTCGGGTTGCCGTTGTTGTTAAGCGGAGAAGAAGGCAAAAGCGCGAAGAAGGCACGGCGGTGGACTGTTAATCTTGAGAGAAGACTGCGTGCCGCGGTGGAGGATGACGAATACTCGTTGACGCAAGTCCCAACCATCGAATTGGTTGACGAGCGACTGACCACGGTGACTGCGCATCATCAGCTGTTCGATGCGCAAATCGGTGGACATGAGCATCGTCCGATGGTCGATCAGCAGTCGGCGGTGGTGATACTGCAGACAGCAATCGACAGAAGAAAGAGATAAGAGGAGAAAGACCTGTGACCGATAATCTCAATGATTTTTTCTCCGATAACGCGCAATGGGTGGATTCGTCGGATGACACATCCTTCAACTCGGCAATGCCGCCGCAGCCGCCGAAATCTCGTAGAGACATGCGTCGTCGCAGAGAACAAAAGCGTCGTCGTCTGTACATCACGATTATTGCCGCACTTGTGGTAGTCATTCTGATCGGTGTCGGCGGATTCTCCGGAGTACGTGCGTTGAAGCGTTGGAAGGCCGCGAACGAAGCGAACTCGCAGAGCCAGATCGAGGATTACACGGGACCAGGCGATAAGGAAGTGACCTTTACCGTAGAATCCGGTCAGGGCGCCGCCGAAATCGCTGAGAACCTTGTTAAAGCGAAGATTGTCAAGTCCGCTGCCGCGTTTACTTCCGCGGTAAGTGGGGCAGCGGCCACGTTGTATCCGGGATCGTATGCTTTGAAGACGCATATGAAGGCGTCCGACGTGGTCAAGATTTTGTCTGACCAAAGCCAGGCTGGAGGCTTCGCCGAAATCAGGGCCGGTGAGCGTGTGTCTGATATCATCGCAAATGCGGCGCAGGCATCGGGCATAGACGTTTCGGAATTCCAAGCCATCATAGATGGTGGGGGATCGGGAATCCTCCCTGAAGAAGCCGGTGGCAAATTCGAAGGTTGGCTTGAGCCTGGCGCCTACAATGCGCAGAACAAGTCTGCTGAGGATATTATCAAAAGCATGGTCGATGCGCGCATCGCCAAGTTGGATGATCTGGGCGTGCCGACCGGCAGCGAACGTGAACGTATTTTGATCATCGCGTCCATTGCTGAATCTGAAGTGGGCAGTGACAAATACTATGGGCAGGTCGCAAGGGTCATTCTCAACCGTATTGACAGCGACATGGCGCTCGGTATGGACACGACTGTCGCCTACGGTCTAGGTATTTCCGCAAGCCGGCTTACCGATGACCAGCTGAACGATGACAGCAATCCGTACAATACCCGCATTCACAAGGGGCTGACGCCGACGCCAATCAGCAATCCGGGAGACGACGCCATCAAGGCATCCATCAATCCTCCGGAAGGCAAGTGGATGTATTTCGTCACCACCAATCTGCAAACCGGCGAAACAAAATTCGTCGAAACGGAAGACGAGTTCTGGAAGATTCGCGACGAGTATAAGAACAACAACGAAAACGCGAACTAATCAGAACATAACGCCAACCGCAATGCCTATCGCCCCGGTCGTCACAATCGCCGGGGCGAATGGCGTTCGGCCGGCGTAAGAAGTATGCTTTTGCGGATCAAAACGTGTCCATAGGGTAATCCAGCACAAACCAACTACGCCAATAGCAAGCCACCAAGACACTACGGCGAACAGGCCGAACATGCCGACGGCCAAACCCATAAGCAACGTGGTCGTGACGTCGCCAAATCCCACCGAGCCGGGTTTCATCAAAGCAAGAGCGCATTGCAGCGCCGCCGACAGCGCGGCGAAGAGCAGTGCCTGCAACGCCAAGAATAGTGTGTTGGCGTAGAGCGCGTATATGAGGTTCACGATAATCTGTACCACGCATCCTGCGGCGACCCATGTGCGTGGGATGCGACGTGAACGGATGTCTTCGACGCTGACGGCTAGTCCACAGAGCAGACTCGGCAGGCAAATCATGTACCACATACCGTTAAGATAGTCCACTAGTTGTATTCGGAAGAAAAGGAGTCGGCATGTTGCGCTGGCAGACAGCAGGTGAGTCGCACGGCGAGGCGCTTGTCGCCATGATCGAAGGGCTGCCTGCGGGCGTCCACGTTACTACGGAGGATATTGTTGGCGCGTTGGCGCGTCGTCGTCTTGGATATGGCCGTGGCGCACGTATGAAGTTCGAGCAGGACAAGGTCCGTATGCTTACCGGTGTGCGTTTCGGTGAGACCATCGGCTCTCCGGTGGCCATTGAAATCGCCAACACCGAGTGGCCGAAGTGGACTGAAGTGATGAGCGCCGACCCGCTTGATCATGAGATCGCTCGTGAGGGGCGCAATGCCCCGCTGTCCCGCCCGCGCCCAGGGCATGCTGACCTGACCGGCATGCGCAAATACGGTTTTGATGACGCTCGTCCGGTGCTGGAACGTTCTTCCGCACGTGAGACGGCTTCGCGTGTGGCGTTGGGAGAGGTTGCCAAGCAGTTCCTGGAGCAAACATTCGGCATCCGCACCGTTTCGCATGTGCTCTCCATCGGCGGTGCGGGCATTACCGATCCGCAGCAAGCTACGCTTCCTAAGCCGGAGGATCTTGAAGCATTGGATGCCTCTCCGGTGCGTACGCTTGACAAGGAAGCGGAAAAGCAGATGATCGCCCGCATTGATGAGGCGAAAGAGAACGCCGACACGTTGGGCGGTGTGATTGAGGTTGTGGTGTACGGCGTTCCTGCGGGCGTCGGTACCTATGTCGAGTCGGATCGCCGTCTTGACGCGGCTTTGGCAAGCGCTGTGATGGGCATTCAGGCCATCAAGGGTGTGGAAATCGGTGACGGCTTCCTTGAAGCCATGCGTCCTGGTTCCCAGGCCCATGATGAGATGGTGGTGGGCGAGGATGGTCGTATCGCCCGTCTGAGCAACCGTGCCGGTGGCATCGAAGGCGGCATGTCGAACGGCCAGCCGATTGTGGTGCGTGCGGCCATGAAGCCAATTCCATCCATTCCGAAGGCGCTGCGAACCGTTGATGTGACCACGGGCGAACCGGCGCAGGCTATCAACCAGCGTTCCGACAATACCGCGGTTCCGGCGGCCGCGGTTGTGGCCGAGGCGATGGTGCGTCTGACCATCGCGCAGTATGTGCTTGAGAAGTTTGGCGGCGACTGCGTTGCCGAGACCAAGCGCAATGCCGAGCAGTACATTGCCTCCTGGCCTGAGCATATGAGGTGATTCGTTTCATGGCTGGTATGCGCAGGCCTGTCGCCGTGATCATCGGCATGATGGGCGCGGGCAAAACACGTGTCGGCAAGGAAGTGGCACAGATGATGAATCTGCCATTTGCCGATGCCGATAATGAGATCGAATATGATGCGGGAATGCGGATTCCCGAGTATTTCGAAAAGTACGGCGAGTCGGAATTCCGTAAACTGGAAAGCGACGTTGTGCTTGACATGCTTGAGGATTTCGATGGCATCTTTTCCTTGGGCGGGGGTGCGCCGATGACACCTTCCATCCAAGAGGGATTGGCGAGATACGTTGCGTCTGGTGGCAAGGTCGTGTATTTGATGGCTGATCCGGAAGAGGCCATGGAACGCGCGAATCGTGGTGGAGGTCGTCCGATGCTCAACGGTGATGCCAATATGCGTTGGAAGAAACTCTATAAGGAACGTGACCCGGTGTTCAGACGCGTGGCGAACGTGCATGTGGGCACGCGCGGCCAGTCTCCGCAGGCGGCTGCGAGAAAGCTGATGGAAATGATTGATCAACGTATAGTACATGTCACCGGTTCTACCATCGAACCGTACGATGTTCATATCGGCGAGGGTGTGATGGGACAGCTTGCACAGATTTTGGGCAGCAAACCCGTCAAGGTGGCGCTTATCCACACCCAGCCGGTGCAGCGTCATTCGGATCGTGCGCGCACGCTGCTTCGTCAGGCAGGCTATGATGCGTACGACATTATCATTCCTGATGCGGAGGCTGGCAAGACCATCGAGGTGGCCAACGGTATTTGGCAGCGCTTGGGCGATGAGGGTTTCACCCGTTCCGATGCGATTGTCGGTCTTGGTGGTGGAGCGGCAACCGATTTGGCTGGTTTTGTGGCAGCCACATGGATGCGTGGTATTCGCTATGTGAACTGTCCGACGTCGCTGCTTGCCATGGTTGATGCTTCGACCGGTGGTAAAACTGGCATTAATACACCGCAGGGAAAGAATCTGGTCGGTTCGTTCTACACTCCGGCCGGAGTGCTCGCCGACTTGAAGTCGCTCACATCGTTGCCGAACGACATTTTCATCGAGGGTTTGGGCGAGGTTGCCAAGTCCGGTTTCATCATGGATCCGGAGATCCTGCAGATTCTTGAGGATCATGCCGATGAACTGCGTGCCTTCGATGGGTCGGCGTTTCTGGATTCCGATCTGAAGGATGTGGTCGCGGAGCTGATCGAACATACCGTGGGCGTGAAGGCCTACCATGTGTCTGCCGATCTCAAGGAGGCGGGACTGCGAGAATTCCTGAACTATGGGCATACGCTCGGCCATGCCATCGAAAAGCTTGAGCATTTCCGTTGGCGTCATGGCAACGCGGTTGCGGTCGGCTGCGTGTATGCGGCCGAACTGTCGCATCTTCTGGGATACATCGATCAGGATCTTGTGGACTACCATCGTTCGCTGCTGGAATCACTGGGCTTGCCCACATCTTGGAACAACGGTACGTGGGACGATGTGCTCGCTTTGATGCATCGAGACAAGAAGGCCCGCGGCAACAAGCTTCGTTTCGTGGTGCTTGAAGGTGTTGGGAAGCCTATTCATCTTGAGGATCCACCCGCGGACGCCGTCGAAGAAGCGTTCCGTCGCATTCAGCAGTAATAACAAGGGAGTTGAACATGACTAAAGTAGTAGTCGTCAATGGACCGAACCTCGGACGCCTTGGCGTGCGTCAGCCCGACGTGTATGGCAAGCAGGATCTTGAAACCTTGCGTAGCCTGTGCACGCAGTGGGGTGAGGAGCTTGGTCTTGACGTGGAAGTCCGTCAAAGCGACGATGAAGCTGAAATGATCGGCTGGATGCATCAGGCCGCCGACGAAAAGACTCCGATTGTGATGAATCCTGCGGCATTCACCCATTATTCCTATGGTCTGGCAGATGCCGTGCACATGGTGATTGATGAGGGGCTGCCTCTGATGGAGGTCCATATCTCCAATCCGTCCGCACGCGACGAATTCCGCAAGCGTTCCGTGATTTCCCCGGTTGCGACCGGCACCATCACCGGCATGGGCTTCTACGGCTATAAGCTGGCGTTGGAAGCCGTGGCGCATCTGTTGGAAGCTAAGTAACGTTTTTCGATTTCTGATTGGGATTGCCTAAGCTGCACAATACATGCCGGATGCCTTCCGATGGACATCCGGCATGTATTGTGACCACCGATTCGCCCGGTCTTGATGTGCACCAGGAAGATGATGAGACCCTGCCGAACGATAGAAGCGTCACCATCTACTGCAAGCCCGATGCTGACAGCACGCCTGTCATCAAGGGACTTGCGGCTTCTGATAGTGTGGCGCTCGAATCGCAGTTTGATCAGAGCGCCACGCCTTTTCGTATTGAAGAAACACGCCGCGTCTTATACCGCTGATAAACTGAAGTTCCATGGTTAGAAGACAACATGGCAATTCTCAAGAGCACGTTACCAAGCATATTTTCGTCACCGGTGGCGTTGTTTCCTCTCTCGGCAAAGGCCTGACCGCCTCCTCTCTCGGCCGCCTACTTCGTAGCCGTGGCATCAAGGTTTTGCAACAGAAGCTCGATCCGTACATCAACGTTGATCCGGGCACTATGAATCCGTTCCAGCATGGCGAAGTCTATGTCACCGAGGACGGCGCCGAAACCGATCTCGACATCGGCCACTATGAGCGTTTCCTTGACGTGTATCTGAGCCAAAAGGCGAACGTCACCACCGGCCAGATCTACCAGGAAGTGTTGCGCAAGGAACGCGCCGGCGAATACCTTGGACAGTGCGTGCAGGTCATCCCGCACATCACCAACGAAATCAAGTCCCGCATGCGTGCGCAGGCGTCCGATGACGTCGACGTGATCATCACCGAAATCGGCGGCACCGTCGGCGACATCGAATCCCAGCCGTTCCTGGAGGCCGCGCGTGAGGTCCGCCGCGATCTGGGCGCCGAGAACTGCATGTTCGTGCACGTCTCCTTGGTGCCGTATATTGCCGCGGCTCATGAGCTCAAGACCAAACCGACCCAGCACTCCGTCATGATGCTGCGTCAGCTCGGCATCTCCCCGGATGCCTTGGTGCTGCGTTCCGACCGCCTGCTGAACCAGTCCATCAAGGACAAGATCTCCCTGATGTGCGATGTGGATTCTGAAGGCGTGGTCAACTGTGTGGACGCCCCGAGCATCTACGACGTGCCGAAGACCCTGTTCGACGAAGGTCTCGACGCCTATGTCGTGCGCGAACTCGGCCTGCCGTTCCACGATGTCGATTGGGACGAGTGGGAGGACCTGCTGGAGCGCGTGCACCACCCGAAGCATGAGGTGAACATCGCCATCGTCGGCAAGTACATCGATCTGCCGGATGCCTACCTGTCCGTCACCGAAGCCATCAAGGCCGGTGGTTTCGCCAACTATGCCAAGGTGAACGTCAAGTGGGTCGCCGCCGATAAGTGCGAGACCGAGGAGGGTGCGGCCGCCGCACTCGACCAGGTCGACGGCATCGTCGTTCCCGGAGGCTTCGGCATCCGTGGCATCGACGGCAAGATCGGTGCCCTGAAGTTCGCCCGTGAGAACAAGCTGCCGGCCCTCGGCCTGTGCCTCGGCCTGCAGTCCATGGTCATCGAATACGCCCGCCACGTCCTCGGCTTGGAAGACGCGAACTCCACCGAGTTCGAGCCCGATTGCGCGACCCCGGTCATCGCAACCATGGAGGAGCAGAAAGACATCGTCGCCGGCAATGGTGACATGGGACACACCATGCGTCTTGGCTCTTATCCGGCGGAGCTCGAAGAAGGTTCCATCGTCGCGGAACTGTACGGCACCACGCATGTTACTGAGCGTCATCGTCACCGTTACGAAGTGAACGTGGCATACAAGGACCGTCTGCGTGAAGCGGGTCTGCGCATTTCCGGCCAGAGCCCGGACGGCAAACTCACCGAGTTCGTCGAGCTTCCTCGCGAAGTGCACCCGTTCTATGTATCCACTCAGGCTCATCCTGAGTTCAAGTCCCGTCCGACCAAGCCGCACCCGCTGTTCGCAGGTCTGGTCAAGGCCGCTCTGGACCACCAGCAGGAGCGCTAGATCGACGAATTGTGATTAACGTCGGATAACCCGATACGCAACATGGCCATGGATCCAAAGGAGTTCATGGCCATGTTGCATAATGGGGACTTGGCCTCGAATTGCCAACAAGACGTATTCGTAATGAACAACCTTTACGAGGGGACATGAGTTTGAACGATATGGATTCTCCGGAAAGCGACAACCGTAAGTTCGCCTTCCCAAACATGGGCGATGACCCAAAAGTCATTTCGCAGGTGAGCTTGGATTCATTTGACGAAACGGCCGATTCCATTGATGATGGTGCAGCGTTGTCTGTGAATGTCAGCAAGAAGCGCCATCTGTTGTGGCTGTGGATCGTTCTTGCGGTGATGCTTCTTTTCGGTGCCGTGGCCGGTGGCGGATACTGGTTCTTCCAGTCTCATGCGTTGCCAGGCGTTACACTCTGGGGCAGGTCCATGACAGGGCAATCCCGAGATCATATCGTCCAAGAGATTTCCGATACGGCGGAGTCATTGACGGTTCCCGTTTCCTATGAGGGAACGAGCAAGAAAGTTACGTTGAAGGATCTCGGCGTTGCCATTGACGCGGAATCCATCGCCGAAAATGTGATGAACGCGAAACGTGACGATTCCTTCTTTCAGAAGTATGCATTCTGGGCTCGTGAGGATGTCGACGTCGAGCCTTTCGACGATTCCCAAGCCAGTGCCCAGACGGTAGGTGGCATGCTGGGAGTGCAGTCTGCGTCCGCCACCAACCCGTCGCTACAGCTCAACGCGGATGGTACCGCCTTTGATGTGACGCCAGGTCAGCAGGGGACTGGTATCGATGTGACGGAGATTGTCAAGGAAGCCAAGAACGTGCTTGAGTCCTTTGGCAAGCAGACTGCTCAAACGGTGACTCTTGAAAATACGGTTACTGATCCCGTCATTACGGATGATCAAGCCAACGAGGCCAAGGCCTCTGCTGACGTGTGGATAGCGAAGCCGGTGTCTATCAAAATCGGCGACCATAAAGTGGCGGAATTCGGTGCGCAAGCCATAGCATCAGCCATCACGCTTGGACCGGATAGTGAGAAGCTCGGCGATAATCAAATCCGAAATGGCTCTTTGATCATCGACGGTGACAAATTGCAGCAATACTATAATGATTCCATCAAATCGAACTTCCATGCGGATCGAGTTGATGGTGATGTCATCGTTAATAGTGTCGGTGATGTGCTGCAAACCAATGTAGACGGGCATGATGGTATAACCGTTTCTGATGGTGGCGACACCAATGTTGGTCGTGATGCCGCTGAGGCGTTTGCCAAAGGCTCTGATTCAGTAAGTATTCAAGGCACTTGTGACGCGCAAAACGAGAAAAAAACTACGCGTACCGTGGTGGTCAGCTTGTCTTCACATACCGTTACAGCCATTGAAAATGGGCAGACCGTCCGTGTCATGCATATGTCTGCTGGTCAGGGCAATGATTACCAGACGGGCCAGTGCCAGCCGAGCGGCGACTTGTGCACGCCAACCTACTGCGATCCGAACTCCTATGACAACTGCACGCCTGACGGTGACTTCAAAGTGTGGCTCAAGTACCAGTCCCAAGATATGAGCGGCACGCTTACCCTGTCGGACGGAAACACCGAGAAGTGGGATGTCAAGGATGTTGGATTCGTCAACTATTTCTCGAAAACGGGTTGCGCGATTCACCGCATCGCCACTCAAAGCGCGTTTAACGACAGCAGTATTCAGGCTATGGGGAAGAACACGTCCCATGGTTGCGTCGGCGTCGGCTGGGATCAGGCTGAATGGTTCTACAACTGGTGCCTGATGGGAACGACAGTTCACGTTCAGGCCTGATATGCGGGCTATCGACAGAAAGACGAGAAGGCGGAAGGCTGAATGTTCGGCTTCCGCCTTTGTGCTATGTAAGATAAATCACGACAAATCATTGCCGAATAGCGAAAGGGGCGCTAGTATTTCGCCCAACGTTCTGTTAGGTTGTCATAGGTACAAACGAGTGATTGGAGGCAGCGTACGGTGGCAGAAAACCAAGCGCCCAACGCCGCGGCTGACGTGGAGATGAGCCAGTATGTGGCTGATCGCACGCGAGTGAACGAAGACAAAATCAAGCAGGATGACGAGATCATCCAGCAGTTCGGCGACTATACGTATGGATGGCATGACACGGATTTCGCCGGAGAAGCGGCAAAAAAAGGCATTGACGAGAATGTTGTGCGTGCCATTTCCGCAGATAAGAATGAGCCGGAATGGATGCTGGAAAAGCGATTGGAAGGCTATCGCGATTTCATCAACCGTCCGATGCCTCAATGGGGTGTCGATTTGAAGGATTTCGACGCAGACGATTTCAAGTATTACGTCAAGCCGATCGACAAGCAGGCCACGACTTGGGAGGAATTGCCTGACGAGATCCGTGCGACGTATGACAAGCTCGGTATTCCCGAAGCGGAAAAAAGCCGTCTTGTCTCCGGCATCGCGGCACAGTACGAATCCGAGGTCATCTATAACTCAATCCAGAAGGATCTTGAAGACCAAGGCGTGATTTTCGTCGACACCGACACTGCGGTGCAGAAGTATCCGGAAATCGTCAAGAAGTATTTCGGCAAGTGCATTCCGAGCAACGACAACAAATTCTCGGCATTGAACACCGCCGCATGGTCGGGCGGATCGTTCGTCTACGTACCGAAGGGTGTGCATGTCGATATTCCGTTGCAGGCATACTTC
>ENA-OWZK01000054-OWZK01000054.1-human-gut-metagenome-genome-assembly--contig:-NODE-54-length-37109-cov-15.8854_pt1 | contig 37109 bp, 25 predicted proteins | sample MGYA00249764_ERZ652114 | MGnify/ENA primary metagenome ERZ652114 (study PRJEB26925, sample SAMN05827163) | human gut metagenome | biome: ENVO:2100002; feature: ENVO:00000062; material: ENVO:00002003... | reverse complement strand
GAGCATGTGGTTTAATTCGAAGCAACGCGAAGAACCTTACCAAGTCTTGACATCCCTCTGACCGGAACTTAACCGTTCCTTTCCTTCGGGACAGAGGAGACAGGTGGTGCATGGTTGTCGTCAGCTCGTGTCGTGAGATGTTGGGTTAAGTCCCGCAACGAGCGCAACCCTCGCCCTGTGTTGCCAGCACGTCATGGTGGGAACTCACGGGGGACCGCCGGGGTCAACTCGGAGGAAGGTGGGGATGACGTCAGATCATCATGCCCCTTACGTCCAGGGCTTCACGCATGCTACAATGGCCGGTACAACGGGATGCGACATGGCGACATGGAGCGGATCCCTGAAAACCGGTCTCAGTTCGGATTGGAGTCTGCAACCCGACTCCATGAAGGCGGAGTCGCTAGTAATCGCGGATCAGCAACGCCGCGGTGAATGCGTTCCCGGGCCTTGTACACACCGCCCGTCAAGTCATGAAAGTGGGTAGCACCCGAAGCCGGTGGCCTAACCCCTTGTGGGATGGAGCCGTCTAAGGTGAGACTCGTGATTGGGACTAAGTCGTAACAAGGTAGCCGTACCGGAAGGTGCGGCTGGATCACCTCCTTTCTACGGAGTTTTTTTCAGGACGCCGGTCTGGCGTCCGTCGTGTGGCCCACATGCCGGGAACGGTTCCCGGAGTGGTGTGGGCGTGCTGGTGTGGAAGAGATCGTTGGCTTCGCGGGTTCTTTTGGGGGCCTGCGGGCAGTGGTATGGGTATGCTTTTGGGTTCCCGGACCGCCACCCGCGACTTGGTCGCGTGCGGTTTTCCGGATGTCCCCGGCGGGATGCCGTCGGCCTGTGGGTCGTTGGTCGTTTCCGTTCGGGTGCGTGGTGGTTTGAGAACTGGATAGTGGACGCGAGCAATGCGATGATTTTTCTGTCATCGTTTGCTTTATCGCGATTTCGCCAGGCTCTTTTTTGGAGTCTGGTTTCGAGATCGATCGTTTTGTGATCATTTTTTACAGTGTGATGATTTGTCGTCTGGCGTAGAAAAGCTATCATTAGGTTTTTCGGGGCGTGTGCCGCCCTGAAGGGCGTATGGTGGATGCCTTGGCAGACAGTACCGATGAAGGACGTTTGAGGATGCGATAAGCCTCGGGGAGCCTCCAACATGGCTTCGATCCGAGGATTTCCGAATGGGGCAACCCGCCGGCCGTCATGGGCCGGCACGGAACCTTGTTGTTCCGGGGGTACGCAGGGAAGTGAAACATCTCAGTACCTGCAGGAAGGGATACTCCGTGAGTAGTGGCGAGCGAAAGCGGATCAGACCAAACCATGGGCGCGTGATACCCGTCGGGGGTTGCGTCCGTGGTGTTGCGGGAGCGTGTGTCCCGGTTCCGACGGACCGGGCGGGAGTCATAAAACGGCTTGCCAGGGGAACAGGCTTGAAGGCCTGGCCGCAGAGGGTGCCAGCCCCGTACCTGGAAGCTTGCCGTCTTCCGATCATGTGTCCCAAGTAGCGCGGGCCTCGTGGAATCCCGTGTGAATCGGCCCCGACCGTGGGGTAAGTCTAAGCATACCTGTCTGACCGATAGCGTACCAGTACCGTGAGGGAAAGGTGAAAAGCACCCCGGGAGGGGAGTGAAAGAGTTCCTGAAACCGTGCGCCTACAATCCGTCGGAGCCTCCTCAAGTGGGGTGACGGCGTGCCTATCGAAAAATGAGTCTGCGAGTCAGTGGTGCGTGGCGAGGCTAACCCGTCGTGGGGGAGCCGTAGCGAAGGCGAGTCTCAAAAGGCGTTTTGAGTCGCGTGCCCTGGACCCGAAGCGGGATGATCTAGCCCTGGGCAGGTTGAAGCGCGGGTAAGACCGCGTGGAGGACCGAACCCACCTGGGTTGAAAACCGGGGGGATGACCTGGGGCTAGGGGTGAAAGGCCAATCAAATTCCGTGATAGCTGGTTCTCTCCGAAATGCATTTAGGTGCAGCGTCGGTTGATTGCATCGCGGGGGTAGAGCTACTGGATGCTTGCGGGCCCGTGTGGGGTACCAACAGCAGCCAAACTCCGAATACCGTTGATGTGTATTCCGGCAGTGAGTCGGCGGGGGATAAGCTCCGTCGTCGAGAGGGAGACAGCCCAGATCGTCGTCTAAGGTCCCGAAGCGTGTGCTAAGTGGGAAAGGATGTGGAGTCGCATAGACAGCCAGGAGGTTGGCTCAGAAGCAGCCATCCTTGAAAGAGTGCGTAACAGCTCACTGGTCTAGTGGTTCCGCGCCGACAATGTAGCGGGGCTCAAGCACACCACCGAAGACGCGGCAGCGGCCTTTGTGGCCGTTGGGTAGGAGAGCGTCCCCCGAGGGGCGAAGCGGCCGCGCAAGCGCGCCGTGGACTTCGGGGGAGTGAGAATGCAGACATGAGTAGCGAGAGACGGGTGAGGATCCCGTCCGCTGGATGACCAAGGGTTCCGGGGCCACGTTCGTCGTCCCCGGGTGAGTCGGGTCCTAAGGCGAGGCCGACAGGCGTAGTCGAATGGATGAACGGGTGGATATTCCCGTACCGGCAGCGAACCGCAAGAGCCGAACGGATGAGTACTAACCTCCGGTCGCGTGCGTCGTTCCCTTCGGGGTTCGGGGCGTGCGATTGTTGGGAATGTAGTCCTGGTAGGTTAGCGCACAGGGGTGACACGGAATGGGAGCCGGCCGCGGAGGTGGTTTTCCGTGGTCAAGCACGCAGCCCGTCCCATAGGCAAATCCGTGGGACATTGAGGGTGAGGTGCGATGATGGGTGCCTTTCAGGCGCGATATCCGGTGGTCCAGGCCGTCGAGAAAAGCCTCGGCGCGAGGGGCGTTGCCGCCCGTACCCCAAACCGACACTGGTGGTCAGGTAGAGAATACCAAGGCGATCGAGCGAATCCTGGTCAAGGAACTCGGCAAATCACTCCCGTGCCTTCGGTATAAGGGAGACCCCTGATGGTGATGGAACTTGCTTCCGGAGCTTTCGGGGGTGGCACAGACCAGGGGGTAGCGACTGTTTACCAAAAACACAGGTGCATGCGAAGGCGCAAGCCGCTGTATATGCACTGACGCCTGCCCGGTGCCGGAAGGTTAAGAGGATCCGTCAGCCCTTTGGGTGAAGCGGTGAATTCAAGCCCCGGTAAACGGCGGTGGTAACTATAACCATCCTAAGGTAGCGAAATTCCTTGTCGGGTAAGTTCCGACCTGCACGAATGGCGTAACGACTTCCCCACTGTCTCGACCAGGAGCTCGGCGAAATTGCAGTACGAGTAAAGATGCTCGTTAAGCGCAGAAGGACGAAAAGACCCCGGGACCTTTACTATACCTTGGTATTGGCGTTAGGCGCGGATTGTGTAGCATAGGCGGGAGGCTTCGAAGCGCGGGCGCCAGCCCGTGTGGAGCCGCAAGGTGAAATACCGCTCTGTTCTCGTTTGACGTCTCACCTCGAACAGTCATCCTGTTCAGGGACAGTGCCTGGCGGGTAGTTTAACTGGGGCGGTTGCCTCCCAAAGAGTAACGGAGGCGCTCAAAGGTCCGCTCAGCCCGGTTGGCAATCGGGTTTCGAGTGTAATCGCACAAGCGGGCTTGACTGCGAGAACGACGGTTCGGGCAGGGACGAAAGTCGGAGATAGTGATCCGGTGCCGGCGCACGGGCGCGGCATCGCTCAACGGATAAAAGGTACCCCGGGGATAACAGGCTGATCATTCCCAAGAGTCCATATCGACGGGATGGTTTGGCACCTCGATGTCGGCTCGTCGCATCCTGGGGCTGGAGCAGGTCCCAAGGGTTCGGCTGTTCGCCGATTAAAGCGGCACGCGAGCTGGGTTCAGAACGTCGTGAGACAGTTTGGTCTCTATCCTCTGCGCTCGTTGGAATCCTGAGGAGGCCTGCCCATAGTACGAGAGGACCTGGGTGGACGGACCTCTGGTATGCCGGTTGTCGCGCCAGCGGCATGGCCGGTTGGCTACGTTCGGGAGGGATAACCGCTGAAAGCATCTAAGCGGGAAGCCTGCTCCAAGATTAGGATTCCTTGGCACTTCGGTGTCTGTAGCCCGCATGTTGAACACGTGTTCGATAGGCCGGAGGTGGAAGTCCCGCGAGGGATGGAGCCGACCGGTACTAACGGGCGAACGCGGCACACTTTCCAACCCTTGTTTGGTGGGTTGGGTCTCGTCCTGTGGTGGTTTTCTCGTTGGATGGCAAGGAACGCTGTTTCTTGTGGTCACGACGATGCTGGTAAGGCGTTTGATTTGCTTGCGTCCGTTGTCCGGTTCCCGGACCGCCACGACCGGAATCGGTCGTGTGGCTGGTTCCGTTGCCGGCCGATCCCGGTTGGGGGTTGGCCGTTTAGAGTGGTTTTGCGGTGGTCATGGCCCAGGTGAGACGCCCGGTCCCTTTCCGAACCCGGAAGCTAAGGCCTGGCACGGCGATGGTACTGCACTCGAGAGGGTGTGGGAGAGTAGCGCGCCGCCGCATTCAACGTTGGACCTTCTGGTCGAGTCCCCCTGGGGGATTCCCGGAAGGTCTTTTTTTGTTTCGCATGGGGGTTCCCGGGGCGTTACGCCCGGCGGGAACCCCCATTTTTTATGCTTTCTTCCGGTGTTCGCTTCCCGTGGCGTGCGGGAGGCTCCCATTCCACAACACCCCCGCATCACATGGTCTGCCAGCGTGACTGTTATTAATGATGTGATGAGGCTCACGCGTTACGTCCGCGCGGGTTCCAGAGAATCACGTTACGATGGAAAAAGGCACAAGCCCGATGATTGACAATCAGCGAAAGGACCGATGATGACTCTTCTGCAGCATGAACTGACCGATTTTAAGTTGAACGCGTTCCAGAACAACGAGTTCCATGAGGTGACCAAGGCTGATGTACTCGGCCACTGGTCCCTGTTCTTCTTCTACCCCGCTGATTTCACCTTTGTGTGCCCTACTGAGCTTGAGGATCTGGCCCGTAACTACGCCAAGTTCAAGGAAATTGGATGCGAGGTCTACTCCGTCTCCTGCGACACCCATTTCGTGCATAAGGCATGGCATGACGCCAATGAAAAGATTGCCAAGATTCAATATCCGATGCTTGCCGACCCGACCGCTCTATTGGCCAAAGATCTCGACACCTACAACGAAGTTGATGGCATGGCCGAACGCGGTGACTTCATCGTGAGCCCCGAAGGCAAGGTCGTGGCCTATGAGGTCATCTCCTCTAACGTAGGACGCAATGCCGAAGAACTACTACGCCGTGTGCAAGCCTCTCAGTTCGTCCACGAACATGGCGATCAGGTCTGCCCAGCTAACTGGACTCCGGGCGAGGACACCATCGAACCTAGCCTCGATCTCGTTGGCCAACTGTGATCGTCACTTGATAGACGGATTGTCAATCTAATCCGACAAGGTTGTCCGGAGAACCTCCGGGCAACCCCATGAACAGCCAGATCAAGGCACGAAGGGAGTCGTTATGTCTCGAGATGATTTGTACGATGTCATAGTTGTCGGCGGCGGTCCCGCTGGTCTGACAGCGGGATTGTATCTGGCCCGCGCCCGATATCGCGTGTTGATTCTCGAGAAAGACGATTTCGGCGGACAGATCACCATCACCAATGAGGTGGTCAACTATCCGGGCGTCGGTCGCACCACTGGCCGTGCGCTTACCCAGACCATGCGTCGACAGGCGCAGGACTTCGGTGCTGAATTCCTTTCCGCCGAAGCCATCAGCCTCGATGTGCATGGCGACGTCAAAACCGTGCATACCTCGCGCGGCGACTTGAAGGCTTTTGGCATTCTCCTTGCCACTGGTGCCAGCCCACGTAAACTAGGGTTCGAAGGGGAGTTCGAATACGCTGGTCGCGGTGTGGCCTACTGCGCCACCTGCGATGGCGAATTCTTCACCGGCAAGGAAGTGCTGGTGGTCGGCGGAGGGTTCGCCGCAGCCGAGGAATCCGTGTTCCTGACCACATACGCCTCCAAAGTCACTGTTCTCGTGCGGGAACAGGACTTCACCTGCGATGCCACGGTAGCCGCCGCAGCAAAAAACAATCCGAAAATCGACGTGCGTTACCAAGTCGAGCTGCAAGGCGTCACTGCTGGGCAAGGCGGTTTACGTGAAGCTGCGATCCTGAACCGGGCCACCGGCCAGACCGAAACGTGGAGGCCTGCTGACGGTGGTACGTTCGGCGTGTTCGTGTTCGCAGGATATGTGCCCGCCACGGATTTGGTGCGCGGCGTGGTGGAGCTGGACGATTATGGTTACGTGGTCACGCACGGCTATCTTGAAACCTCGGTGCCAGGTGTGTACGCGGCCGGTGATCTGCGGGCCAAAAACCTGCGGCAAGTGGTTACTGCCACCGCTGATGGCGCTATTGCCGCGGTGGAGTTGGAACGGTACGCCAAGCGGATGAGCGAGAAAACCGGCTTGATGCCACAGCGTCCGGCCTCTTACGTCTATGAGCAGTCCACAGCGAAGGCAAATGCCGCCTCGTTGGACGACACAGCGCCCGCGCCGGCACCCGCTAAACGTAGCGCCGATGCCGCTGCCGCGGCGAACGCCGTCAAGAAGTCCAGCGAATTGTTCTCCGACGCCACCAGACAGCAGCTCAACGTGGTCTTTAGCCGTATGTCTCGGCCGGTTACGCTTGCTCTGGAGCTGGACGATACGCCGCTGTCCACGGAACTGCGGGGATTCATTGATGCGTTGGTCGCGTTGTCCGGCGGCAAGCTGAAATCGACGGTGGTTGATGGCGAGTACAAGAAGGACGATACGGGCCGTGCGGTGTTCGACGTTGACAGCGTGCTGCCCGCCGCGCGCCCATGTGTGCGCATGGTGGTGGACGGCGAGCCGACCGGCCTCGCCTTCCATGGTGTGCCTTCCGGCCATGAATTCAATTCGTTTGTGCTGGGTCTGTACAACGTGGCCGGTCCTGGTCAGCCGTTGGGCGATGATCTGATCGATCGGTCGCGGTCCATCACGGACCCGTTGGACATCATGGTTCTCGTCTCGCTCACCTGCACGATGTGCCCGGAGACCGTGCTCGCTTCCCAGCGTATCGCCTCGCTGAACCCGGCCGTGCGCGCCGAGGCCTACGATGTTGCGCATTTTCCCGAGCTTAGGGACCATTATGGCGCGATGAGCGTGCCCTGCATCGTCATAACACGGGCTGACGGCACGCAGCAGGTCGAGTTCGGCAAGAAGAGCATCCCGCAGATGCTCGAATTGGTCGGCGCGTAAATACGATTTGTTTCGATTTGTCGCCGGACGGTCCAAGGTATATGGGAACGCCTCGGCTGCTGGACCGGTTCATCACAGCAGCCGAGGCGTTTGATAAAGACTTTTATGGAATCTTACTTGCTGAAAGCCTTCTTAAACAAGGTGGAGGAGGCCTTGGCGAAGGCAAACTGGCTGAGGCCGGCATCCATGGAAACGGTGTTGGCGTTGGCGATCTGGTCGAAGGTGTTGTTCTGCATTTTTTCTTCCTTTCACGCGGTTCGTCGTTTCGTTTGTTGGTTCATGCTTCGTGTGGAGCCGTTTGTTCTGTTGTGGCTTCATTGTAAGCATTCCTCTGGTGCGGGGTCTCGCCGGTTTCGTCGCTTCTTTTGTATTTTCATCTGGTAAACAGAAGTAAATGCTTGTGACAGAGGCAGATTGCATATGCATGGGTGCTTCGTGGAAGCTGAGCGCATGCATGTAACTGAGTATCGTAATGTGAGCGATCTTATCAAAAACAAGGGCAAGTATGCTGGTTTTATTTCAATCGGTCCGACACCGTTTGAGAAGAATGTGCTCCTACGATTGCATGAGGCTTTCCGCAAAACTGGTGGTCAGGGACAGTTTCGTGCCATCTTATGAAAACCATACGAAAAGAGGCCTGATGTCCAACCCTTGGGGCTGGGCATCAGGCCTCTTCTCCTGATATGAGCAGAGGACGCGGCATGCGGAAACATATGAATCCATGCCGCGCCCTCTGCGCTATGAAGCATCGTCACCGGTTAATCCAAGGTAAGGAACCTTGTAAGACAATGCCGTCCCTCCTCCACAGGAAGGAGTAGAGGAGGGACACGCTATCCGATCGTCAGATCAGTTCGAGATTGACATCGAGGCTGATCGGCTGATCGGCGGGGATGTGATACTGGGAGTGGACCGGAGACATCCAGGAGTCGTCGCCGCCGACACCCATCTGCGCGGCGAGCACACGGAGGAACATGTGCTTCGGAGTCGGCAACTCGTCCTGGTGCTGGGCTTCTTCGATCATGAAGCTGGAATACGGCTGCAGACTCACAGCGAACGGTGCGGCACCGTTCGCGCGGCTGACTCGCAGACCGTGTCCATTTTCATCGGTGATCTCCGCCCAACGGACCTCTTCGTGGTTGCCCGTCTCCTGCGGCATGAGATACGGAGCGTGATCCTTGAACGCATCGGTGCTCCACACGCCCAGCTTGGCGTGCTTGCGATCCTGGTACGTTTCCTCGGGACCAGCGCCGAAGAACCTCAGGTTCGAATACTGGACCGGCAGAGTCCATTCGATGCCAAACGCAGGAATGGTGGGCAGTTCGCCGGATTCGCCCGGATATTCCACATGCAGGTTCAGACGGCCAGTGGTATCGGCGGTGTATCCGACGGTGACCTTGGTGCACTGCGGCGTGGCAAGCTCATACGTGTATACGGCCTTGAGCGTGTCTTCATCGACCTGTTCGATGACATTGTCCACGCAACGGGCGTAACGGCCGGCCGCCATCCACTGGGCTCGCTCGAATCCATGGCCGGCGCCACGGTCGTTGTCCGTCAGCGCGCGGAATGTGGTGATCGCCGGGCGACGCAGCACGAATTCGTGACCGTCGAACGTGTAGGAGACCAAGCCGCCCTGGGTGCGAGAAAGAAGAATCTCTCGTCCGGAACCCTGAACACCCGCATTCCAACGGCCAACAGTGACGATGCCGTCCGCAGGCAGGGCCGCGTCTTCGGCTGCCTTCGTTCCGGCCACAATAGTCTGGCCGAAGGCGAGTTCGTACCCGGCAGGAGCCCAATCGGTCGCCTCGGCGAGGCGCTGGGACACTTCAAGCACCAGCTCATCGGCATTGGCGCGGTAGAGATCCACCGGCCATTCGACATCGAACGTGCATGCTGAATCGGCGGGCACGTCGAAGCGGCGCTCGGACTGCCACACCGGCTCTCCGTCAGCGAGGATGCGCAGCACGAACTGGTATCCGCCGGTCGAGATAAACAGGTTGTCGTTCTTGATGGACACCGAGCGATCGGTCACGTCGATATGGACGTTGGAGTACAGCTGCTTGACCTCCTGGGCCTTCGGCGTGGGAGTGCGGTCGGCGAAGACCAGTCCGTTGCCGGAGAACTCGTAATCGCTCGGACGGTCGCCGAAGTCTCCGCCATAGCACAGACGGGTGGAGCCGTCCGGCTGGGTGGCATAGATCGCCTGATCGATGAAGTCCCAGATGAAGCCGCCCTGATAGTGCGGGTAGCGCTCCAGTGCCGTGTATTCGTCCAGATTGCCGACCGAGTTGCCCATTGCGTGCATGTACTCGCAGGAGATGTACGGCTTCTGCGGATCGTTCTTGAGATATTCCTCAACCACATCAGCATGCTCGTACATGCGGGTTTCGATGTCGGTAACGTCGTCGTAGTCGCGGTTCTTCGTCACGCCCTCGTAGTGCACGGGACGGTTCGGATCGATGTCGTGCACGTGCTTGTACATGGCACGGAACACATCGCCGGTGTAGGACTCGTTGCCGAGGGACCAAATGACCACGCTCGGGTGGTTGTAGTCGCGGCGCATCATGCTGTTGACACGGTCGACGCAGGCGCCTTCCCAATGTGCCTTGCTTCCTGGAACCGCGGTTTCGGCGGTGACCACGTCGCCGGGCAGGCACCAGCTGCCATGAGTTTCGAGATTGGTCTCATCGATCAGGTAGATGCCGTACTCGTCGCACAGATCGTACCAACGTTCCTGGTTCGGATAGTGCGAGGTGCGGATGGCGTTGATGTTGTGACGCTTGCAGAAAATCACATCATCGATCATGTCCTGCTCGGTGATGGAACGGCCGCGCTTGGCGTCGAACTCGTGACGGTCCGCGCCCTTGAACACGATGCGCTTGCCGTTAAGGGTCATGATGCCGTTTTCGATGCGGAAGCGACGGAAGCCGACCTTCTGAACGGCGGCTTCGACGATGTTGCCGGCCTGGTCGATGACGTTGACTTCAAGTTCGTACAGAGATGGGCTTTCGGCGCTCCACGGCTCGAGGCCCTGCAAGGAACCGCTTACGAACGTGGTATTGGCGTCGGCGTTGGTCGAGGCCTCCCATACCACGTTGCCTTCGGAATCCTTCAACGTGGCCGAGATGGTAGCGGCATCGGAGGCGTTGCGCACGGACAATGCGGCATCAAGAGAGGCGGTGCCGGACTCGGCGTCCCAATCGGCTTCGAGCTGCATGTTCTCGACATGGACGTGGGGCTGCGCCGTCAGTTCGACGGAGCGGAACAGACCGTGCAGACGCCAGAAGTCCTGGTCTTCAAGCCAGGAGGCGCTGGAATACTCGTAGCAGGCGACCGCTACGACGTTCTCTCCGTCATGCAGCAGGTCGGTGATATCAAACTCGTTGGGAGTGAATCCGTCTTCGCCGTAACCTGCGAACAGGCCGTTGACCCATACGTAGATTGCGGTTGCCATTCCATGGAAGACGATGGAGACGCTTCCTCCGGACTCCTTGGTGTCCGCAAGACGCTTGGACACAACGAACTTCCTGCGGTAGAGCGCCACGTGATTGTTTTCCGGAACATTCGGCTCCAGCGGATTCTCGTGGCCGTCCCACGGATACTGGATATTCACGTACTTGTTCTTCAGCAGGCCTGCCATCTGCAGATGGCCCGGAACCTGGGCGCGGCAGAAAGAGGAATCATCGAAGTTCTCAGCAACGAATGGCTCTTCGTTGAAGTCGATGTCGGAAGCCTGTACGATTTCGACGCGCCATTCTCCGTCAAGGCTTTGCGTGAGATCGGAGTGCTCGTCACTCTGCGGATCATGCGTGAAGCACTTGTGGTTGGAATGTGCCGGAGTGCGGTTGACTTCGAACACAGTCGCGTCGGTCAGCCACGTCTCGGATGCGTGCTCAACACGATTGCTGTTTGCCATGTTTCCTGCTTTCTTTCATTACTTCGTTGTGAATGATGTGGAAGCTAAACTTCCTTTACTGGTAATGATAAATGTTTTTTACTGAAAAAGCAAATCGTATTTACCACCACGGTTTCCTCTGTTTTTCAAGCACTCTCACAAATATGTTTAAGCCGGTGACGGATAGGTTTTGCGTTATGAAAACTGCTGCAACACGCCGGTAAAAGCCTTGATTACTAATGTTTTTTGCTTCCGTTTATAAAACGGCGTATAGTTGCAATACAAGATCAATGGGTGATCTAAGCTCCAACTATCTTAGAGGAGAAGAAAAATGAGCAACGCAACAGCCGCGGACGGTGGAGCCCGCAAGGGGAAGCTCGGCCAGCGCATCGCCTACGCATGCGGTAACTTGGGTCAGTCTGCCTTCTACAACGCTATGAGCACGTACTTTGTTGTGTACGTGACCAGCTGCCTGTTCTCTGGCGTCGACAAGGCGCTGGCGGCCAAGCTCATCGGCGTCATCACCAGCCTTGTGGTGATTATCCGTATTGCAGAGATCTTCATCGACCCATTGCTGGGCAACATCGTCGACAACACCACCACCAAGTGGGGACGCTTCCGTCCCTGGCAGTTCATCGGCGGTGCTGTCTCGGCCGTGCTGCTCGCCATCGTCTTCAGCGGCATGTTCGGTCTGGTGAATGTCAACACCACGCTGTTCATCGTGCTGTTCGTCATCACCTTCGTCGTGCTCGACGTGTTCTACTCCCTGCGTGACATCTCCTACTGGGGCATGATTCCGGCGCTGTCCTCCGACTCTCATGAGCGTTCCGCCTACACCTCTCTGGGATCTTTCACCGGTTCCATCGGCTACAACGGCATCACTATCGTCGTCATCCCGATTGTCACCTACTTCAGCTACATGTTCACCGGCAAGCATGCCGAAAGCCAGAGCGGCTGGACCGCATTCGGCATCATCGTTATGCTGCTCGGCATCCTCACTGCTTGGACCGTTGCCTTCGGCACCAAGGAAAGCACCAGCGCCCTGCGCGCCAAGGCCCAGAAGAACGGCAACCCGCTCGAGGCGTTCAAGGCACTGTTCCAGAACGACCAGCTGCTGTGGGTCGCCCTGTCCTACCTGCTGTACGCCATCGCCAACGTGGCCACCACTGGCGTGCTCCTCTTCCTGTTCAAGTTCGTGCTCGACAACCCGGCCGCCTACTCCGCGACTGGCGTCATCGCACTGGTGGCCGGCCTCATCATGGCTCCGCTGTACCCGATTCTGAACAAGCGCATTCCACGCCGCTACCTGTACATCAGTGGCATGATCTCCATGATTGTCGCTTACGTTCTGCTGGGTCTTTTCTCCACCAACATCGTCGTAGTGTTCATCGCACTGGTGCTCTTCTACGTGCCGGGCACGCTCATCCAGATGACCGCCATCCTCTCCCTGACCGACTCCATCGAATACGGCCAGCTGAAGAACGGTAAGCGTAACGAGGCCGTCACTCTGTCCGTCCGCCCGATGCTCGACAAGATCGGTGGCGCCCTGTCGAACGGCATCACCGGCTTCATCGCCGTCGCGGCAGGTATGACCGGCAACGCCACTGCAGCCGATATGACCCCTGCGAACATCCACACCTTCGAAGTCTGCGCCTTCTATGCGCCGCTCGTTCTGATTGTGCTCAGCCTGCTGGTGTTCGCCTTCAAGGTGAAGATCAACGAGAAGATGCACGCCGAAATCGTCGAGCAGCTCGAAGCCAAGCTCACGGCCGGTGAGGTCTCCGACGAGGAAGCCAAGACGGTCGAGACGGTTGAAGCCGTCAACGAAAAGGCTAAGACTCTGACTGAGTAAATAACCAATACCTGCCACTCCTTCCTTTCTCTCTGATGGAGGCCCCAATTTCGGTTGGGGCCTCCATTGGTATATGCACTGTTTTATAACCGCTCAAAGTTTGTCAAATGAACAAAACGACAGATGCCCCGGAGCATAATGCAACCAATGTTGTTTCGCTTTTTCGCTCAAGGCATATCTTGCCATGTTCTGAGGTGCACCATGTATTTTCGTGAATGGCCAATCGAAGAATCGAATTAGATTTCATTGTTGCGGATGAGAAGGTCCCAGCTTTACAGGGGGTATTAATGACATTCATCTCACGGGCGGCGCGCTATGTGTTCAGAAAACGAGTGCGTACTGCGGTGCTGTTCATTGTGCTGACCATCATAACGGCGAGTATGCTGTCCGCGACCGCAGTTTCTCAGGCAGCTCAACATGAGGCTGGACAGATTGAGAAACAGGCGGTCGGCGGATTCGTGCTGGCCAGTAACCTGCAAGGCAGCATGCTGACACCTCGCGGAGGCGGAATGGTTCGTCCCGCTGATGTGCAACGAATCTCGAAGATGTCCGGGGTTGACTCGTACATGGTCAGGCAGAACGCCACCGCCGATCTCGTGGGAGCCAGCGTGGTGAAGGTCCCCGGCGGCGATGATTACGATGCGGAGAAAGAACAGCAGTTCGGTAATACGGCCAACGTCATAGGCACAAACGATTCGTCAAAACTCAATGTGTTCACGTCTCACACGCTCGGCATGGTCGAAGGACGTCATCTAAAGGCATCCGATAAGCATATGTCGATGGTCCATGAGGATCTCGCCAAAACCAATGGGCTTAAAGTCGGCGATACCCTCACGCTCAAGGCCAATCCATATGATGCCGACAATGAGTCGCATTCGACGGCAACTGTCAAAACCACCATTGTTGGAATATTCAAAGGGGACAGCGACAGAAAGGTATCCAGCCGCGCGGAACTCACCTCTAACACTGTGTACACCGATTTGGACACTACAAGTACTCTGTACCAGTACAAGGCCGGTAAGGAAATATACCAGGATGCCACTTTCGTTCTGGACAAGGGCGTCGACGTGGAGAAAACCATGGAAGAGGCGAAGAAGCTTCCAGTGGATTGGAACAACTACCAGATCACGCGCAATGACCAATATACGTCGAGCATGCTGAATGCCGCCCGAGGTGTGCGTTCCATGATGCGCAGCGCTTTGATCGGCGTGACTATTTCGGCCGTGATAGTTCTCAGTCTCATGCTCTTACTGTGGATGAACGACCGACGCCAGGAGATGGGCGTATTGGTGTCCCTCGGCATCGGCAAGCCATCCCTGATCGCCCAGTATCTAACCGAGATGATTCTGATTGGCCTGCCGTCCCTGGTCCTCGGATGGTTGTGCGCACGAGGAATGGCTCAATGGCTTGGCACTTCGGCCCTCCGTTCCGTGAACGCCTCCGCGGCGAAGGAGCTGAGCAGCATGGGACAGGTCGGCGGCGATCTCGAGTCCAATATGTCGGTTCGCACCTTGGATTCGCTCACGGTATCAATCGACACAACCGCCGTACTGTATGTATCGCTCGGACTGCTGGCGGTGATGCTGGTATGCGTTGCCATATCGTGCATACCGATGCTGCGCAAGTCGCCACGAGGTCTGTCGGAGCTCCGATGATGGGCATGAACGTGTGGAAGCGTGCCACGCTGGCAATCGTACGTAAACCGGTACGCAGCGGAATCATCGGACTGTTGATGCTGATGGTTTTCACCAGTCTTGTGGCTCAGGTCGGAGTGTCAACGGCGCTTCAGGAAATGTCCGACGATATCGGCAGAAGCATGGGAATAGGTTTTACCGTCGACACAGGCGAGAATCCTGCAAGTCTAAAGGAAGCGAGCCGGTTCTCGCGCATCCCCGGCGTAAGAAAAACCGTTTACGAGCGTAAGACCCTGGCAGGGGTGGATGGCGCGCATCCGGTTGTTCCCAAACATGGTCCTCGACTGGATTCCGGTCTATCCACGCAGGTCAGCGTGCTGGGCACCACTGACTCCTCGTTGTCCGAAGAGTTCCAAAGCGGTCTGTACCGGTTGGAACAAGGACACCACATTTCAGGTAATGGCCGGAACGTACTGATTCACCGGGATTTCGCACGTGAGAATGGACTATCGGTGGGATCAACACTCCAGCTCAGTCAGGAAGACCGCGACTCCACCGTTCGCGTGGCCGGAATCTTCTCTGGCAATGTGCAGGCACAGAGCCCTATGCCATCGGACGCATCGGAGAATCTTATCTATTCGGGCGTTCAAGTGGTTTCCGCGCTGACTGGAGAGGAACGGGTCGGCACGATCCGGTGCCTTTCGGATAATCCGCAGACTCTTTCCGCCGCAATGGTTCAAGCAAAAAAAATCGCTGGAAGCAAGTATGGCGTCACCGATGACTCGGCGCGGCTTTCCGGCGTGCTGCAGTCAGTGGAAACGGTGCGCGATCTGGTTCGCATGGTGCTGTTGTCCGTTTGCCTGGCTGATGTGTTGGTACTGGGCATGGCGCTTGTCTTCTGGATCCGCTCACGTATCCATGAAATAGGCACCCTTCTGGCTCTCGGCATCGGCAAGATGCAGATTATCGCCCAGTTCGCAATCGAAACCGGTCTCATGGCTGTGGTCGCCGCCCTGTGCTCGCTGGGCACAGGCTCCCTATTGTCTGGTTACGTGTCCTCACTCCTGCTGCACGATTCGGGAGTCGCGCCTCTTGAATCATTGCAGGTGGAGGCTCTGCCGCCAGAACAGACGCTGCTCATTCTGCTGCTCGGATGCGCGGTCATCGCAGTCGCGCTTGCCGTGTCGTGTGCCGCAGTGCTGGCCAAATCCCCGAAATCCATTCTTTCCTCTATGCGTTAGGAGATATTAATCATGACTATCTGTCTGCAATTGGACCATGTCAATTACTCATATGGCGCGGCGAAGATTCGCGTTCTTTCGGACGTGAACGCAGATTTCGAATCCGGAAAGATGTATGCGATAACCGGCCCATCGGGAGCGGGAAAGAGCACTTTGTTGTCTCTGTTGGCCGGTCTGGATGCCCCCTCTGATGGAGTGGTTCGTTTTGAGGGCAAGGATATAGCTACGACGGGTTACTCAAAGCACCGTCGCGAGCATGTGTCCTTGGTGTTCCAGGACCATAATCTGATCGACTATCTCACCCCCGAAGAGAATCTTCGCCTGGTCAATCCCAAGGCCGATATGAAGATCCTCGAGGATCTGGGGCTGAGCCGTGAGGAATCGAAGCGCAACATCATGCACTTGTCGGGTGGCCAACGCCAGCGGGTGGCGGTCGGCCGCGCCCTAGTGGCGCCCGGCCGTGCGATTCTGGCGGATGAGCCGACTGGCAGCTTGGATCCGGAAATGACTGACGAGGTGATTGATCTTTTGCGGCAGGCCGCTCATCAACTCGGTAAATGTGTCATTGTGGTGACGCATTCCAAGCGCGTCGCCGATTCCGCCGATGCCGTTTACACTCTCAGACATAAGAAGCTAACCAAGGCATAGCTCGTTCGCATAGACCGTGTCTTCCGTCCGAATAGCGATTCACCATCGATGGCCTCTCGGACTTCCATCGCGGCAGGGGCCCTCTTGACGCGTGGCTGCTGCGCCACGCAATGAACGCGTTGGGCTGCGGCATCGTGGATGGTTCGTTATTACAACGGCAGTTCTCGATAAACCAAATCATCGCGGACTGCAAAGCCTTGACGTTCCCAGAAATCGTTGCCGGCATCGTTGTCTGCGGGCACTCCGACAGCGACTTTCGGCAGGCCGATCGCACGAAGCGTTTCAACCACGCGGCCCACCAAAATCGAGCCAATGCCTCTACCGCGCGCGTCGGGGTCGACTGCCGTGTGGTAGATGCGCGACCGTCTTCCGTCGTGGCCGGCAAGAATCGCGCCAATGATCCTTCCGCCATCGTCCTCGGCTACGAAACAGGTGTTGGGATTGCGTTCGAGAAACGTCTTTATCGCATCCTTGCAATCGTCTATATCTCTCATAGTGAAACCTGTGCATCGTATCCACAGTTCGTATACCAGCGGATAATCCTCGATTTTCATATGGCGTATGGTCATTGCTATCGGTTCGGTCATATTTCCTTCTTTTTTCTTGAACGTCAACTCCGATTCTCGCATCGTTCACGGTATTTTCTGTGCGGGTATGCCATATTTGCGTTGCACGGCCGTTTGCAGCGCGTGCGTCAGGGAAGCCATGGAAGCATCCTGAAGGATAATCCGCCGATTTTCGGGGATATCCCGGATGTGAACACATGGCGACGGCACAGTGAACTGTGCTTAACTGGAATTATGCATATGAAAAACGGAAGTATCGCGAGAGCGGCGGCTGTGGTAATCGCAACCGCCATATTGTGCGGCATTGTGCCTATGATTGGCGTCGCGCTGCGCGATTCTGCAATCGCAACAATGCGTGAAACCAATATTTTGCAGGCTTTAGCGGCGCTGCCAGAAGGGTTGCGCGACTGCTCCACGATACTTGCGTACTTGTTTTCAACGGTAGGCTGCATCGCAATCGTCGCCGCGCTCGCCGCTGTCGATTTGCGTATTACCGGCAGCAGGCACGTCGTCATTCGCGATGTCGCCGTGTCGGCGGCGCCGATACTGTACGTGACCGGCGTCAAATGGCTGGTCGAACGCCCCCGTCCGATCACGTCTGTCGGCAATGGTCTGTTGCCGGGCGATCCAAGTTTTCCGAGTGGTCACACGGCAGCCGCGGTGATCGTATCGGTCATGATGATTCTTACCGTGCGTAATTTCGCGCGCAAATGCTTCCCCGACGGAGAAGATGACGGGCGTGCAAACAGAAGACGGGTGTTTCTCCGCAGGACGATCATCGGCGCTGTCGCGCTTGTCGTGGCGGTCGCCTGTTCGCGATTGCTGCTCGGTTTGCACTATCCGACCGACGTGATTATTTCCGCTACCATCTGTCCGCTCATTTCCTACGCCGTATGGTGTGTATGGAACGCATATGAAAGCGCGGGGGAGCGGTAAAAACGTATCTGCCATGTGAGTTCCTTTGATTCCGAAATCAGTTTAGAAATATCCGATTGTGCGGGCAAAACGACAGGTTGTGTAATACAGCGGTGGTGGTGCGGCGAAAGCTGGTTCAATCAAACTAGCGGCGAAAACCTGCATGCGGCACGGCACGATGCGGCGCGGTGCGGTAGCGGGAAAATCGCAAGAAAAACCACAGTGGAGCCAAGCAATACAGACTTGGCGAAGCGGGTTTGCAACGTGCTTAGTGCAAGGGAGAACCAATGGAACTCGAAGAACTTTCGGTCGTTGAAAAGGCCGCAATGCTTTCCGGTGGATCCGAATGGGATTCGCGGGGCAACGACCGCGCAGACATCCCCAGCTTCGTGATGAGTGACGGCCCTCACGGTGTGCGCCGCCAGCTCGGCGAAGGTGACCATCTCGGCATTGGCGCATCCAAGCCGGCCACCTGCTTCCCGACCGCAGGAACCGTGGCTAATTCTTGGGATCCGGCGCTCGCCGAAGAAATGGGTGAGGCCCTTGGCAACGAAGCGCACGATCTTGACGTGAACGTGCTGCTCGGCCCGGGCTTGAACATCAAGCGCAACCCGCTGTGCGGACGTAACTTCGAGTACTACTCCGAAGATCCGATTGTCGCCGGGCGTATGGCAGCGGGCCTGATTCGCGGTATTCAGAGCAACGGCATCTCCGCATGCCCGAAGCATTTCGCAGTCAACAGCCAGGAGCTGCGCCGTCAGGCGAGCAACTCCGTGGTCGACGAACGCACCATGCGCGAACTGTATTTGACCGGTTTCGAAATCGCAGTGCGCGAAGCCAAGCCGCTGACCATCATGACCTCCTACAACGAGATCAACGGCGTCTACGCGCACGAAAACAAGCATTTGCTGCAGGAGATTCTGCGCGACGAATGGGGCTTTGACGGCATGGTCGTCTCCGATTGGGGCGGATCCAACTCCGCGGTCGCAGCAGTCAAGGCCGGTGGTTCTCTGGAAATGCCGTCTCCGGGCTTTACTTCCGTACGTGAGCTGGAAGGTGCGGTCAAGGCCGGGACTTTATCTGAAGCCGACATCAACGCTCGTGCCGCAGAAGTCGCAAAGATCGCCGCAGCGACCAAGCTGGTCGGCGTCGGACGCAACGACCTGCTCAAGGACGAAGTCGCAGCGGCCCATCATGAGGTGGCGCGCAAGGTGGCTGAAGGCTCCAGTGTGCTGTTGAAGAACGATGACGCAACTTTGCCGTTCAAGGCTGGTACTCGCGTGGCCGTGGTTGGCGATATGGCGGCAACCGCACGTTACCAGGGATCCGGCTCCTCCAAGGTGAACGCCACCAGGGAAGAGAACATTCTTGAGGAAGTCAAGAACGCTGAAGGCCTGGTGCTTGCCGGTTACGAGCAAGGCTACGACCGTCAAGGCAAGGCTGATCGCGTGCTTGTGGAAGACGCCGTCTCACTGGCCGGTAAGGATGATGTGGATGTGGTGCTTGCGGTCGTTGGTCTTGATGAGCGTAGCGAATCCGAAGGTCTTGACCGTTCCACCATGGCGATTCCGCAGGTGCAGAACGATCTGGTTGAGGCGCTGAAGGGTATTGGCAAGCCGATCGTGATCGTGCTTGTTGCTGGTTCTCCGGTGGAACTGCCGTGGATCGATGATGTTGCCGCAGTACTTTACGTGGGCCTGTCCGGTCAGGCCGGTGCTTCCGCAACCGTACGTGCACTGACCGGCGAGGTCAATCCGTCCGGCCACTTGGCTGAAACCTGGCCGGTGCGTTACGAGGATTGCCCGAGTTCCGGTTGGTATCCGGCAATCGGCCGCGATGCGATCTACCGCGAAGGTCCATTCGTTGGCTACCGCTATTACGAAACCGCCGGTGTGCCGGTGCGCTTCCCGTTCGGTTATGGCCTGAGCTATTCCAAGTTTACCTACAGCGCCGCAACTGCCGGTGAAAAGGGCGTTGACGTGATGGTCGGCAACGATTCCGACGTTGCCGGTTCGGCCGTTGTGCAGCTGTATGTGCGCGGTCCGCAGGGTGGCGTACTGCGCCCCGATCGCGAACTCAAGGGCTTCGCCAAGGTTTCGCTTGCCGCACATGAAAGTAAGAGCGTGCACATTGATTTCGATCGTTACACCTTCCGTCACTTCGACGTTGCCTGCAACGAATGGAAGACGGAATCCGGCGAGTGGACGCTGATGGTGGGCGACAACGCCGAGCATCTGCCGCTTTCGATTCCACTCACTGTTGCCGGTGATATCGATCCCGTTTCCGCAGATGTTGCGCTCGGACATTACCTCAGCGGTCACGTCAAGGAAGTGACCGATGCTGAAATGGCCATTCTGTTTGGTCATGAGGTTGTGGCTCCGGGCAAGCCGGTGACGTTCGATGTGAACGATCCGATTATGTCTTGGGTGGATTCAAAGGGCTTCGTGGCGCGTACCGTCGCCAAGATGCTCACCAAGCAGGAAGCCAAGATCCGTCAGAAGACCGGTGCTCCGGACCTTAATACCCTGTTCATCCTGAACATGCCTCCGCGAGCCATGAGCAAGATGACCCAAGGCATGGTCGATTCCGCGATGGTCGACGCCATCGTCAAAATCGCCAACGGCCACACCTTCCGCGGATTGGGCGGCGTTATCGCCGGCTTCTTCCGCAACCAATCCGCAAACAGGCGCACTGCAAGGGAGCTGAACAATGACTGATAACAATGCAACGCAGCCGGCCAGGAAGGTCGGTCCGATCCGCCAGTGGATCAAGGATCACCCGAACATCTGGGAATTCATCCTGTTCAACCTGCTGTCGAACATCTCCACCATCACCCGTTTTGTGGTGACGTGGATCGGCACTGCCATCTTCATCAGCGGCATGGGCCTGACTCAGCCGTTCCACTTCCTGATCTTCAACTACGACACCCAGGGAAACGGTCTGGGCGGCTTCCTCACCTTCCTGCTTGCCGAGATGCTCGCCCAGGTGGTGAATTTCTTCGTGCAGATGAAGTGGGTGTTCAAGTCTGACTCCAGCTTCAAGGACGCCGCTTGGAAGTATGTGATTCTCGCCGTGATCATCGTGGTCGTGAACCTCGTGCTGCCAGGCTATGTGACCGGTCTGTGCCAGGGTTGGGGCATGGGCGCTGGCATCGCCGGCACCGTCGCTTCCGTGGTCAACACCCTGCTCGCCGTGATCGTGAGTTACCCGCTGCTCAAGTTCTGGGTTATGCCGAAGAGCAAGGACTCCAAGAAGGCCACCAAGTAACCCTTCATAGCTGACTTCCTTTTCTTCCCTTCCTCAACCCGCCCGGTCTTCCCCCTTTTCCCGGGCGGGCTTTCTTATGCCCTTTTGCTGCTTTCCTGCAGTTTCTTGTGATTTCTGAATATCGAAATGCAATCGTCAGCAGTGTTGCCGGCGTAAAATCGAAAACGAGGTTGGTATAAAATCAAAAGTGCGGAATGATGAGTGATTGAAAAATGGCGGAATATCATCCTCGCATTGCGAGACTTCATATGCGTCCGATGAGCTTGGCTGAATCCGGTGAATCAACAGGGGGGCGTAAGTCTCGGTAAACTTTTTGAAGGCGAGTTCGAACCTTCCAGAAACAAGACGGGCATTATGGACGTGGCTCGGTGGTGCTGCCGATCGCCACGCTCGGGGCGTAACAAATGAACGCTGCGGCAGGTGGGACAATTGGGGGGTGGATTGAACAAAGGAAACGGTGTGCAAGGAGTGCGGCAGATGCGGGAATCGCGGGAATCGCAAAAAACACGGGAATCACAGGAGTTGCAGAATTCTCAAGGAACGCAGCCAAAGATCGGCAGAATTCCGGTGCTGATTGCGGCGGTGGTGATTGTGGGAGTGGCCATTGGTGCGGCCGCCGGTCTGCTGACGTTGATGCTGTACGGCGTCGAGCATCTTACGCTCGGCTATGTTGAGAATTCGCAGGAATCCGGCCCGTTCAACGTTCCTGTGATTCGTCGACTGATTTCCGTGACCGCGGGTGCGGCCATCGCGGCCGTGATTTGGTGGCTGTTGCGTACGCGCAGTACGAAAGTACCGTCCGTTAAAAAGGCGGTAAATGGCGATATTATGCCGATTTGGCAGACCGTCGTGCATGTGCTGCTGCAGATTTTCATTGTCGGTACGGGCATGTCGATCGGTCGAGAAGTGGCGCCGCGCGAGTTGGGTGCGATGTTCGGCCAACGGTTCGCGCGTTGGACGCATCTTGATGCGAAAGACACCCGTATGCTGGTGGCAATCACGGCTGCGGCTGGCCTTGCGGGTGTGTATAACGCGCCGCTTGCGGGCACGTTTTTCGCGGTCGAGATTCTGCTCGCCGATATAACTCTCGAAACGGTGACGCTTGCATTCGCCTGTTCCGCGCTGGCTTCGTGGGTGGCGTCGCTGGTCAAGGGCACGCATACGTTCTATTTGATCGGTGAAACCGACGGTTTGTTTACCCCCGATTACATGGCGTTCGCACTGGTTGCCGGCATGATTCTCGGCGCTGCCGGCGCGCTGTTCCGTCGCGGCTCGCAGTGGGCTGAGAAATCCAAGCCGTCGGGCGTTGGCATTCTGTGGATGCTGCCGCTCGCTGGCTTGCTGACCGGTGTGGTGGCGATTTGGGTGCCGCAGGTTATGGGCAATGGTCGCGCCACCGCGCAGTTGAGTTTCTCATCCGACGTTGATTTGGCTGTGCTGCCGATTTTGTTGGTTTCATTCCTTGCGAAGGCGATTGTCACGCTGTTGACGATCCGTTCCGGCGCTTCCGGAGGTGTGTTGCAGCCGGGTATTGCGCTCGGCGCTTCGGGGGGTGCGTTGCTTGGTGTTCTGTGGATGCAGGTGTTCCACACGAATTCGATTGGCATGTATGCTCTGCTGGGTGCGTGCGCGTTGTTGGCTGCGTCCCAGCAGGCTCCGCTTATGGCGATTTGTTTGGTGATGGAACTTGCGGATGCTCCGATTAATCTGTTTGTGCCCATTGGCTTCGCGGTTGCGGTCAGTGCGTTCGTCGCAAGCCGTTTGGGTGGACCGCTTGCTGCTGTTCATCTATCGAAAAGTGCGAAAAAAGAGGCTAATTAAGAAGAATGCGCATGTAAGGGTGCATTAGACGGTAGACCAGGGGGTTGGTGTACGGGTGTCCGGTGTTGAACGCCCGATAATGAAGATGACTCAGGTGCGGTTTTTCATATGGCCATAAGACCGGTTTTCTTCGGAATGAGCGCGGTCAGCACGAACCAGTGGTCTTCGGTGCGAATCGTCACTTCGCCGCCATACTGTTGCGCGATATGACGAATTGACTTCACGCCGAAACCGTGCCGGTGCTGGTCGTCGCGCTTGGTGGTGCGCAAATTGCCTTCCGCATCTTTCTTCAGCCGGGAATCGTAATAATTTTCCACACGGATGACAATAAAGTGATTTTGCTCGTATAACGCAAGTTTGATTAGTCGCTGTTCGTGTTTCGGCAGTTTCGACGTCGCTTCGATCGCATTGTCGAGCGCGTTGCCGAACAGCGACGCGATATCCATCGACGACATGCCGCTTAACAGCGATCCGTCCGCGACCGCGGTGAACGTGATTCCGCGATCGGCGCAGGCGCGTTCTTTCGCGGTCAGAATAACGTCAAGCAGAATCGTCGCATACATGCAGGCGAATGCGAGCAGCATGCCGATAATCCAGAACCAGATCGGCATACTGCCGTCAAAATACTGCACTGCAGTCAGCAGCAGCAGTCCGGCCGCGCTGACGATGATCGACCGCTGGAGTGGAACGCGCCGATACAGCACTGCGATATACACCATGCAGGCGGCCCATTCGCAGATCGCCGTATATGAACGAGGAATGTCGGGCAGGGCGTTGGTGATCGGCGTCATCGACGGCGCCGAAAGCACGGTTATCGTGGCCGAAGGTGTTGTAGGGAGTATGTTCGCCAATCCTGCAGTCAATCCGGCCAGCATATTCGGCAATGCTGCGCCGATCACCTGCCACCTCCCATATAATCGGTAAGTGCGGCCATGAACGCCTTCTTGCGTGGGCGGCTCACGCGCAGCTGCTCACCGTTCGACATTATGCAATCCTGGTCGGCAACGCCCGTCACATGCTTGAGGTTCACCAGATAGCAGGAATTCGAGCGGAAGAAATGATGGTCGGCAAGTTTGGCTTCCATGTCTTTGAGCGTTCCGTTGATCGACAGTTTGCCTTCCAGCGTGTGGATGACGATGGTGTGCCGAATCGATTCAAGATACAGAATGTCGGCAAGATTCAGGCGCATCTGTCCGTTGCCGGTTTCGATGAGCATGGAATCGTCGCCATTGCGTCGCACCATGTCGATCGATTTCTTGAGCTCCTGCGAAAACGCAAACCACGGTAGAGGTTTAAGCAAGTACGACAACGCACGCACCTCATACCCGCTGATTGCATATTGCGGGGCAGCGGTGATGAACACGATCACGACTTTGTCGTCGCGCTCGCGGATGCGTCTCGCGGCGGCCATGCCGTCCATTTCGCTCATCTCGATGTCGAGCAGTAAGATATCGTAAACGGGGGTATATTTTTCTACGATTCGTGCGCCGTCGTCGAATACGGAAACGGTAAATTGCTCGCCATTTTCCTGTTGATATCGGTTGAGATAGTCAAGTACCAGTTGGCAGCTTGCGGGATCGTCCTCGACCACGCCGATTCGAATATTGCGCATTGCAACCTCCCTGTTCTGTCTTTCGCTCCGCACCATTGTCTTGCATGATGGCGATAAATGCGTGTATTTACTACGCCGTTAATCCCCTTTTGCCAGCGGAGGCAAACAGCGCGACTCGCGACACGCATTGACAGTTTTAGCGTTGTATGTATCATGGAACGTGGCTCGACGAAGAGAACCTTCGCTAAACCAAAGAAATAAATTAACGCTTTGAATTGTGGCTTTGTCGAAGTTGTAAGCCGCAAGGCGAGGCACCGAAAGAAATCCCTTTACAACGGATCGTGAGGCACGTACCTGCCTCTGAAAGGATGACAAATCATGGCAGAAGTCGTATTCGACCATGTTACTCGTATCTACCCGGGCAACGATAAGCCGTCGGTGGATGATTTGAATATGGACATCAAGGACGGCGAGTTCCTGGTGCTGGTTGGCCCGTCTGGCTGCGGCAAGTCCACTACTCTGCGAATGCTCGCTGGCCTTGAAGAGGTCAACAAGGGCCGCATCCTCATCGGTGGCAAGGATGTCACCACGATGCAGCCGAAGGACCGCGACATCGCAATGGTGTTCCAGAACTACGCTCTGTACCCGCACATGACCGTGGCCGACAACATGGGCTTCGCCCTGAAGATCGCCGGCACTCCGAAGGAAGAGATCCGCAAGCGCGTCGAGAAGGCCGCTGAGATCCTCGACCTGACCGAGTACCTTGATCGTAAGCCGAAGGCTCTGTCCGGTGGCCAGCGTCAGCGCGTGGCCATGGGCCGTGCAATCGTCCGTGAGCCGAAGGTCTTCCTCATGGATGAGCCTCTGTCCAACCTCGATGCCAAGCTCCGCGTGCAGACTCGTACCCAGATTGCTGCTCTGCAGCGCCAGCTGGGCGTCACCACCCTGTACGTGACCCACGATCAGACCGAAGCTCTGACCATGGGCGACCGCATCGCCGTCATCAAGCTCGGCGTCCTGCAGCAGGTCGGCGCTCCGACCGAGCTGTACGATCGTCCGGCCAACGTCTTTGTCGCTGGCTTCATCGGCTCTCCGTCGATGAACATCAACACCCACCCGGTGGTCAACGGCAAGGCAAAGATCGGCGAAGACACTGTGGATCTGCCGGCCGAGGCTGTCAACAAGCTCACCGCTGAAGACAACAACCAGATCGTTGTCGGCTTCCGTCCGGAAGACGCTTCTCTGGCTGCCCCGGATGACACCAATGCCTTCTCCCTCAAGGTCATGAACGTTGAGGATCTGGGCTCTGACGGCTACATCTACGGCAACATCATCACCGATGGATCCGCTGCTGAGGCATCCACCATGATGTCCGACCAGAACAAGCTCACCACGATCCGCGTGAACCCGCGTGCTCTCCCGAAGGTCGGCGATACCGTCAAGATCAAGATCGACCCGTCCAAGATGCACCTGTTCGCTCCGTCGACCGAGCTGCGTCTGAACTGAGCTGATACCGAGTAACCAACCGTCGATTGCTGCTTTCGAGAAGTGGCTGGCGGGTGGCTGAATAAAAACTTGGCGGAAGTGCGAACTTCCGTCAACCATTAAACGAGACGTACTCTTCCTCTCTTACCGTCTCGTTGGAGAAGCCCCGCGTTGGTGCGGGGCTTCTTTTGTTGTATCTGCAATAGTGAGATTTGTTTTCCTGTAGTGAGATTTCATCATTGAGATTGCAATGGTGAGACCTCAAATGAAATGCGATATTGGAATTTCAATGGTGATCATCGCATATCGATGGATGCAATATCGGCAGGTGAAACGGATTCGTCCATACTTGCTTCTTCGGGTAGGTCAACAGGTAGATTGTTGTTTTATGGAATCTCTTGAATTGCCACAGATGGATCCCCGTGTGCTGAAAGCAACTTCCGTGAAGGCCGAAGATCCGGCCGCACCATCTCCGGAGCCGCAGGCGTTGAAAATCACCGCCGCAAGCTCGAATCCGAAGATGTTCACCCTGCCGTGGGAAAAGCCGCTGGCTACTTGGCCGGAAGACCTGCTGGCCAATCTTCCGCGTGGTATTTCCAGGCACGTGGTGCGTTTCGTGCACGTGGGCGACGAAGTGTACGCCATGAAGGAAATTACGCGTAATGTGGCGGAACGAGAATACGAGCTGCTGCGTCGCCTGCAGAAGCTGGAACTGCCGACCGTGCAGCCGATCGCCGTGGTCACGGGCCGTCATAGCCGTGAAGGCGAGCCGCTGGAAGCGATTCTTGTTACCAAGCATTTGAAGTTCTCACTGCCGTATCGTGCGCTGTTCGCGCGTAATCTGCGCCCAGATACCGCGGAACGACTGATCGACGCACTGGCTGTGCTGATAGTGCGCTTGCATTTGGCCGGCTTCTATTGGGGTGATGTGTCGCTGTCGAACGTGTTGTTCCTGCGTGATGCCTACGCGTTCTCCGCATTTTTGGTTGATGCGGAAACCGGTGATCTGCAGATTAATCTGACGGAAGGCCAGCGTGAATACGATGTTGATTTGGCTCGTACGAACATTATTGGCGAATTGATGGATCTTTCATCCGGTTCGCTGCTGCCGAGCGATGTTGATGAGATTGAGATCGGTAACCGTTTGGTGGATCGTTATCATTCGCTGTGGAGTGCGCTGACTGATACCGACAAGTTCGGTCCGGATGAGATGTGGAAGATTGAGAAGCGCGTCAACAAGCTGAATGAGCTTGGTTTTGATGTGGATGAGCTGGAAATGAAGACCGCTGAGGATGGCAAGCGCGTGCTGGTGCGTCCGCGTGTGGTCGATGCCGGTTATGCGAATCGTAAGCTGCTGCGTTTGACTGGTCTTGATGTGCAGGAGAATCAGGCTCGTCGACTTCTCAACGATTTGGATGCCTACCGTGCTTCCACATGGCGTGATGGTGAGGATCTTGAGATTGTTGCTACCGATTGGATGCGTGAAGTGTTCGAACCGACCGTACGCATGATTCCGCGCGAATATCGTTCGCAGATCGAACCGGCGCAGTTCTTCCATGAGGTGCTTGACCACCGTTGGTTCTTGGCTGAGAGTGCTGGTCATGATGTGCCGATGGCCGAGGCTGTGAAAAGCTATGTGGACAAGGTGCTTCCGCAGTACAAGCTCACCACGAAGGATGTGGACGCCCTGAACGCTGAAGCTGATTCCGGTGTGGTCGACGACGAATACACCTATGACGATCCTGACGATGGCTACAACCCCGACGACGATCCCGACGCAGCCGTATGGGCGCACTGAAAAGCTGAGGCTCCAGTGGAGTCTCAGCTAGTGCGCCCTGAGACAAGACGATAGTCGAGTCGAAGGCAATGCTGAGTCTGCGGTAAGCCCAGGATCAATCCAAGTGCAGACTTGCATAACAAATGAGCGGATAATCCGTATGGACTATCCGCTCATAATCATTCCAGACGTGCTGCTTTGCTGTGGTTGCTTCCGCAGTTTCGCTGTGCTTGCTGTTACTTTGTGAGTTATTACTTCGCGTTGGCGGCGGCACCGGCCTCACGGCGGGCGCGTGCGACGGAATACAATGTGATGCCTGCTGCGACGGAAGCGTTCAGCGATTCGACCATGTTTGACATTGGGATGCCGGCGATGGAATCGCATGTCTCGCGTACAAGACGGCTCAGGCCGTTGCCTTCGGAACCAAGCACCACAACCAGCGGATCGGTTTCGAAACCGGTTTCGCCAACAAGGGCGTCGCCGCCGCCGTCGAGGCCGACGCTGTAGTATCCGCGTTCCTTCAGGCTTTCAATGGCTTTGGTGAGGTTCACCACGCGGGCGACAGGCATGTGTGCGGCAGCTCCTGCAGACACCTTCCATGCGGCTGCGGTGACTGAAGCGGAGCGACGTTCCGGTAAGATCACGCCGTTCGCGCCGAATGCGGCCGCGGAACGGATGACCGCGCCCAGGTTCTGCGGATCGGTAACGCCGTCAAGCGCGATGAACAGCGGACGTGCCGCAATGCGTGCGCTTGTGGAGTTGGCCGCTTCCATGGCGCGGGACTTCTTGTCAGCGCGTTCCACCAGCTCGGCGAGCGAGGAATACTGGAACGGCTGCGCCTTCATCACCACGCCCTGATGGTTGGAGGAGCGTGCGATACGATCCATTTCCAAACGGTCAGCTTCCATGAGGTTCAGTCCATGAATGCCGGCGAGACGAATGATTTCGCGCGTGCGATCATCATGTTCGATGCGTGCGGCCACATACAGCGTGCTTGCGGGCACGCCACAGCGCAGCGCCTCGAGTACGGCATTGCGGCCGATGACGAGATCATCGGATTCCGAGCTGAACTTTGCCGCGCGGCGGCGTGCTGCCAGCCGCGGATCCGCCATCTTACGGCGATTGGTAGCCTGCTTTTCCTTGTAAGCCTTGTGATACACTCGGTCTTCGGCCTTGGGAGTCGGTCCCTTGCCCCTCAGCGAGTTACGATGCTTTCCACCCGACCCCTTGGTCGGTCCTTTTTTCATTGCCATAACTGCCTATTGTCCCAGCACCCCGGGAAAAACGGCTGCTTCGCTCCTAACCGATATGATGGATGGAATGGAGAAAAGAAGAGAGATTTTTGGTTTGCCCGTCATGTTCTGGGGTTTGTGGGTCACGTTGCTCATCCTGTGGATGGGCCGTTTCGTCACATCGTTCCTTTCCATGTATCTTGTTTCCGACATGCATGTGAGCGCGGGCGTGGCCGGCACCATCGTTTCCATGTACGGTTTCGGTGGCATTTTCGGCTGCCTGTACGGTGGCGCGTTGTCTGACCGATTCGGGCGGCCTGCGATGATTGTCATCGGTAACTTGGGTTCCGCCGCGATGCTGGTTTTGCTGGCTTTTATCGGCGATCCTTGGATTATGGCGATTGCGTTGCTGATATACGGTGTGATTTCCTCCGTACCGACGCCCGCGGTCGCGGCGTACGTTTCCGACGTTGTCCCGTTCCGTAAGCAGAAGCGCGCGTATTCGTTGCAGACTTGGGCTGTGAATTTCGGTTTTGCGATCGGGCCGATCATCGCCAACCAGCTTGTCAAGATTTCCTATTCGCTGATGTTCTATGTGGAAGCGGCGGTGCTGGTGTTCGCCACGTTGCTGATGATGGTATTCTTCAAGGAAGCCGGATTGGGTGTGCGCGTTGCCGGACGGTTTGTGAAACGCGGCGTGAAACAACCTATGGAACGTTCTGAAACTTCGCAAACTACCCAATCGCAGCAATTCTCCATATGGCGTAGCTATCGTCGCGCGTGCGCCGACAAAGCGCTCATGTCGATGGTGGTGCTGATGTTCCTGTACACGCTGGCGTATTACCAGATCGTCAGCGGCCTGCCGATCTCCATGACGCAGATTGGGCTCGGCACGGACGAATATTCCAGCCTGCTGACCATCAACGGTGGCATTCTGTGCTTGCTGCAGATTCCAGCGATCGCGTTGTTTCAGCGGATGAGCAACACCCGTGTGCTGGTGCTTGGCATGTCCATCACGGCGGTTGGTTACGCGTTCCAAATCGGCGCCGATTCATGGGTGACATTTGCGATTGCGACCGTGTTGTGGACGCTCGGCGAGCTTGGCACGTTCCCGATTGCCGCCACGACGGTGGCGAACATCGCGCCAAAGGATGTGCGCGGCACGTATCAGGGCCTGTACAACCTGGTGTGGTCGCTGTCCAATGCGTTCTCGCCGCTTGTCGGAGGTTGGATTCTGAACGCGTTCGGCAGCCACGTGCTGTGGACCTGCTGCACGGTGATGTTCGTGATTGTGGCGATTGGTTTCTATGTGACGCGCGTTCCCCGCGAACGTGCCGCAGCCCGTAATCTCGCTGCTGAGGAGGTGTAGCCGACGTACGTGAAAAGCGGGAGGCCGCGATTCCGTTTGGAACCGCGGCCTCCCGCTATGTGATTTAAGGATTGGAAAGAAGAGGAGCGGGGTGCTGTCGCGCCTGCGCCTTGCCTTCCGTCTAGGAAGCGGTCTTACTTGTTGAGGACCTTCTTCATCAGGTCGGCAGAGGCCTTGGCGAGTGCGAACTGGCCGAAGCCCGGGTCGATGGAGGCGAGGTCGGAGTTGATGATCTGGTCGAAAGTGTTGTTCTTCATGATGTTTCCTTTCACTTGGCTTGGCGGCGCGTCTTTTCTTCTTGTCATTCCTCTGGCCGCTGCCGTAAGTCTGTATTGTGTTTATCTTTTTTCTTCGTTCTTCTGTTGTGCCTTTATTCTAAGCCGGGCAAACCATCGATGTCATGCGACGATCGTCACTTCTTTTGTAAAATCATCGGCTAATCTTGAAAAAAAGTAACAACATATGAAAAGCGGACGATGATAGGCGTGAAAAAAGGGCACTGAGCTGTTGCTTGGCGCCCTTGGGAAAACAGAGATAATCAGACTTTACGGCCTTCGCCGTGAAAATTACTTGCGATTGGGTTTGCCGAACATGAATGCGCGCACGATTGCGACGATGCCGATCACCACAAGCGCGCATCCGCCGAACAGAATCAGCCAGGTCGTGGAGCTTATGGGGGCGAACAGCACGATGAAGCCGGCGACAATCGACAGCAGCGCGTAAATCACGGCCCATGCGGAGCTTGGCATGCGCCATGATTCCACGAGCGCCATCACGCCTTCCAACATCCAGCCGAGGCCGACCACCATGGTGACGAGCACCGCGAGCGTGGCTCCGGAAAGCGCTGCGTTCTTCAACATGACCACACCGCCGACAGACAGCATCAGACCGATCAGAATGTCAAGCACGCGCCATCCGCCCGGAAGCCCGAGTTCCACAATTGCGGTCACAATGCGGACCACGCCGGAAACCACGAAGTATGCGCCGAGTGCGATTGCGGCGACTTTCAGCGTGGCTCCCGGCCAGATCAGCAGTGCCAGGCCGAGGATGACGGCGGCGATGCCAAGTATTGCGTAGGTGCCGCGGATCGCGTTCTTCGCCTTCTTTGGCAGCCATTCCTCCGCAAGTTTGAACGGGCTGATTGGCTGCCAATTGTCGTTGCCGGTTCCTGGTTGGCTGTTCTGCTGTCCGTACGGTTGGCCGGTGGTGTAGCTCGCGTAGAAGAAGCCGTTCTGGTTCGGGTTTTGGTTGGCGTTGGGGCCGTCAAAGTAGCGTGGGGTCTGCGGCTCGCTCGGATACGGATTGCTCGAATTGTTGGGATTGCCGCTCTGCTGTTGGCCTTGCGATTGCTGATTTGGCGCGTATGCCCCGTATTCCGGCTGACCTTGCGGTTGCTGTCCGTTGCTGCCGTTCTGATTCGGATTGTTCGCATACGGGTTGTTCATTGCGTCGCTCATGATGGCCCCTTTCCTTGAAGAGCTTGCTTCGTGACGTTCGGACGTGTGTGAATGTGTTCGACTGCGCTCGAACGTTTCGGAAGTCCTATCCCTCATTCTAGGCAATCTGTCTAATTTAAGCCATCAACAAAATCCTCCTCATCGTCCATTTTGATGGATGGGTCGCATGATTTGGCTGTCTTGCCACGCGATTTGAACAAATTGCCACACGATTTTGATCTGGTGACCTCACGATTTTTCCGATAAAGATGGTGGCGACGTTGCGACCCATGTTGCCTTGTGATGGAACAATCGATTGGGTATGTGATTGAAGTGAGATTGCAAATTATGTTTCACGACACGTTTCACGAATTTGCGAATTTTTGACAAAAGACGGTGTGTGGCAGTCTTGCAAAATGGGCATGGTGTGCAATAATGACAGGAATGCACCGATGGCACACGCCCGGTGTCCACAACCGCGCAGCATTGCCCAGTTCAGCGAGTGGTTGCGAAAATCGCAATTTTCCGGTTTTCGCGCTATCGCAACGGCAGGGGAGAGCTGACTACTCCGCGGCGCTCCCAAGGAGATCATCATGGTTGATCGCAAGGAAGATCAATCCACCCAATTCCGCGAGACCAGTTCGGGAAATTTCGAACAAGCGAAGAATATCGCAACGCAACCGCAAGTCGATCCGTCGCTCGCCGATGCACAAACCGTCGCGCAATCGCTTGGCGTCGATTTGAATACCGGCCTGAGCCAAGCGGAAGCCAAGCGGCGACTCGACAAGTACGGACCGAACGAACTTGCATCCGCACCACCGGTGCCGAAATGGAAGAAATTCCTCGAACAATTCAAAGATCCCCTCGTCTACCTGCTGTTGGCTGCAACCGGCATTTCGTTCGTCGCATGGTTCATAGAACGGGCCAACGCCGTACCGGGTGCGGAAGGCGGCGAAGCATTGCCGTTCGACGCCATCGTCATCGTGCTGATTCTCATCGTCAACGCGGTGCTCGGCTACATTCAGGAATCGAAGGCGGAAGCGGCCGTCGAAGCGCTCTCCAGCATGACCGCGCCGCAGACCAACGTGCTGCGTGACGGTCAAATCGAACGCATCAACACGGTCGACGTGGTGCCCGGCGACATCATCGTGCTCGGTGAAGGCGACTCCGTCTCCGCGGACGGACGCCTCTTTACGGCCGCCAGCCTGCGCATCGCGGAAGCCAGCCTCACCGGCGAAAGCGTGCCCGTCGGCAAAAAGACCGACACCCTCGCACAGGCGAAAGCCCTCGGCGACCGCGCCAACATGGTGTTCAACGGCACGTCCGTAACGCAAGGCACCGGCCGCGCCATCGTAACCAGCACCGGCATGGGCACGCAGGTCGGCAAGATCGCGGACCTGCTGCAAGCCACGGAAGACGACGAAACCCCGCTGCAAAAGGAAATGAACTACGTTTCCAAAATCCTCGGCATTGCGGTATGCATCATCGCGGTCGTGGTGCTGGTCGCGCTCGCGCTTACCGAAGGATTCCAAGACGTTCACGATGTAATCGATTCGCTACTGTTGGCCGTTTCTCTGGCTGTCGCGGCCGTGCCGGAAGGTTTGGCTGCGATTCTTACGGTAGTGCTCGCGCTCGGCGTGCAGCGCATGGCCATGCACAATGCGATCGTCAAGAAGCTGCATTCGGTGGAAACGCTCGGTTCCGCTTCGGTGATCTGCTCCGACAAAACCGGTACACTCACCCGCAATGAGATGACCGTGGAGCGTGTAGTCACGCCGAGCGGCGAAGTGCAGCTCACGGGCACCGGCTATGCGCCGGAAGGCCGCATGGTGGTCGATTCGCAGACCATGGAACATGCGCAAATACGCGAGATCATCGAATCGGAAGCCGTCGCAACCCTTGCCGTGGGTGCACTGGCAAACGACGGCGAACTGCGCGAAGTCGTCGCTTCTGCCGGAAATGCGGAAAACGTAACGTGGGAAGCGGTCGGCGACCCGACCGAAGTCTCACTCATTGTCGCAGCACGAAAAGTGAAGGCGAATCGCAAGTATGCCAACTATGAGCGCGTCGGCGAAATCCCCTTCACTTCCGAACGTAAGCGCATGTCCATCGTGGCGCGAGACAACACTGATGCCGGCCGCCTGACCGTCTTCTCCAAGGGTGCCCCCGATGTGCTTCTTGGATATTGCAGCAGAATTGCGGTCGGCGGTGCCGTTCGTCCACTTACGGAAGGTGATCGTCAGCAGATTCTTGCGACTGTCGAACAGCTTTCTTCCGACGCGTACCGCACGTTGGGTCAGGCCTACCATCCGCTCGGTACCGCTTCGCTTGCACAAGTGCCAGGAGTCATGCTGAACTCCGCGGGTCATGTTGCCGATATTGCGGAACAAAGCGCTGTGCTTGAGAATGATTTGATTTGGGTCGGCATGGTCGGCATCATCGATCCGCCGCGTACGGAAGTGCGTGATTCCGTGGCAGAAGCGCATCGCGCCGGCATCCGTACGGTAATGATTACCGGCGACCACCCGCTGACCGCAGCTCGCATCGCCACCGATTTGGGCATTATCGACAAGGGTGGCAAGGCCATGACCGGCAGTCAGCTTGACGAACTGCCCGACGAAGCGGCCTTCGACAAGGTGACCAGTGAAGTGTCCGTCTATGCGCGAGTCGCGCCGGAACACAAGCTGAAAATCGTCGAATCGTTGCAGAGGCAAGGGAATATCGTGGCCATGACTGGCGACGGCGTGAACGACGCTCCTGCCGTCAAAACCGCCGATATCGGCGTCGCCATGGGCATTACCGGTACTGAAGTAACCAAACAAAGCGCGAAAATGATTCTCGCCGACGACAACTTCAGCACCATCGTCGCAGCCGTGCGCGAAGGACGAGGCATTTTCGACAACATCCGCAAGTTCCTGCGCTACCTGCTGAGCTCCAATGTGGGCGAAGTGTTCACCGTGTTCGGCGGCGTGATGTTCGCCGGATTCCTCGGCATCACCCAGCCCGGCAGCCAAGGCGTGATCGTGCCGCTGCTCGCCACGCAGCTGCTGTGGATCAACCTGCTCACCGATGCTGCGCCCGCGCTCGCTATGGGTGTCGACCCGTCTACCGATGACGTGATGGCACGCAAACCTCGCAAACTCACCGATCGTGTGATCGACGCCGAAATGTGGGGCGACATCATTTTCATTGGTGTGATTATGGCGGCCGTCACCCTGATCGGCATGGACATGCATTTGGCCGGAGGCCTGTTCACCGACCGCTCCGTCGATGCGATCGGCCACGACGCGCAAATGACTGAAGCGCGCACCATGGGCTTCACGATTCTCGTATTCGCCCAAATGCTGAACGCGATTGCCTCGCGCTCGCACTTGCAGTCGGCGTTCGTCGGACTGTTCTCCAACAAGTGGCTATGGGGCGCGCTCGCACTGAGCACGGTGCTGCAGTTGGCGGTGATCTACATTCCGTTCCTCAACATTGCTTTCGGTACGGTACCGCTCAGCGCCGGCGCATGGGTCGAATGCTTGGGCCTTGCCATGATCGTGCTCATCGCCTCCGAACTGCGCAAATGCGTCCTCCGCGCCAGATAACGTCCGAAAGTGCGCAAGATTTCGGACGTTATCGTTTGTGAAGTCAATGATTGAAGGGCTTCTCTCTTGCCTAATCCTTTTGGTGAGATGGGAAGTACGCGGGATGCATTCGTTTGGCGAAGTATGGCATCCGATGAAATTTAAGTGTTGTATCTAAATCAGATACAACACTTAAATTCATATCGGCGATACGCTTCTTTTAGGAAATCTGTTGGATCGCATTGAAGCGCTTCCGACAGACGCCTGGCTGTATCCAGCCGCATGCCTGAGGTTGAGCGATAGCCTGTCTCAAACCAAGAGATGTTCGGCTGGGGAATCCCTGTCATCTCTGACAACTCGCTTTGCGTATAGCCGCGAGTCCGACGAATGTCTCTTAGACCGGATTCAGCGCAGTGGATTCCGCCTCTCCAACCTTCGTCGGGATGGAGCTCCAACACGTTGCAGTGCAATGCTTTGGCAATTTGGCAAGCGGTGTCCAAATGCATATTGCGTACGGTTTCCGGATTGTTTTCGAACATGGCGAGACGATCATGATCCACGCCGGAGAGCCCGGCCAGTTGTTCCAGAGACATTCCTTCTTCGAGCCGCAGGTCCTGTAGCCTCATAAGCTGCGCCTCCATGCCGTTCCCTCCCTTCGCGGTATCACTACGGAATATTCGATCCGTCTTCTATTTCGAGTCAAAAGCCTGTTCATGAAAGGGACCATCCCGTCTTGGCAGGTCATTTTGCTCCGCTGCGCCCCACAGGATAACAGAATCCCCTTAACGTATCGTTCCGTCAATTCCTGATAAGGCGACTCATACGACGAACATGTTTTCCGGAAGGATAGGCTGGTTTCTGTGGAAAAGGAGAAAGACGATTCAGGAGGACGGAATTTCGACACGCCGGTGGATGCGTTGTTTTGCAATGGTTTTGGCGGTGTTTCCGGGGTGCCGGGTTGCGTGATTGCCGGGGTTCGTGTAAATTAACTCTTCGCTGCCGCTCAGCGAGTGGTTCCCCGGTCGGGGTTCCGCGAGGTGGGTGAGTGGTGGTGGTTTGAGAACTCAAGAGCGTATTTGTACTACTTCTTTATAGTCAATGATTGCCAGTCCATCGTCCGCTTCTCCCGTGTGGGGGAGTGGCCGGGAGGCCTTTGAAGGACGGTGGGGTTTTCGTGCGATGCGCCTTTCCTTATAAGGCGATCGTCAATTTTCTTATTTTTGAGAGTCACATGTTGGTTCTCTTCACGAGAGTTTTTTTGTGGAGGGTTCGATTCTGGCTCAGGATGAACGCTGGCGGCGTGCTTAACACATGCAAGTCGAACGGGATCCAGGCAGCTTGCTGCCTGGTGAGAGTGGCGAACGGGTGAGTAATGCGTGACCGACCTGCCCCATACACCGGAATAGCTCCTGGAAACGGGTGGTAATGCCGGATGCTCCGACTCCTCGCATGGGGTGTCGGGAAAGATTCTATCGGTATGGGATGGGGTCGCGTCCTATCAGGTAGTCGGCGGGGTAACGGCCCACCGAGCCTACGACGGGTAGCCGGCCTGAGAGGGCGACCGGCCACATTGGGACTGAGATACGGCCCAGACTCCTACGGGAGGCAGCAGTGGGGAATATTGCACAATGGGCGCAAGCCTG
>ENA-OWZK01000020-OWZK01000020.1-human-gut-metagenome-genome-assembly--contig:-NODE-20-length-54099-cov-79.0521_pt1 | contig 54099 bp, 66 predicted proteins | sample MGYA00249764_ERZ652114 | MGnify/ENA primary metagenome ERZ652114 (study PRJEB26925, sample SAMN05827163) | human gut metagenome | biome: ENVO:2100002; feature: ENVO:00000062; material: ENVO:00002003... | reverse complement strand
ACACTGACCATCGACGGCGTTTCAAATACCGTGTTCTGATTTCCTGTCGCGACAACGGTGATTGTATCTTTAGCCATAGAAGAATGACTTGTCGCTGCCTGTAACCCCACCGGAAGTATGATTAATGTACAAATGACAGTTCTGATTACGTTCATATACATTCGAAAATATATGTCAATACAGTAATGTTATAACATTACATTTTGTTTGTGCAACCACTATTACGCAGCGTTCAGTGATAACCAGTGAATAGCGACTCTAATACCCGGTCGCTCTGCAATGTGATGCTATGGATATTGATTTTTCTACCGATAAAGAACCAGCAATATGGAATTAGTTAACGTTTATTCAAGTACAGGAGAAGCTGCAAATCTGTTCTATGACGAATGAGTGTTAACTCATACATTCATCATCGTATATAGAAACCAGTTGGGCACGGATGCTCTCATGTGAAATGACGGCTTGTTTACTCAAAGATATTTAAACTGTTAGTATGTCTTAATATATCTCCGAAAAAGAATCATTTATTGTAGTAGGACAATATCTGTCAATGTTTATTGACCTATAATAGATTTCTTGTACTCAGAGGAGTAACATTCTTACGGTTATTAAGGCATAATGCCATGCTTTTCAGACAAGTCAGTCAGCAGTGCTAAAATGGCCAAAGAATAAGCACTTCTGTTTTTTCGTATAGTTTAGTTACAAAATTATATGAGTTTTAATGTAAAATCATTGCCCTGTGATATTTTACTAAAATATCAACCACTATTATTTTCGAGTTTACATTCCACAAAAAACATGTAATGTTAATGTCATAAAGAATATGATTGATATAAATTCAGTAAAAATTTAAACGAGGTATAGATTTTAGCAGTTCAACAGTTTCTGTTCAATGGTCTACCTCCTCCACAATTAAGTTTTCTGTACACAAAAACAAAGAAGAAGTAACCTTATTTATCCAGAAATAATGGGCGTATGACTAGATGAGCAGACATTTAGTCAGAGGTGACTTACGTGATAAAAACTGTATCGATCAGGTAAATAATCGAAAACAGTATTTGTCTAAATATCGCAGCGACTGGTTTACGAGGTGTCAAAGCACACGTTTGGATTGTGGCATCCTTGCTTATCCGTAAGGCTTTTACCGGGTCACAGTTCACCATGCCGGACTGATGATCTACACGCTTAGAGTTACATACCAAAGTAAAACCATAGATGAATGCAAACCTGCATCGTCAGGAGGTTAAATTTTGGACCTGTCAGTTACCGCGTAAATGGTTTGATATATGACTAATTTATTTGCGCAGGATTTTTACGACAACGCTCTGAAACAGAAGTTGACGGGATATATAGTTGAACTAATTACAGATAAAGCTTTTCTGTATCTCTGGCGGTGGTTATTGATCAGTAATCGTTATTGGTTGTTCTATATTATTCTGTATGACGGCACAACGTCTTTAACAACTGGCGCTGTCACAACATAAGTCCCCAAAAAATATTATATAAGTAACAACAGTCTATATAGGAGCGTAAATTACTTACTATCAAATACTTACTCCAATAGTATTTCTGTCGATTCTATTCCAATTCTTTAATAGAAAGAATGAGGTTGGATGATATATGAGCACCTTTCCCTATCAAAGAAATAATTTTAATACAGAGCTAAGTCAATTATGTATGAATGGAGAACACTTTTCACTTTTAATTGAAATATCACCAATCAGAAGTAAAAAAACCATCATGGCTCTAAAGGAGTATTTGGTTGATGGGTATTCAAAGCAAGAAAGTTGTGAAAGGAACAATGTTTCTATTAGTTATTTTTGCCTGTGCCTAAAAAAATTAAACTATACACACAGTATTGTTAGTGCGCTTAAATATTTCTACCGTGAGTGAACTGTAACTGTAGTCTTGATTCTTACGCTTAAACACTGCTAAGCCGTTATGGCTTAGCTGATAATTTACATTGCACTATGTCAGATACTGTAAGATAATATGCCCTCTTTTAAAGGAAACTCTGTCATTCATCATGCTGATTTTTGTTTAATGATGGATTTTGTTATTAATATAAAATATATGCTCATGCATTAAAAACAAAAAAATAAGATGTTCTTTTATTATTTTTATTCCCTATATGTTTAGTCCTTGATTTATTGCCAGTATCTTCTAGCTCATTCATTTTCTGATTACTTTAATTCGCAGTCTTGTTTTGTTATTCTGCCTATTGGGGATAAAAGTGGTATCGATTGATGCAGCGTGTGCTGCACATGTAGCATTCTCCGGAATAAGAACCGTCACTTCCAAAACAAGCGATCTATGATTGAATCTCTGTGGGTGATAAAAACTTGCTGCAAAACAGCAATATCGACCTGCAGAGTAGCAGGCAAGGCTGAGGTCCGGAAATAAATCAGAGATTATATTCTGAATTATTACAATAGCACCAGACCTCACCATTACAACGGTAGTTTGACGCTGGAAGGATCAGAAAACAGATACCGTTTTTACTGTAAACGGTGGTCATATATGGACTCTCCTGGTGATATAAGTACTGGTTCGAAACGGTTTACGACTATATATCCGGCGTCATCAGTAGGTTCAATGAACCGCGCAATAATGTTATCCGAGCCCTGTTTCCTAATCACTACGCCGGTATTTGATTAGCCAAGTCAAGTTCATCTTGCCATCACTATTTTTCCATACCGCATTACTATCTAATACAGTCGCCAGAGCGGCCTTCTAATTTGAGGGTTTCGAGCCCTGAAGAGGCATATCCCATCGTTTTACAGATATTGCAGAAATTGGTACGCAATATGCTGCTTCTTCCTGGAGTTTCTTCCTGGTATTTGTATCGAAGTCTACATTAAGCAGGTCGAACTTCCAGCTTTCCCGATAAAACCTTATAATATCCTTGGGACAAAGGAGAATAAACTGGTTTGTCGTAAACATAGAAACAGCCTGCACAGAGTAATATCCCCCCGGTTTTATATTTTTTTTACCCCATACTGCATTGGAAAAAAACTCCTCCGGATATTCACTTGTTTTAATAATGTAGCTATGTATTTTGAAGTCACTTATACCTGAGAGCTTAATAACTGAATGGGTAAAAATTACTGGTAATACGGTTATTTGAGTCGATATGACTAATAATATCATCAAGGATGCGACAAATGCAGAACTAATTCTTTTAGAAAGTTTATGCTGTGGATTCATTTTTAGATAAATGAGGCCGGGAAGTATTGTCAGAATAAAAATAAAATATGACATGAAAGCCAGTTCAGCTATCACTTTAAAATTAATACTCTTATCTGAAGTTTCAATATTCCTAAAAACCATCTCCAGTGGAATTACCTGAAGATGCACCAGTAAAGCAATAGACAACGGAATGACAAGATAGATCTGAACACGTCTCAACAGTTTCATTCTATTATTTTTAAACGATAAGTCATATTCAAGATACCTCGTGTTTATTATGGCTGAAATAACAACTATTAGTACTCCTATACTTAAAATAGATAACCAGCCAGAGTTATCTTTAACACTCTGGTCAAAATCAAATGCACAGTATAACACGTATATAAAGGCCATGGGGAAGAGGCCAGATAACATCATTACAGATAAAAAATTACCCTGAATCTTATTGTAAGCAGGAAGATTTTTTATATCATAAGGAATAACTATTGGTATAAAAAAAGATGTTATAAAAAAAATAAAAATGATCATAATCAATGATAGAATAGTTGCACAACAAACCAATACCAAGATGCTTTTAATATTCATCACATCAAAGAAAATATCCAGTCGATCCAGACGACTGAAATATCCCCAGAGAACTATCAACGCAATCCCTGATATAATACTTGATGGTGTTAATACTGAAACTATTAGCGTCTTCCACTTCTGATTCATTTTAACTTCCTGGTTTTGCTATAAAGAGAGCATAAAAAAGACTGAATAAGTTATTACACTTCATTGTCTGACTCCTCGCAGTAACCTTTCAGGAAGGTTGTCGGATATTTTTGATAAATTATGTCATAAACATATTATTGTAAGTAATGATTTCACTAAATTTATTTGATCGTCGTCATAATATTTTTAATCTGAATATAGAAGATGATTGTGTCATATGCAGTATGATATAAAACGTTAAAAGTGACTGAATAGATAACAGTTCATGCATGAACAAGACCATAACATAATAAAATATGCTTATTATGCATAACCTTATGTTGTGACTAAGCCGCCTTAAAACTGAGAAGTAGCTAAGAATATGGCGTCAGACACCTTCAGTTGTCGTAGAAGGTTATCTGCAGGATTTTTCTCCGTATCTGCCTGTTCCTGGCATTACCCCAATTCTCCCAAAAACGGTAAACCAGCCCTCAGCCCGCACCATGACTGGCTTAAGACGGGATCCCAGCGGCAAAATGCGCCTTTACGTATTTGGTTTTACCCGCAATAATGCGTGATAATCAAACAAAAGGATCCGCGCGCTGCGATTTATTGTCGTGGAAGGATCCGGGCGTTCAGGTCAGAATACCTGTATCCATAAACAGTGCGTGTGCTACGTGAAAAATAACTCATGAACAATGTCATTCCCCTGCAGAATTCACCAGAACGCGTCTCCCTGTTACCCATTGCGCCGGGGGTGGATTTTGCAACAGCGCTCTCCCTGAGAAGAATGGCCACTTCCACGGGGGCCACACCGGCCTACCTGCTGGCCCCGGAAGTGAGTGCCCTTCTTTTCTATATGCCGGATCAGCGTCACCATATGCTGTTCGCCACCCTCTGGAATACCGGAATGCGTATTGGCGAAGCCCGGATGCTGACGCCGGAATCATTTGATCTGGATGGTCTGCGACCGTTTGTGCGGATCCTGTCCGAAAAAGTGCGTGCGCGACGCGGACGCCCGCCAAAAGATGAAGTCCGCCTGGTTCCGCTGACAGATATAAGCTATGTCAGGCAGATGGAAAGCTGGATGATCACCACCCGGCCCCGGCGTCGTGAACCATTATGGGCCGTGACCGACGAAACCATGCGCAACTGGCTGAAGCAGGCTGTCAGACGGGCCGAAGCAGACGGGGTTCACTTTTCGATTCCGGTCACACCACACACCTTCCGGCACAGCTATATCATGCACATGCTCTATCACCGCCAGCCCCGGAAAGTCATCCAGGCACTGGCTGGTCACAGGGATCCACGTTCGATGGAGGTTTATACCAGAGTGTTTGCACTGGATATGGCTGCCACGCTGGCAGTGCCTTTCACAGGCGACGGGCGGGATGCTGCGGAGATCCTGCGTACACTGCCTCCCCTGAAGTAACAGCACTTCCTTATATAAGCAGTGGTCAGCAGAACAGACATAACATAAGCTGGAGCAGGTAGATAAGCTGTAGTGAGTAAATCATGTTTTATGAAGGGAGCAATGCCTCAGCATCAGGTTACGGGATCACTTACGTAAGGGACAGGCAGATGGCAGCTCAGCTACAGACAGCACTGCAGGAAACAGAATATAAACTGCAGTGAGCAGACCACTCACTGCACCGGCTAATATAAGCTGTAGTCAGTAAAGGAGCGCTCTTCACTGACTACAGTTTATGTTCAGCGGGATTTGAAGAGTTTTTCCAGGTCATCCAGCGTGATGCCCAGTTTTTCAAGCAGGGCAAGCTTCTCCGCCATCTCCGGACTGATTTTTTCCGCAGGTGAAGGTAGCAACGGATTTTCCTTACTCTCATCATTCGGCGCTTTTAACCGGGGACGCCGGTAGTGAATACAGAAGAATTTTGTCCGCCCCCGCTGGATCTCCGTGTAATCAAGATATCCAATCTCGCGCAACTGCTCCATTGCCCGTCTGACCGTCTGGTTCTGGGAAAATACAGGAGACTTCAGATTGAGGCGTGCACGCAGCCGCGCCAGCGATATCGGTGCCAGATCCCGGGGCAGGCTCTCTATAAAGGTGTAGAGTGCCTGGGCGGACTCCCGTCGCTTCAGGGCATTAATAGCCTTAAGCTGGAGAAGGACTTTTCTGTCAAACTGGTACAGTTCAAACAGGCGGGGATCAGCCTGTAACTGAACAATATCCCGTTCAGTATCGTAGTAGGCTGACTGTACCAGATGGGTGATGTATTCCCGGGTGTGCTTCTCATCGGTACGGGAAAACGAGATCACGGTACCGGCAATGCGCTTCAGGGAAGGGCTGATGCGCTCACGCAGCCTGCGGGATGACTGGCTTGAAGGTATACCACACAGTTTTGCAAACTCAACAAAAGGCAGTTCAACTTTGTCACCAATCACGTTATGGCGGGCAAAGGAATGAATGATCCCCACCCAGGTCTTGAAATCGTTATCCATATCCAGGCGGGGGCCAGTGATCTCAACCTTATCGAATCCCTCAGCACGGGCCAGGGAAAGACGTGTCAGCTCTTCCGTGGCATCAGTACGTGACAGTGTATTTTTTTTACTGTTCTTCAGTGATTTAAGGGTCGGTACAAAAACGCCCAGACGCATCAGCGCCACAGGTTGTACGGTGTTGTTATTGTTTGGTGTCAGTGTCACCAGCTCACCGGACGACTTATCCACCTCGCCGAACAGTTTTTTGATGTCTGAATTTTCGTTTTCCAGAAAGCCTCCTGCCTGTGGACAGTAAAAGAATAAACAGCAAATCGTGTGTCAGAGCCCCGCTAACTGACTGAAGAAAAACCTGCAGCCTGTATTTAACAGCTGAGTCTGGCGTACTGACCATAGTTTATGTCATTAACTTACTTCAGTATATGCATTACTGAATACAGCTTATCATGAACCTGTTACAGTTTATCCATAACATGCCACAGCTTATGTGAACGTGGTCCCGGCCCATGAGTGACAAGGTTTGCAGCGATATGGGGATCTTTAATGGATCCTTTGTTGATCATTCATGGATCTGTTTACTGGATCGGGCCTCTGGATATGTGGATAAATCATTCCAGAAAAACAACATACACTACCGATTATGAAGGCTTCAGGGCGTACCTGCTCACTGTAACTACAGATATATTGCGCTTCCTCGCCGGTTCGCGGGCTTCGCCCGGTCACCGGTCTGCGGCGAGCACTGTTTTTTCTGAAGTCTGTCTTTACAGGTAATTTTTGACGGAATCTGCCGTACTTCCTGAGCGTACAGTCATATCCGAAATACACTTCATATGTTTGTCTCAACGCCAGAGGCGCATGCAGACTGGCTCCATGAATATCCTGACAACTGGCATCACTTAATTTACCGACAGTCTTAAGACTAATCGTCAGAATCCTGATAATTGACGTTTCAGGTCCAGAGAAGTGCAGACGTTGCAACCAGTCAGCTGTGCCTGTGTCGGAGCTGATATCCGTGATGAAGCAAACCAAAGAGCTGTAGCATCAGTTGGGCAAAACGAGCTACTGTAAAAAGCCGTTGGACCGACAAAATAAGTGAATATCGTATATGCCTTTGCTGCCGGAGGATGACAGAATAAACCCTGTCAGTTATTGACTCTGGATCTTACGAGCCCAACTGTATGCCATAATCTGTCGGTCGAAAGAGTGACAGGATCCTGATGACAGGCACTGCTGCGCAGACACCGGTCATGGATGTAATGGAAATACCAGCTGAACCGCAGGTCTTCCAGTCGGGGACACAGAGTACAGGGCTGGAGCTTGTGGATACGTATCTCTGGATCTTCAAACACTTTATTGAAGGAAAGGAGTTAACCAGATCCCTTGCCTGCCAGGTTTATATCAAGCCCTATAGCGACAGGATGGACAGTGTCACCTTCCAGTCAGTAGCTAAACGATCTAAGGTGTTCCTGGACAAACTGCAGGAGCCAACGTCTGAAATGATAAATAAGCGAGGGAATACCTGGTGCTGGAAGAGTTGAGATGACTGGCACATTGGTATAAATCTTGCCGTCATTCTGATCAGCTTGTAACATTCTGTAATGATCACCATTGGCTGGCGATTTTTCTGTTCAGTAATGTAATTAACCTTATCTGATGGGCTGGTCACTATTCCATCAGCTGTACTGATGGCAGGCTCCCTGTTGAGGTCTGCCGCGAGCTGTCCGCCGGACTCAACGGGCTCTGCCACAATCCGGTTATGATAGCCTGGAAACTGATCAAGGGTTAGGTCGATATAGTCCCTGGCAGGGTCGGCAATGACGTGGCCGTATCTGCCAGGACCATTATCCCACTGCATACCGACAATACAGGAGTACAGGTTGCTGCCGTCTTCCGTCAGATAATCAGTCAGCGTCTGGCTGGCCAGCTCGCTGCAACCGGCCGGGAAATCCTTCAGGTGATCATACCCGGCGGTGAGAGAAGCCTCACAGGAAGTCAGCTCCAGAGCATGTCGGAAGGCCTGCAGGCGGGTCCAGGTGTCCGCATTCACTTTTTCGCCTTCCCGTCATGACGGGCCAGGGACTGAAGTTTACGGACGTCCTCCCGGGATCCTTTCAGCTCAGCTTTCGTATCCAGCAGGTGCGCCGCCAGCGGTCTTTTTCCCGGGAGCCGACTTTCCTGGCACATATTCTTTTCGCAGTTATCCCCAGAATCTATGGATAACTGTTGCTCCTCTTTTGAGAGAGAAGGCTTTACTCACCGCCTGAATGCGGCAGATATGTCTGGACGATATATCTGCATACGCCGGTACTGCTTCGTCAGATTGCACGGCAGGTGAATTGCCGGGCTGGTACCATACCATATTTGCGCCGAACCCGTCCGGGGCGGTGCCGATAACAGATGTTAAATGATTGGTCGTTTTTACATCTGTAAAAGCAACAGGGCCCCATGATTATATCATGGGGCCCTGTTACTCTGATTCTTCGCAATAGATTGCTCTGAATTAATTGGTGTTTATCTGTATTTTTTGTTTTCGGAACGTTTTTGTAAGAATTATCTTTTATATTTGAGGTGATATCTTATTGTGGTTATTGTAATATTTTAGAGTCGTAATAAATATGATTGATCGCCACTTTAAATGAAGTTAATCTACTGGAGATGAAGTAACTTCATTAATGCGTCATAAAAATAAAAATTCCTGTTTTGGGAAATATGAATGTGTCTGTCCCCTCCTTCGGGAGGGTGTTTTTTATCTGGAAACTGGTTTCTGGTTCTGATTTTTCTTTTTGTATTATAGCTAGTTACGCATATTTACCAATCGATGTCTGGCAAACAGAGTATGGCGATGGTGTGATTTGTGTTTATTGGTAAAAAAACACCCCCGTAGTGGGGGTGTTGAGACTTCAACCTATGAACTCATTATCCTGGGATGGATGAGTAGCGTGCGATATTGAATCATATTCAGCAGGAATAATAATATTCGCAAAAAAATAGATGTGCAAGGAAATTTTTTATATGCTTTTGTGTGTGGTGGTTAGGTAATCAAGAAGATAAATGATGAAGTGTGCCAGTTCAGGATCAATGTTTCCATGGGAAAGCCATTTATTAATAATATCAATTAAGTTCGAAAGCTCAGGGAAGATTTGTTCAATGTTTTCCTCTGTCTCCCGCACAGTCATATAGCGACGTCTCCTTGGGGATTGAAAACAAAAACAATAATACAACAAGTATGTAACAGAAGGTAGGTGGCAGGGGCGGAACAGGAAAACGCATGAGGGCGCTTCCTGGGGGAGATGCCTGGTATCTTTAGGGTTCAGTTTTGAGATCGGGAATTTTTGTACATTAAGTGCATTATTTAATCAATTGAAACGCGTAATGGATTGATTTTATCAGCAACTATCGCGTTTAAGTTGTCGATCATATTTGAGTTGTCTCATTAAGGTCGAATCCCCTGAAAGCGGCGTATAACGTAGGAGTTCCCCTCTATAGCAATAGGTAAGGCTGTTCAAAAAAGGCTTACCGTACAATAATTCGCTAGGCCCCCCTTGTCATACAAGCTCGTAAGCGGCCCTGACGGCCTGTCAATGCGGTACTGCCCTGTCGGGACTGCTCTACCCACATAAGTTTCTACATAGCTTGAAGCTGGATGGGGAGGTATTACGGCTTTAGCCGTAATACTTTCTTCGTCCTCGCAGCGCTGACAGTTTTCAGGGATCAAATTTAGGTCCGCCATACACTCCGTAAAGACTCTGTCAGTTCACAGGTATTACCTAGTGAAGACGTATCATAAAATGAAAACTGTAGTTGGGTAGTTGCTCCCCCTCACGGCATGCAGGGGCTGAGGGGGAAAATTTCCTTATCTTGTTGTTGCTATTTCTGGCTTAGTCAGTTTTGAATTTTGCTTCCTAAGCAATAATCCCCTCACCGCAACAATCGTTCTTCTACACTAATAAGATCCGAAAAAAGGTAGTCACGGATCTTCCTCTCCCGCCGCACAGCGCCATCTCCCGTCAGCACAATATGTAGTGCTGAATTTAGCTGTTAATGACACTATATGTTGTGTCATCTCCCTGACCTGTGATGCGCCGCGCAGGGGCGGAAAACAGTGATATGATGATTTTCTCAGCGTGGTACACTTCCGGAAAGTTGTGATATTAATGAAAGTCGGATCTGACGGAAACGGGAATGCGATAATTACGGTTTGTTTTTATAAGTCAGATTTTGATTTTTATTGGTTAACATAACGCAAGGTAAAATAAATAAGGCTTACTAAAAGTAAGATAACAGTATGTGTATTTACGCGCTGATTTTTGCATCATAATAATATATACTTATATGCATACCCGAAGTATGTCAAAAAGAGGTGTACTATGAAGCAGCGTATTACAGTGACAGTTGACAGCGACAGCTATCAATTGCTCAAGGCATATGATGTCAATATCTCCGGTCTGGTAAGCACAACCATGCAGAATGAAGCCCGTCGTCTGCGTGCCGAACGCTGGAAAGCGGAAAATCAGGAAGGGATGGCTGAGGTCGCCCGGTTTATTGAAATGAACGGCTCTTTTGCCGATGAGAACAGGGACTGGTGAAATGCAGTTTAAGGTTTACACCTATAAAAGAGAGAGCCGTTATCGTCTGTTTGTGGATGTTCAGAGTGACATTATTGACACGCCCGGGCGACGGATGGTGATCCCCCTGGCCAGTGCCCGCCTGCTATCAGACAAAGTCTCCCGTGAGCTTTACCCGGTGGTGCATGTCGGGGATGAAAGCTGGCGCATGATGACCACCGATATGGCCAGTGTGCCGGTCTCCGTTATCGGGGAAGAAGTGGCTGATCTCAGTCACCGCGAAAATGACATCAAAAACGCCATTAACCTGATGTTCTGGGGAATATAAATGTCAGGCTCCGTTATACACAGCCAGTCTGCAGCCAGGGTACCGGCAGTTTATTCTGCCGGACAGTCTCCACAATTTCCTGTTGTCATTGATTATCCGGCAGCTCTGGCACTTCGCCAGATGTCGATGGTTCATGATGAACTGCCGAAATATCTGCTGGCTCCGGAAGTGAGTGCCCTGCTCCATTACGTCCCGGATCTGCGCCGCAAGATGCTGCTGGCCACACTGTGGAACACCGGTGCGCGCATTAATGAAGCACTGGCGCTGACGCGGGGGGATTTTTCGCTCGCGCCTCCGTATCCGTTTGTGCAGCTGGCCACTCTGAAGCAGCGGACCGAAAAAGCCGCCAGGACGGCAGGAAGAACGCCTGCCGGACAGCAGACTCACCGGCTGGTTCCGCTCTCCGACTCCTGGTACGTCAGTCAGCTGCAGACGATGGTGGCAACACTGAAAATTCCTCTGGAACGGCGTAATAAACGAACAGGCAGGACAGAGAAAGCGCGGATCTGGGAAGTGACGGACAGAACGGTCAGGACCTGGATTGGGGAGGCGGTTGCCGCCGCTGCTACTGACGGTGTGACGTTCTCTGTCCCGGTCACGCCACATACGTTCCGCCATTCCTATGCGATGCACATGCTGTATGCCGGTATACCACTGAAGGTCCTGCAGAGCCTGATGGGGCATAAGTCCATCAGCTCAACGGAGGTCTACACGAAGGTGTTTGCGCTGGATGTGGCTGCACGGCACCGGGTGCAGTTTTCGATGCCTGAGTCCGATGCGGTCACAATGCTGAAAAATAGACACGCATAATTCATAAATCATAATTATGAATTGTGATTTATTCTGTAAAAAAAGAGACCACTGCAATATGTGATCTCTTGTATGCAAGGGTGCTTAAACAGTATGAATTCACAAGTGTGATTTCATAAGTAATAACTTATTGATTATTACGTTAGTGTTTTTAAGTATTGCTCAAGGGCTACTCTGACGATGGCACTTACATTTTTTGGATCTTTACCATTGCGTTTATTCCTCAATGCCAGATCTTCTATTGTGACAAGCATGCTTTCACCAAGAGAGATTGTCGTCCGACATTGTTTTTCTGGTTCGGGTTTTTCCGGCGCGCCGTATGGTTTATCCGCAAGGCGCTGAGCCAGAGCCTCTGCTTGTTCTACCGTAACTGCAGCTCTGTTTAATGCTTGCTGGCTGGGTTTCTTCACCATGGGCCAAATACCTCATTCATTAAATGTTCAATTTCTGCTTTGGCTGCTGTATTGTTCGTTTCTACTACACCGGTGCCGTTGCTCATGCAATCGCGATAGACTTTTCTGAAACAAATAACTGAATCAAGGACTTGAATTGTTGGGAATTCTTCAAGATATTCAAGGAATTCTTTTCTCTCATTTCCCCTCAAAACCGGATTGGTTGTTGCCATACTTTGTAAACAATAAACCTTAAGTTCCGGGTTTAGGTTACGCATTGCGTCTATCTGTTGTTCTAGTTCTGTAAGAGTATCCAGATCTGGTTGAGAACACTGTAGTGGCGCAATTATTTGATGTGCGACAACTCCACTCGTTATGAATTCCTTTGAGTTTCTTCCTGCGACATCCACTATTACATCATCGAACTTTTCATTCAGAGCCTGTAGTGTTTGTGTCAGGTTATCAAATTTCTCAACAAGGGTTATTGCTGGTAACAGTCCCGCAGCTTCTCGTTCCGCATGATGTTTTGCGGCTGTTCGTTGTAGATCTCCGTTTAACAGGCAGACTTCCCTTCCTTTATTTGCGAGAGCAATAGCCAGGTTTGATGCAATGGTAGTTTTCCCTGAACCACCTTTGTTCCCACCAACTACAGTAATCATTGCAACCTCATAAATATGATGTGTGAAGTATGATGATATTTTGACACGGTAACCTGAGGTGTCAATATGTGTTCATATTTATGAAGTATGAAATGTGAAGTGTGCCATGTGATGTAATAAATAATACTTGTGTTTTGTGATTTCATAACTATGATGGTGCTCAAATTGAGTATTACCTTGCAACCAGAAACAATGATTTACTCAGATTGAGTATTTAAGGGGCTATAGATGAACGTATACTGCGATGATGGTTCAACAACAATCAAGTTGGCATGGAATGATAATGGGAAAATCTGTAAGTCGTTGTCGCAAAACTCATTTCGTCATGGATGGAAGGTTGACGGGTTAGGAATTCGCCAGACATTTAACTATGAACTGGATGGTAAAAAATACACGTATGATGAAGTTAGCAACCAATCTATTCTTACGACTCATATTGAGTATCAATATACGGATGTTAACCTGTTAGCTGTGCATCACGCTTTACTGAATAGTGGATTAGCGCCTCAGCCTGTATCATTGACTGTGACTTTGCCTATCAGTGAGTTCTATACGAAAGAGTGTCAAAAAAATGAACTCAACATTCAGCGTAAAATTGAGAATTTAATGAGGCCGATTCGTCTTAATAAAGGCGATGTTTTCACCATTGAACACGTTGATGTGATGCCTGAATCATTGCCAGCTGTGTTTTCTCGTCTTGTCGTGGATAAAGTTGGTCAGTTCGAAAAATCGCTGGTAGTTGATATTGGCGGCACTACGCTTGATGTTGGTGTTATCGTTGGTCAATTTGACTCTGTAAGTGCCATTCATGGTAATTCTGGCATTGGTGTGTCTTCAGTTACGAAAGCTGCAATGAGTGCATTGCGCATGGCATCCAGTGATACCAGTTTCCTCGTTGCAGATGAATTGATTAAACGTCGTAATGACCCGGACTTTGTTCGGCAGGTTATAAATGACGAAACAAAAACTGATCTGGTCCTTAATACCATTGAGGGGGCTATTGCCAGTTTGGGGGAGCAAGTAGTCAATGAGCTCGGTGATTTCCATCATGTGAATCGTGTTTATGTTGTCGGTGGTGGGGCCCCGTTGATCTATGATTCGATAAAAACGGCATGGCACCATCTTGGGCAAAAAGTAGTGATGATGGAGTCGCCACAGACAGCACTGGTTGAAGCTATCTCGGCTTTCAAAGAGGAGTAATATTGTGGACGATGAACGGAAAAGGAAAAAATACACACTTTATCTGCATCCGGAAAAAGCTGCAGACTTTCAAACTTTGGAAGCGATAGAGTCCGTTCCGCGTTCTGAGCGTGGTGAGCTGTTCCGGAATGCATTTATTTCTGGAATGGCGTTACACCAACTTGATCCTCGCCTGCCTGTATTGCTGACAGCCATTTTGAGCGAGGAGTTTTCAGCAGATCAGGTTGTAACCTTACTCAGTCAGACGACTGGATGGAAGCCTTCTCAGGCCGATATCAGAACTGTGTTGACTGAACTCGGTGCTTCGCAATCTGTTGAAAAAATGCCTCCTTCTGCTACTGATTCGGTGCAGGAGGCAATGAATGATGTGCGTCTTAAAATGAAAAAATTATTCTGATATATCAGAATGAAGCAATGGGGATCTCAGTCCATTATGTTGTATACGAAGGCGATAGCATTTCCCGTTTCATTTGCCATTCAGGGGCGGTTCCTCGCCCCGCAAACCACACTTTCCCTTTTCCCGACTGGTTCAGTTCATCGAGTGTTTTCATTAACTTTTCACTGTTTTTACGGGGCTGGATTTCATCAAATAATCCCGGCTGCGCTATACCCGATGGTGTGAAATCAGCCAGCATGACTCCTGCCTTCATATAGCGGTACCCTTCACGCCAGACATGGTTTAAGACTCTGCATGCGGCGGCAATAATGTCCCGGCTGTCCTGTGTGGCAATGAAAGCTTTTCCACAGCGGCATTGCTGTAACAGGGTTCTTTTACTGCAAAGGGGGATGTCCGTACAAATGTCGTCACCTGCCGACAATACTGACGCTCCCCACGTAGTTTCTCTGCGGCCCGCTCTGCATACTGAACAACAGCCTGGTGCATGGCATCTTTGTCTGTGATTCGTTCACCAAAACTGCGACTACAGACAATCTGCTGTTTTGCCGGTGGTACTTCTTCCAGGGATATGCTGGACTCGCCGTTGAGTTCGCGTACCGTACGCTCAAGAATGACGCTGAAGTTTTTCCGGATGAATGCCGTGTTAGCCTGCGCCAGTTGCAGTGCTGTGTTAATACCCAGCGCATTCAGCTTTTCCGTCAGTCTGCGTCCTACTCCCCAGACCTCACCAACTGGCTGCAGCCCCAGTAGCTTCAAGATCCGATTACGGTTTTCTGCCGTCAGCGCGACCACACCGGAAAACTGTGGCCATTGCTTTGTTGCCCACTGTGCACTTTTAGCCAGCGTTTTTGTAGGCGCAATGCCCACCCCCATGGTGAGTCCTGTCCAGCTCTTTACCTGTTCCCTGAGCTGATGACCAAAAAACTCCGGAGAGATGCAATGATTTATCCCCCGCAAATCAATGAACATTTCATCAATTGAGTAGGGCTCAACTGCGGGAGAAAGCGACTCCAGAACAGCCATAACCCGTTGGCTCATGCTGTGGTACAGCGCATAATTGCTGGAAAATACATGTATTTTCTTCTCCAGGCGCATTTGTCTCACCTGAAACCAGGGCTGCCCCATTCTGATGCCAAGGGCTTTTGCCTCCGGGCTGCGCGCGATCACACAGCCATCGTTATTGCTGAGTACGATGACCGGTTCGTTGCGAAGGTCCGGGCGGAAAACTTTTTCACATGAGGCGTAGAAACTGTTGATATCAGCCAGTGCAAACATCAGCGTAACTCCCGCGTCCTGTGTATCACGTGAGTGACAATACCAAAAATACAGATGTTTTCCGGATACAGTGTGCGGAACTCCGGGCTGTCTGAAACCGGCTCCAGTGCCGGGCGTGGGCGCAACAGCAGTCGTTTGACGGTGAACTCACCGTCGATCTCAGCGATAACGATGTCCCCGTGTTGTGGTTTTTCGGCCCTGTCCACTACCAGCAGATCACCATTCTGCACGCCAGCCTGGTTCATCGATTCACCGCTGGCGCGCAGAAAGAAGGTGGCTGCAGGTCTGCTGATGCAATAGCTGTTCAGATCCAGTTCCTGCTCAGCATAATCAGTGGCAGGCGAAGGAAAACCGGCCTGGCAACGATCGGCAAACAACGGTCGCACGTAACTGTCATCGCCTGAAGGGTCAGCCGGACGGTGATAAACGGTACTCATGCTGCGGGCAGCCAGCTGTCGTCCTGCCAGATTTCTTCCAGCAGAGACTGGATACGTTCTTTACCCTTGTCGTTGCGGGCTCCAGTGACAGATACAGACGGGGCGCTGCCCTGGTCTATACGCAGCCAGATTTCCGGGTAGTGTGGTTTCAGACGTTGTTCGATTTCATTCTGTAGCGCCTGAAGTGTGCCTGATTTGAGGTTTTTTGTGCTCTGGCGGTCGAAAAGAATTTCAATGCGGATCATGTTCTCATCTCCCTTTTCTTTTGCTGTGTGTATATACAGTATTCTAATAACTGAATCCACACACAGTCAAATGTCATTATTGTGACTAAAAAACGCTCAATTCTCTGAGGGTGTGGCTGTATGCCTGCTGTGGACTGCTGTGTCCAGCTTATCCACAGCATTTTGTGCACGGTTCTGTGGACAAAATACTTGGTTACCCAGGCCGTGCCGGCACGTTAACCGGGCTGCATCCGATGCAAGTGTGTCGCTGTCGCCGGCCTCTTCACCCGGTCACGTTTCGTCGTTCCTCCTCCACGCGCTGCGGCTTCGGGGCCGCACCTGCATTCGTATGCGGTCGCCCGGTTACAGGTGCGGCACGGCCTGATGGAGGCCGTATGTGAGAGGAGAATTCCCATGCCAAACTGGTGCTCGAATCGTATGTATTTTTCTGGTGAACCGGCAAAGATTGCTGAGATTAAACGGCTGGCCAGCGGTGCAGTCACACCGTTTTATCGCCGCGCCACAAATGAAGGTATTCAGCTGTTTCTGGCCGGAAGTGCCGGACTTCTGCAGATCACTGAAAATATCCGCTCTGAGCAGTGCCCCGGAGTGACGGCTGCCGGACGTGATGCTGTATCACCGGAAAATATCGCGTTCACCCGCTGGCTGACACACCTGCAGAACGGTGTACTGCTGGATGAGCAAAACTGCCTGATGCTGCATGAACTCTGGCTGCAGAGCGGTACTGGACAGCGTCGCTGGGAAGGGTTACCGGATGATGTCAGGGAAACTATCACTGTGCATTTCACCGCAAAAAGAGGTGACTGGTGTGACATCTGGGGTAACGAGGATGTATCGGTGTGGTGGAACCGTCTGTGTGACAACGTACTGCCGGAAAAAACCATGCCGTTTGACCTGCTGACGGTTTTGCCGACCCGCCTGGATATTGAAGTGAATGGCTTTAACGGCGGTGTTCTGAACGGTGTTCCTTCTGCATATCACTGGTATACAGAACGGTATGGCGTGAAGTGGCCTTGTGGGTATGACCTGAATATCAGCAGTCAGGGGGAAAACTTCATTCAGGTGGATTTCGACACGCCGTGGTGTCAGCCGGAAAGCGACGTTGTTGCAGAATTAAGCCGCCGTTTCGGCTGCACGCTGGAGCACTGGTACGCCGAACAGGGCTGCAATTTCTGTGGCTGGCAGTTGTATGAGCGCGGAGAGCTTGTTGATGTGCTGTGGGGGGAACTGGAATGGTCTTCCCCGACAGATGACGATGAGCTGCCGGAAGTCACCGGACCTGCGTGGATAGTCGACAATGTGGCGCATTATGGCGGATGAAGTATGACGGAGACGGGCGGGCAACCGCCCGTTTCTTTTCCGACAAAGGATGTCGCCGTGCTCCTCTTTTTACTGCGCCGGCTGACGCGGCGCGGCATAAACGCTGCCTGTGGTCAGTGTCCCGCGTCCGGCGGGCACGGGGCGGGCGCTTTTACCGCTCCCGGCTGGCGTCGGTGACAGTGTACGCCAGCCCGTCGCCCTTTTCTGATGAACGCCCTTCAAGCCGCTTTCGCGGCATAACCTTGCCGTCAAAAAGACGACGGCTGCGGTATTCCACGGTCGGCCTGACCCGTTACCGGACGCGGTGAACAGCCCACAGGCAGCGGGGAACGGGCACCACAGGGGTGCCCTCCCGGTGTCCTCTGTAAGAGAAGGAGTGCTGTTATGTCCCGTTTTATCCTGGGTGACTGCGTGCGTGTTATGGCCACGTTTCCGGGCAATGCTGTCGATTTCATCCTCACCGACCCGCCGTATCTCGTCGGTTTCCGTGACCGTTCCGGGCGCACCATCGCCGGCGATAAAACCGATGAATGGCTGCAACCGGCCTGTAATGAAATGTACCGCGTGCTGAAAAAAGATGCGCTGATGGTCAGCTTCTACGGCTGGAACCGCGTCGATCGCTTTATGGCCGCCTGGAAAAATGCGGGATTCAGCGTGGTTGGCCACCTGGTGTTTACCAAAACCTACACATCGAAGGCCGCATATGTGGGCTATCGCCACGAATGCGCCTACATCCTGGCAAAAGGACGTCCGGCGCTGCCTCAGAAGCCATTGCCCGACGTGCTGGGCTGGAAATATTCAGGCAATCGTCATCACCCGACTGAAAAGCCCGTTACCAGCCTGCAACCGCTCATTGAGAGCTTCACACACCCGAACGCGATTGTGCTGGACCCGTTTGCAGGCAGCGGCTCAACCTGTGTGGCCGCCCTCCAGTCCGGACGCCGGTATATCGGTATCGAGCTGCTTGAACAGTATCACCGTGCCGGACAGCAACGACTGGCCGCCGTGCAACGGGCCATGCAGCAGGGGGCCGCGAATGATAACTGGTTTGAACCGGAGGCTGCGTAAATGAACTATGCCGGACATGAAAAACTTCGCGCCGACGTGGCGGATGTGGTCAACACCATGTGTGACCTTCGGGCCAGGCTGAACGATATGGAGCATCGCTGTCGCTTTGATTCCGATGTGCTTGTTGAACGCCTGACACGCCAGACGCTGTATCGCGCCAATCGCCTGTTCATGGAGGCGTATACCGAAATTCTGGAACTGGATTCCTGCTTCAAAGATTGAGAAGGAGACGAGAATGTACGGAACATGCGAAACGCTATGCCGGGAGCTGGCAGCAAAGTATCCGGGAGACACGCCACTGATGCTGGTTATCTGGTCCCCGGAAGAAATTCAGGCCCTCGCTGACGGAATGGATATTTCTCTGTCCGATCATGAAATCAGAACCGTCCTGGCGCGCCTGGAGGACATCCCGGAAGACCAGCGGACTGAATCCGGTATTTCTTCCGGCGTGGCGATGGAGATCATCAATAACGTGAGAGAAAACCGCCAGGTGACCGTCCCTGCTGAACTGCTGGCGTCCCTGATTCAGACCGCTGAACAGGCATTGTGGAAGCGTGAATGGGCCGCCCGTGATAACGGCCTCGTCGTCCCGGAATGCGTCACCCGCCGTCAGGCGGTGGTTAATCAGGCCCGCGCCCTGCTGAAAAACAACACACACGAAAACGACTGATGTTATCGCCGCTTTCGGGCGGCGATTCAGGGAGACCATTAATCATGAACAAAACGCTGAATGCACTGGTTTATCGCCACGCCCGTAACCTGCTGCTGGCGCAGGGTTGGCCGGAAGAGACGGATATTGAACAACTGAATCCGCACTATCCGGGCTGGATCAGCATTTACGTGCGGCTGGATGCGCCCCGGCTGGCGACGTTACTTATCAACCGTCACGGCGGCGTACTGCCGCCGCTCCTGGCCTCTGCCATTCAGAAACTGACCGGAACCGGGGCGGAACTTGTTCTGTCCGGCAGTCAGTGGCAGTCGCTGCCGGTACTTCCGGCAGACGGAACGCAGGTGTCTTTCCCGTATGCCGGAGAATGGCTGACCGAAGACGAAATCAGGGCAGTTCTTGATGCGGTGCACGATGCGGTACGCAGTGTCAGTTGCCGGGTGGCAGAAGATGCGCGGCGTATCAGGGCGGCGCTGACCACAACCGGTCAGACGTTGCTGACCCGCCAGACGCGCCGCTTTCGCCTGGTTGTGAAGGAAAGCGATCACCCCTGCTGGCTCGATGAAGACGACGAAAACCTGCCCGTGGTGCTCGATGCCATCCTGAACCGGGGCGCTCGTTTTTCGTCGGTGGAAATGTATCTGGTCAGTGAGTGTGTGGAGCATATCCTGTCCAGTGGGCTGGCCTGCGATGTGCTGCGTATACCTGATGAACCGTCCCGTCGCTGGTTTGACCGGGATATTCTGCGGGAGGTTGTTATGGAGGCACGGAATGAAATCCGCAGCATGGCGGATGCACTGGCAAAAATCCGGAAATGATGACGCTGGCGGGGAAAAATCTCCGCCTTTTCCAGCCGGTCCCCGGAAAGAGCAAAAGGATGTCGCCGCAGGCTCCGCTTTACCCGGCCATGCGGGGCATGGCCTTGTGGGTTTTCAGTTATGTGGCCTCAGCGTCGTGTGCGGGCTGTGCCGTGCCTCCATCGTAGCCGGGCTTCTGCGGGCGGGTTGCAAGGTAAGGTGAACCGCTGCGGTCACCCGGTCCCTCCTTCCCGTCTGCCGTGATTTTCCGGTCGTTCACCCGCTCAGATTTCGCGGTCTCACCCTCCAACTCCCGTCAGCCGTGTGCGTCAGGCTGCGGCTTCCCTTGCGCCCTTGCAACCCTGCAGGCCCGGCAAAGATGGAGGCACGGCACCGCCCGGTGTCGCGGAATATGTGAACAACGGAGGAAAACATCATGCAATATGCGAAACCTGTCACTCTGAATGTTGAAGAGTGCGACCGTCTCTCCTTTCTGCCTTACCTGTTTGGCCTGGATTTTCTGTATGCCGAGGCATCTGTGTACGCGCTGGCGAAAAAAATGATGCCGGAATATGAAGGCGGATTCTGGCACTTCATCCGCCTGCCGGACGGTGGCGGTTACATGATGCCGGATGGCGACCGTTTTCATCTGGTTAACGGTGAAAACTGGTTTGACCGTACCGTGAGTGCTGATGCCGCAGGCATCATCCTGACCTCCCTTGTGATTAACCGCCAGTTGTGGCTGTACCACGACAGCGGGGATGCGGGACTGACACACTTGTACCGGATGCGCGATGCGCAGTTGTGGAGCCACATCGAATTTCACCCCGAATGTAACGCGATTTACGCGGCGCTGGACTGATTAACGGACGGGGCGGCAATGCCGCCCCTGTAAAGGAGACGAGAACATGTACTGTACTGTTAAAGAAATTATCCGCGAAGTGCTGGATACAGACGTGCCGGACAGTGAATGCGTTTTTGCCGTGGTGCTGACTCGTGGGGATGTGCGTCACATAGCCCAGGACTGGAGTCTGACAGACGATGAGCTGGAAACCGTCATGCAGCGGCTGGACGATGCCTTTGAGCATGGTGCGGATGTCAGCGTTGTTCACGACGTTGTTCGTGAACTGATGGAGGAAAAGCACGCCAGCCGTCAGGTGACAGTCCCGGCGGTGATGCTGGAAAAAGTGATGGCGCTGGCAGGCAGTGAAATGAAGCGCCTGTATGCCGTCGGGAGTGAGAACGGGGGCGACGGTGATGCGTTCGTCAGGGAAGAACGCGAAGCAATGGACGTTGTGTTACAGGCGCTGGACGGGGAGCACATGTCATGAATATCAGCACAGAAACCCGCGAAATTCTGCGTAATTACAGGGCCGTGATTAATGCGCGGCGTCGTGAAATGGGGCAGAAACCGCTCACCACCGCGCAGATTGTTGATGAAATCTGCGATTTTGTGGCGAATCAGCAGGCGGTTTTCCTGGGCGGTCACTACATCTTACAGGGCAGCAGAAACAGGTGATACAGGGGCAGGCGGTGGAGGCCGCCTGTCAGCCCGCGCGAAAACCCCTGGCAGGCTGACGCCTGCCGGAAGGGAAGCGGGCCACGCTGGCGCGTCGCCCGTTACCCTTCCCGTCTGTGATGTGTCTGACTCAGGAGTGTTTCTTTCTTATGTTATGGAACTGTTCCTGATGTTGTTGTTGTTGTTCCTTTATCTGCTGCTCTGATTCTGACTACTGCAGTGTTGTTCTGTCTGCTGGGTCGGGTAGCAGCGGCACATTGCTGCGCCGCCGCCCCCTAAGAACGGAGCGTGCGAGTTTCCCCGCACTCCGCTCAAGCCTTTATAAGTGCTTTCGGTGAGCACCGGCTTCCCTGCTGTGTAACTGTCGGTGGCAGTTCGGATGTAACAACTCGAGATTGGTCAGTTCGTCACTGCCGCCCATAACTTTCCTGATCCGGTGATGTATATTCCATCCGGTCTGGTTGGTTATGGGTTGTCCGCACTGCGGACAGTGTTTCCCCTGCCTCTTCCAGAGTTGAACTACTGTCTTCATCTTCTTTGATTTGCCTTTCCAGATTAGATCCAGACGACGTTCAAAGTAGATTTCCATTCCGGGGGTGTATGGTGTTGCTTCGCCTTTGATTTTTATATGGCGCTTTATCGGTGTTTCCATTGCCCGGAAGAGAGTCAGAATTTTCCCTTCCGGGGTTATGGCTTTAAAGATCCAGCGCCTGCCTTCAAAGGAGAAGTATCGTCCGGCGATCCACCGCAATCCTTTTCGGGGGTGCCTTCTTACACACCATCGCCATATAGCTCGCCAGATTTGGGTGTCGACATAATTAAATGTTTCTTTCGCCACGACGTGTCGGTGATAGGTAGCCCATCCCCGGATCACCGGGTTTAGCTGGCCTATCAGTTTCCATGCCGGGAGCGTCGGATTGCGTTTAATTATTTCTCTGACTTTACAGAGGAAGTTCTTCAGGTTTTTCTTCGACGGTTTAATCAGCATTTTACCGTTGTACTTCCTGACGTTCTGCCCTAAAAAGTCGAAGCCTTTATCTATATGTGTGATCGCGGTTTTTTCTTCCGACAGTTCCAGCCCTCGTTCGCGCATGAAAGCTGCAATCAGTGGTCTGACCTCATTTTCCAGCAATTCACGGGAGCTGCCTGAACAGATGAAATCATCAGCATATCTCACATAATTCACCTGGTGCTTTGCACTGTGATAACCACTTTTCCTGAACGTTTGCATCAGTTCCTTCTCCAGTCCGTCCAGAGCCATGTTGGCGAGAACAGGGGATATGATGCCTCCCTGCGGTGTCCCGCTGTTCGTATGGTTAAACACGCCTCTTTCCATGTAACCTGCTTTCAACCATTTTTTAAGAAGTTTCCTGTCCAGCGGAATATGGGAAAGCAGCCAGTCATGGCTGATGTTATCGAAACACCCTTTTATATCGCCCTCCAGTATCCATTTGGGCGATACTTTCTGGCTCATCCGCAGAAAAATGGACTCAATGGCGTCATGCGTGCTGCGCATTGGTCTGAAACCATAGCTGTTGTGGTCAGCAGTGGTCTCGGATACGGGTTCCAGAGCCAGCAGCCACAGTGCCTGCATGGCCCGGTCCCTCATTGTGGGTATGCCCAGCGGTCGCGTTTTGCCGTTTGATTTTGGGATATATATTCGCCGTAGTGGCTGTGGCCTGTAACCACACAGATTCAGGCTGCATATCCCTTCCCATTTCTCCTTCGGTGTGTGCCATATTTTTCCGTCAATACCGGGTGTCCTTTTACCGGTATTTTCAGTTACACGCCTGACAGCCACGGCTTTGCCGGAGAATGAGCGGGTGAGGATGCGCTGTAGTTCTCTGACCTGCCGCCATTGTTGCTGTCGGGTTGCCTTTGCAATCCGTAACTGTAGCTTTCGCACCCGGGCATGGCATGCTTTCCAGTTTATGGTGTGCCAGCCTGTCGGGTGGGGTATCGTGGACACACTGATGTGTGTATTCATCTCGCTGATATCCTTTTGACTGCTTTACAGCTTTTCATGCAATTAAAGACCAGACGGAAGTCTGCCCGCTTTCGCGTCGGGGAACCTGCCCCGTATCCCGGTTATTACAGCCGGGCATTCGCTTTTTCCGTCCTCCTCTGCCCGCACCGCTAACAGTGTTCCTTGCGGTTCACCTGCCTGTGAGGCAGCGATACGGGTTTACCAGGTTCCGCTTAACATACAGAGGGTCAGGGCGGGTTCTGTCTCTTCACCGGGGGTCTCTGCGCCCATGTGCTCCCTGTGCGCGAGGTAGCAACCGGACCCCGTACCTTTTGGTTCAGGCCTGTCAGCATCTTTGGCCTGTTGCCGATAACGGTGTTTATCAACAGTTCACATGTGTTAACCCTTCTGACCAGCCTTGCTCTCCTGCCGCATGATGCTTGCAGCAAGGTAAAGCCCCTCACGGGGCTTTACCCGGGCTGACGCCCGGCTCTCGTTGTCCCGGGAGCTTCAGACCCCGCCGTTGCCGGCAGCGCCTGTCCCGGTAGGCTACAGCTAATGGGATAGCTGGTTTTATCAATGTAAAACAATACGTTAAGCGACTTCCTGTCGCACACGCACCTTCGGCTCCCGGCTGCCTGGCGGCATCCGGTCGTCAGGCCCGACTCCGACAGGCAGCTGCTGGCGCACCCGCCAGTCTCCGCCGAACCCGCTGGCGCGGTTTCGGGCTGTCGCTACGGTCCGATGCGTGAAAACCCCGGGCTTGCAGCGACCGTTCCGGTCGCGCCGCCTCTGTCGCGCCGTGGCCTGCGCTCCCGGCATCCCGGCAAAAGGCCGCCGGGATGTAAGGCGCAACGCCGTTTCGCAAACCGCGCTTCACGTCGTTGCGGCGGGTCCCTGCCCGTTGTTCTGTCCGGTGCCATTCACCTGTTTAAGCCCCTGTCGCCGGGGGCATAGACAGCCACAACCTGCCGCACTGACTGTCCAGGGTAAATGAACAGCCCACAAAATTTTTTACCCAAAACCCGGTAAAAAATTTTGCGTTCTGCCCAGGACAGGTGCGTCAGGCCGTGGCAGTGATGCCCCTTGCGGCGAAGGTTCTCAAACAGGTGATGGTGAATACCGGAGGGAACAAAAGGCAGGTCCCCGCAAAACGTCAAAACCGCGGCTCCCGAAACTCAACAGATGATGGGGGCTGAAAACATCAGATACAGGAGGAATTATGAGCGCATTTTCTTTTAACACCACTTATCAGCCAACAGGCGATCAGCAGAAAGACGCAATCGCACAAATCGGGATCATGCAGAATCGTGCTGTTCAGGCAAATCTTGCATATCAGAGCTGCCGGGATTCTGGTGCACTCTTTAAGGTGCTCCACCAGGTCAATAATGAGCTGCATGACTTACTGGATAGCCTGGAGAATCATACTCCTCTTGTCAGAAAAAACGCTGATGAGTTGATCGCGCTGTTACTGCTTTTCACTCGGCAGGTTGGTCAGTCCCGAACTGACCTGATTTGATGGTCCTTCCCCTCGGAATTGTTGTCTTTTTGTTAACGATAACCGAGGGGGATGATATTAAGCGAAAAAAATTTTATTAATTTTATGCCTTCATAAAGGAGTTACTGTTATGCGATTAGCTTCCCGTTTTGGTCGATATAATTCTATTCGCCGTGAGCGCCCGTTAACGGATGACGAATTAATGCAGTTTGTTCCATCTGTCTTTTCTGGTGATAAACATGAATCCCGGAGTGAGCGTTATACATATATCCCAACCATCAATATCATCAATAAGTTACGTGATGAAGGTTTCCAGCCGTTCTTTGCCTGTCAGAGTCGGGTTCGTGATTTGGGACGCCGCGAATACAGTAAACATATGTTACGTCTTCGCAGGGAAGGGCATATTAACGGGAAAGAAGTTCCTGAAATTATCCTGCTTAATTCACATGATGGTTCATCCAGTTATCAGATGATCCCAGGAATTTTTCGTTTTGTCTGCACAAATGGCCTGGTGTGCGGAAATAATTTTGGCGAAATCCGCGTTCCACATAAAGGTGATATTGTCGGGCAGGTTATTGAGGGAGCGTATGAAGTGCTCGGTGTCTTTGATAAAGTCACTGAAAATATGGAGACAATGAAAGAGATACATCTTAACAGTGACGAACAACATTTATTTGGCAGAGCTGCATTGATGGCCAGGTACGAAGATGAAAATAAAACGCCAGTGACGCCAGAACAAATAATTACTCCCCGCCGTTGGGAGGATAAACAGAACGATCTCTGGACAACCTGGCAGCGGGTTCAGGAGAATATGATAAAAGGTGGATTATCGGGGCGAAGTGCCTCCGGTAAAAATACAAGAACAAGAGCCATTACAGGCATTGACGGTGATATCCGAATCAACAAAGCATTATGGATGATTGCCGAACAGTTCAGGGAGTGGAAGTCATGATAATATAAGTAAAGCCCCGAAAAATTTTTCGGGGCTTTACTTATATTATCATCCTGCGGCATTGCTGTGTCGTCTGATATGCCTCAATTTCATCAACTGGCTTTTCGGTAGTCTGTAAATATTGTGCCCGCGAAAAATGGTCTGGCAGGAGGCTGCGCAGTTACCGGATATATATAAGATGGGGTCCCGCTTTGCGGGGCTTCGGCCAGTCAGCATTATCACTCATATGATATTTTTGTGTGTGGCCTTCCATGCCGCTGTCGCGGCATAACCGGTATTTGACAATGTATACAATATTAATTGTTCTGCACACTGTTAATTTGGGAAAGTGATTTCTTCGTGGTCGGAACCCGGATGCCTTTACTGCTCTTTATCCTGGTATAAATCCGGTAAACCTCTGATGCGTAGGCAAGACGTCTCTGGTTCTGGCGTTCGGTCTTCCTGAATCCGGCATTGTATGCACCAACGGCCTCCCAGGAGACGCCCCATTTTTTAAAGGCTATTGCCAGATAATAAGCACCGGTATAAATGTTCATGCAGGGATCTGTTGTCAGATGTTCCGGCTTAATTCCATAGCGGGCCAGTTCGTTAAAATGCTGGGAATCTACCTGCATCAGTCCGCTGCCATATCCCGTTACCGGATTAATACCGATGGCATTAACCCGGTAACGGGATTCTTTCCATGATATCGCTCTCAGTAAATCCGGGTCTATTTTGTAATCCCGACCTGCAAGATCAAAGCAATCGGCGGCTTCGCAGATCCCATTTATAAACATCAGGCAGATTGCTAACATCCATTTTTTCATTTTTCCACCTCTGGTGACTTTATCCGTAAATAATTTAACCCACTCCACAAAAAGGCTCAACAGGTTGGTGGTTCTCACCACCAAAAGCACCACACACTACGCAAAAACATGTTTTTGCTGATTTGCTATTTGAATCATTAACTTATGTTTTAAATAATGTATTTTAATTTATTTTACATTATAAAAAGGATTCATTGGTGAATCGCATATGATTCACCAATGAATTTAACGCAACTCATAGATGAATCAGTAATAATAAAACAACGAGTTAAAGCGAATTGACTCTAGATTCAATTCGTGATGTGATTTGCTGCATGAATCGTAATTTTCGTAACTTGCGTCACGATTCGATTCATCGATGAATTGTCATTTTTTTATATGTGAAATAAATTTGATGCGATAAGAAAATAAAGAGGTATACATATGGCGAAAGTGCAGGCTTATGTCAGTGACGAAATTGTCTATAAAATAAATAAAATTGTGGAAAGAAGACGTGCAGAAGGAGCTAAAAGTACAGATGTAAGTTTCTCAAGCATATCCACTATGCTTCTCGAATTAGGGCTTCGTGTACATGAGGCTCAGATGGAGCGTAAAGAGTCAGCGTTCAATCAGGCTGAGTTTAATAAGGTACTTCTTGAATGTGCGGTAAAAACACAGTCAACAGTTGCTAAGATTTTAGGTATTGAGTCACTAAGCCCTCATGTTTCCGGGAATCCAAAGTTTGAATATGCGAATATGGTCGAAGATATCAGGGATAAGGTGTCATCTGAGATGGAGAGGTTCTTTCCAGAAAATGATGAGGAATAAAAAGGAATTAAAAGTTGATTTGCTTCAAATAACAGGATTTTGATCTGGTTCAATTTGATGACAATTAACCGCATAAAGGTTATATTAATTACGTGGTTAATGCCACGTTAAAAATTGAAACTGAAAATCGCCGATGCAGGGAGTTCAGACCTCCCTGCATCGACTGTCCATAGAATCCTTAACGGAGGTTCCTATGTGTGCGCTGGATCGTAGAGAAAGGCCACTTAACAGTCAATCTGTAAATAAATACATCCTTAACGTTCAGAATATCTACAGAAATTCTCCCGTTCCGGTTTGTGTCCGTAACAAAAACCGGAAAATCCTTTATGCCAATGGGGCTTTTATTGAACTCTTTTCCAGAGAAGATAAACCCTTATCAGGAGAGAGTTATATACGTCTGCAGGTTGAAATTTTTCTTTCATCACTTGAACTGGAATGCCAGGCTCTTGGACATGGCTCTGCATTTTGTCGTCGTTTTAATTTTCATGGCGAAATCTATCAGATAAGGATGGAGAATGTTTCTTTTTATAATGACGAATCTGTTGTTTTATGGCAAATTAATCCGTTTCCTGATTATCCATTTTTTGTGTTAAATCAGAGTGGAAGTAATACAAATACTTCTGATAAATTAACGATATGGAATGATCTTTCTCCAGGGACATTGGTTGTTTTCTCTTTTTATATGCTGGGTGTTGGTCACGCAACAATTGCCAGAGAGTTGGGTATTACAGACAGAGCATCTGAGGATCGAATTAAACCAGTTAAACGGAAAATAAAAGGATTTTTTGAACACTTTGATTTATTCAGAGTGTCATATATCTATAAAGGAGAAATAGATTCGCTATTAAGTATAATTCGTGAATTTTATGGTGTTAAGTAAATGTTAAATAAGGCACGCCAATTTTGGTGTGTTTTTTTTCGTCGGTTTCTGTGCAATCATGATTTTATTAGTCGGGAAACAGAGGTGAATTGAGTGAGGAGGCGTAACGCGAGAGGCGGGATAAGCAGAACAGTTTCAGTGTATCTCGATGAAGATACAAATAACCGACTTATTCGGGCCAAAGATCGTAGCGGTAGAAGTAAAACTATAGAGGTTCAGATCCGTCTCAGAGATCATCTGAAACGGTTTCCTGATTTCTATAATGAAGAAATATTCAGGGAGGTGATCGAAGAGAACGAGTCAACATTTAAAGAACTTTAGTTTTCATCTGTCAATATTAATCAGAGGAATCATATGAATACTGTTTTAAGTGTTCAGGGTGCTTCTGCGCCCGTTGAAAAGAAATCGTTTTTTTCTAAATTCACTCGTCTGAATATGCTTCGCCTGGTTCGTGCAGTGATCCCGGTTGCTGTTCTGATGATGTTGTTCCCTGAGTTAGCTATGGCTGCTGGTAAAGGCACGGACCTGATGGCTAAAGGTCAGGAAACGGTTAAGGCGACCTTCGGTAAGGACTCCAGTATCGTTAAATGGGTTGTTCTGGCTGAGGTGCTGGTCGGTGCGGTCATGTACATGATGACCAAAAACGTCAAGTTCCTGGTCGGCTTTGCCATACTCTCTGTATTTATTGCAGTAGGTATGTCTGTTGCCGGATTCTGACAGGAAATAAAACGATGTCGGGAGACGAGAATAAACTTAAGAAATATCGTTTCCCGGAAACACTGACCAACCAGAGCCGCTGGTTTGGCCTGCCACTGGATGAACTGATCCCCGCAGCAATCTGTATTGGCTGGGGTATCATAACATCGAAATATCTGTTCGGTATTGGTGCAGCGGTTCTGGTTTATTTCGGGATTAAAAAACTGAAAAAAGGGCGGGGCAGTTCCTGGTTACGTGACCTGATTTACTGGTATATGCCAACAGCCCTGCTGCGCGGTATTTTTCATAATGTTCCCGATTCGTGTTTCCGGCAGTGGATTAAATAGAACTGATACCAGGATTGTTATATGGAACACGGTGCCCGTTTAAGTACCAGTCGTGTAATGGCCATCGCCTTTATATTTATGTCAGTGCTTATTGTTCTCAGCCTCTCTGTTAACGTCATTCAGGGGGTGAATAACTACCGTCTTCAGAATGAGCAACGCACTGCCGTGACCCCAATGGGATTTAATGTGCCCTTTGCCGTGTCACAGAACAGTGCCGACGCCTCTTATTTACAGCAGATGGCGCTGTCATTTATTGCCCTCCGTCTGAATGTTTCATCAGAAACCGTCGATGCCTCACATCAGGCGCTTCTGCAATATATCCGCCCGGGCGCACAGAACCAGATGAAAGTTATTCTGGCTGAAGAAGCGAAGCGTATTAAAAACGATAACGTGAACTCAGCCTTTTTCCAGACCAGTGTTCGTGTCTGGCCTCAGTATGGCCGTGTGGAAATTCGTGGTGTGCTTAAAACCTGGATTGGTGATTCAAAACCTTTCACTGATATCAAACATTACATCCTTATTCTGAAGCGGGAAAACGGGGTGACCTGGCTGGATAATTTCGGGGAAACAGACGATGAGAAAAAATAATACGGCAATAATATTCGGCAGCCTGTTTTTTTCCTGCAGCGTGATGGCCGCAAACGGTACGCTGGCCCCCACCGTGGTGCCAATGGTGAACGGTGGTCAGGCCAGTATTGCCATCAGCAATACCAGCCCGAATCTGTTTACCGTTCCCGGTGACCGGATTATCGCCGTGAACAGTCTGGATGGTGCCCTGACCAATAATGAGCAGACCGCCTCCGGCGGTGTGGTGGTGGCCACCGTCAACAAAAAGCCCTTTACGTTCATTCTGGAAACAGAACGTGGTCTGAACCTTTCCATTCAGGCTGTTCCCCGTGAAGGCGCGGGGCGTACCATTCAGCTGGTCAGTGACCTGCGCGGAACCGGAGAAGAAGCCGGCGCGTGGGAAACGTCCACGCCTTACGAATCCCTGCTTGTGACCATCAGCCAGGCTGTCCGTGGCGGAAAATTACCCGCCGGCTGGTATCAGGTTCCTGTGACAAAGGAAACCCTGCAGGCCCCGGCGGGGCTGTCTTCAGTGGCAGATGCCGTATGGACGGGGAATCACCTGAAGATGGTCCGCTTTGCCGTGGAAAATAAAACGCTGTCTGCCCTGAATATCCGGGAAAGTGATTTCTGGCAGCCGGGAACCCGTGCCGTGATGTTCAGCCAGCCTGCCAGCCAGTTACTGGCAGGTGCGCGCATGGATGTGTATGTCATCCGTGACGGGGAGGGCAACTGATGGCCAGTATCAATACCATTGTGAAACGCAAGCAGTACCTGTGGCTGGGGATTGTGGTTGTCGGTGCAGCCTCCGCGATTGGTGGGGTACTGTATCTGTCTGATGTGGACATGTCCGGTAACGGTGAGGCGGTGGCTGAACAGGAGCCTGTGCCGGATATGACAGGTGTGGTGGATACGACCTTTGATGACAAGGTGCGTCAGCATGCCACCACAGAGATGCAGGTGACGGCAGCGCAGATGCAGAAGCAGTATGAGGAAATCCGTCGTGAACTGGATGTCCTGAACAAACAGCGCGGTGATGCCCAGCGTCGTATTGAAAAGCTGGGACAGGACAATGCCGCCCTGGCAGAGCAGGTAAAAGCCCTGGGTGCTAATCCCGTCACGGCGACCGGTGAGCCTGTACCTCAGATGCCTGCCTCACCGCCCGGGCCGGAAGGCGAACCACAGCCAGGAAACACCCCCGTATCCTTCCCGCCGCAGGGCAGCGTTGCTGTTCCACCGCCGACGGCGTTTTATCCCGGGAATGGTGTCACGCCACCACCACAGGTGACGTACCAGTCTGTGCCGGTGCCTAACCGGATACAGCGTAAGGTGTTTACCCGTAATGAGGGAAAACAGGGACCATCGCTGCCGTACATTCCGTCAGGAAGTTTTGCGAAAGCCATGCTGATTGAAGGGGCGGATGCCAATGCCTCTGTCACCGGTAATGAATCCACGGTGCCGATGCAGCTGCGTATCACCGGCCTGGTGGAAATGCCGAACAGCAAGACGTATGACGCAACGGGATGTTTTGTGGGTCTGGAAGCCTGGGGGGATGTGTCCAGTGAGCGTGCCATTGTACGCACCCGCAATATCAGTTGCCTGAAGGACGGCAAAACTATTGATATGCCGATTAAGGGGCATGTCAGCTTCCGGGGTAAAAACGGTATCAAGGGCGAAGTGGTGATGCGTAACGGCAAAATCCTCGGCTGGGCATGGGGCGCGGGATTTGTTGACGGTATCGGTCAGGGAATGGAGCGCGCCTCCCAGCCGGCTGTCGGGCTGGGTGCCACAGCCGCTTACGGGGCTGGTGATGTCCTGAAAATGGGTATCGGTGGCGGCGCATCGAAAGCCGCACAGACGCTCAGTGACTACTACATCAAACGTGCCGAACAGTATCACCCGGTGATACCGATTGGTGCGGGCAACGAAGTGACCGTGGTGTTCCAGGACGGCTTCCAGCTGAAAACCGTGGAGGAAATGGCGCTGGAGCAGTCACAGAGTACAGCGGAAGAGGGTAACCCGGAAAGCCCGGTGCCGAATCCTCCCTCGGCAGAAAGCCACCTGAACGGTTTTAACACCGACCAGATGCTGAAACAGCTGGGCAATCTGAATCCTCAGCAGTTTATGTCCGGAGACAAGAACCCGCTGGGCGGGGATGCCGGCAAGGAGGGCGGAAATGGCGGGTGATGCACTGACATTCCGTGTGGCGTTTGTCGTTCTCTGGCTGCTGTGGGTCGTCAGGTTTGTGGTTATCTGGCCGCTGGCCACAATGGCCCTGATGGCTCTGTTTGTTTTATGGAAGGACAACACCACGCCGGGGAAATTACTGGTTAAGGAGATTAACTTCGTAAGACAAACAGCACCTGCCGGACAGTTCCCGGTCAGTGAATGCTGGTTTTCTTCCGCTGATTCTTCAGGCAGATCAGAAATACAGGATATCTGCCATTACCGCGCGGCTGATGCTGCAGATTATGTCAGGGAGACTGACCGGTCACTGATGCAACTGGTCACCGCATTCTGGGCAACGCTGGCACTGATGTATATGTCGTTTGCGGCAGGCACCGGGAAATATCCGATGTGGCCCGGAAAAATGAAATGTGTCCGGGTGGGAACCGCAGATGAACATCTGAAGGAAGTTTATACGGAAGACGCTTCCCTGCCGGAAAAAATCAGGAAATGCCCTGTTTATTTCCATGATGACAGAACAAACAGAAGCAACGGAGATAAAAATGAACATGCGTAATATTAATGTTATTACTGCACGCTCTGTACCGGATAAAAGCGTATCAGATAATTTTATGAATGCTGTTCTCAGTAACTGCACCACAAGAATCGTACTTCCTGCACTGAAGGAGTTCAGTTCTGAATCATTGCCGCACAATTTTAATATGGCTGCTGTCGGTGTGATGAAGAAGGGTATGTCGATGAGCTTATTTTCTTCTCCGGGGCATATTGTTGTTGCCGGACAACCCTGTGCCGGGAAAACAAAATTAATGACTGAATTAATTTCTGCTGTTTTGGGTGGTAACAAAAAAGGAGAGAGTAATGAATAAAAATGTATATGCAGATTTTAACATGCCATCTGATGAACAGCTGAATATGTGGGAAAAACAGGTTCAGCATATAAGGAAGGGAATTACCCTTATTTCTCTTGAGAGAGAAAAACGACAGAAGTCGTGGCTCCTGAAAAAGCATCCCTCTTCTCCCCGTCACTCGCTCGCCATTGGGGTTGCCTCAATTGTGGCTGTGCTCTGGTTGTCTGCGGGGAAAGGTATCCCTGCAGCACCGCTTTTCGCTGCCGGAAGTGCACTCTTTGCTTATTTTATTGTCCTGCAAATTTCAAGTCTTCCCGTGAAGGATGAAGAGCGTCTTCAGAAAATGCTGGCAGGCTGTCGCTTCCCGGAAGAAAGCCACCTCTCCGCACTCCGTCTCCGGACTGACAGTACTGCAGAGGATATCACCAGTGCTGTTAACGAGGCTGTTACTGCTGACCTGCAGTTAATTGAGGAGATAAAGCACCGTCGTCAGGACAAGCAGGAGAAACATGATGAATAGACTGACATTTTTTATTGCAGGTGGCGTCCTCCTGCTTTCCGGTTGCGCCGGAACGAACTCTGATTTTGAGTGTGATGCCACCACGTCAGATACCTGTATGACGATGGAGCAGGCCAACGAGAAGGCCAAAAAGCTGGAACAGCCTGCAGATGCAAAGCCGGCTGCGGCATCACTGCCGCGCCTGGCTGAAGGGAACTTCCGGACCACGTCGGTGCAGGCAGTTGCGGCGACAACGCCGTCCCGCAGCAGGCCTGCTGTGACAGCACTTCCGGAGCAGAAACTGCTGGCACCACGCCCGCTGTTTACCGCTGCCCGGGAAGTGAAAACGGTTGTTCCGGTCAGTTCAGTTGCGCCGGTAACACCTCCCCGTCCGCTAAGAACGGGTGAGCAGACGGCTGCATTATGGATAGCGCCTTATATTGATAATCAGGATGTTTATCATCAGCCATCCAGCGTGTTCTTTGTTATTAAACCGTCTGCGTGGGGAAAACCACGTATTAATTAACTGGCCCTGAAGTTGTATATCAGCCGGCAATGCCGGCGGGCTTTCTGTATTCAAAATCTGCCTGTAAAACGAGTGCCCTGTGCGTGAAAAGGGATGGGCGGTAGCGTGTCAGAACATGTCGGGAGGAATATTCCGTGAGTGATGAAGTCGATGAAGCATATTCAGTAACAGAACAACTGACCATGACAGGAATAAACCGGATACGCCAGAAAATAAATGCTCATGGTATTCCTGTTTATCTCTGTGAAGCATGCGGAAATCCTATTCCGGAAGCCCGGCGGAAAATATTTCCCGGTGTGACGTTGTGCGTTGAATGTCAGGCGTATCAGGAAAGGCAGAGGAAACACTATGCATAAATCAGAAGCTGAAAAAATAGATTCTATTCTGGATGAACATCAACAGATATATCGCAGACATAACCGAATAGATAACATCCTGGCGTATTGTGCGTGTATTGCATGGATTCCCTGTATTATTGCTGCGTTCAGCGTTGATGGTATATATCTGAAAATCCTGTTTGCGGTCCTTGCCTGCTGTGGTGCGGTATGCTTTTTTATTTTCTTCTTCACCCTCCTGCCGGAATCACTCATGGTCCTCAGCCGTCAGAGCCTGCTTCAGCTTATGCGTCTGACTGAAGACGTACCAGATGTGAGACAGGAACTGCTTAACCGTTTGTTGTCCGGTAAAAAACTGACTGGTCGGGATGAACAGGATATCCGGCGTCTCTGGCAGGAGAAAGTGGATGCAATGCAGGAGTCTGCCACCCGTCAGCGTGAACAGGATACTATTCGGAAGTTTACTGAAGGGAATAAATCCGAATGAGAATCTGCGGTGTTTCTGACCTCATAGTTAACTGAATGAATATTCAGTGATTAATATTTAACTGGAGGTAATAAAGAATGCATACCTTTATTTTTCTTGTGCTGATAAAAAATATTAACGGTGGCGGAAGCTGGAATGTTACCCCCATGCCAAATACGGACGTATGCGTGCAGGTTCTTCGGACAATCGAAGCACATGGCGGCAGGGGCTTTGGAAATACAGGGGAGTGTATTGAAGTTAAAACAAATGAACCTTTGAACAGCGTGATGGAAACACTAAATGGTGGTGGGCAATGAGTGCTTCCTGCTTCGAAGGAAAATGAAATGAAGTCGATATATTTAAAATCTGTTCTGGCTTTTATATTTGTTGGCGTTATGGCTATGTTGATATGTGGTCTTTTTTACAATGATTACCTTGAGCAACAACCTGCAACACCAGAACAACTGACAGAGATTTTACAGGAAACTCCCTGTGCAGCAGAAGCATTTCAGGAGACACTTAATTATCAGTCTGAACCTTTAACACTTGGTAAGGCAAATAAAATCGCATCAGAATGCAGAAAAAGAAACGAAATGGCAGAGGTGAAACGGGTAAGAGAAAATGAGCGAAATAAGATACGTGAAAAACAACTTCAGGCATTAAATGATGCTCATTCAGTAAAGGAACGTTAATCCTGGTTTCCTGTTAAAAGCCTCCATCTCTTATTTGTGCTGTGGTTTCAGGAATGGCACTGCGTGATATATCCACGGCCACAGACTGATATTTTCCTTTTTTAAACGCACTAAGGAATACTCATATGAGTAATAACCCACTTGAGGCCGTCACTCAGGCGGTTAACTCCCTCGTCACAGCACTGAAACTGCCTGACGAATCCGCAAAGGCCAATGAAGTTCTGGGCGAAATGAGCTTCCCGCAGTTCAGCCGTCTGCTGCCGTACCGTGATTACAACCAGGAATCCGGTCTGTTCATGAATGACACCACGATGGGCTTTATGCTGGAAGCCATTCCCATCAATGGGGCGAATAAGTCCATTGTGGAGGCACTCGATCACATGCTGCGCACCAAACTGCCGCGCGGTATTCCGTTGTGTATCCATCTGATGTCCAGTCAGCTGGTTGGTGACAGGATTGAGTACGGGCTGCGTGAGTTCTCCTGGTCAGGTGAACAGGCTGAACGGTTTAACGCCATTACCCGGGCCTATTATATGAAAGCGGCAGCGACACAGTTTCCGCTGCCGGAGGGGATGAATCTGCCCCTGACCCTGCGCCATTACCGGGTATTTATCTCGTACTGTTCTCCCTCGAAGAAAAAAAGCCGGGCTGACATTCTGGAAATGGAAAACCTGGTGAAAATCATCCGGGCGTCGTTACAGGGGGCCAGTATCGCCACACAGACGGTGGATGCACAGGCCTTTATCGATATTGTCGGGGAGATGATTAACCATAACCCGGACTCCCTGTACCCGAAAAGACGTCAGCTGGACCCGTATTCTGATCTGAATTATCAGTGTGTGGAGGACAGTTTTGACCTGAATGTCCGGGCTGATTACCTGACGCTGGGCCTGCGTGAGAACGGCAGGAACAGCACGGCCCGTATCCTGAATTTCCATCTGGCCCGTAACCCGGAAATCGCCTTCCTGTGGAATATGGCCGACAACTACAGCAACCTGCTGAACCCGGAACTGTCCATCTCCTGTCCGTTCATCCTGACGCTGACTCTGGTGGTGGAAGACCAGGTGAAAACCCACAGCGAAGCCAACCTGAAGTACATGGACCTGGAGAAAAAGTCGAAGACCTCCTATGCCAAATGGTTTCCGTCCGTGGAGAAAGAGGCGAAGGAGTGGGGGGAACTGCGCCAGCGTCTGGGCTCCGGTCAGTCTTCTGTCGTGTCCTACTTCCTCAACATCACAGCATTCTGCAAGGACAACAATGAAACGGCGCTGGAAGTGGAGCAGGACATCCTGAACAGCTTCCGTAAAAACGGTTTTGAGCTGATTTCACCGCGCTTTAACCACATGCGCAATTTCCTGACCTGTCTGCCCTTTATGGCCGGGAAAGGGTTGTTTAAACAGCTGAAAGAGGCCGGAGTGGTTCAGCGCGCAGAGAGCTTTAATGTTGCCAACCTGATGCCGTTAGTGGCGGATAACCCCCTGACACCGGCAGGTCTGCTGGCACCCACCTACCGTAACCAGCTGGCGTTTATCGATATTTTCTTCCGGGGAATGAATAACACCAACTACAACATGGCGGTCTGTGGCACCTCCGGGGCCGGTAAAACCGGGCTGATACAGCCACTTATCCGCAGCGTGCTGGACTCCGGGGGCTTTGCCGTGGTGTTCGACATGGGGGATGGCTACAAGTCCCTGTGTGAGAACATGGGTGGCGTATATCTGGACGGTGAAACCCTGCGTTTTAACCCGTTTGCGAACATCACCGATATTGACCAGTCAGCGGAGCGTGTCCGTGACCAGTTGTCAGTGATGGCCAGCCCCAACGGTAACCTGGATGAAGTGCATGAAGGTCTGCTGCTGCAGGCGGTCAGAGCCTCCTGGCTGGCCAAAGAGAACAGGGCACGTATTGATGACGTGGTGGATTTCCTGAAAAACGCCAGTGACAGCGAGCAGTATGCCGGGTCACCGACCATCCGCAGCCGTCTGGACGAAATGATTGTGCTGCTTGACCAGTACACTGCCAACGGCACTTACGGCCAGTATTTTAACTCCGATGAGCCGTCCCTGCGGGATGATGCGAAAATGGTGGTGCTGGAGCTGGGCGGACTGGAAGACCGTCCGTCACTGCTGGTTGCGGTGATGTTCTCCCTGATTATCTACATCGAGAACAGGATGTACCGCACGCCGCGTAACCTCAAGAAACTGAACGTTATTGATGAAGGCTGGCGTCTGCTGGACTTCAAAAATCGTAAAGTTGGTGAGTTTATTCAAAAAGGTTACCGCACCTGTCGCCGTCATACCGGTGCCTATATCACCATCACACAGAACATCGTCGACTTTGACTCTGACAAGGCATCCAGCGCAGCCCGTGCGGCATGGGGTAACTCCTCCTACAAAATTATCCTCAAACAGAGTGCGAAGGAGTTCGCGAAATATAACCAGTTATTCCCGGATCAGTTCCAGCCACTGCAGCGCGACATGATTGGTAAGTTTGGTGCGGCCAAAGACCAGTGGTTCAGTTCCTTCCTGCTGCAGGTGGAAAACCATTCCTCCTGGCACCGTCTGTTTGTGGACCCGTTAAGCCGTGCCATGTACAGCTCTGACGGCCCGGATTTTGAGTTTGTGCAGCAGAAACGCAGAGAGGGTATGAGTATTCATGAGGCGGTGTGGCAGCTGGCGTGGAAGAAATCGGGGCCGGAGATGGCTTCGCTGGAGGCCTGGCTGGAAGAACATGAGAAATACAGGAGTGTTGCATGACCACAACGCAAAAAACGACTGACGTTACAGCCCCCCGACGCAGCCACTGGTGGTGGACCGTGCCGGGATGCCTGGCAATGGTGTTACTGAACGCAGCCATCAGTTATGGCATTGTCAGACTGAACGCACCGGTGACTGCCGCCTTCAACATGAAACAGACCGTGGATGCGTTTTTTGACAGCGCCAGTCAGAAACAACTGTCAGAAGCACAGTCAAAAGCCCTTTCAGCGCGTTTTAACACGGCACTGGAAGCCAGCCTGCAGGCATGGCAGCAGAAACACCACGCAGTCATTCTGGTGTCGCCTGCCGTGGTACAGGGGGCTCCGGATATCACCCGGGAAATCCAGCAGGATATTGCCCGGCGAATGAGGGCGGAACCATGAGATGCCGGGGGCTGATTGCCCTGCTGATATGGGGGCAGAGTGTGGCCGCCGCCGATCTTGGCACCTGGGGCGATCTGTGGCCGGTAAAGGAGCCGGACATGCTGACGGTGATCATGCAGCGCCTGACGGCACTGGAGCAGTCCGGTGAGATGGGCCGGAAAATGGATGCCTTTAAGGAGCGGGTGATCCGCAACAGTCTGCGGCCCCCTGCCGTGCCCGGTATCGGACGCACGGAGAAATACAGCAGCCGGTTGTTTGACCCGTCCGTCAGACTGGCTGCGGATATCCGGGATAACGAAGGGCGGGTGTTTGCCCGTCAGGGTGAAGTGATGAATCCGCTGCAGTATGTGCCTTTTAACCAGACGCTGTATTTCATCAATGGCGATGATCCGGCGCAGGTGGCCTGGATGAAACGCCAGACGCCGCCCACACTGGAGAGCAAAATTATCCTCGTGCAGGGCAGTATCCCGGAGATGCAGAAGTCTCTGGACAGCCGTGTTTACTTTGACCAGAACGGTGTGCTCTGCCAGCGCCTCGGCATTGATCAGGTCCCGGCACGGGTGAGCGCCGTTCCCGGCGATCGCTTCCTGAAGGTGGAATTTATTCCGGCAGAGGAGGGCAGAAAATGAAGCGAAGACTGTGGCTGCTGATGTTATTCCTTCTCGCCGGTCATGTCCCTGCAGCGTCTGCGGATTCTGCCTGTGAGGGGCGTTTTGTAAACCCGATCACGGATATCTGCTGGAGCTGTATTTTCCCGCTCTCGCTGGGCAGTATCAAAGTCAGTCAGGGTAAGGTCCCCGACACGGCGAACCCGTCGATGCCCATTCAGATTTGTCCGGCACCGCCGCCGCTGTTCAGGCGTATCGGGCTGGCCATTGGTTACTGGGAGCCGATGGCGCTGACGGACGTCACCCGATCACCGGGATGCATGGTTAACCTGGGCTTCAGCCTGCCGGCTTTTGGTAAAACGGCACAGGGAACGGCGAAAAAGGATGAGAAGCAGGTGAACGGGGCGTTCTATCACGTTCACTGGTACAAATACCCGCTGACGTACTGGCTGAACATCATCACATCGCTGGGCTGTCTGGAAGGTGGTGACCTGGATATCGCTTATCTTTCTGAAATTGACCCCACCTGGACGGACAGCAGCCTGACCACCATTCTCAATCCGGAAGCTGTCATCTTTGCCAATCCGATAGCACAGGGGGCCTGTGCAGCAGATGCCATTGCCAGCGCCTTTAATATGCCTCTCGATGTTCTGTTCTGGTGTGCCGGTTCGCAGGGAAGTATGTACCCGTTCAATGGGTGGGTGAGTAATGAGTCCAGTCCGTTGCAGTCCTCCCTGCTGGTCAGTGAACGCATGGCGTTCAAACTACACCGTCAGGGCATGATTATGGAAACCATCGGGAAAAATAACGCCGTCTGTAATGAATATCCGTCCCCAATCCTGCCCAAAGAACGCTGGCGTTATCAGATGGTGAATATGTATCCGGACAGCGGACAGTGCCATCCGTTCGGGCGCAGTGTGATGCGCTGGGAGACGGGAAAAAATCCGCCCAACACAAAGAAAAACTTCGGCTACCTGATGTGGCGTAAACGTAACTGTGTATTCCTGTAAATCATTTTAATGAATAAGAGGAAATGAAAATGGCAACAATGGACAGTAAATATATTCAGCACCTCAGGAAAATAAGTGCTGTACTGCTCAGGCTGATAAGCAGAACATTAAAATTATTTCCTTTTGGTCTTGTAATGGTGCCCGTTATATTATTTTATTTTGCACCTGACAGTTTTCTCGCTGAAATTATTCATGAATGGAAGAAGGCAGATATATCAGAACAAGTGACACTTGTCAGATTATATCTGAAGGTGACATTTACATGTGCGTTTATGGCTGTTTTTCTCAATTATCTTTTTTCTGATGAGTTCATGCCTGTAAATAGCAGAAAGTGAGAAATATCATGAACCGGAAAATATTTGTACTTTTTGCTCTGACAGCAGGGATGCATCTTGCTGTTCATGCTTCAGAAAATGTGAACACACCTGAAAACCGCCAGTTCCTGAAGCAGCAGGAAAATTTAAGCAGACAACTGCGAGAGAAACCTGACCATCAGCTGAAAGCCTGGGCGGAGAAACAGGTGCTGGAAAACCCCCTTCAGCGTTCAGATAACCATTTTCTGGATGAACTGGTTCGTAAACAGCAGGCTTCGCAGGACGGGAAACCCCGGCAGGGTGCCCTGTATTTTGTGTCGTTTTCCATTCCCGAAGAGGGGCTGAAACGGATGCTGGGCGAAACCCGGCACTACGGTATACCCGCCACACTGCGGGGCATGGTGAACAATGACCTGAAGACCACCGCTGAAGCCGTGCTGTCCCTGGTGAAAGACGGCGCGACTGATGGTGTTCAGATCGACCCGACGCTGTTTTCACAGTACGGCATTCGCAGTGTACCGGCACTGGTGGTGTTCTGCAGTCAGGGATACGACATCATCCGGGGAAACCTGCGGGTCGGCCAGGCGCTGGAGAAAGTGGCCGCCACGGGTGACTGCCGGCAGGTGGCTCATGATTTACTGGCAGGGAAAGGAGATTCCGGGAAATGAAACGTATTTTACCTCTGATACTGGCTCTGGTTGCCGGCATGGCACAGGCTGACAGCAACAGTGATTACCGGGCCGGTTCTGATTTTGCCCGTCAGATTCAGGGGCAGGGTACAGGCAGTATTCAGGGCTTTAAGCCACAGGAGAGTATCCCCAGCTATAACGCGAATCCGGACGAGACAAAATATTACGGTGGCGTGACTGCCGGCGGGGATGGCGGCCTGAAAAATGACGGCACCACGGAATGGGCGACCGGTGAAACCGGAAAAACCATCACAGAGTCCTTCATGAACAAGCCGAAAGACATTCTGTCACCGGATGCACCGTTCATTCAGACCGGCAGGGATGTGGTGAACCGGGCTGACAGCATTGTGGGAAATACCGGACAGCAGTGCAGTGCGCAGGAGATAAACCGCAGTGAATTCACAAACTATACCTGTGAGCGGGACACGATGGTGGAGGAGTACTGCACACGGACTGCCAGTATCACCGGGGACTGGAAATACACGGATGAATATCGTGAAGTGACGATACCGCACTCACAGTTCCGGTTCAGTATGAACGGGCTGAAACTGGTGTTCAGTGTCACGGCTCCGGTAACCGGTACAGTGGAAAGTGCATCATTGTCTGTATACGCCGCTTTTTTCTTCCTGAACTCCCGTTATACCTTCATGAATACAACCTTTAATGTCGGCCTGGCAAACGGGCAGTCGGATACTTACCCCCTGTCCGGGGCGACAGGTTTGCAGGTGACACAGGGGCAGGTTCTGACCGGTAGTGGCTGTACTGCTAACGGTAATTGCCTCCCGCACGGGAATGGTGACAGGAAAGTCTATGAATCGCTTGTCAGTGGTGCTTCCACCTTTACGCTGAAACTCAGGATGAAGGTCCGTGATAAAGAATGGGTTCCCCGGGTGGAGTGGGTGGAGAGTTGTCCGTTTAATAAAGCGGATGGCGTGCTGACAGGCACTGAGTGTTCAGAGCCGGGTGGTACGAAAACCGGAGTGATGGAAGGTAAACCCTGGAACATCACACAGGCATGCTGGGCATACCGGGATAAATATGTCACTCAGTCCGCAGATAACGGCACCTGTCAGAAATATGTCGATAATCCGGCCTGTACGCTGGCCTCACGTCAGTGCGCGTTTTATTCCGATGAGGGAACCTGTCTGCATGAGTACGCCACGTACTCCTGCGAGTCAAAAACATCCGGGAAAGTGATGGTCTGTGGGGGAGACGTCTTCTGTCTCGATGGCGAATGTGATAAGGCTCAGAGCGGGCAGAGTAATGATTTTGCCGAAGCCGTTTCTCAGCTGGCGGCACTGGCCGCAGCAGGTAAGGATGTTGCGGCGCAGAACGGGGTGGATGTCCGTGCTTTCACCGGTCAGGCGAAATTTTGTAAGAAGGCTGCAGCCGGATACAGCAACTGCTGTAAGGACAGCGGCTGGGGACAGGATATCGGGCTGGCCAAATGCAGCAGTGATGAAAAGGCCCTGGCTAAAGCAAAATCAAACAAACTGACCGTCAGTGTCGGAGAGTTCTGTTCGAAGAAAGTGCTGGGTGTCTGTCTGCAGAAAAAACGCAGCTACTGTCAGTTTGATTCGAAGCTGGCGCAGATAGTCCAGCAGCAGGGGCGCAACGGGCAGTTGCGTATCGGGTTTGGCAGTGCGAAGCATCCTGACTGTCGGGGGATTACGGTTGATGAGCTGCAGAAAATTCAGTTCGACAGACTGGATTTCACTAACTTCTACGAAGACCTGATGAATAACCAGAAAATCCCGGACAGTGGCGTTCTGACGCAGAAAGTGAAAGAGCAGATTGCTGACCAGCTGAAACAGGCAGGACAGTAAGGTATGGAAAATAACCGGGGGAAATGATGAAAGTCATATTCACGTCGAACCGTTTTATTGATTTTCTTATCCGGCTTTTGATTACAGCGTTTGTCATTTCCCCGGTAATTATCTGGTCGTGGGATACGGTAAAAGAAACCACTGCAGGTGAGATGCTTGCTGCTGCTTTCGTTATCCTTTACTCCGGTGTGCTTCTGTTTATTCTGTATTTTTGTTTTTCTGCCCTGACTGACCTGCAGAAACCTGATGAAAGAAAAAGTGATGAAAGGAATGAAGATGAATAAAGCATTACTGCCACTGTTACTCTGCTGCTTTATTTTTCCGGCGTCAGGAAAAGATGCAGGCTGGCAGTGGTATAACGAGAAAATAAATCCGAAGGAAAAAGAAAATAAACCAGTACCTGCAGCCCCCCGTCAGGAGCCGGACATTATGCAGAAACTGACCGCGCTGCAGACGGCAACAAAGCGGGCGCTGTACGAAGCTATTCTGTATCCCGGCGTGGATAATTTTGTGAAATATTTCCGGCTGCAGAATTACTGGACTCAGCAGGCCGGGCTTTTCACCATGAGCGCCAAAAAAGCCATGCTGGCGCATCCCGAACTGGACTATAACCTGCAGTACAGCCATTACAACGGCACGGTCCGGAACCAGCTGGCGGCAGACCAGGCGCAGCAGCGACAGGCCATTGCGAAACTGGCTGAACACTACGGCATCATGTTCTTTTACCGGGGGCAGGACCCCATCGACGGGCAACTGGCGCAGGTCATTAATGGCTTCAGGGATACCTATGGTCTGAGTGTTATTCCCGTTTCCGTGGATGGCGTGATTAATCCGCTGTTGCCGGATTCCCGGACTGACCAGGGGCAGGCGCAGCGCCTCGGTGTGAAATATTTCCCGGCCATGATGCTGGTTGACCCGAAACAGGGCAGTGTTCGCCCGTTATCATACGGCTTTATTTCACAGGACGACCTGGCAAAACAGTTCCTGAACGTTTCTGAAGATTTTAAACCGAATTTTTAACCAAAGGTTATATATGCATACAGGGGATTTGTGTTTTTTTACAGGTGCCAGCCTGTTTATCGTGGGGGTTGTTGGTTATTTCTTTACAGGACCAAATAATAAAGGAGTTTATCTGCTGAGCTCGTTTGTCTTCTTTGTAGTAAATGTCATAAGTGTATGTATGCTGCCAGATAATTTCTTGTTTCTTTGTGGTGCGGTTATGAATCAGTGTGCCGTACCGGTTGTTTCAATGGCAGTCAGTACCATACCGGTTATCACGAAGTTTGACAGTTTCAGAAGGATGTTTGTTTGTATTATGTTGTCAGCCATATGGTCTGGAGTGATGTGGTTTTTTATTATTTCATTAGTGAAATGACTGGTGCTAATTTGTCATAAATGCCAAATCCAATAGTGAGGTTGATTACCACAGACCAGAGGATAAACCAGACTGCTATCCAGTGACTTCTGAATAACTCACAAAAATAAACATAGATGATTAGAAATAGCCATATCACAACAGCGATAATCGCTATAAATAACAGTATCGTCACAAATAAATCAGCAAAGGTTTTAATGGGGAGGGAGTGCAATAATGAATACACCAGTAAAGCAAAAGCCGCATTACCTGATAATGACTCTCTTATGATGTTTCTCACTATTTCCAGTTTTTCTTTAAAAGATAACTTTTTCATTTGTACCTCTGATTAATATCACACAAACGCGAATATTACAGACATGAATACTCTCATGTAAATAATAACCGGAGTTTAACATGATAAGTAAACGCAGATTCTCTTTACCCCGGCTTGATATTACGGGAATGTGGGTATTTTCCCTGGGTGTCTGGTTTCATATCGTCGCCCGTCTTGTTTACAGCAAACCCTGGATGGCTTTTTTTCTGGCGGAGTTGATTGCAGCCATCCTTGTGCTGTTCGGCGCATACCAGGTGCTGGATGCATGGATTGCACGTGTCAGCCTGGAAGAGCGTGAGGCACTGGAAGCCAGGCAACAGGCCATGATGGAAGGGCAGCAGGAGGGCGGACATGTCTCTCACTAAATTACTGCCGGTCATTTTGTTGATGATGGCCACAGGTGTGCAGGCCTCCACCCGGGATGAAATTGAACGACTCTGGAATCCGCAGGGTATGGCCGTGCAGCCTGCACAACCGGCAGCAGACACATCAGCCAGAACAGAAAAGCCGGCTCCCCGCTGGTTCCGCCTCAGCAACGGCAGGCAGGTTAACCTGGCCGACTGGAAGGTGGTGCTGTTTATGCAGGGGCATTGCCCTTACTGTCACCAGTTTGACCCGGTACTGAAGCAGCTGGCACAGCAGTACGGCTTTTCCGTTTTTCCCTACACCCTGGATGGTCAGGGGGATACCGCCTTTCCGGAAGCATTACCGGTGCCACCGGACGTGATGCAGACCTTCTTCCCGAATATCCCGGTGGCCACACCGACCACCTTCCTGGTCAACGTCAACACACTTGAGGCATTACCGCTTTTGCAGGGGGCAACGGATGCCGCCAGTTTTATGGCGCGGATGGATACCGTTCTGCAGATGTACGGAGAGGAAAAAGGTGCGAAATAAGCAGGTAGTGTTACTCATTGTCGGAATATCCGGCGTCGCGACGGGAATAATCGTCAGCCTGAATATCCCCTTTATCCGTCAGGGACTTTTTATCCCGCCAGCCCTGCAGAAATTGTCGTTTCGCTGTGTCTTACCTTTTCTGTTTCTGTTGTGTTTTTTGTGGGGGCAATTGTGGGATGGATTTCAGTATCTGAAATATATTACAGCTGCATGGCCTGTCTGAATGAATCATCAGAAATATCAGAGGAAACTTATGATGACAGAAAACAAAAAGAATCAGGAATTCAAAATCAGAAAAATTAAACGGAATATTGAGCGCAGTTGTGATAACGCCATAAAATACTTCGAGCTTTTTGTGGTTTTCTTTGTTGCCGGATTGCTTTTATGGCACGGTATGCATGCTTTTTTCAGCGCCGGTATTGATTCGTGGAAAGCTGACCCGGAATTAAATAATTTGATTTATATGTGGAACATCCTGATGTATGCCATTCCGTATACGTTATATGCGCTTGCAGCCGGGTTTCTTGTTACATCTTTTCTGTCCCCAATGTACGAATTAATATTCGGAAATATCATGATATTCCTGCTGAAACGCCGTATGCGCCGGGAGAACACATTAAGGGAGGGCAGCAATAATGCTTCGCATTAAACCTCTTTTTATTCTTTGCGCCGCCTTACTGACGGCCATACCCACAGCGTCAGCGGATGTGAACAGCGACATGAATCAGTTCTTTAACAAGCTGGGCTTCGCCTCCAATACCACACAGCCGGGCGTCTGGCAGGGGCAGGCCGCCGGGTATGCCTATGGTGGCTCCCTGTATGCCCGCACCCAGGTCAAAAATATCCAGCTGATTTCCATGACGCTGCCGGATATCAATGCCGGATGTGGCGGCATCGACGCCTATCTCGGCTCGTTCAGTTTTATTAATGGCGATCAGTTGCAGCGTTTTGTTAAGCAGATTATGAGCAACGCTGCCGGTTACTTTTTTGACCTTGCCCTGCAGGCAACGGTGCCGGAAATCAAAACCGCAAAAGACTTCCTGCAGAAAATGGCAAGCGACATTAACAGTATGAACCTCAGCTCCTGTCAGGTGGCGCAGGGGATTGTCGGAGGATTATTTCCTCAGACTCAGGTGTCACAGCAGAAGGTCTGTCAGGACATTGCCGGTGAGAGCAATATTTTTGCTGACTGGGCCGCGTCCCGTCAGGGCTGCACGGTCGGAGGACAGTCATCGTCTGTTCGTGACAAGGCCAGTGACAAAGATAAGGAACGGGTGCTGAAGAACATCAATATCATCTGGGACTCGCTGTCCAAAAACAGGATGCTTGATGGTAACAAAGAACTGAAAGAATTTATTATGACGCTCACCGGTACGCTGATTTTTGGGGAAGACAGCGAGATTACCCCCCTGCCGGCGCGTACCACTGACCGCGATATCCTCCGGGCGATTATGGAGGGGGGAACGGCAAAAGTTTATCACTGCAACGATTCGGACAAGTGTCTGAAGGTGGTGGCGGATGCAAATGTGACCATCGCCCGGGATAAAGCCCTGAAATCACAGATTACAAAACTGCTCACCAGTATTCAGAATAAAGCGGTGAGTGATACTCCACTGGATGACAGGGAAAAAGGCTTCATTTCCAGCACCACCGTCCCCGTCTTTAAATATCTTATTGACCCGCAGATGCTCGGTGTGTCCAGCAGCGTGGTTTACCAGCTGACGGACTATATCGGCTACGACATCATGCTCCAGTACATTCAGGAGCTGCTTCAGCAGGCCCGGGCCATGATTGCCACCGGGAACTATCCACAGACCGTGCTGGACAGTGTGCTGGAGAATCTGAATCAGGCACAGCAACAGATTGCGGTTTTCCAGGGGCAGGTAAAGGTCCAGCAGGATGCATTGCTGGTTGTTGACCGTCAGATGAGCTACATGCGCCAGCAGCTTTCCGCCCGCATGCTCAGCCGTTACCAGAACAACTATCACTTCGGAGGGAGCACGCTGTGAATGAAGTCTATGTGATTGCCGGTGGTGAGTGGTTACGCAATAACCTGAACGCCATTGCCGCCTTTATGGGGACCCGGACGTGGGATTCCATCGAAAAAATTGCGCTCACATTGTCTGTTCTCGCGGTGGCCGTGATGTGGGTACAGCGGCACAACGTGATGGATTTGCTGGGCTGGGTGGCAGTGTTTGTGCTTATCAGCCTGCTGGTTAATGTCCGTACATCGGTGCAGATTATTGATAACAGTGACCTGGTCCAGGTTCACCGGGTGGATAATGTGCCGGTCGGACTGGCGATGCCACTTTCACTGACGACCCGTATCGGGCATGCAATGGTGGCCAGTTACGAGATGATATTCACCCAGCCTGACAGCGCCACCTACAGCAAGACAGGCATGCTGTTCGGGGCGAACCTGATTGTGAAAAGCACCGATTTTCTGTCCCGGAATCCGGAAATCATCAATCTGTTTCAGGACTACGTCCAGAACTGCGTGCTGGGGGATATTTACCTGAACCACAAATACACGCTGGAAGACCTGATGGCCTCCGGTGACCCCTACACGCTGATTTTTTCCCGGCCCAGCCCGCTACGGGGCGTTTACGACAGCAATAATAATTTCATAACCTGTAAAGATGCGTCGGTCACGCTGAAAGACAGGCTGAATCTCGATACAAAGACGGGAGGCAAGACCTGGCATTATTATGTGCAGCAGATATTTGGCGGCAGACCGGACCCGGACCTGTTATTCAGGCAACTGGTGAGTGACAGTTACAGTTATTTCTACGGCTCCAGCCAGTCTGCCAGTCATATTATGCGCCAGAACGTCACCATGAATGCCCTGAAAGAGGGTATCACCAGTAATGCAGCCCGTAACGGTGATACCGCCAGCCTGGTCAGTCTGGCCACGACTTCGTCGATGGAGAAACAGCGTCTGGCACATGTCTCCATTGGTCATGTACTGATGCGAAACCTGCCGATGGTGCAGACCATTCTGGTGGGCATTACCATTGGTATCTTCCCGCTCCTGGTACTGGCGGCTGTCTTCAACAGACTGACGCTGTCTGTTCTGAGAGGCTATGTGTTTGCTCTGATGTGGTTCCAGACCTGGCCGTTGCTGTATGCCATTCTGAACAGTGCCATGACATTCTATGCAAAGCAGAATGGTGCACCGGTCGTGCTCTCTGAACTCTCTCAGATACAGCTGAAATACTCCGACCTGGCGTCCACTGCCGGATATATATCTGTCATGATACCCCCGTTGTCATGGATGATGGTAAAAGGCCTTGGCGCAGGTTTTTCCAGCGTGTACAGCCATTTCGCTTCCTCTGCTATCAGCCCGACTGCCAGTGCGGCAGGTAGTGTGGTTGACGGTAATTACTCCTACGGCAACATGCAGACGGAAAACGTGAACGGCTTCAGCTGGAGCACCAACAGCACCACGTCGTTTGGTCAGATGATGTACCAGACCGGCAGTGGCGCAACTGCCACACAGACCCGTGACGGTAATATGGTGATGGATGCGAGCGGGGCGATGTCCCGGTTACCGGTCGGCATCAATGCAACGCGTCAGATTGCGGCGGCACAACAGGAAATGGCCCGGGAGGCGTCGAACAGAGCAGAAAGCGCCCTGCATGGGTTCAGCAGCAGTATTGCCAGTGCCTGGAACTCGCTCAGTCAGTTTGGTTCTAACCGGGGGAGCAGTGATTCTGTCACCGGTGGTGCTGACAGCACGATGAGCGCACAGGACTCCATGATGGCCAGCCGTATGCGCAGCGCAGTGGAAAGCTATGCGAAGGCGCATAATATCAGTAATGAGCAGGCGACAAGAGAACTGGCATCAAGAAGTACGAGAGGTTCTGCGGGGATGTATGGCGATGCTCATGCTGAATGGGGGGTTAAACCTGGAATTCTTGGTGTTGGTGGTGGCGTAGGTGTTAGAGGTGGTGGTCGGGCAAGTATTGACTGGAGTGATGAGGATGCGCATCAGGCCAGCAGTGGTTCCCGGGCCAGCCATGATGCTCGCCATGATATCGATGCCAGGGCTACACAAGACTTTAAAGAGGCCAGCGATTACTTTACCAGTCGCAAGGTCAGTGAATCCGGCAGCCATACGGACAATAATGCCGATTCCCGTGTGGACCAGCTGTCTGCAGCCCTGAACTCAGCAAAACAGAGTTACGACCAGTACACGACGAATATGACCCGCAGCCATGAATATGCTGAAATGGCATCCCGTACTGAAAGCATGAGTGGGCAGATGAGTGAAGACCTGTCGCAACAGTTTGCACAGTATGTGATGAAACACGCCCCGCAGGATGCCGAAGCTATTCTGACAAACACCAGTTCACCGGAGATTGCAGAACGCCGTCGGGCTATGGCGTGGTCTTTTGTTCAGGAACAGGTGCAGCCTGGTGTTGATAATGCCTGGCGTGAATCCCGTGGGGACATCGGTAAAGGAATGGAGAGCGTACCTTCGGGTGGTGGCAGCCAGGATATTATTGCTGATCATCAGGGGCATCAGGCCATTATTGAGCAAAGAACGCAGGACAGTAATATCCGTAATGATGTAAAACATCAGGTTGATAATATGGTCACAGAATACCGAGGCAATATCGGAGATACTCAGAGCAGCATACGTGGCGAAGAAAATATTGTAGGAAGACAGTATTCTGAACTACAAAATCACCATAAAACAGAGGCATTATCTCAGAATAATAAATATAATGAAGAGAAATCGGGTCAGGAAAGAATGCCCGGGGCTGACAGTCCACAGGAACTGATGAAAAGAGCAAAGGAGTATCAGGATAAGCACAAGCAATAATATTGTATGGGGAGATGATAATGAAAAATTTAGCTCATATTGCTCTGGTGACGGTGATACAGTTCATTGCCTGTTATCTGGCTGATTGGGGGAGTGCCGAAACAGTTTTTATCCTGTGCTTTATTGTACTATGGCAGGGATTGTTTATATGGTTATTTTCTCAAATACGAAAAAAACGGCATGTGTCGGATGAGTTTAAATTCAGTAAAGGCGTTTGGTATATACTGATGCCAGTATCTTCCTTACTCTCTCCGTTATTAAGCCTGATGGTTTTTATCATTGGTACACTATACGAATTAAGGCGAATTAGTGGTTGTGTAAGTGTAAGAGAATGGATGCAATCTCAGGTAAATGAACAAACTAATGAAGATTTGCATCTGGATTTTGATGATGTGAATTTTGATTATGTGGATTTTTATCGTACTAATCCAGCAACAGGATTAGCTATGCATGGAGGATTTGATTCAGCAGGAAATACTTTTGGGACTTGTTGGCAGGACTATGATGACAGGCGATAAGAAAACTGTGGTTTGTAAAAAAGGTAATTTGATGAAAACAAAAAAATTGATGATGGTTGCACTGGTCAGTTCCACTCTGGCCCTTTCAGGGTGTGGTGCGATGAGCACAGCAATCAAGAAGCGTAACCTTGAGGTGAAGACTCAGATGAGTGAGACCATCTGGCTTGAACCCGCCAGCGAACGCACGGTATTTCTGCAGATCAAAAACACGTCTGATAAAGACATGAGTGGGCTGCAGGGCAAAATTGCTGATGCTGTGAAAGCAAAAGGATATCAGGTGGTGACTTCTCCGGATAAAGCCTACTACTGGATTCAGGCGAATGTGCTGAAGGCCGATAAGATGGATCTGCGGGAGTCTCAGGGATGGCTGAACCGTGGTTATGAAGGCGCAGCTGTTGGTGCAGCGTTAGGTGCCGGTATTACCGGATATAACTCAAATTCTGCCGGTGCCACACTCGGTGTGGGCCTTGCTGCCGGTCTGGTGGGTATGGCTGCAGATGCGATGGTGGAAGATGTGAACTATACCATGATCACGGATGTGCAGATTGCAGAGCGTACTAAGTCAACGGTGACAACGGATAATGTTGCCGCCCTGCGTCAGGGCACATCCGGTGCGAAAATTCAGACCAGTACTGAAACAGGTAACCAGCATAAATACCAGACCCGTGTGGTCTCAAATGCGAACAAGGTTAACCTGAAATTTGAAGAGGCGAAGCCTGTTCTCGAAGACCAGCTGGCCAAATCAATCGCAAATATTCTCTGAACCTCGTCAGGAGGCTGATCTGACCGGCCTCCTTGCTGACGCCTCGCGTTGCTCGTTGTCCAACCCCGGGATGTAACAAAATAAATTTTGTCACCTCCCGGCGTTTCCGAAATAAATATGAAAACACTGAGCGGTTGTGCAAATTCTTTGTGCGACCGTGAAGTGTTGCCGGCGAAGCCGGGATCTTCCGGAGAAAGTCATTATGACATCAGACAATATCGCTGAATATGTTGGTGAGAATAATCAATTTACTGAGAAGCCTGCAACTGAATACCCCCCGGTGATACAGGATAATACAGTGACCACTAAAGACTATCTGTACAGCAATAATATTGATACTGACCTTTTAGTGGTTATCGGAGGGCTTATTGTTATATTGTTTCTCATGATGCTTATCATGTACTTTATTAATTCTCTCAGGCATAAGGAATTAACTGAAATACTGACAAAAATATCTTTTCCTGAAAAATCCGGGAGCAATTTGCTTAAACCGGAGGCGGTCAGCTGTAATTTGTTGTCCCTGTGTGTGCTGGCACCGGTATTCTGTACACCCAGAAAGCTGGCTGAAGTTTCCAGGGAGATCATCGTGGCGAGTGCGCAGGAAATTGCATGGACGCCGGGGAGCAGTCGTATTGATGGCCACCAGGCGGAGAATATCACCTGGGCGATTTCATCGCAGTCTCCTGCCGATAAGTATGATCTCATCAATAAAACGTCCCGTGTTTCTCCTGACAGTGGCCGTTTTTATGAACCGGACACAGTTCTGGATCACCGTGAACGGGTACGCCTTTTTATTCAGATCCAGTTTCCGCATGGGAGTGACTGGTCTGAAGTATTGCGCCTGACTGACATTGTTACAGAGAAGGTCTCTTCCGGCAGGACTGCAGGCGGGTATCACCACCGGCATACAGGGTACACCTGGTCTGTTTCTGTGAATTAACCCCACATCATCCTTTTCTGCCCTGTTCCAGATTTTCCCGGAGTTTCATCATGAGTTTTAACGCAAAGGATATGACCCAGGGCGGTCAGATTGCGTCCATGTATTAGACGTCAACTAGTTTTGCCGACTCGCGCCAACTATACTGGCCGCACCCTTCAGTGCGACATCAAGTCGCGCTTGTTACTGCCTTCGCTGTCTTTTTCCTGTAGCTTTCACCTTTCAGTTCGAACATATATCCGTGATGGATCAGCCGGTCTGCCGCCGCCACCGCCATAGTCTCATCCACGAAGATGCTGCCCCACATGCTGAACGGATGGTTACTGGTTATCACCAGGCTCCCACGTTCATAGCGATGCGCTATTAACTCGAACAGTACTCCCGTTTCGGCGCTGTCGCGTTTGACATAGCCAAGATCATCCACCACTATCACCCGGTAGCGATCCAGTTTCAGTAGCAGCTCATTCAGTTTCAACTGCGCTCTGGCTTTACGTAGTTCCTGCAACAACTCTCCTGCGCTGTAGAACCGGGCCCGGTAGCCCTGGCCTACTACGCCATCCACGATCGCTGCCGCCAGATGGCTTTTCCCCAACCCGCTGGCTCCGAACAGCAGAACGTTTTCTCCTGCATCAACCCAGTCTGTCGTTTCACAGAGTTGCCGGAACTGAGCTCCATTCAGTTCCGGCACCTGACTGAAGTCGTATTCGCTTAGCGTTTTGGCAACTGGCAACCGGTGCGTATTACCGTGAAGGAGATCGGTGAGTAACATCGATGGAGATCGGTTCGTGT
>ENA-OWZK01000015-OWZK01000015.1-human-gut-metagenome-genome-assembly--contig:-NODE-15-length-58228-cov-8.11933_pt1 | contig 58228 bp, 42 predicted proteins | sample MGYA00249764_ERZ652114 | MGnify/ENA primary metagenome ERZ652114 (study PRJEB26925, sample SAMN05827163) | human gut metagenome | biome: ENVO:2100002; feature: ENVO:00000062; material: ENVO:00002003... | reverse complement strand
CGGCAGCGTCAGATGTGTATAAGAGACAGGTATGACATCACATCCACGGCGTTCATCCAAGTGCCCGCATACGGCGTGTTTCCGCCGATCCTTCGACCGAAAGCGCCGGCTTTGAAGGTGAACGCACGCGAGACGATCACCATCAATATCGCCGATTACGTGCGTGTGGGTGCAGGCAAGACCGCGTATGTGGACGGCGCCGATTCGGTGAGCGCCACGAAGGCTGCGGACGGCGACCTGTATGTGAACGACCAGATGTTGAAGTTCACCGCGCCGAAGGATTACTCCGGCCCCGCATCCATTACCTTCACCGCGGTCGATGGCAAGCGCGACAAGAACGACAAGGTGAAAATCATCAATTCGGCGGTGCTGACGTTGCCGATCACCGTAATCGGGCGCGACGTGCCCGCGCCGACATTCTCTTCGTCCACCATCGACGTGGTCGCCGGCGAAAGCGCCACCACCATTGATCTGACCGCGTTGACCCATTCGGCGTCCGACCTGTACGACGATGAAAAGCGGTACACGTATTCGGGTGGCGCTGATTCCGACCAGGTGAGCGCCAATGTGAGTTCGAACGGCAAGCTGACCGTGTCCGCCGACAAGACCACGTCGCCGGGAACTACGGTGAGCGTGCCCATTTCGATCCAATATTCGAAGGGCACGGTGAGCGCAGGCGTCACGGTTCGTGTGACGGCATCCAACAGGCCTTTGGCGCGCATCAACGCGAAAACCCTGAAGGTCAAGGCGGGAAGCAGCGAGGAAGTGAACCTGCTTGCCGACGCGTACAATCCGTTCCCTGATTCCACGTTGACCGTGACCGGATGCACATCCGACGGCGCGTCGAAGCTGACCGTGGACTGTCCGGCCAACGGTGTGGTATCGATCAGCGCAGCTTCCGACATCGGCGCGAGCACCAACAAGGTAATCGTCAACGTGCGTGATGCCACCAATACGAAGGAACGTGAGGTGACAGGCACCATCAGCATTTCGGTAATGGACAAGCCGGATGCGCCTCTACTCTCCCCCATCGCGGGAGACCCGCAGGATGGCGCGGTAAATTTGAGTTGGACGGCCGGCTCTTCGAACGGCAGCCCGATCAGCGAATACAAGGTGACGTGGAGCGGCAACGGTTCCGGCGAGAAATCGTGCGGTTCCGTGACCTCCTGCCAGATTACCGGTTTGAAGAACGGCAAGACGTACTCGTTCAAGGTGCAAGCCAAGAATGAGATCGGCTGGTCGAAGGAGTCGAACGGTGTGGAAGGCACGCCTGACAAGCTTCCGGACGCACCGACCGACGTGAAGGCCGAAGCCGGCAAGAACACCGTTGTTGTCACATGGAAGGCTCCGGAAGGCAATTTCTCTGCCGTCGACGGCTATGAGGTGACATTAAATGGGTCCAATATGGCGAATCCGACGCAAAAGGTTGAAGGTACAAGCTTCACGTTCAAATTCAACGACAATGCGATTACCAATGGCGCATCCTATACAGCCACGGTCAAGGCGCATAACAAGATGAACTGGAGTCAACCATCCGCCACATCCAATGCCGTTTCACCTTGGGGCACGCCCGACAAACCGACCATCTCAGCAGTGCAGAATAGCGACAAGATTGTGGTGAGCGGGCGAATCAATGACGCCCGCAACTCGAAATACCAGTCGATTACGGTAAGTATCAGAAACGAAGACAAATCCGTGGAGACCAATGCCACAAACTATTCCGTCGAATTCGACATCAAGAACGAGTGGTATTACAAAGAGATTAAGCCGACGATTACCGTGGTCACGGAACACAGTGGCTCATTGAGCAGCGAAACGTCCGTTTCGCCCTTCACGGCAGTCGATCCCCCAACCAATGTGAAGCTGGAACTCAACAACAATATATGTGTGGCAACCTGGTCCAAAAAAGGACGCGTCACGGGCTTTGTTGTAAAGGCCAAGGATTATTACAATGATGATGTTCACGAGAACAGAGCAGAGTGGCCGCTTTCCGGTAATTGGAGCACCTGCGATACGGTAAATGTCCAACAATACTTCATTGATACGTCACATATCAGCACCCCTGAAACTGCCAGCAGCAATACCGTAGGCAACAAAACCAAGGCGGAAATCACTACCATGCCGACCCTTGCCTGGGATGCCAATGCCACGAATCTCATCAAGGTCGCCGGCGGATCGGTGAAAACGTGGAATCAAATTGGCAGCTACTCCTTCGTATTCACCGGAGGTGGCAAAACATACGAAATCCCTTGGACCCAAGGTACCAGTCAGTTGAACGCCGAAAAGCTGCCAACGGGGGTCGACTACACATGGAAGTTCAAAGTCACTGGTCCAGACCCGGCACTCAACAACGAGGTAGACGGATCAACGATCAAAGACTCCGACCGCTATAGCGAGCCGACCACTGATCCTGAGACTGACCCCAATCCAGACCAGTCGGAATCAAAGCAAAGTAACACCCCTACGGCTTCATCCGTAGCTCTTTCCACCATCGATGGAAAAAGCAAGCCGTGGGTGAGAGGCTTGGCCTATTACGCCAATCGCTAGCCGGTACGGCAATCTCGACGAACAATCCAATATCGACAGCCAATCATCAATACGACCAACAGAAGCAAACAAGGAGCACCCATGAGCAACGAAAACGACGACGCCACCCAGCTGGGTTCTATCCGGCACTATACGAACAAGCCGCAACAGCCCGGCAATCCGCAGGCGCGCCCCGCATTCCAAGCTCCAAGCCTGTCAACGCATCCGCAGAAGCAAAGCGGCGACGATGAAGGCACGGTACTCAGCGCATACAATGCAATGCCCTACAGGCCTGCAATGCCTACGGTTCCAACAACGCAACCCTTGAAGGCGCAACCGGCACAGCCTGTGCAGATGCAACAACCGTTACCGCAATCGCAGCCAATTCCGGCAGCGGCATCGCCAGTCAAGCCCGCGCAGCCAGCCGCAACCTCGTCCATGATGTCCGCCCCACAAGCCGACATCACCGAATTCCACAACCAGTTCACCAAACTGGTCGACAGCGTCTCCCAGGTTGTGGTCGGCAAGGAGCAGCCGATCCGCCAATGTGCCACCGCCATGATCGTTGGCGGCCACATTCTGCTTGAAGACAACCCCGGAACAGGCAAGACACAGCTGGCCCGAGGCCTCGCCAACTCCATCGACATGTCGTTCAAGCGCATCCAGTTCACTCCGGATCTGCTGCCTTCCGACGTGGTCGGCGTAACCTACTACGACCAGAAGAACAGCGAATTCGAATACCGCGAAGGCCCGATTTTCGCTTCCGTCGTGCTTGCCGACGAAATCAACCGAGCCTCGCCGAAAACACAGTCCGCACTGCTCGAAGTCATGGAAGAGCAGAAAGTCACCGTCGACGGCGAAACCCACGCGGTACCGCAGCCTTTCATAGTCATCGCCACCCAGAACCCCATAGAACAGCTCGGCACCTACAAACTGCCGGAAGCGCAGATGGATCGTTTCCTCATCAAAACAACCATCGGCTATCCGAGCCACGACGTGAGCGTGAGCATTCTCAAACAGGTCAACGTCACCGACCGTGCATCCACCGTGCATGCGGTGCTCACCGGCAACGACGTGCTGCGCATGCGCGCCATCAGCGAAACCGTACATCTTGACGACGCGATCCTCGAATACATCGTGCGCTTGGTGGAAGCGACGCGCCACAACGAACGCATCCAGGTCGGATCGTCCATGCGAGGCGCACTCGCGCTGACCCGATGCGCCCGCGTGTGGGCGGCGTCCAACAATCGCGGATATGTGGTGCCTGACGATGTGAAGCAGCTGGCTGTCGCTGTGCTCGCGCACCGCATCACGCTCACCGCGGAGGCCACGTTCGCCGGATCCAACCCCGAACTGATGATCGAACAGATTCTCGAAAACGTACCCGCACCGACCGTAGGCGTCACCGCCTGAAGCGCATACCCAACGCAGCTGCACTGCACGCGCAGCAAGACAGAAGCACGCAATCGCACGAAACGTTCGTAAACACCCGAAAGGTCAAGTATGCGACAATCCAAAACCATGCAACGCAGGAGAACCATGCAACGATCCCTGCGACGCATCAAGCATCGCATCAAACGACTGGTCACCTCATATATGTCACCGCTCGGATGGGCCGTGACCGGACTCACCATCGCCTCACTCATAACGTTCACGATTCTCGGATGGCATGAACTGTTGGCCATGGCGATCGTGTTCGCCTGCATGATGGTCGCTGCCATCCTGCTGTCACTCGGCAACACGTCATTCACCGCCACCATAGACGTGTCCAGCAGACGAGTCACCGTGTCAGACACCGTAAAAGTCGACATACGCATCGACAATCCAGGACGCACGCCAACCACATCCGCGCGAGGCGACCTGCCTATCGGCGACAACCACGAACGATTCTCCATCCCCATACTCGCCGCCGGCCAATCACGACAAACAACCGTGGAATTCACCGCCGTCTCCCGCGCAGTGCTGCCGATCGGACCGCTTTCCATACGCAAAGGCGACCCATTCGGACTCGTACGGCACGAAAAGAAACTCGTTGACCAAATCAACGTGTTCATCCACCCTCAAACCATCATGCTGAACACACTCAACGCCGGAATTCCGCGAGACCTCGAAGGTCAGCCCAGCGGCGAAATCGTCGACGACGACCTCGACTTCTACGGACTGCGCGAATACGAGCCGGGCGACGACGTGCGCAACGTGCACTGGCTCAGCTCCGCAAAAACAGAAACGCTGATGATCCGCCAATACGAAGCGACCCGACGCACCGACACCGCATTGACCATCAGCGTGAACCCAGACGACTACCTCAGCTCCGACGAATTCGAACTGACGGTATCCGTCCACGCATCCATCGGCGTGCAATGCCTGCTCCAAAACCGCCCGGTAACCGCACATGCAGGAAACGAACACGCCGTGCCACGCAACTCCGCGGAATTCCTCGACGGCTGCAGCGCCATCACCCCCGACATCAACGACGATCCGAACCTCGCGCAAACCACCCTCGCCCACACCCCCGACTCATCGTTCTACTACATCACCGTCGGCAGACTCAAAAGCATCGACGAGATCAAACACATGGCGCTCGCACTCCCCCGATCCGCAACCTGCGTGGTACTGCAAACCACCATCGGGCAACCACGTGCCATCAAACGATACTCCGACTTCACCCTGGCGACCGTAGGAAGCCTAGACGACCTCCCAATAATCATGGGGGTACTGGCATGAGCACCACAGGATTCAGCAAACACAACGCCAATACCGACGAAACCGGCACCGGACACACCACCGGATTCGGCAACACCTTCACCGGATCACCCACCGGCACCTTCACGGGAACAGGCACCGGAACAGGTTCATGGGCCGACTCCACACACACCGTCATCTGGATGTCACGAGATAGCAAATCGCAAGCCCTCCCCTATCTACGCCGATCACACGCCTCACAATACACAAGCCTTCTCGTAGCAGCCCTACTCACCCTCGCCGCAGCCAGCAACCTCATCGACGTCTACGGATCAGTCGCATCCTGGGCCCTCGCCGCCATTCCAGCCACCATCATCGGATCCCTCGTGGCGCTCGCAGGCACGGTTCCCATGCTCCGCCTCTGGTGGCAAATGCTGTTCATGGCCGTCGCGCAACTGGTTGTCGGCCCGGTTCTGTTCCTCAACGACACCACCATCGCACATTTCGTTCCAACCCTGCGCACGCTTACGCAAGGTTGGGTGCAGATGCTTGGCTCCTTCAAATTCATTCTGTCGGTCGAGCCTCCAACCGGTACCGCGGACGGCTGCCTGCTTGCCGTATGGACCATCTGCCTGTGGTCCGCGCTGCTCACCGGCATTTTCGCAGTGACGGAAGATGGCCGATTCACCATGATCGCCATCATTCCCGTCATCGCCAATCTTGCGATCTGTGCATTGCTCGGCTCATCTTCCGGCTATTACCGCATATTCGTCGGCACCGCGATGGCGCTTGTGCTCGTGATTTGGATCAGCGCACGTTGGAAATTACTGGAATTGGGACGTTGGATCAGTTCTGTGACAATCATGGTTGTTTGCATCGCATTGGCGATTGGAGGATGCCTTGCCGTCGGTCAGGACCGCACCATTCTGCGCGACCATTACGATCCACCGCTCAGCCCGTACGATTACACAAGCCCGTTGAGCGGCATGCGTTCGTACATCAAAAACAGCAAGGACGACGTGCTCCTCACCGTCGAAAACCTGCCCGCAAGATCGAGCGTGCGACTAGCGGTCATGGACCGTTTCGACGGCAACGTATGGAACCTGTCCGATTCCACCATGTCGTCGGACTCCTCCAATTACCATCGCGTCGGCACCTCCATCACCAACAACGCCGAAGGCAAGAAATTCACCGCAACATTCACCGTGAACAAAGGCCTGAGCGACTACTGGCTACCCATTGCCGGAGCCGCATCCAGCGTGACCTTCGACAACAGTAAAAACGTCGACTCGTTCTATTACAACAGCGACACCATGTCGGCCATCTACCCCTCACGCACCTCCGAAGGCCTCACCTACACGGAAACCGGCATCATGCCAGCAGTTCCCACCGACAAGCAAATCACCAAAGCCAACGCAGCCTCCATCAGCCAGCCTAAAGCCGAAGACGTGCCCGACTGTGTGGACAAACTTGCCACAGCCATAGCCGGCGGCCAATCCAAAGGAGGCGAAGCAGCCCAGGCCATCGCCGAAAAACTCAAGGAATCAGGCTGGTTCTCGCACGGCTTGAGCGGCGATTACCCGTCTACCGCCGGCCACGGCAACTACCGTATCGACCAGCTGCTCGCCGGAACGGCCATGGTCGGAGACAGCGAACAATACGCCTCCGCAATGGCACTCATGGCACGCAGTCTGGGACTTCCAAGCCGAGTGGTGCTTGGATTCCTACCAAAAGACGATGAAGGCGAAATCAGCAAAAACCGCACCGAAAAACAAGGGAAAAACACCGTCATCGAATTCACCGGCAACGACGTGACCGCATGGGTGGAAATCAAACTGGACGGCTACGGCTGGGTGGCGTTCTACCCGACGCCGAAGGAAAGCAAAGTCCCCGACGAAAACCAGAACCTCACCCCGCCGAACCCGCAAACCCTGGTGAGTCAACCCCCAGTACCCCTCACCGACCCGCTACGCGACGACACCCAAGCCAAAGGCAAGTCCTCAATCGGCGGAAGCATGGCTGATGAAACGTCAATCAACCTCTTCTGGCAGCATTTCGGCAGAATCGCAAGAAAAGTAGCCATCTACGGAAGTCCCCTGTGGACGCTGCTCATCGTATGCGGCCTCCTGCTCGCCATCAAAGCGATCGCACTGGCACGGTCAAGAAAACACGGCAGCGCGCAACAGCGAGTGGCGGCAGGATGGCAATCCGTGGCGACGCTCGCTCGGCAAAGCGGACTCGACATTCAAGGCACACGCAGCGAACAAGCGGTCTCCATCGCAAGCCAGATGGATATTTCCTGTGAAACGTTGCTTGCCTTGGGCGCACAAGCCGATTACGCGGCCTTCTCCGGTAATACCGTCAACGAGGAGCATGTGCAGCAGTATTGGCATGATATTGCGCAGGAACGCAAGTACATGCTCAAGTCATTGCCGACATTACGCAGATGGCGCGCCAAACTTTCACTTGCCGACGTTTTTCATTTTCGAGGCAAACACGGTGGCAGCGTACGACAATCCGCAAGTCGCCGCGGAAATGCTGGTGCAGTCCGCGCTCGATGCCGGCGGCAATGACAATGTCACGGCGATCGTGCTTGACCTGCGCGACGATTCAGCGAATAACGCAGCCGATACGGCAACAAATACTACGGTTGACATCGATTGGAACGTCAGCAAAATCGGAGATCATGAGGATATCGGCGATTTGCAGGAAGGTACATTGCAGACGTTTCGAACCATTCCAATGACGCGCATGTTCCCGCAATGGCAATCGTCGATAATCAGATTGACCACTTTGTTATCAGCGCATTCAATACAATATTTACAGAACACGAGATAAGGAGATCATGATGGTCGATTTCGATACCGCGGCCGCAGCCGTGCAGGATCCGAACGCAGATCCCGTGTTTCTAGCGAAAATCGCTTACGAAAATCCGGAATTCGGCGCGAATGTGGTTGCCAATCCACGTGCGTACCCGGGTCTGAAACGTTGGGTCGCCCAATTCGGCGATGAGCGCGCACGCCAGCAGCTGGTCGCGATGGGGTGGCCGGTTCCGCAGGAAGGCGTTATGCAGAGGAATACCGAAACCGCTCCGGAACCGGCACAGCAATTCCAAACGCAAGCGCAGTATCAGCAGCCGCAGCAATCGTCGGAAGTGCAGTATCAGATGCAATACCAGTCGCCGGCAACCGACCAATACCAGCCTGAATCGTTCATGGAAGCGCCGGCATCGAATATGGCGAACGACGTTTCAACGGAATATGTCGACCCGTACACCAATCCAGCGGAATTGGCCATGACCACGCAAGACAAGATGCTGATGGCTCAAATCGCGAGCGAAGCTCCGGAGCTGCACCCCTTCCTCGCACGCAATCCGAATATCTACCCGGATCTGCTTGACTGGCTTGCCAGTCTCAATGATTCCGCCGTCAACGCGGCCATCCGCCTGCGCAAGTAGCAAATAGCCAGTCAGCAAACGCCAGTCGGTAGGCAGCGAATCGCAATAGTCGAAGAGGGTGTACGCGCATTCTCACGTGTACAGCTCTCTTCGACTCTCGGCATCGTTCATTGTCGCACCGTCATTTCAATCATTCCAAACCTTGCGGTTTGACGGCATACTTGGCGATACGCAACACAACATCTCAATCAGCGCTGTTCGAGAGTAAAGAACTGATCTCCGATACGAATCGTGCAAGGTGCCTCAAACTTTATCGGCTTGTGCTCGACCTTGGTCTCCTCATTGCCTTGAATAATGTACGTGCCATTAAGCGATTCGTAATCCTCAATCCACAACGTGCCATCCTGATCGAAGCTGATCGCCGCATGATGGCGTGAAATCGTGCGCGTCGGATCCTCCAATTTCACGTATTTAGCACCTTCCGGCACTTCAACGGACGACTTGCGTCCCAGCAGCACGCCCATGTCGATAATCACTTCCTGACCGGTCTGCTCATTGTAAAGCGTGTATTCCAGCTTCGGCTGCTTCATGGTGAAGGCCGAAGACAGCACTGTGCCATCCCAATCGATATCATCATCGTTGGCCGGTTCGTCGTTGACCGACTCGTCATTGATTGGTTCCAGCAACATGGAAACCTGCTCCATCGGCTGAGATTGCACCGTTCCCGGCATTGCAGAATCGGCGAAGGGAGGCATTACGGTGGCGTCATCATCGTACCAGCCTGGTTCAGGCGGCGGCGGATATGGAAGAAAGCTCATACCCTCATTGTAATTTGACGTTTGATTTGCGATAGTGAATTCGCTCTGCAATACAGGCAGTTTCGTAATATGCCGACTGTTGGCATAATGATCGCAACAATAGTGTTTTTTCGTATTAAAAATGGGGATCAGCTGTTTGAAGCCAATCCCCATTTTTATGTCTATCGGATGATTTCAGACGTTACGTCGTTCCATCATCGCCTTTCGGATCACAGGTTGTCGCCCAAATCCATCTGGCCGCCATTGTCGTCCAGGAAGTCATCCGGATTGAAGTCATCGCCTAGCTTCAGATCGCCGAAATCGATGTTGGAGAAGTCGACTTCGGACAGATCCGCGTCGCCGAAGGCAGCATCGGACTCGTCGCCACCCAAACCGAAGTTCGGGTAGATGGTGTCGCGAATGGCCTTGTCGGGCTCGACCACGGCGTTACGGTAACGGGCAAGACCGGTACCGGCCGGAATGAGCTTACCGATGATGACGTTCTCCTTGAGGCCCTTCAGGTCGTCGACCTTCTGGCTCAGGGCGGCTTCGGTAAGCACGCGGGTGGTCTCCTGGAAGGAGGCTGCGGACAGCCAGGAATCGGTTGCCAGCGAAGCCTTGGTGATGCCCATCAGCTCCGGACGGCCGGCGGCAGGCTTGCCGCCTTCCTTCACGGCCTTCATGTTGGAGGCCTTGAAGCGGGCCTGATCCACCAGTTCACCCGGAAGCAGGTCGGTGTCGCCGGAGTCGATCACGGTGATACGACGCAGCATCTGGTGCACGATGACCTCGATGTGCTTGTCGTGAATATCCACGCCCTGGGAGCGGTACACGGTGTGCACTTCCTCCACAATGTTCACTTGGGCGGCACGGGGGCCGAGGATGCGCAGAATCTTCTTAGGATCGACAGAGCCTTCGATCAGCTGGGTGCCAGCTTCGACATGCTCGCCGTCCTTGACCAGCATCGGAGCGCGACGGGTCACCGGGTAGACGATCGGCTCGACGGATTCGTCGTCCGGCTTCAGCATGACCTGACGGCCGCGCTCGGTGTCTTCCACCTTGACCACGCCTGCGAACTCCGCGATTGGAGCCTCGCCCTTCGGGGTACGAGCTTCGAAAAGCTCGGTAACACGAGGGAGACCCTGGGTGATATCGGATGCGGAAGCGACGCCGCCGGAGTGGAAGGAACGCAGCGTCAGCTGGGTACCAGGCTCGCCGATGGACTGTGCCGCTACGATGCCAACGGCCTCACCGACGTCCACCAGCTTGTTGGTGGCCAGAGACCAGCCATAGCACTTGGCGCACACACCACGCTTGGAGTCGCAGGTGAGCACGGAACGGGCCTTGACTTCTTCCACATCGTGAGCGACGAGATCGTTGAGCACGTCCATGGACAGTGCGTCGCCAGCCTTGTACAGCACGGTTTCGCCGTCGGCCGGATCGATCACGTCAGCTGCGAGCAGACGGGAATACGGACCACCGTCGGCAGCCTTGACAAGATGCAGGTTGCCATCAGCGTCACGCTCGCCGACCTTCATCGTCAGGCCGCGCTTGGTGCCGCAATCCTCTTCGCGCACAATCACATCCTGGGAGACGTCCACCAGACGACGGGTCAGGTAACCAGACTCTGCGGTACGCAGTGCGGTATCGGCCAGGCCCTTACGCGCGCCGTGCTGGGAGATGAAGTATTCCAGCACGGACAGGCCGTCGCGGTAGTTGGACTTCACAGGTCGAGGAATGATCTCGCCCTTCGGGTTGGCCACGAGGCCTCGCATGCCTGCGATCTGGTTGATCTGCATCATGTTTCCTCGTGCACCGGACTGCACGATGATAGCCAAGTTGTTCTTGGAGTCGAAGTGTTCCTCGACAGCCTCGGAAACCTCGCTGGTGCACTTGGTCCACAGGTCGATGAGTTCTTGGCGGCGCTCCTCTTCGGTGAGCATACCGATTTCGTAATTCTCGTTGACCTTTTCAGCTTCGGCTTCGTACTTCTCGATGAACTCGTCGCGCTCGGACGGCTGGATAACGTCGGAGAACGCGAAGGACACACCGGACCACGGTGCGCGGGTGAAGCCCATATCCTTCAGAGCGTCCAGCGTTGCAGCCACCTGTGCGGTGGAGTAACGGGTTGCGATGTCGTCGACGATCTTGCTCAGGCGCTTCTTCGGAGCCTGATCGTTCACGAACGGGTAGTCGACCGGCAGCGTGCTGTTGAACAGGATGCGACCGTAGGAGGTTGCGAAAAGCACGGAACCATCGTGGAAGCGCTCTTCCTTCACCACCGCCGGGCTGCCCGGTTCAGGATCGACGACTTCGACTTCGCTCGGTTCCCAACCCTTCGGAAGCACGAAGTCTTCCGGAAGGCGGATAAGCACCTTGGCCTGCATGTCGATCTCGTGCTTGTCGAGCGCCATTTCGGCCTCTTCAAGCGAGGAGAACACACGGCCCTGGCCCTTGGCGCCGTCGATGACAGTGGTCAGGTAGTACAGACCGAGAATCATGTCCTGGCTCGGCATGGTCACGGTGTGGCCGTCTGCCGGCTTCAGAATGTTGTCGGAAGCCATCATCAGGGAACGGGCCTCGGCCTGGGCTTCGGCGGACAGCGGCAGGTGGACTGCCATCTGGTCGCCATCGAAGTCGGCGTTGAATGCAGCGCAGGCAAGCGGCGGCAGGTGGATGGCCTTGCCTTCCACCAGGATCGGCTCGAACGCCTGAATGCCCAGACGGTGCAACGTAGGTGCACGGTTCAGAAGCACCGGATGCTCGGCGATGACCTCTTCGAGCACGCCCCACACTTCGGAATCGCCACGGTCCACAAGACGCTTGGCGCTCTTCATGTTCTGCGCGTAGTTGAGGTCCACAAGACGCTTGATGACGAACGGCTTGAACAGTTCGAGGGCCATCGGCTTCGGCAGACCGCACTGGTGCATGCGCAGGGACGGACCGACCACGATCACGGAACGACCGGAGTAGTCCACACGCTTACCCAGCAGGTTCTGGCGGAAACGACCCTGCTTGCCCTTGAGCATGTCGCTCAGGGACTTCAGCGGGCGGTTCGAAGCGCCGGTGACCGGACGGCCACGACGACCGTTGTCGAACAGGGAGTCGACGGCTTCCTGAAGCATGCGCTTTTCGTTGTTGAGCATGATTTCAGGAGCGCCGAGCTCGATCAGTCGCTTCAGACGGTTGTTACGGTTGATCACACGACGGTAGAGGTCGTTGAGATCGGAGGTGGCGAAACGGCCACCGTCGAGCTGCACCATCGGGCGCAGATCCGGCGGAATGACCGGGATCACGTCGAGCACCATGGCTTCCGGCTTGTTGCCGGTGGTCAGGAAGGCGTTGACGACCTTCAGACGCTTCAGGGCGCGGGCCTTGCGCTGGCCGGTGCCGGTGTCGATTTCCTCACGCAGCTGCTTGGAAGCGGCCTCAAGATCGAAGTCCTGCAAGCGCTTCTTGATGGCTTCGGCGCCCATGCAGCCCTCGAAGTAGTCGCCGTAGCGGTCTTCCATTTCACGCCACAGGTCGACGTCGCCTTCCATGTCGCCCGGCTTCAGGTTCTTGAAACGGTCGAACACGGCGCTCAGACGCTGGATCTGCTCGTCGAAACGGATGCGGATCGCGGCCATTTCACGCTCGGCGCTGTTGCGCAGCTTGGCGCGTGCGGAGCCCCTGGCTTCGCCTTCGGCCTCAAGTTCGGCCAGATCGGATTCGACCTTCTTGGCACGCTCTTCGATTTCCGCGTTGCGACGCTTCTCCAGGTTGGCGATGTCGTTGTCGAACTCGTCCTGCAGACCCGGAAGATCCTCATGACGCTGTTCCTCATCGACGCTGGTGACCATGTAGGCGGCAAAGTAGATGACCTTTTCCAGATCCTTCGGAGCGATGTCCAGCAGGTAGCCCAAACGGGACGGAACACCCTTGAAGAACCAGATGTGGGTCACCGGAGCGGCAAGCTCGATATGGCCCATGCGCTCACGGCGCACACGGCTCTTGGTGACTTCCACACCACAGCGTTCGCAGACGATGCCCTTGAAGCGTACGCGCTTGTACTTGCCGCAGGCGCACTCCCAGTCACGGGTAGGTCCGAAGATCTGTTCGCCGAACAGACCGTCTTTCTCTGGCTTCAGGGTACGGTAGTTAATGGTTTCAGGCTTCTTGACCTCGCCATGGCTCCAATTACGGATGTCATCGGCGGTGGCCAGGCCAATCCTCAGTTTGTCAAATGCGTTGACGTCCAGCACTCTATTGTCCTGTCTATCGATTCTTAATGCTTAATCACGTTTCGTCAGACTGGTCGCGCCACGTTTTCATACGACGCGACCAGCCATGGGATCACTGGAATTCAGGTTCTTCCACAACCTGGTCAGCCTTGGCGACCGCGTCGGGACGCGCGCCGATGTTGAAGCCAAGATCGTCGGAGGAAGCAGACGGATCGTCGTCCTCGTCCTTCATGTCGATGGCCACGCCTTCCGCGTTGAGCACTTCGACGTTCAGGGACAGGGACTGCATTTCCTTAAGCAGCACCTTGAAGGATTCCGGAATGCCTGCCGGCGGCAGGTTGTCACCCTTCACAATGGCACCGTAGACACGCACGCGGCCGTCGACGTCATCGGACTTGGTGGTCATCATCTCGTGCAGCGTGTAGGCGGCACCGTAGGCCTCGAGGGCCCACACTTCCATCTCGCCGAAACGCTGGCCACCGAACTGGGCCTTGCCGCCCAACGGCTGCTGGGTGATCATGGAGTACGGGCCGGTGGAACGTGCGTGAATCTTGTCGTCGACCAGGTGGTGCAGCTTCAGCATGTACATGTAGCCAACGGAGATCGGCTTCGGGTACGGTTCGCCGGTACGACCGTCGAACAGCACAGCCTTGCCGTCGTCTCCGACCAGCTTGTTGCCGTCGCGATCCGGCAAGGTGCAGGAAAGCAGGCCCTTGATGGTTTCCGGACGAACGCCGTCGAACACCGGGGTTGCCACCGGAGTGCCCGGCTCGCCCTTTTCGGCGCCCTGCGGAATGTTCTTCTTCCAAGCGGCTTCGATATCCGGGTCGAGGGAGATGTCCCAGCCGGCATGCGCGATCCAACCCAAATGCAGTTCCAGCACCTGGCCGAGGTTCATTCGAGAAGGCACACCCAGCGGGTTCAGCATGATGTCGACCGGAGTACCATCCGCGAGGAACGGCATATCCTCTTCCGGCAGAATGCGGGAAATAACACCCTTGTTGCCATGTCGGCCGGAGAGCTTGTCGCCCTGGGTGATCTTACGATGCTGCGCAATGTAGACGCGAATCATCTGGTTCACGCCGTTCGGCAGCTCGTCGCCGTCTTCTTCGGCGTCTTCGCGGGTGATCTCCTTGACGTCAATCACCGTACCGGTCTCGCCGTGAGGCACACGCAGCGAGGTGTCACGCACTTCGCGGCTCTTCTCACCGAAGATGGCGCGCAGCAGGCGCTCTTCCGGAGTCAGCTCGGTTTCGCCCTTCGGGGTGACCTTACCCACCAGAATGTCGCCGGCTTCGACTTCGGCGCCGATGCGGATAATGCCACGCTCATCGAGGTTGGCCACCGCGTCTTCGCCGACGTTCGGCAGATCACGGGTGATCTCCTCGGCACCCAGCTTGGTTTCGCGGGCGTCGATCTCGTATTCCTCGATGTGAATGGAGCTTAGGGTGTCGTCCTGCACGAGACGCTGGGAGATGATCACAGCATCCTCGTAGTTGTAGCCGTTCCACGGCATGAAGGCGATGAGCAGGTTCTTACCCAAAGCCATTTCACCCTTCTGGGTTGCCGGGCCGTCGGCCAGCACGGTACCGGCTTCCACACGTTCGCCGTCGTGGATCAGCGGCACCTGGTTGTAGCAGGTGGTCTGGTTGGAACGGCGGAACTTGGCCAGCTTGTAGGAGCTGGTGGTGCCATCGTCGTTCATCACACGGATAATGTCGGCGGAAACGTAGGTCACCACGCCCGGCTTCTCAGCCAGAATGACATCGCCGGAATCAACGGCTGCACGCCATTCGGCACCGGTGCCCACCAGCGGGCGCTCGGATTCGATCAGCGGCACGGCCTGACGCTGCATGTTGGTACCCATCAGCGCTCGGTGGCCCTCATCGTGCTCCAGGAACGGGATCAGGGATGCGCCGACGGAAACCATCTGGCGCGGGGAAACGTCCATGTAGTCAACGGAGCTGACCGGCACATCGACCGCTTCTTCCTCGCCGACTCGGGCAAGGGCCTGCTTCTTGACGAAGTTGCCGTTATCGTCGAGCTCCTGATTCGCCTGTGCGATAACGTGCTCAGCATCGCGGTCTGCGGTCATGTATTCGACCTCGTCGGTCACATGGCCGTTGACGACCTTACGGTACGGGGTCTCGATGAAGCCGAACGGGTTGATGCGACCGAAGGTTGCCAGAGAGCCGATAAGACCGATGTTCGGGCCTTCAGGAGACTCGATCGGGCACATACGGCCGAAATGGGACGGGTGCACGTCTCGCACTTCCATGGATGCACGGTCGCGGGACAGACCGCCAGGACCCAGAGCGGACAGACGACGCTTGTTGGTCACACCTGCCAGCGGGTTGTTCTGATCCATGAACTGCGACAGCTGGGAGGTTCCGAAGAACTCCTTGATGGTAGCGTTCACCGGGCGGATGTTGATCAGGGACTGCGGGGTGATGGCCTCCGGATCCTGAGTGGTCATACGCTCGCGGACCACGCGCTCCATACGGCTCAGACCAGTGCGCAGCTGGTTCTGGATCAGCTCGCCGACCTGACGGATACGACGGTTGCCGAAGTGGTCGATATCGTCGACGTCCACGCGCAGATCCACATCCTGACCATCGCGCTTGCCCGGGAACTTTGTGTCACCGGCATGCAGCGTGACCAGATACTTGATGGTGGAGATGATATCTTCGCGAGACAGGCTGCGATCGTTGATATCCTTCTCCAAGCCAAGCTTGCGGTTGATCTTGTAACGGCCGACGCGGGCCAGATCGTAACGCTTGGTGTTGAAGTAGAAGGAATCCAGCAGATTGCGGCCAGCTTCCGGCGTCGGAGTGTCGGCCGGGCGGATCTTGCGGTACAGATCGGTCAGAGCCTCGTCCTGGGTCTGCACGGTCTCCTTGGCGAGCGCGTCCATGACCAGCGGGTAATCCTTGAAGGCGTCGGCGATCTCATCTTTGGTCATGCCGATGGCCATGAGGAACACGATGGCGGACTGCTTGCGCTTACGATCCACGCGCACACCGAGCACATCACGCTTGTCGATCTCAAACTCGAGCCATGCGCCACGGCTCGGAATAATCTTAGCGCCAAAGACTTCCTTGTCGGAAGTACGATCCTGGCTACGGTCGAAGTACACGCCCGGAGAACGCACCAGCTGCGACACGATCACTCGCTCGGTACCGCCGATGATGAAGGTGCCGTGCGGGGTCTGCAGCGGGAAATCGCCCATGAACACAGTCTGGGATTTGATTTCACCGGTGTCGCCGTTCTCAAACTCAGCGTTCACGTACAGCGGAGCAGAGTAGGTGTAATCCTTCTCCTTGCACTCCTGTACGGTGTGGCGCGGTTCCTCGAAATACGGATCGGAGAAGGTCAGGCTCATGGTCTGAGCGAAGTTCTCGATCGGAGAGATCTCCTGGAAGACCTCGTCAAGACCAGAAGTGTGGGACACGGTGTTGGTGCCATTCTCCAGATCCTTCTCGACACGCTTCTGCCAGCGCTCGTTGCCGATGAGCCAGTCAAAGCTGTCAGTCTGTACACCCAACAGGTAGGGTACATCAATGGGCTCGCGGATGGAGCCGAAGTTCACACGGTCCGACGCCTTGTGCAGATCAATATCGTGCTGGTCGGCGCGTGCGATGATGGTGGTGGTGTTCGTCGTAGCCTCAGCCAATGGACGTTCCTTATCGCTCGCTAAATCGTTTCGATATGTTTCCCCGGAAGCGCTCCCATTGGCCACCATATGCCTAGTACGCGGGCGCTTCTTCCTTGTCAGCGTGCCCGCTATATGACACGCATGTACGCAAAGTCATAAGAATAACATATCCTGTAGATTTTTATTCGACGGTTATGCCGACCGGATCGGACTTGGCCTTGGGATGTCCCTCAATCGAAAGCTGCGCCGAATACACGCCCCGATCCACCTTCGGTAGGGTGGATTCCTCCACACACTCACTGCCGGTACGCGTTCCCGGCCAAGTGATCGTCTGCTTGACCTTGTCGCCCTTCGCCAACAGCCGATAATCCGCATCCACAGGGCACACATTAGACTTCCAAATCACATCATCGCCCGATTTGATCGTCAACACAACGTTGGAAGCAGATATATCAACCAAACAGCCTACCTTGCTGGAACCGTCATATTTGATATCCGTCGTAAAATCCATCGAACCGCCCACGCCGAGACTCGACGCCGCAGGAGTCAACGAAAGCGCAACATTCTTCGCATTGCAATCCGGCACCCCGCTTTTCTTCTTCTTCGTCGGGGACGGCACTTCCTTACGGGAAATCGCATACGCATCCGCATGATGAATCTCCCGACTCACCGCGACAATCCCCCTAGACAGAGAATACAGACAAAACACCAGAAAAGAGACCAGCACCACCACCGCAATACCGACGACAATGCGACGACGACGAAATATCGCCTGCTGCTCTTTCGAACGCTTCTTGCCGGATTTCGAGGACGTCTTCTGTGCCATGATTCCACAGTCTAGCGTGTGCGCATCCAAAGAACGTCAGCACCCGCCTTTTCATACCGGAAGACGCACATCCGCATTCGGCAGGATCTCAATAAGACCATCCTCATCCAACGACGCGATGCAACGGTCAAGTTGGATATGATCATCCCACAATCGTTCAAGCGACTTACGGTCGACGGCAATCTCACCTTCCGGCAGATTACGCAACGCATTCAGCACCAGCCCACGCACCTGACGATCCGTGCCTTGGAAACGCTGACGCGGCCTTGTACGACGCTCCCCCAATCCCGGGCGTCCATCACGCAAAAACACACACCGCGAAGAAACCGGACACGCCTCACACAACGGCGATTTCGCCGTACACACAATCGCACCCAATTCCATAACCGACTGATTCCACACCACCGAAGAACGGTCGAACCGCCTGCATTTCGACGCACCATCCTGTGGCAACACTTGCTTCGCCAACGCACGCTCAGCAGGGCTCGCAGCACCACCAAGCGACTCCACACCAAGAAAAACCCTCGAAAGCACCCTGCGAATATTCGTATCTACCACCGCGATGCGCTCTCCGAACGCGAAACTCATCACCGCGCTGGCCGTGTAATCACCGATACCCGGCAGAGCCAACAGCTCATCGTATGTTTGCGGTAGCTCATTGCCATAGTCGGAAGCGACTACACGAGCGCATTCCTGCAATCGCAACGCACGCCGAGGGTACCCAAGCCTGCCCCAGGCAGTGATCACATCAGATTTCGCAGCACCTGCAAGCGCAGCCGCATCAGGCCAACGCTCCATCCAATCGTTCCAATACGGCACCACACGGCTCATCTGCGTCTGCTGGCTCATCACCTCGGAAACAAGCACACCCCATGGCGTGGCACGGCCGAATCGCCACGGAAGGTCACGCGCCGAAGCATGCCACCATTCGGCGAGCGAGACCGCCACAGCTTCGACATTTTCGATTTCTGCATTATTCCCGTTCGTGTCGTTCATCGTACCTATTCTTGCATTCATGACGAACGAAGAGCATACCAATGACGCGCAAAGCGCAAACGCAGCGGAAGCCAAAGTCGAGAAAATGTTCGAATACGGCTATCGCAAGTCGAATTACGGTCCGGACGAACTCGTGACCGACGCGCATGGCAATCCGATTTCCGTAGTTGACGCGATGCTGTCGGCCGAAGACGCGGCAAAAGCCGAAACTTCCACCCCGCACCTGTGCTATTACTCCCCTCGAATTCCAGGCAACACCGGTTCGGCAATCCGCCTGTGCGCGGTGACCGGCACGATCCTGCATTTGGTGGAGCCGCTTGGATTCAATCTGCGCGATACGAAGCTGCGCCGCGCCGGATTGGATTATCACGATATGGCGCACGTGGTATTACACCCGAATTTTGAAAACCTAGTGGAATCCATGCCGAATTCACGCATCATCGCGTTCACTGCACACGCCACCAAACTGTATACCGACATCGAATACAAACCGACCGACATTCTGCTATTCGGCCCGGAGCCGGGCAACATTCCCGATCCGATGGATATTATGGCCGGTCCGCACGTGGCCGAACAGGTGCGATTGCCCATGCGCCCGAGCCTGCGTTCCCTGAACCTCACCAACTGCGCATCCATCGCCATCTACGAAGCCTGGCGCCAACTAGGCTTCGCCGGCGGCCAGTAATCCCTCCCCTGCCTGCCAACTTCTAGGTTTTTCAATAATTTACTTGCTTTTGTATAGCAAGTTCCGCGGGAGAGGCGGCGGGGTCTATTCCCGACACGCTCCAGGCCGCTCAGGCCAAGTCTTTACGGTCTGAAACAGACCCCGTCGCCTCTCCCGCTACGCTGAGTTCAACTTAAGTAAGTTTCTTTTCTTTTATGCAAGACACAACGAAATGTACGAAAGCGAGCAGAAGAGCGGGATATTCTGTTCGAGACCGTAAGCTTGGCCGAACGGCCTTGAGTGTGTCGCGAATAGAATATCCCGCTCTTCTGCGACCTCCCCATTACAGCAGCTTATGCACCCAACGCAAGCACAGATCGCAAGAATGAATCGCACGCGACAAGCATGCATCGGGAAGAGGGAAGGGAGGGGCTAGTTTTTGAAGCTGTGGATTGGGGCGGGGATGCGGCCGCCACGGGTCACGAAAGCTTCGCAGCTGGTCTGGTTCACCGGAATGATCGGCGCATAGCCCATCAGGCCGCCGAAGTTGGCCATCTCCCCTACGCCTTTGCCTTCCACCGGAATCACGCGCACAGCGGTGGTCTTCTGGTTGACCATGCCGATGGCGGCCTCATCGGCGATGATGCCAGAAATGGTGGATGCGGTGGTGTCTCCCGGAATGGCGATCATGTCGAGGCCGACGGAGCACACACAGGTCATGGCCTCAAGCTTTTCGATCTTCAGGCAGCCATTGGTTGCCGCGTCAATCATGTTCTTGTCTTCGGAGACAGGGATGAACGCGCCGGAAAGTCCGCCGACGTAGGAGGACGCCATGATGCCGCCCTTCTTCACCTGGTCGTTGAGCATGGCGAGCGCCGCGGTGGTGCCCGGTGCGCCAACCTGTTCGAGGCCAATCTTTTCAAGCACTTCGCCGACGGAGTCGCCTACGGCCGGGGTTGGCGCGAGGGAAAGGTCGATGATGCCGAATGGAATGCCGAGGCGACGGGATGCCTCCTGTGCCACCAGCTGGCCGACGCGCGTGATCTTGAACGCGGTGCGCTTGATGGTTTCGCACAGGAACTCGAAATCCTTGCCCTTGGCCTCGTCCAGCGCGCGGGAAACCACGCCGGGGCCGGAAACGCCGACGTTGATGACCGCGTCGCCTTCGGTCACGCCATGGAAGCCGCCTGCCATGAACGGGTTGTCGTCGGGGGCATTGCAGAATGCCACGAATTTCACACATCCGTAGGAATCGTTATCTGCGGTAGCGTGCGCAATGTCCTTGATGATGTGGCCGAGCAGTTCGACGGAGTTCATGTCGATGCCGGTTTTGGTGGAGCCCACGTTCACGGAGGAGCACACGATGTCCGTTTCGCTCAGCGCTTTCGGCAGGGAGCGGATGAGCAGCTCTTCAGCAGGGGTCATGGACTTGGATACGAGCGCGGAGTAGCCGCCGATCAGGTCAACGCCGACCTTCTTCGCCGCACGGTCAAGCGCATGCGCAATTTTCACGAAATCGTCCGACGTTTTGCACGAGCTTGCGCCGACCAGGGAAATCGGGGTGACGGTGATGCGCTTATTGACAATCGGAATGCCGTAGTCGCGTTCGATGGCCTGGCCAGTGGATACGAGATCCTTGGCATACGTGGTGATCTTGTTGTAGATGTTGTCGCAGACTTCGTCGACGCTGTCGGCCGCGCAGTCCAACAGGCTGATGCCCATGGTGATGGTGCGCACGTCGAGCTTCTCCTGCTCGATCATCTGGTTGGTCTCGTGGACCTCCATGATATTCAGCATGGTTTTTCCTTACGATTAGTACGATTCGTGGCTTCGATTACTTGCGTGACTCACGTATGCCGCGGATCAGACGCGGTGCATCTTGGTAAAGATCTCCTCGCGCTGGCAGCGGATGCGCACGCCAATCTCCTCGCCGAGCTTGTCGAGATCGTCTACGATCTCGCCGAATTCCTTGTCGGCGTTGGAATAATCCACGATCATCATCATGTTGAAGAAACCGTCGATGATGGTCTGGGAAATGTCAAGCACGTTGACCTGATGTTCGGAAAGGTATGTGCAGACGCGTGCGATGATGCCGACAGTATCCTGACCGACGACGGTGATGATTGCCTTGTTCATGGAACTCCCTAAATGTTAGGTGCGAATATCCAGTTGCCGTCTCGGCAAATTGCCGGACGTGCCCTCAAGTATAGGAAAGGCACGTGCCAAAACACGTGCCTTTTCCGTAATTCCGTTACATATTGAGATGGCCGTTGCTTACGATCCCACTCGCGGTCTTCCGCGATGCAATCGTAAGTATATATTCATACATGCCTCATATATACACTACGATTCGTCGCGGAAACTGCGATCAAGCCTCGCGGCTCGCGGAAGCAGCAGCGAACGCCGGCAAGGCGCGAGGCGCGTTGAAACCTTCCTTTTCGAAGCGGTCAGCAATCTTCTGTGCGATTTCGTGACCCTGACCCTTGTCCACCAACGCGATGATGGAGCCGCCAAAGCCGCCGCCGGTCATACGTGCGCCGTACGCGCCGTTGACACGAGCCACATCCACGGCAATATCCAACTCGGGCACAGTCACTTCATAATCCGCTGCGAGCGAATCATGAGACGCGTTGAACAGTCGGCCTGCCTCGTCGATCTTGCCGTTGGCGAAGGCACGCACGAAGGAATTGACACGGGCGATTTCGGTGATGACGTGGCGCACGCGCTTCTTCATCGTGTCGTCTTCCAGCTTGTCAAGCGTTTCCTTAAGTGCCTGGAACGGATCCTCGGATTTAGCGATTTCGTCGGCGACCACACGCAGGTTGGCCACGCCGAGGATTTCGGCGGCCTTCTCGCAAGTGGCGCGACGCTGGGCATACTGGCCGTCGTTGAGCTGGTGCGGAGCCTGAGTGTCAAGCACCAGCAGTTCCAGACCGTACTTGTCGAGATCGAATTCCTGCTGGGAGACATTCTCCAGCGGGCTCAGCTCTGGACGGCAATCAAGACGCAACGCATGGCCGAAAGTGCAGCGCATGGATGCGTTCTGATCGAGACCACCGGTGGACGCACCCGCCATGTCGTTTTCCGATTTGATGGCGGCGTTAATCAGTGTCACACGACCGGCATCGGATGCGCCATAACCCAAACCATACACGTCATCCAGCGCCAAGGCGGTGGAACAGGTCATAGCTGCGGAGGAGCTCAGACCGGATCCGAGCGGAACGCAGGAGGAGAATGCCGCGTCGAAGCCCTGCACCGCATCGAAGCCGGCTTCGCGCAATGCCCAGGCAACGCCTACCGGGTAGGCGGCCCAGCCTTCCACACCACCGGCCTGCAGACCATCGAGGTCGGCTTCGGTAACGTTTTCGGAATCAACGTCGGAAACCACGCGCACCTTGGTGTCTTCACGCGGCTTGAGCGCGATGAACGTGCGGTGCGGCAGTGCGATCGGCAGGCACAGGCCCGCGTTGTAGTCGGTATGTTCGCCAATCAGGTTCACACGGCCCGGTGCGGCCCATACGCCAGCCGGTTCCTCACCGTAGGTGGCTCGGAACAGGTCGGTCGCGTTCTTCACACCCTCGTCGTGCGAGAGCGGCTCAATGAATTCAACAGCAGTCATTGGTGTTTTGTCCTTTGGGTTTTATTGACTTTCAGCCTTCGATATCGATTGGTCCGAGCTCGTGGAAGCGCTTGGCGATGAGTTCCGGCGTGGTGTCGGAAACCCATGCGGCCATGCCGGATTCGGATCCGGCCAGATACTTGATCTTGTTGGCTGCGCGGCGGAACGAGAAGAACTGCAGATTCAGACGGTAGTTTTCACGGCGTGCGTCGTGGATCGGAGCCTGGTGCCATGCTGCGATGTATGGCAGGTCCATGCCCTTGCCGTCGCCCTTGTCGAAGAACGCGTTGCCGCGCTTGAGCAGGGTGGAGTACATGACGGCCAAATCCCAACGTTCCTGGTCGTTGAGCTCGTCGAGGGTGAGCACGTCGCGTACCGGAGCCACATGCACCTCGAGGGGCCAGCGGGCTGCGGCTGGCACGTAGGCCACCCAGCTGTGGTTGCGCATGACGATGCGCTCCCCGGCTTCGATTTCGGAGTTCATGAGATCCTTGAGCAGGTTGCCGCCGGTCTTCTCATGGTAGGCTTCGGTCTGCTTGAGTTCGGCTTCCATCTTCGGCGCGATGAACGGGTAGCAGTAGACCTGTCCGTGAGGATGCGCCAGGGAGACGCCGATTTCCTGTCCGTGGTTTTCGAACGGGAAGATCTGTTCGATGCCTTCCATCTTGGAGATTTCGGCGGTGCGGAACGCCCATGCTTCCACGACGGTACGCAGGCGGGAGACCGGCAGGTCCGCCGGCAGGCCGTCTTCGTCCGGGTCGAAGCAGATCACTTCGCAGCGACCTGCGGCGAGCTTCTTCTCCCACAGCGGGTTGCCATTGACGTATTCCACGGCTTCGGAACGGCCCGGCACGCGAACCATCGATGGGAAGCGGTTTTCGAACACGACCACGTTGTAGTCGGTGTCCGGTACTTCGCCGTCCTGGTACGGGTCGCCCGGCTTGCGTGCGGCCAGCGGGTTGCCCTTGGCGGTGGCACCCGGTCCTGCGGTGATCGGGCGGTTCATGCGTGCGGTCGCCATCGGAATCCAGTCGCCGGTCAGTGGATCGCGACGCATTTCCGGAGCGGCGTACGGCACCTCCTCACCGGCTGCGTTGAGCTGGTTGGAGAAGCGGTATGCCAGCTGACGAGGATCGTTCAGTTCGCGCGTCTTCGCGCCGGAAACATATTCCGGATCATCGTCGAGGTAGAAGAACGCACGGCCATCGGCGAGCGTGGTCGGCGTGATGCGAATGTGTTCCTTCGCGTACTCTCCCGGAGTGTAGTTTGCGAATTCACTCATTATGGTTATTCACCTTCCTGAATAGGCTCGGTCTGGTGCGCCAGCACGAGCTCTTTAACCAAATCCCTTGTTTTCCCAACCGAATCGGGGTCTAGTCCATCATCGGTAATGACCGTGTCCACTTGGTCGAAGCGTGCGAAAAGCGACAATGATGTGCAGCTCCACTTTGTGTGATCGGTCAAAATTATAGTTCGATCGGCAATGTCCATCATTGCCATATCGGTCGCGGCCTCAAGCGAGTTCGGCATGAGGAAGCCGCGCGGAATGGACACGGAATGCGTGCCCAGGAAGACCGTGTTGACGCGCAGGGAAGCCACCACCTTGTCAGCGATCGGCCCTACGAGCGAGTTGGATCGGGTGGTCACGCCGCCGGTCACGATGACTTCCACGTCTTTCGATTCCAGCGCCTGCACCAGTTCCGCCACCGGAATGGAGTTGGTGAGAATGGTGATGCCCGATGACTGCTGCGATTCAAGCAGATGTTGCGCGAATACGTATGCCGTGGTGCCGCCGCCGACGGCGATCACGTCGCCGGGCGCCACATATTTGATGGCTTCCTGCGCGATGGCGTCTTTGAGACCGATGTCCATCTGCGACTTTACAGAGAACAGCGGCTCGCTCAGCAGCGTGCTGGTGGTGACGGCACCGCCGTGCACTCGTTTCAGCAGACCCTTGTCGGCCAGATCGGCGATATCGCGGCGGATAGTCATGGCGGAAACGCCCAATTCCTTGGACAATGCGGTGATACGCACCGCACCGCGGGTACGCAACCTGCTCAAAATCAAATGTTGACGTTGTGACGATATCATTCGAACATTATCGCACATGTTCACTCAAAATAAAAACTGAGATGATCGCTTCGCGTGTTTTACTTGCAAAAAATGTACTTGAATATCCCATAATCTTCCGAATCGCACAAAAACGAACGTCGACGTTCCGTCAATGCAACCAATCACCATGTTGCCTTCTTGCGGCAAACGGTGCGAGAATGGTGAACCATGACGTACGTTTCTGAGAATTTTTGGCACGATGCGGTGAACAAAGCCACCACCGATCTCTTCACCTTCGGCTACAAACACATCATCAAGCCGTATTTCATCTTCAATCAAACGCCCGACGTGGCGCATGACCAGATGATCCAGTTCTGCAAGATCACCAAGAACATTCCTCCGCTGATGTGGGCGTGCCGTGAAATGCTCAACTATTCCGACCCGGTGCTGGAAACCAATGTGATGGGCATCGACTTCGTCAATCCGTTCGGTCTTTCCGCCGGTCTTGACAAGAACTGCGAGATGCCGGTCTTGCTCGACAATGCCGGTTTCGGCTTCGAAACAGTCGGCTCCACCACGTCTCGCCCCTGCCCCGGCAATCCGAGGCCATGGTTCCATCGTCTGCCTGAATACGATTCGATGATGGTGCACGTCGGTCTTGCCAATGAGGGATCGGAAATCGTGGTTCCTCGTGCGGAGCAGGCTTGGACAAAAGCTCACGACATGCAGATTTCCGTGTCCATCGCACGCACGAACGACAACAAAACCGGCGATTTGGAAGAAGGCATCGAAGATTACTGCATTTCGATGCGTCGCGCCACCGGCCGCACCGCCATGGTCGAAGTGAATATCTCCTGCCCGAACACCATGGCCGGCGAACCGTTCAACGAAAACCCGGAGGCGCTCGACAAACTATTCACCGAACTCGACAAGATCGAACGCCCACAGCCCACACTGGTGAAACTGCCGTTGAACAAGAGCTGGGAAGAGTTCAAGGAACTGCTTGACGTGCTTGCCGGGCACAACGTACAGGGCCTGTCGATCGCGAACCTGCAGAAGGATCGTACCGGCATGAGCATCCCGCGTGATTGGGAAGGCGGATTGTCGGGCTCGCCTTGCTATGAGGCCAGCAACGAACGCATCAAGCAGGTATACCGCGAGTACGGCGACCGTTTCACGATCGCAGGCATCGGCGGCGTGTTTACTCCGCAGCAGGCCTATGAGAAGATCCGTTCCGGCTCGTCGTTGGTGATGTTCATCAGCTCGCTGATGTACCGCGGCCCGCAGCAGATCACCGTGTTGAAGCGCGGTCTCGCCGAACTGCTCAAGCGCGACGGTTTCGACCACGTCAGCCAGGCCGTCGGCATCGACGCCTGATTTCAGCCGGATTCCCGATAAACGAAAGCAGCAAAATAATGTGCCCCGCAACCAATACCATGGTACGGGGCGCATTATTTTATTGCGATTGCCGATACTGCCTATTTTTATCTGATATTTATCTGACGATAATCCAATCTATCGGCTCCATTAATACGCGCCTCGCACGTATTGCGGCTGATAGGGCGCATTTTCGGTCGGAATATCAAGCTTGGCTGCGGCACGCAACGGCCAGTTCGGATCACGCAATGCCGCACGTCCGATTTCGATGGCATCGGCGGCACCGGATTTGAGGATCTTCTTGGCCTGCTTCGGCTTGGTGATCAGACCGACCGCCGTGGTTGGGATTCCAGCTCGCGAACGCACCTGCTCCGAGAACGGAACCTGATAGCCGGGCTTGACCGGAATGGCCACACCCGGAATCATGCCTCCGGTGGAAACATCCACCAGATCGACGCCATGCTCCTTCAACACTTTGGCAAGGTCGACGGTCTGGTCGAGATCCCAACCGCCGGCGGCCCAGTCGGTTGCGGAAACGCGCACCAGCACCGGCATGGTGTCGGGCACGACGGAACGCACGGCGTCCACGACCTCGACCAGCATGCGGATGCGGTTTTTGAACGATCCGCCATACTCATCCTCACGCTCGTTGATCAGTGGATCGAGGAACTGAGACAGCAGATAGCCGTGGGCCGCATGAATTTCCACCGCGTCAAAGCCGATATCATAAGCACGCCAAGCGGCATCGCGGAACTGGTCGACAATGGCATGGATCTCGTCAACGGTCAACGCGCGAGGCTTAGTCAGCGAACCAAACGCGTTGGCGCTTGGCCCCACGGTCTTCCAACCGCCCTGCTCCTCCGGCACGCTCTCATGCTCGAAACCAATGGAGAAGCAGCCGGTGGAGGCCTTACGTCCGGCATGGTTGAGCTGCACCGCCATGGTGGCGCCGGCGGCCTTCGTATCGGCAACGATCCAACGCCATGCATCCATCTGCTCGTCGGCCCACAATCCCAAGTCGCACGGCGAAATACGGCCCTCCGGCGCCACTGCGGTGGCTTCCACGATAATCATGCCGAAACCGCCCATGGCACGCGACACATAATGCTGGTAGTGGAATGGCGTGGGCAGGCCATCCTGGGCCAACGCGGAATACGTGTCCATCGGCGGCAGCCAGATGCGGTTGCGCACGGTCACGCCACGCAAGGTCATAGGATCGAACAGGCCAACCGTGCCATTGGTTTTGACCTTCTTCGACCGCTTCGCTTTCTTTTCGTTTTCGCTCATCGTAGTAGCTCCCCTCCGGTCGCGTCTACTGGCTTCATGCCGATCAGCTGAACCTTCTTCTTGTATTTCCCTTGTGCTTCTCTGGGAATCTCGTGCCATAGAACCGGCACTATCTGCATTCTACGCAGAACGCCCGCCGAACATGGCGGGCGTTCATTGATTGTTCACTTCCATTCACTGAATTGCGGAAGCGTCACTCATCTTCAGTCTGCTGCTGATCCTAATCATCCTGCTGGTCGTTCTGCTGGCTTTGCTGCTGAAGCGACTGGTTCTGCTGCTGAATGATTGTGCTTTGCTGCTGCGTGGCATTCTGCCTTCCACCGCCGATCCTGGTGACCGTGCTGGATGTTGCGGAATACTTGGCCGCAGGCTGCCCATAATCATTGTCAATCGGCAGCTGTTTGCGTTCAGCATAAGCATTCATAAAGTCACGCCATGCCGGGGCCGCGATGGTAGAACCATCCCAATAGCTGTGGTATTGGCCGTTGATAGCGATATTCGCAATCGGGTGTCCAACCGGGTTCTGCACGTCACCGACGAGCACGAATGTAGCGATCTGGTTCGGAATGAAACCACCTGTCGTAACTAGCTGATCCTCGTGGGTACCGGTCTTGGCGAAGGTCTTACGTCCATTGGCCAGCTGTGCCACACCGCCTGCGCCGTCAGGACGAACAACGCCTTGATTCATGGCCCAAGCAAGCGTTTGAATGATTTCCGGATCAACCGCCTGATGGCAGTTCGCAGAAGGCACCTTGATATCATTGCCGTCCACATCAGTCACCTGCTTCAGCGCAATCGGATTGCACTGCACGCCATTGGACGCATATACAGAGAAGATGCTTGCCATCGTCAGCGGGGACACGTTGACGTTGCCGACCATCATGGCAGGCACGAACGATGAGGTCTTGTCGAGCGTCTCACCGGTATTCGCATCATGGTAGCCAAGTTCAGTTGCGGTATCGGCAATCTTGCACAGGCCTATGATGGATCCCATGGAAGCCTGCGTGGTGTTATGAGACCTTGCCAAAGCCAATGCCGGCGTTTCCGGATTCACCGTTCCATTGGTTATTGCGTTGGTGACGTTCCACGAATCAGTGCCGCCGGTATAACGATCGCATGCGAACAACGAGGTCGAATACCTCGTGGACGTCTGCAGGTTCTCGTTGACGGAATGCCCCGCTTCCATCCATGCCACCAGATTGATAGGCTTCCACGACGAGCCGATGGAGAAGCCCATGCCACCGCCGTCTTCTCGGTCCACGGCATAGTTCATGGAATCCCTGGTCTGGTCGTTCTGCGCCGCTTCGGTGGCATCATACGTTCGATTCAGACCGAAGCCCAACACTTCTCCGGTGCCCGGTTTGACGGACGCCATCACGATTTCCATGCCGGAGGAATCTTCCGGTGGAATGGTGTTGCGCGCGGTTTCGTTCAACAAGGTGTTGGCATCGATATCCAACGTGGTGACGATCTTCAGACCACCCTCTTTCAGCAGCCTTTCCCTGTCCTCGCTGGTCTTGCCGAATTCCTTGGAATTCAAAATCTTATGCACAACATAATCGCAGAAATAGCCCGCATCATAATCCGCGGCCATGCAACCGGTGGAAATAGGCTGGACATCAAGTGTATCCGCGAGTGGAGTATTGACCGCTTCCTGATATTCCGCATCCGAAATATAGCCCTGCTCGTTCATCAGCTGCAGCACGATATTGCGTTGTTTCTCGGATTCCGGCTGGTTCGATTCGACGGAAGGATCGTACGCGTTCGGATTCTTGGTGATTGCCGCGATGGTAGCGGACTGCACGATGTTCAGTTGGTCTGCGGTGGTGTTGAAATACCGCTTCGCAGCCGCCTGCACGCCATAGAGGCTATTGCCGCCGAACTGTGCGATATTGAGATATCCCTGCAAAATTTCAGGCTTGGAATACTGCTTCTCCATTTGCACGGAAATCAGCATTTCCCTCAATTTTCGTGCGATGGTATCTTCCGACGCATGGTATTGCGCAATCGGATCGTTATCCTGCTGCGCCTGCAGGATCAGCACGTTTTTGACATACTGCTGGGTAAGGGAGGAACCGCCCTGATGGTCGCCCTTCATGTATGTTTGGACGAACGCACGGAACACACCCTGTACATCCACGCCGCCGTGAGTGAAGAATCGTCTGTCTTCACGCGAGACCACGGCCTGCTGCATGTATTTGGAAATCTTCTTCAAGGGCACGACTTCACGATTCTGATCCCAGAATTCGGTGATTTTCGTGGTGCCATCGGAAGCGTACATGGTCGACTTCTGCGGCAGGCTGGTCACATCAAAATCAATACCTTCGACCGACAGCGACGGAATAACCGCCTTGGCGACGCTGTTCGCGCCGAAAACCGCCGGTAGGAGGAACAAACTGGCGGCCACGCCGCCACCCACACTCAGCGTGATGTAGGCAATCACGAGTGCGAGCACACGTTGAACGGTCAAAGTCTTCTTTTCGGGCATGGTGCCCATTCTAAAGTGGTGGGTCTACTAATCAACCGCTCGTCAGCAGGTGTCACGGGTTTCTCACAAACAACCGTAAAACTTGAAAAACGCTGGAAAATAGTCGAAAATTATCGTCTCGATCGCCGAATAAGCATACCCGGCTGGTAGATGATGATGGAACGGCCCTCACGCGCAATCCATCCGCGGTTGGCGAAATCCATCAGCGCCTTGTTCACCGTCTCGCGTGACGAACCAACCAGCTGCGCCATTTCTTCCTGCGTCAGATTATGCGGCACCTTCAGCCCCGCCTCGACCGGCTCACCGAAACGTGATGCCAGATTCAGCAGCGTTTTTGCCAAACGGCCTGGCACGTCCATGAACACAAGTTCCGAAATGCGCTCGTTGTTGTCACGCATGCGATGCGCGAGCACCTGAAGCATGTCGACGGCCACGCGCGGATGCTCGTCAAGCCATGCGAACAGGGCGTCATGCTCAAGCCACACGACTTTCGTGTCATTGGTCATGGCCACGGCGGACGCGGTGCGCGGCCCACCGTGCGGATCGAACACCGGAATCTCACCCAACACTTCGCCGTACGCATGAATGCTCAACAACTGCACACGTCTGTCGGACGATTGCCGGATCAGTTTGACTCGCCCGCGTTCCAGCAGATACATGCGATGATCAGTGTCGCCTTCGCGGAAAATATAGTCGCCCTTGTTGTATTCGGCATGCTGCAGATGCGGCAGCAGTTCCTCCGCCTCTTCGGAAGAAACCTGCTTGAACAACGCGGTGTGCAGCAACGTCGCGCTTTCGCCACTGGGTCCACTATTGGTCTCGTTTGGCGTAGCCATTTGTCGCACCTCCGTTCATAGGCACATCCTCTGGGCACGCCGACAGGCGTGTTGCCAGGCGCGCTGCCGCGGCTTCGAAAGCTTGCTACGATTCCACATGCCCTCACGGAACACCAAGCTCTCGTAACGTTCTCATCGCCCTTGACATCAGGGCGGCTTTGACCATCGGGCTACATTGTAACTCGCCTGGCGGCGTCGAGCAGCCGTTCAACCACGTCTTCACGGCTCATGCCCGTCTGCGAGCGCATTGGATCGACTCGTTTTACTGCTGATTTCACTGCTTTGTCCGACATTTTCTCGCGTGAGGTGTTCAACACCCGCCCCATTTTTTCCGCGTCGATATCGTAGGCGAGGGTCACGTGGTGCAGTATGGCGCCAGGCCCTCCCTCTGCTGGCGTGAAGCGACGTTGCGCGGCTCCGCCGAGTTTGCCGTATTGCGTGGCGATGTCGTTGAGGCCGGCGAATCGTACGTCGAGCCCGAGTTCCTTAAGCGCGCGCACCAGCCAGAAATCGCAGAGCCGGTATGATTCCTCGATGCTTATGCCTTGGGCGAAATCGAGCGGCGCGTATAGCGAGTAGGTAATGGTGTTACCCGGTTCGATGAACATCGCCCCGCCGCCAGTACAACGTCGGACCACGGTGAATCCTTCCTTCTGCGCGACCACCGTGTTGACTTCGTCTTCGATCGACTGGAATTTGCCGATGACCACCGCCGGAGCGGCCCATTCCCAGATCCGCAGCGTGGGTTCGCGTTTGCCTGCCGCCACTTCGCGCGCCCATGCGATGTCGGTTTCCATTTGTTCGTTTGGATTTCGCGGTTTGTCGTGGATGACGGTCGGTTTCAGGGCCCGCCAGCGTTCCAGATATTCCTCTTGTGTCAGCGCATTATGCATTTCCGGTTGTTTCCCGGAATATTGTTTCGTAGACCGCGCGATATTTCCGTTGTTCGTTGCATCTCCCGCATTGCACGATTCGCTGCCTGTGATTGCGCGGAGGAAAGCGATGGCGATGCCTTCTTCCGTCATACCCACCAATCGCACGTTCGGATAGTTCGCGGTAATCGCTTGCAATCGTCGCGTAATGTCGCGTGCGGACGCGCTTCGCTGGCTTTGCAGCAAGTTTTCCAAATCCCGCAATAGTCGGCGGGAATCCTTGTCATCGCCGTCAAGAAAGAAATCGCCGTCGATCCGGCATTGTTCCACGGATTGGGTGGAACTTGCGCATTCGTGGGAATATGCTGGAACGGCATCAGAAAGCCGGACGGAAACCCCTACGAGTTTTCCGCCCGGCTGCTTGTACAGGCCTCTGCTCATCAATCTTGGAGCTCTTGGCCGCGCCCATCGCGGTGCCAGTTAGACCCGTAACTGGAGCACAGGATGAGGACGGATTCGATCAGAGCCCAGATTCCGGAAATGATCGGTCCGATAAGGATGATCCATCCGATCAGGGTCAGCAACAGCTGAGCCACGGCCTTGCCGGTGTATCCCAGATAGAAGTTATGCACGCCGAGGCCACCGAGGAACAGGCCGAGCAAGCCGGCGACGATCTTCGACTTCTGCGCGTAACCATAGCCGGGCTGCTGTTGGGCCGCCTGATAGTAGGTCTGCTGCGCGTAGATTGGCGGCTGATTGTATGAGGGCTGCTCGTATCGGGGCTGCGCCTGCTGCTGATAATAGGGGGGCTGCGCCGATTGTGTGTAATCCGCCTGTCCGTACGTCGGCTGTCCGTAGAAGGGCTGTGCAGGTTGCTGCGATGCATACGGGTTGGGATTATACGGCTGCGCTGCAGGCTGATTGCGGCCATCCTGGAATTGTCCGAAATCAGCTTGGGCCGAATTATTCGAAGCGTAATAGTTGTCTTGGTCGGAATCGTTGTAGCCGGCATTGTTGTCACTCATGGTTCCAACAATATCCCATAATTTGCCTTATTTCCTTCATCCACCCTGAAAGCAATCCCTGAAATCCCCCTGAATATGCGTGACGCCCGTCGAATCAAGCGTGAAACTCGATTCGACGGGCGTCTCAACAGGCAAACAAATCCGGCAAAATCATATAATCCGGATCATGACCGTCACATGCGGGCCAGAATGTCGCGTCCGACCTCGTCTGTGGAACGGGTGGTGGATCCCAGTTCCTCAATGTCGGCTTCGACGGCCGCATCGATCTTGGCTGCAGCTTCGTCGAAACCGAGGTGGCGCAGCAGCATGGCTGCGGAAAGGATCGCGGCGGTTGGATTGGCCTTGTTCTGGCCTGCGATATCCGGTGCGGAACCGTGGATCGGCTCGAACATGGACGGGTATTCGTCGGAAGCGTTGATGCATCCGGAAGCGGAATAGCCAACGCCACCGACCACGGCACCGGCCTCGTCGGTAATGATGTCGCCGAACAGGTTGTCGGTGAGGATCACATCGAAACGAGACGGATTGGACACCATGAAGATGGTGGTCGCGTCGATGTGCAGATAGTCGTGGGAGACTTCCGGATATTCCTCGGCAACCTTGTCTACGATGCGCTGCCACATGTCGCCCGCATTGACGAGCACGTTCTTCTTGTGCACGAGGGTCACATGCTTCCTGCGCTTCATGGCCAACTGGAAGGCGTAACGTACCACGCGCTCCACACCGTAGGCGGTGTTGATGGAGACTTCGGTGGCCACCTCGTTCGGAGTACCGCGACGCACCGCTCCGCCGGCACCGCAGTACAGGCCTTCGGTGCCTTCACGCACCACAACGAAGTCGATGTCGCCCGGATTGGCGAGCGGGGAGGTCACGCCCTTGTACAGCTTGGAAGGACGCAGGTTGACGTACTGGTCGAGATCGAAGCGGAGCTTGAGCAGCAGGCCACGCTCCAAAATGCCGGCCTTGATACGCGGATCGCCGACGGCACCCAGCAGAATCGCATCGGTCTTCTTGATGCGCTCCTCTTCCTCCTCCGGAAGAATTGCACCGTCACGCAGATAACGCTCAGCACCAAGATCGAAATTCTCGTAATCGAATTCGGCGACGCCCTCGGCCGCCTTCTCCAGAGCCTTCTGAGCCCACGGAGTCACTTCCTTGCCAATGCCATCGCCCGGAATGACGGCGATGGTGTACTTCTTTGCAGAATCACTCATAGCACGCGACTCTAGTCAACGAATCAGCACGTGGACGCGTAACGCTCAACTAATGGACACTCCATGCCGCTTTCCTGTACGAAACACACGAAAAGCATGAATCATACGAATCTCACAAATCGCACAACCTAATCAGCTGGTAATACCCATCACGCCAAGGCACCAGGCATTCTCATAGGAGATCTCCTCCCACTGCTTGTACCTTCCGGACGTACCCCCATGACCGGCCTCGACCTCAATCTTCGCCACAGCATCCACACCGGCACGCTGCAGGCGAGCCAACCATTTCATCGGCTCCACATACAGCACACGCGTGTCATTCATCGACGTGGTGATGAAAATCTTCGGGAAAACCGCAACTCGAGCATCATTCGCATCAGCCGGCGCATTCTCATACGGCGTATATCCCTTCATATACCTGTACACGTCTGCATTATGCAACGGATCGCCCCACTCATCCCACTCCGTAACCGTCAACGGCAACGACGGGTCAAGAATCGACGTCAACGCATCCACAAAAGGCACATCCGCCTCAATACCGGCAAAACATTCAGGAGCCATATTCGCCACAGCACCCATTAACAAGCCACCGGCGGAACCGCCATCGGCCACCGTGCGAACAGGCGACGCCAAACCGGCACGCTGCAACGCACGCACGGCATCAACGAAATCCTCAAACGAATGCTTCTTATTGAGCAAATGCCCCTGCTCATACCAGGCACGACCCATCTCACCGCCGCCGCGAATGTGCGGCACCGCATAAAGCACACCACGATCAAGCATACTGATACGAGACACCGAGAATCCCGGATCCGAGCTGATCTCATACGCGCCATAACCAGTAACGAACATCGCCGAATCACAAGCAGGCACGTCACGACGCCACACCAAGGAAACGGGAATGCGCTCGCCATCGCGGGCGGTAACCCACACTCGGCGCTCCATATATTCGCGCGGCTCAAATCCACCAAGCACGGTGGCACGCTTCAACAGGCGATCCTCGCCGGTTGCCGGATCGATATCATGCAGCTCACCGGGACGCGTGTAACTGGCGAACGAGTAGCGTATACGGGGCGCATCATATGAAGGATTACCTCCCAGACCGATTGAATACAAGCGCCGGGTCTCCCCCGGCATCGCATCGGCGGTCGCGCCATCCGACGAGGTCATCGCCTTGCGGGAAATCCCATGCACGGCCGACCCTTCGCCTTGCGCAGCGGCCAACTGGTCGAGCGCGCCCCACACTTCGGCACGCTCCACGTTGATCTCGTCCACCGACTCGTCAACATCCCAATCGCCTTCCAACGCGTGCGGAACCAACTCGGTGAACCGCCACGGTCGCCCTGCAAGAAAATCCTCCGCGGCCGCATCCTTCGTCATCACCGCGATATGCGCCAGACTTTCCGCACGGTACTGCAACGCCACATAATGCCGGTGAATCGAAATTCCCTCGATACCAAGACCGTGCGCACCCTGCAAAATGGCGGGATTGCAAGGATTCGAATACGGAGTGCCAATCGGCATCGAAGAAGCGCCCGGTTCGACATCGTCACCATGCTCGCATCCATACGGCGAGCCAACGGCCACACGCACACCCTCGCCCAAACGGTATGGGGGCTCATGCAAACGCATGTCGATCACATCGATTTCAAAATTCGGGTTCAACGCATTATGGTAGACCACAGCGAGCGGAATGTCCTCGCCGTGCTCGCCGGCACCTTCAAAACAGCTGAAGCTCACATCGTATTCCACATCCGGCTCACGCGGAATGAACGCACGGAATTCACCTTCCGGATCGTCGGTGGAAAGCAGCAGCACTTCGGTGGTGGTTTTCGAACCAGTGCCGATCACCAGATTGCGTTCGTCGAACGACAGGCCGATGCCCACCCAGAATCGTTCATCCTGTTCGCGATACACCTCCACATCGTCGGTGATGGGAGTGCCAACGCGGTGACGCATCACCACATATGGACGCCATGCGTCGTCGAGCAGCACATAGAACACCCATTGCGCGTCCGGCGTGAAGCAGGCGCCGCCGATGCCTTCGAACACTTCCGGCAGCTCATCGCCGGTTTCGATGTTGCGAATACGGAAATCGTAACGTTCGTCGCCGCTGGTATCAGTGCCGTACAGCATCCAACGTCCATCTTTGGAAATATCCATGCCGCCGACGCGGAAGAAATCGTGGCCTTGCGCTTCGGCATTCGTATCGAACACCACTTGCTCACCATCCATGGGCACGCCGATCTCAATGGTCGGCGGATCCCAATCGTCTGCGCCTCGGATCGGCACACGGCATTGCACCGCATACTGCTGGCCTTCCTTGGTGCGTGTGAAATACCAGTAGCCGTCCATGCGCGTCGGCACGGACATGTCAGTTTCCTGTACGTGCGATTTGAACTCGTCGAACAATGTGGTACGTAGGTTTTTCAACGCTTCCATGCGCTGTTCGCAATACCGGTTCTGTGCGGCGACGTAATCCTGCACATCCTGCGATTCCTTGTCGCGCAGCCATTCGTACTCGTCGATGAAGGTGTCGCCGTGGAACACGCGCTCCGTTGGCACGCGTTTCGCGATAGGCATCCCGCATTCGTCCAGACGGCCCTGACGGCTCTTGCCGCTTTCCTGCGCGCCCGTTGCGCCCTGTTCACCCCGAAAATCAGTCATGCAGGCGATTATACCGGCATCGCGGTCCCAATCCAGCGCAACGCGTATCCCCCTTGCCGCAAGTTGAAAGAAAAACGTCAGACGCCCAGCTGTTGTTTCAGGAACGGCAGCATGGTTCTCATCAGATTCGATCCGGTCGTTCCCGTGAATACAGGAACGTCGGTGACTGGGATCGGCTGCGTGGCTGCACGCCCCGCAACGGTGCCGAGATTACCGGCGGCCTCACGTGGAGACAGCTGCCGGATGCCGATCGCAAGCACACGACCCGGATACCGACGCGCGATCGTGGCGTACGTGGTCGGATCCTTCTGCCCATCATCGCCGATCAGAATGAACTTCATATCAGGAAAATCAGCCATCAATTGTTCGGCATACTCGAGTTTGTGCTGCACTCCGGTAGGAATGAACGTTTTCGGGCGGGGATCGAGGTCACGCAGCAGCAGCGGTCCTTCCGGGAACCCATGGTCGGCGATGAAATGCCTGATCGAGCTTTCCACGTTCCACGGCGACGTCGACAGGTAAAAGAACGGGGCGTCCGGAAACATGTCCGCAATGCGGTTGAACAGCAGGTTCATGCCTGCAACCGGCATTTTCTTCTTCGGATCGAGCAGCAGCAGATTGTAGGCCGCTTTCATCAGGCTTGGCGCCTGCGTGACCATGACGGTGTCGTCCACATCGGAGATCACACCGACTTTCGTGCCGCTGGGAATGGTGAACAGGTTGGCTTTGACCGGCTTGCGGCTGCGCACCTTGTATGACACGTCGTGCACGCCCGGTTCGAGCGAATGTTCGGCCACGAGATCGAGATAGCCTGCTGAATCGGATGCGACGAATTCGCTGGAAACATTGCGCTGCGCATCCACTTCGTCATACACTTCCGACATCCCCACCTGCACGGTTTCCAGGGGCATGCCGTCGATGGCAATGCGCACCTTCGTATGCGGCGAGGGGATGGTGAGCATGGCACGTATGCCTCGAGTCAGACGGCCCGCCTGTCGTCTGAATGGGCCGTACACGGTTCGGCAGATTAGGCGCGAGTAATGTTCGGTGCCATAGCCGACATACGGTTCCACGCGCGGATACCAGTTGAGATTGCGTACCATGTTTGTCGAGACCGTCACCCATCCGTTGAACGCTTTGGTGATGGCACGACGAAACAGCTGTGTCAGCGGAGGCTTGACTTCGATGCGCTCATGTTTCGAAGCGGCATCGAAGATGGTGACCACCTTGCGTGCGGGAATGGGCACGGTCGGCATGTCATCTTCGGATATGGCATCCGGTTCACGCTGGGGCAGCGGCTGTGGTTCGGTCATATCCCCACTATAAAGGCGATTGCCGAACTCCTTGGTGCCCCAGCCGTGAAAATCAGGGATTATTCAGGGAACGGTAACGATTTCATACCTGATTTCGCATGCGGTTCCCTGTTTCTAGATGTTTCGAGACGTTTTGCCGAACCGTTTATTCCGCCACGATGTTGGCGTATTCTTCGGAGGAAAGCAGTCCCGGTTCGTCATCCTCAAGCTCGATTTTGAAAATCCAGCCTTCGCCATACGGATCGCCGGTAACGATGCCCGGGTCGTCGGCCGCTTCGCTGTTCACATAGCGGATCACGCCAGCCACTGGAGTGACCAACGGCGTGACGGCTTTGGAGGATTCCAATTCCGCCACTTCGTCGCCGGCCTGAACTTCGGTGCCGACTTCCGGCAGATCGATGTATACGAGTTCGCCAAGCTGATCGGCCGCATATTCGGTGATGCCCACCATGGCCGGTTCGGTGGAGGCGTCCACCCACACATGCTCGTCGGAGTATTCGAGATGCTCGGGAACGTCCAGATTCGGCTTGTTTTCGTTTTCTTCACTCATGAAAGCTCATTTTACGTCAATCACGTGCATTTCCCATAGCGCTGGACCGAAACTTGTTACGGCAGATCGTGGCCGAGCCATTCTTCGATCATGTAGCGGGCTATGGTGGCCTTTCCGGGGGATTCCATACGCCCTGCTACCAGCTCGTTCATATACTCGTCTCGGGTCATCCAACGCGCCTGCAGGGTCTCATCGCCGTCCACGTGCACGTCGGTGGTATTGGCCACGCCTTTGAACGCCATCATGAGCGAGGCTGGGAATGGCCATGGCTGCGATCCCAAATATTTGAGTTCGCCGAGGTCGATGCCGACCTCCTCTTTGGCTTCGCGCCGGCATGCGTGCTCCAGGTTCTCACCCGCCTCCACGAAGCCTGCGGACACGGAATACAGACCGGTATTGCGCCATGCACTGTTGTGCTGCAGCAGCAGACGATCCTCATGGTCCACGATCGCCGTGATAACGGCCGGTTCCACTCTGGGGAACAGCAGCCGTTTGCCATCTGCTTCGCTGGTGCACCGCTGCGCCCATCCACCCAACGCAGGTTCGGTCGGGGCGCCGCATGTGGGGCAATGGCGTTGACGCGCATGCCATACGCCCAGCGAGATCGCCGTTGTGGCCTGGCCTGCTTCGCGTGCGCTGGCGTGCGGGGCGAAGCCACGCAGGTCAACCCAGTCGAATCGTTCCGCCGCGTTTTCCAACAGCGATTTCGACGTTTTCTCTTCCGGCTCGCGCTGTTCGCCGAACGCGTCGTCCGCGCCCATATGCTCGCTGCTCGCAGCCACCGGTTCTACAGCCTTCACACGAGACACGTCAACGGCCACCACATGCTCGTCACGCTTGCCGCCATATGAGCCGAGGAATATGGCGAGCGCCGTCGGATGCGTGTGCAGTTCCGCCGCCACGTAGTCTCCGGGCAGCTGTGCCAAACGCATGTGCACGTTGGCGTAGTCCGCGATGGCACCTTGTCCGTGTGGCACCGCCACCATGCCGTCTTTGATGAGAATGACTTTCGTGGCAGGTTCCAGCAGCACCGTGTCGAACAGGTCGGGTTCGTCGCGTCTTGAAACCTCATAGTCGATGTCGCCTTGTGCAAGTGGCAGGAACGGCAGTGCCTGGGTCAGCGCCAGTGGCGAGAACACGCTCATCGATTGCTTCTTTCCTTGAATACGATATATGGAAGATATATTTTTCTATATAAATCGTATTTTCTTTATATTTTTTGTATATCTGATTGCGCTATTGACGGTAGCTGCGGGAATATCGGCTACTGCACTCTGCGCACCAATGCAAGCAGCGCGTCGGCGACCGCCTGCGGATGCTCATAAGCGCTGAAATGACCGCAATCAAACACCACCGTCATATCCGTGCTCGTAGCCGTCATCGCATCGGCGATCGGTGCCATCACGCTCGGTGGGCTCGACGGATCCTTGTCGCCGCAGATCACAGCGACCGGCGCTGTAATCGTCGATAGCACATCGTTCAGGTCCGGGCGCCCGGCCGCCATGCGTTCACGCCAAGCGATGCCTTCGGCTGGCTGCTCGTTGATCCATGCAGTGAACTGTTCGCGGTAGGCGTCCGACTGTTTGATGGTTGAATCCTCAGACGTGGCGGCGGCGAATCCCATAACCGGTTCGTGCGTGCCCGTCGATTCGCATTCCTCGGCGATCGCGATGCGTTTCGCACGCATCTTCTCGGAATCAGCTGCGGCCTTCGTGTCGCATAATGCCAGTGCGGCGACGGCTTCGGGGTGCAAACGCTGAACGTCGAGGATCAGGTAGCCGCCCATCGAAAGACCTACCCAAATCGCCTTGTCGTATCCGGCAGCGTGCAACAGGTCGACGTAAGCGTCGGCCATACGGTCCAAACCATTGGGGAAAGCGCCGTCCGTGTCTTTGCCTCCACTGTTCTCGTCGGAAGGAATCGGCCCTTCTCCCGCGCCGGGCATGTCTGGAGCCCAAATCGGGAACTGTTTCATGCCATGTTCCGCAGCGGTCGTTTTCAACGCATCCGCGCATTCGTTCCACATGCGGTGGTCCACGGGGAACCCGTGCACCAACACCACAGGAATCCCCTCACCCTCGCAATACACATTGTTATGCAATTCGATTGTCATATGCGCTCCTCCGTTGCTCTCCCCTGTTGTTGCATGTATTCGCATGCCTATTTGCCGGTCCAAGCGATCGCCTGACGCACAATCGTGCCATATCCGTTGCTCATCTGGTTGACGAAAGTGTCGAGGATCTCACTGTTCGGATTGACCCATTCCACGTCGAGCGTCTCGTCCTGCGGCTTGCAATCGCCTGCAATTGGCACCACATAGCACAATGCGATCGCATGCTGACGGGAATCGAAATAGTCAGACAGTCCGGGCGTCGGGAAAAATTCAGCCACGGTGAACGGCTGTAGGCTCACTGGCAACTGCGGCAGCGCGATATCTCCCAAATCCTTGGCGATATTGCGCGCCACGGCCTCACGCAACGATTCGTGGTAGAGCACGCGGCCGGCGATCAGCGTTCGTTCGATGCTGCCATCGTCAGACACACGCAGCAGCGATCCGACCTGTGAGACGCGTCCCAGATCGTCGGTACGCACCGGCACCACGAGCACGTATGGGATCGGCATTTCACCACGCATACGGTTGATCTCGTCGGAAGCAAGCCATCCTGGAGGGTTTCCTATTCCACGGATGAAATCCTCCGGCGTGATGTCGTCGAATTCTCCGCGACGGCGGCCTGCATCGAAATCGCCCTCGTCGGGCACTTCATCATTCATCACTGGCATAGTCCCATTATCACGCATCTTGTGTGAATTGGCTGGAAAAGCATGCGCTGGAAGACGATTCCTCTGATAGCGGATCTTGCGCATGCCGGGAATACGTAGGGTTGGGGCACGGTTATATACTCCAAAGCAATCGCACACGAAAGGCGTAGCCCGTCACGCGCGTCGATGGCACGAACAGCAAGGAGCAATCATGGCAACGCATGCAGTCACTTCCAAGGATTTCAATCAGATTGTGGAATCCAACGATCTGGTATTCGTGGATTTTTGGGCGACCTGGTGCGGTCCGTGCCGCGCATTCGGTCCGACGTTTGAAAAGGCGAGCGAAGCGAATTCTGACATTTACTTCGCCAAGGTCGATATCGACCAGAATCCGGATCTCGCTTCCGCGGCCAAGGTACAGGCTGTGCCGACGTTGATGGTGATCAAGAACCAGCAGATCGTGTTCCAGCAGGCCGGTGCGTTGCGTGCGTCGGATCTGGACGATCTGATCGCGCAGGCCAAGGCGTTGGACGTCAACGCGGCCGCTGCCGAAGAGGCTGAGGCGCAAGCGGAGTAGGCTAAAAATTACAACGATTTCAGAGGTGTCGTTCGATGGGAAACATCAACGGCACCTTTGTTTTGCACGCCTATTGCCTACGCTTGCTCTGCCCGCCTGTTACATATACGCCCGCCCGGTTTCCATGGCGTGAGGTAAACTTGCTCGTTAGATGCGCGCTTTCCGGCGAAGCCCCCGTGTGGCAGCGCGCCGCATGCCGAGCATGCGTGAATTCGTCGAGGATCTGAACGCGCGTATAGGAGCAGAATGGCTAACCACAGCAAACACGCCCGATCATCTACCTTCGTCATGCCGAGCAAGTCCTCGCTGGTGAAGATCGCCGCAACGGTTGCGGCGGTGGGCCTGTTGGCTACCGGCGGCATTGTGTCGCGCAATCTTTACACGTCCGCGAAGCAGAATACGGGCAATCAGGTCACAGCTTTCTCCGTCACAGATTCCGCGGAGGCGTCCCGTGGTAATGCCCGCGAGCTGCTTAATGGAGACACCTCGTACGTTACCGTGAAAGTCAACGGCAAGTCGCGCGTGGTACCCGGCACCAATTTCACCGACGTGAAGTCCGTGCTTGACGCGGGTGACATCACACTCGAACCGGAAGACACGGTCTCCCCCTCGCTCACCACCAAGGTCGATGAGAAAACCGTGATCAGCATTCAGCGTGCCGGCGCAAGCGTCGAGGTTGCCGACACCGCCATCGGCTTCAATGTTGTCAAGAAGGAAACCTCAAGCCTGCCGAAAGGCCAGGAGAAGGTCGAGACGGAAGGCGAAGAGGGTGTGATGGAAACCACGAACCTCGTGACCAAGTCTGGCGACACCGTGGTTTCCTCCAACATGATCAGCTCGTATGTGAAGAAGGCTCCGGTCGACAAGGTCATTCTCGTCGGCACCGGCTCCGCTTCGTCGTCGTCCTCCAACGCTTCTGCGTCGATCGGCACCACTGTGCCAGCGGGCGAAATGCAGCAGTGGGCGCACGATTATCTGCTGTCGAACGGCTACACCGAAGCCGATTTCACTGCCACCGTATACATCATCACTCACGAGTCCGGCTGGAGCGTCACCGCAACGAATCCAAGTTCAGGCGCCTATGGCCTGCCCCAGGCATTGCCTGGTAGCAAGATGGTGAGCGAGGGTGCTGATTGGGCCACCAATTATCAGACCCAGCTCAAGTGGTTCTGGGGCTATTGCGCGCAACGTTACGGTTCCATCCAGGGAGCATATTCGTACTGGCTCGCCAATCACTGCTACTGATATGCATTGCCATCTGATTTGATTTCAATCAGATGGCAATGTTCGTATTGAAATGGTTACGTTGATTAGTGATTAATATTCAATTTACGTAATTCACCGCATATAGTTTGAGCCCCGTAATATTCGAAGATATTACGGGGCTCAAACTATATTGTGATTCGAGATATCATCAAAATACTATCAGTTTCACAGGGCGTTGTTGGCGCCGATCACCGTAGCTTCCTTGACATCGTCAATCTTCCTGCGCTTGCGGCCGCCATGTCCGGCCTTCGGACCGCGCTTGCCGACGGTGCCGCTACGAACCCCGTTCTTGGCGTCGAAGAGGATCACGCGCTCATCGCTGTGATATTCGCCTTCCAAGGCGAAGTAGGCGATCTTGTCTGCAGGCACTTCCGGGAAAGTGAAGAACTTCTGCGTTGCAACAAGCAGGTCAAGATTGCGAGTGGTCACGGAAGCCGGACGATCAGCGTTCGGATTGTTGAACTGAACCGCGAAATCGTCGTTCTCGTCGCACACCTGGATTGCGAACTTGCCGCGCTCGTAATTCACCAGCAGCTTGACGAATTCCGGACGGCCGAGCACTTCGGAAACACCCTTGGAAAAACGAACAGATTCAAGCATGACCGTCATGGTCAACTTGCCACCCGTTCTTTCGCCAACTTCTTTGAAACCATCAAGAACGGACATGTAAATCCTTTCTTTATTGTAAATAACTACGTGAAATACTGTACCTCATTGCCGGCAATAAAACGAATCGAATCTTAGGGAATATATATGTATTTTCAAGAACACAACATAATACGAAAAACATAATGAGACCATCTCGCGTAACCACTTTTGTAATCAGTTTCTTTTTTAAAAATGTTTTCCCAGCAATGATTTTCGTTGAAATTCCGCCATTTCTTGGTACTTTTTACACTCCAATTGAAATGGAACATACACTACACGGTTACAGCATCGCAAACGCAATCAACGAAGATGATACCCCGTCGCAAAGCAGGATTCCGACATTGCTAACAGCGTGGCGGAATCCTTGAGCAATGTGGTGGAAAAGTCGCTGCACGCTTCCAGCAAAGAGTCGCCAGTGAAGCTTTCCATAGTGCAGCGCACCGCGGAGCCCGTAGCCCCCAGCTTCCCCCGAAGGCGGCAAGAAGAGCCAAAGGAGCCGAAAGAAGAGCAAGCACAAAAGCTGACCTTGAGGCTTCTCAACCAAAAGGGGTTATGGATGAACCTTGATGATTCGCCCATAACCCCTTTCTCATGCCCGCCCGCATATTGGCTACATATCTGGCCTATATATGGCAGATTCCCGCCAGAAAAAGCCCAGCAGGGGACATGTTTTTGCACTCTTTCGCCACTTCGTCTGCCATATATAAACGAGATACTCACCTAATCAGCTGCGGAGGAGGATTTCTTCCAGGGCGCTGATTACCGAATCGGGCATGCCGGACGTGACGAACAGCTCGTCGCTGAAGCGGGGCGCGGTATCGAAAGTGCGCAGAGCACCGAGCGCGCGCACTCCTTGCTCACGAATCGCCTGCATCGCATGCTCTTTGGAAATGTATGGCATTTGCGCGTGCAAGAGCACGTCGAGCGAGTCCTGTTCGACTGGATTCTCGGCAATCTGCAATCCATTTGCAATCGTAACGTTCAAACATGCAGTAGACGGCACGTCGCGCACAACGACCGACAGACTCAACGTCTGCTGATCGTATGTAATTTCTGTAGCATTGCAAGCTTTACCGTCAATTTCGATGTGAACGTTCTGCGTGTCTGTCTGCGCAACTCCACGGAACACAATCCCCCAGTTACGCTGTGCCGGAATGGCTTCAGCACAGCCTTCCACCGGGTTGACGGTGAACTGCGTTGCATTGTCCGCATTCTTCCAGTCGAAGCTCATGCGCGTATCGGCAACATGAGTTTGGCCATCGCAAGACTCGGCAGATGCAGAGCCGGAAGCAGCAGAAGCCACAGAACCGTCGTCTTCCTTGAGTGTGAACGAACCGTTCGCACCGGGGAACACCAGCACCTGCAGGGACTCCGGATTGCCCAGATCATTCACCTTATTGCCCTCGCCAAGCTGCTGTAACGGCACGATACCGCCAGCCTTGGCAAACACCGGCATACGGTCGATCGCACGCCACACTTCCAAACGACGACCGGACTTCCCTGCCGAAACGTAACGGCGACCGTCAAAGAAGTCATACCATTCGCCTTGTGGCAGCCATACTTCCGTACTACCAAGCTGCGCAGAATCGTCATTGTCAGAAACGATTGGCGCAACCAGCAGCTCAGTGCCGAAACGGAATTCGTCCGGCACCTCGTACGCCTGCGGATTATTCGGCTCCGCCCAATACATCGGTTCTACCAATGGCATGCCCTCGAACGCGGCACGATAGTTCATGGTGTACAGGTACGGCAGCATCATATGGCGCAGTCGCAGCGAACTCACCATGGAATCGCGCACTTCCGCAGAGAAATTCCACGGTTCCTTGCCCATGAACTGCGAATTGCTGGAATGCAGGCGATTGATCGGGCTGAACGTGCCAAGCTGATACCAACGGGCTTCCAAATGTTCGTTGCGGTACCCACACATGTGACCGCCAATATCGTGACTCCACCATCCGTAGCCGATATTCGACGCGGTAGCAGTGAAATACGGCTGGAATTGCAAGGATTCCCACGTAACAATGGTGTCTCCCGAGAAGCCAACTGGGTAGCGGTGCGAACCCGGGCCGGCATACCGCGAGAAGGTGAGCGGCCAACGGTTATTGCGTTCCGCGCAACTCACGTTACGTTTGGATTGCTCGATATGCATTTCATGTTCATCGCGAGCGCCCGGCTCAGCGCACTTTTCGCATTCGCAGTTTTCCCCTGCGTTGCGTTCGGAAGAAGTCGCGCCGCGTCCGGAATCCAGGTAGTGCAAGTGGTTGAGCACCCACAGCGGGTCGAGTCCCGGCTGACGGGTCACGCCGCCCTGCTGCCAGTCGAGCCACCAGAAGTCAACACCTTCGGCTTCCATGCGATGATGCATGTCGAAGTAGGCGCTTACGAAATCCGGGTTCGTCAGGTCGAATTCCACCGCCTCTTCGGTTGCGGGATCGATGCCGACGCGCTTGGCCACCGCCGCATAGTCGTCTTCGAACGCGCGCACGCCGTCTCGCGGATGCACGTTCAACGTGGTTTTCAGGCCGCGCTCGTGCAAGTCGCGTAAGAATGCCTCGTGATCGGGGAACAGCTGCTTGTTCCACGAATAGCCGGTCCAACCGGAACCGTATTTCGGATCGACATCGTCCACGCGGTGCCAGTCCATGTCGATCACGGATGTGGTGAATGGAATGCCTTCGCGCTTGAACCGGTCCATGAGCTGCAGGTATTCGTCTTGCGTGTAGCGGTAGTAGCGGCTCCACCAGTTGCCGAGTGCGAAGCGCGGCAGCAGAGGCGTTGGTCCGGTCAGCTTGTAGAAGTCTTGCACCGCTTCGGTGTAGCGGCGGCCGTAGCCGAAGAAGTAGAAGTCGGTTTCCTTGTGATCGCGCGGTTTCACCCAAGCCCCCAGCGGATTCGACTTGCCATCCACTTCATGTGCTTCCACGATCACGTTTGCGGCGGAATCGTCGAGCACCGCCCAACCGTCTCGCGAAATCACACCATCGTCCAGAGGAATTTCGCCATTCGCCTCGTCGAGCGTGCGCGCGGTGCCTTTGAGATTATGCTTCGGCTCGTCGCCGTAATGCCACGTATTGAACTGGGTGTCGGCCACGCCCTTGACGACTACGCTTAAGCCTTCTTTGCTGAACGGCTTGCCATCGTACGTCACATATAGTGCGGGGGTGTCAACAATGAGCAGTCCGTCGCGATGTGTCACCGTGAATTGCGGATCGGCGCCAAAATCGCGGTTGACCACCATCTGCGTGAGATTGTCTTCAAATTCGCCGGAATCTGACCATTCGAAACGGATCAGCGATTCCGTTAGAAAGCCAATCCTCCAATGCTCCCCCTGCAAGATCGACGCTTCTCGCATATTCGGCCGCGCCTTGCGCACATACCTCACAAACGGCCCATCCGTTGCGTTCGCAACGTCGTTCACAGCGTCATTCACCACGCTCTCTGCATCCGTTCCGATGTCTGACATAATAACTCCTTACGTTTCTGCCATAATAGCGTGCCCTGCAAAAGACCCACGTGCAACTTTTCTTACGCCGTTTAATGTACTTTTCTTCACACGCATGTACATTTAATCGTCTAAAGCACCGATACGAATCGGACACACCAATGTTCGCACCGTCAACGGCATACGCCAAGCCAATAGCACGGACTCAATCCAAACCACTAACATCAGTAGTTTGGCGGATACTCGCACGCATAGCCGTCGCCGTCCGCATCAAGTTTGGAACGGTATCCCAGATCGTTCCTGGTTATGCCATGCCCCAATGCGTCCCAGACAGCTTTGCAATTCTTGTAATATGCGCCGCCAGCACTGCCGCCTGAAGCCGAATTTCCTGAATATGTTGACGATTCCTCAGTGTTCGTTAGGATGGCCTCGTGAGACTTCTTGGCAATATTTTGTGGCTGATTTTGGGCGGGCTGCTGCTCGCCGCCAGTTGGGCGATTATCGGCCTAGCGCTGTGCGTCACCATTGTGGGCATTCCGCTGGGCATTCAGGCGTTCAAGATGGCGGGACTCACGCTGACCCCGTTCGGTAAGACCGTGGAGTATGACGGAGGTGTGAGATCCGTGTTGCTGAACATCATCTGGTTCGTACTGGCTGGTTTGTGGATGGCAATAGGCTATGTGTTCGCCGGGCTACTCAACTGCATTACCATTATTGGTATTCCGTTCGGCATTCAATCGTTCAAGATGGCCAAATTAGCGCTATGGCCGTTCGGCTCGCAAATCCGCAGCTTGTAAATTACTTCAGATCACTTCACCCAACATAGACGGCCATCGACTGCCGTCTTGCATATAAGTATCGAGAAGCTGCGGTCCGAACGGACCGTGACCACTGCACCCTAGGCAACGAAACACATTTCATTTCGCTTATGGCAGCTCCAGAGCGGCAAGGCCAAAAAACTGAACAGTCGAACATTACCTACCCAAATGATTGCTAATGCCAACCGCCTTGTGGACAGGTTAAAAAATACTTGCGATAGCGGCTTCTCTAACCGTAAGCTATCTAGAAGAAAACATCCGCACCCCGTCAAATATGGTTACTTGCGCAGCTTGCTTGCCGCGAAGATAAACAATGGCAGCGCGGCGAACGCGTAGTTCTCGCACTGGATATACAGGTACACGATCAGGACAAGCCAGCAGATAACAGTCTTGCTCCAAACACCATGCTCGGCAGCTGCCGTATCAAAGACACGAGTCACGGAAACCATGGAAGCGATGATCAGCAGAACCAGGCCGACCAATCCGTATTCGGCGACGACACTGGTATACGCACACATCGTCCATACGGCGTCCGCATTCATGCCAGCCGCGAATCCCACCGCAGCACTTCCATTCATGCCCAGGCCATTCAATAATCGTTCCGCATGCTTCGCGCCGGCCCATACCGCGTTGATGATGTTGCCGGCGCCATATCCGGTAAGCACCGTCCACGGATGGGCGAGCAGCCCGCATATCGGGTCAAGACTCTGGTAGATTCGCGCGAAGAACGATCCGTCTCCTTCGGCACCGTTTTCCGCAATCGAAGATAGTCGGGAATCGGCAAGCACGCCCAGCAGACCGAGCATAACCGCACCCAGCAGCTGAGCAATACCACGCACGCGCTGTTTCTTGTCGCACCACGAATTATGCACAATAATGGCAACCAGCAACGCCGCCACCGAATCAAGTACGATCCGGGTGCCGGCCTGCATCAGCACAGCGCCAATCGCATACACAACGATGAGGTTGCGCAACCGCTTGGCATAGATTCGGTCGCGCCCACGCATAAGCCACATAAGCGGCAGCAATACGCCGAACAGATGCATGCCGATATAGCTGGGTTCCGCGAACAGGAACTGCGGGCGACCACCGCCCCACACCGAGCTTTCATTGATGTACTGCCGGTACATGAGGTGCGCGAAATAGTCGGTCAACGGCTTGATATGCAGATGGATGGATAGCCATTGCACCACGCCCACGCCGAAGGAGAACCAGTAGGAAGCGATGAGAATCCGCAATGGCGTACGCCATGGAATGCGTTTGATGTCGAACGCAATGGCGATCGCACCTAAAGTGGCGAGCACGCCCAATAATCCGGTGATGCTCATGAACGCGGCGTTGAGATGGATGCCGAGTTTCAGCCATCCCGGGATGGACAGGATTATGCAGGCCACTGGTAGGAGGAACATTGGCAGGTATCGGTTGGCTGCGATGCGCAGTTGACGCCAATTGCATAGGCAGTACACGGAGAACAGCGCCGGACTGATTGGCGACCAGAACGGCGCGTACAGGCCGAGCGTGGTGCCGTCCACCGGAAGAAAAGCGATGGCCAGCAGCAGCCAGATGACGTTGCGTTCCTGCGTTGTCAGGAATCGCAGCATTGGGCGATAGGAAACGGCGTGCTCTGCCGATTGTCTGCCGCTCGCTTGCGCCTGTGCAGCGGCATCATCAATTGCGACGCCAGCTTTGGCCTTGGCAGCCACTTCGCATTCACTATTGTTCGGTCGAATCACACGTACCCCTTTCCGCAACCAACCCTACTCGACATTGCACTATATGCACCCATTGATTTCACCGCGCAACGGATGATATTGCTACAACGATTCACGGCTTCAAATGTTCATTCGAACAATAACAGAACACCGAATATCATAAAAAGACAACACGCTTAATGTTATCTTTTTTAAACCGCCTAACACTTGCCGTAAACCCAGCCATGACAACGATTCACAAAACCGCAGTACACAAAAAGTTCATCTTTCAACCATTTCACCTTCTATATGCGTGGTAGCATCAATAGCGAACACAGCAAGCGTTCACCCCACACAATACAAACCAGTCATACATAATGTTCATTTGCGACTACAAACGAACATGCATAATGCACATTATGTGCGGCTCATAGAAAGGCATTATCCATGGCAAACGAGAAAACCGTCATCACCGTGAATCTCGACATGTTCGACAAGGACGCCGACGCCAAAACAGCCGAAGCCAACAAGGTGGCGAAAAACCTGGGCATCAGCGATGAAGCACTCGCCAAGGTAGAGGATTTCAAGCAGGAGCTCACCCGATCATGACGCTTGGGATCTGCCGTTCATGGGCTATGTGAACGAGGACGGCTACGGATACGTCTACGTGCCGGACGCGGCCATCACCATGCATCCGTATTGGGACGCCCACAAAGAGTTCATGAATCTGCCGGATGACGTGCAGACCGCATTCGCCATCCGCATGCTGTTCACCCACCGCCCCGTCGACCGCTACGGCGCCGACATGTTCCTGAACTACCACCGCGGATTCACCGTCAACTTCATTGGCGAGGGCGCCAACAAATACTGATCGATTCAACTACTGATCACTTCAGCTCAAGCCGGCAGCGGCAAGGGCGCCGTCTGCCGGCTTTCCGAACTCCCTGAAATCCCAAGCAACCCCGTAGCGCATTTGATTGGCAACATCTCGGGCCCGCACCGTTCTGAATACTCAGCTGCGCTGACCACACGCGTCCCCTTGTTGCCGGAGAGACATGGTTATATGGCTCAATTCTCGTTTGCGCCGGTCGCCGATTCTGGCGACGGTGCTGGGCTATTGGCAATGAGCACGTGCAGATTCGACCCCCTGTGCAGGGAGGCAGTTCCGCTGCCTATGCGTTGCCAGGTTTCCCGGTAGTCCCCGTCGATTGCCACGTTTGCGCTTGCAATGAATTTCTTGAATTCGTCGATGTGCGTCGCGTATCGGCGACGGAATTGTTGAGCCAGTTGCACCTTCTTATTATCCGAGAGTTCTTCAGATACGTTGTGTAGCGCATGTTCCATGTTTCGAGAGAAGAAATACATGGAGTACGGTATGCCGGTTCCTTGATATGTGATTGTGGAGATACCAGCGAGTTCCCTCATCGCACGTTTTTTTCGAGCGTTACGTTCACGCAGCACATCGACATTCCCAACGCAGATCCCATCTTCGCCATAATGGATTTCACCGTCGTCTGATTCCCTCACGCATTCATCCGGGATGAAGGCACCGTCGGTGTCGCTGATCTGAACAATCCGAGCGATATCCTTCCAACGGTATCCGTTGAGTTTCAGGGATTGGAGTACGAGACCACGAACACGCTCTCTGGGGGTCGATCTGCGTTCGGTCGTGATATCGCCATGCACGATCTCGAATTTGATCTGGCTGGTTGAGAAGATACTGCTGAGAATCTGGGCGAGGGCTGTTTCCTCGGTGGGGCCTTCCACGATGAATATCATCACCTGTTTGGCAGTCGCCATAGCTCAGTCCTCCTCGGGGAACCCGGCATCGTAGAAGGCGCCGTCGATGTCGAAGGAATTCGTCGGCTCATATACGGTTTCCGGTTGCCCACCAAGATTGATTGCGCGTAGATACTGATTACGGAGATTATTTTTTTCTCTGCTTCCGCGGAATTTGATGTATCGATTATCTGGATTCGTCGTCGTGAAATAAAGCGAACCTTTGTCCAGAATCTCCAATGGACGAAGATTATGCGCGGTAAAAATCAGCTGACCGCGCCCATGCTCTTTCAGCACCTGCAGAAGTTCTCCTAGCAGGAACTCGAAAATGCCTGAATCAAGCTCATCCACGGCAACGCAAGCACTTGGCTTCGCATAGACGTCAATCAGCAACATCAAAATAGATACAAGTTTTTTGATTCCCTCGGATTCGCATCGCAGCGGCAATGCGATTCCGTCGTGCACGCATGTGATTTGCACACGTTCGACAGGCTTGCCGTCATCCCCCAGGCTCTGACCGAACCTATGCAGGCTTAAGGAGAGTCCCGGGACCAGCGCCGTCAGAACAGGGTTCATCTTCTTCAGCGTGCTGTTCAGTGCATCGAGTTGCTTTGGCTTCAGATCATTGGGCTCCAGCAGGTTCACATCGAACGAAGCATCGGCAAAAACCCCGTATTCGCCTTCATGAGTTGACATCTTCAGATGATTCATTATCGAAATCGCGTATCGGGTGGTATCAACGATTGCGAAGTCGCATATTGCAAATATCTTTATGGATGAAATCAATTCGTAAAGCTGACCGATGTTGCCCGTCTTTCCCCGTGTCGCATCGCCACCGGACGCATCGTCTTGTTGGCAAACTTTCGAAAGCAACGTAAAGAAATCATTGGAAAAGATCAGCGAACTATGGTTCTTAAGGGCGAGACGTTGCTCCACGACCAGTTCGGTTCGGATTTTCTCATTCGCTGCGAATATGTTTTTCCAAGCTGTTTTGGGCCTGATCTCGTAATCCCACGAATCATCTCCTCCGTTATATGCCATCAAGGTGCGCTTTGACTCCTTGCCACTGAATTTCTTGATGGCAATTTCCTCAGCTGTGATTACAGGCCCCTTATCGGTTTCCGCAATACGCGAACCTGCTTCAGCAATAGCAACGGTATAGGAGAATTCATACACTGCGGACTGAGAATCCTCATCGAATTTAACGCCCTTAACGCATATCCTTGCATCTTCGGCTTTCTCATCGCCGAACCTCTTGGAAACACAATCGGCGGCAGATCGCGAAATGTCGCCTCCATAGAAAATATTCTTCAGCACAGCGAGCGCCTGAATCACCGAGGTTTTGCCGGAACCGTTCTGTCCGTAGATTCCAATAATGTCCGAACCGGGAAGGGAACGCTTTGTGCTCCATGAGGAAAGGACGATATTGCCTTCCCCTATGTTCTTAAAGTTCCTAAGCTCAAGTGCCGTAAGGCGAATCATGGCTCTCCTTCCTTTCTTACATATTATTACACGCTAACAATGGAAATTATAAGATTATTCGTAAATTAGTTACGTTTTTAAGAAAAAATCAGATTGCTCTTTTCGTTTCAGAGGCCTGAACACACCTTCCGCCCTGTCTTCCGATCGGCAAGGATCTATGGTGGTCATAGGCTATCGCGCTATCAGAAAGCTAGGGCATGGCACAGTCCAAATACCTTGCGAAAAATGTTGGGCACGTTCCGTAAGTTGAGTAGCATTCATTCCACTCCCGGTTTTCTGCCGTGATGGTACGGTACACGAGAAACTCAGCAGATCTCAATCCTCGAGACTCTTTTTAGGCTTTATGGGCGAAATTCAGTCTGAAGCTATATAAATATGCCGTCCCATCGCCGTCGATGCCTCGTATGGTGAAAGGAGATTAGCAAGCAGCTGCCTTTGATAGACACTCACGCCAGTTGCACGAGTTAATATCCCCTGATCTGTAGGAACGATCCTCTACCCGGCCATTCCGGCTCCATATAATTTCATGCGAGAGAACAAAGCCGGAGGGGAGAACCATGAACGAGAGCATCCAGAGCACGAACGGCAGCAGCACACACGTCAGACACGCCGCGCCGGCGCACTCCAGAACGCCAAAAGGCAAAGGGCGGAACTCCAGCATCGAACTGCTGCGCATCATCGCGATGTTCATGATCCTCGCCCATCACTTCATCGTCCATAACGGCTATGACGTGCTGAAACTCCCCTTGGGACCGGAGCGGATCTTCTTCCAGCTCGTCATGGCCGGCGGCGGCAAGGTCGGCGTGGTCATCTTCTTCTCCATCTCCGCATGGTTCTTCCTCGACAGAGAACAGACCATCAAATCCAACCTGAAACGCGTGTGGATCATGGAACGCGAGCTCCTGTTCTGGAGCCTTATCCTCGTAACGTTCTACCTCGCGTTCGACCGAGCCGACCTTGGCATGAAACTCATGGCGAAAAGCATCATGCCGTTGAGCATGGGCGTGTGGTGGTACGCCACCGCCTACGCCATCTTCCTGACGCTGCTTCCCTTCCTGGCCAAGGGATTGAAGGCGCTCGGCCGCGAATACCACCTCGCGCTGGCCGCGACCGTGCTGGTCATATGGGGATTGACCAGCTTCATCCCCGGAATGATAGGAATCAAGGACGGTTTCCTCGGGTTCATCTATCTGTTCATTCTGTTTTCTGCTTATAAGCGGTACATGGAACCGTTCACCACCAGACAGGTCTGGCTGATGATTGGCACAGGTCTCGGTTTTTTCCTGTTGTACACCTGCGCCTCCATAACATTGCCGCTGCTCGGGCATGACATGGGAATATACATCACCGGCGCTTGGAAGCTACCCGTCATCATGGTGGGCTTTGGCGTGTTCCTATTGTTCGACCGCGTCACCTTCCACAATCGAACCATCAACCGAATCGCGCAATCCGCGTTCGCCGTGTACCTAATCACCGAATACGCGGTCTCCGAGAAACTACTCTGGGTCAGGTTGTTCAACCTGCAGAACCTCTACCAGCAGCCACTCACGATCCTGCAAATTCTCGGCATACTGCTCGCGATCTATACCACATGCACCCTGATCGACTTCATCCGCCAAGCACTGTTCGCCGTCACCATCGACCGCCGACGCGGACACTGGTTGACCTACTATGGAGCATGAACGATTTAGCAGTCAAACGGTTTTTAATTATAAGAACTAACTAAATCTGATAAAGCTTTAATCTTCATAGCTACCAATAAAAAGAACACTGACAACTATTCTGATTATGAAAACCGTAAAACGGCATTCATTGGCACGACAAAACCTCCAAACACTCTATGCTTTTATAAGAAATGTCCTTTGGCTCCAAAAAACCGTTAAAAGCATATTCTATTTTATTTGGACGATAATAGCCACAACATGAATCCATCAATTGAAAATTGAAACTTTGGAAAAAAGACTCATACTGCGGCAAAGACTCTTCCGGAACAGTCACAAAAGGATAATTATCTCCCAAAAAAGTCAAAGCATGCTTTACCAAGGCCGTACCAACACCCTGCCTACGATACGGCTCAAAAACACGTAAAGAGCAGATTTTCTTTTCCTGTTGACAATTTTTAACGATACAGATTCCCGCTATTTCTTTTCCAATATTCGCTAAAAAAATCCTACGAGTCGTACCTAAATTAGGGACAACCTTTTGCATGAACCATTCATCGAAATTCGGATAGAATCGAGTGAAAACATCCAAATATGTCTGCAACAAATAATCGACAGAAACATTCTCAGGCACAGAAACCCTAATCATATCAGCCATCATGCCCCCGATCCATACTCCTAAAGTACGTTTGATTATCTTAACATCAAAGCCCGACTCGCCAAAGCGCTCACTACGAACGCGGAAACAAACTCCCCAACCAATTAAAAAAGGGATTTTCAATTAGGTTAAAAACAAAATCAATTACAAATAACCAAAATATGTACAACATAATTGTCTTCCAATTGCAAATATGTCGTCTAAGTCGCAAGTCTACCTTGTACCCATCACTGGCTCTTTTAAGCTGCTTCGACCAATGCCACGCGGCAACATCATCAAGCTCGTCTTCACATGGAGCGTAATTGTTCCAAATGTCTTTCTCCAACAAACGTCTGCCTTTCCCACCAGGACAGCCTGAGTCAACGTCCACCGTCGCCAAGGACATCAGCAAAAAATGAACAGCCATGCCTTCGATCGGGACACAGCCTTGAGCTTTCTCATCTATATTTTCACTTACCCGATCATCGTCCAAAGTTCTATAATCATTGAAACGAAAATCGATGACTTCTTCTTGTGCAAAAGCACTTGTGAGCAATTTATCTTTCGAATGAGACACAGCAACTAAGCTTGAGATAAAATCACCCGAAAGACGAAAACGATAGTAAACAGGCAATGCTTCAACGTTGCTGTCAATGAGAATCTTGATTATCGTGCCTTTTCCGCTATCTGATTTAATAAATTGTACAGTTTTTGTTCCTGGCTCACATTTACATAACAGAAAACGTCTACATGGATCACCATTATGTAAAGTTATGAGGTTCACAGGACGACTATCTGGCTTCGTACACTCGCATCGATCATTAAAAATTGCGCCGACTGTTTTCTCATCCATTTTGGAAAAGAGATCTTCAAAATCTTTCTTCTCAAGTAAAAACGGGCAATAGAAAGAGATGCTTTTAACCACATCGCCAACAGATTCTTGTTCCATTGAATCCGCCGCACTGGGAAGTAGCATAACGCCAACGTCAAGAAAAGTCTTTGACTTCTTCTTTTCTGATTCAACCCAAAGGTTGAAATTCATCAGTACACGAATACGAGCCGAATCATTGGCATTCCTTGCATCACACCAAAGAGCAAAACTCTTCATACGGAACGCACCCCTCACTGAACCCCTAACTATCTTAGAAAAGAGACTACCACTAGATATACATAAACGACTGCGGAGGTCTACTAGAGACGCCAACAATACTGGAAATCGGCATTGAACGGTCATATACCGTCGGATTACAAAGCTCTATAGCGTATCCGATTTCACAACCTTTGAAGTATTTTTCAAAATCATCAAACGTTATACCGCCATTCAGATGCGTCTTCTCCCAGATTTCATCTGGAGTACCAAAAAGAATCCTACGCACCTTCACCTCACCGACTACCCTCGATACCGGCGCAGACTCATAAATCACCAAAGATGACACATCATCACGTTTAAATATTCGACGTCGATACTCGTATTTCTTTTTTCCCTGAAAAATCTGTTCTGCGTAGAGAGGCTTAATAGACATCAGAACTTTCATGCTTCTACTTTACATTCAAAAACACTTCATCCCACGAGAATGACTGCACTAGCGGCTATTACCAATTTCGTGAATAATTGTCGTCTTGGCTAACGAAGAACACAGTTCCGAAGCTTTTTGAGAATTATTCTGGACCACACATCCCAGTATGGTCCATAAACTAAATATTTGTAGCTTTTGAGGCCACTGGTTATTGTGCTTGGGGACCAGCATTATGGCGGGAGAAGGCCGGTGGCGGATTGATTAGAAGCCATCGGCCTTCGGGGCTAGTTGTCGAGCATGGCTTGCCCGTGGCGTTGCCTCATGTTGTACTCGCCTGTATTAATCCAGATCGCGTTGTGCACGATGCGGTCGAGAATCGCGTCGGCGATGATGTCGCCGCCGAGCTGTCGGTGCCATTCCTTGGTCGCCAGCTGCGTGGCGAACGCCGTGCTGACGGCGTGGATTGGCAACAGCGTGTTGGACGGTTTCTTAGAGGACGAGTCCCCGTTCGGTGAATTCCTTCGGACTCCGGTATCCGAGGGTGGAGTGGAGCCGCTGGCTGTCGGACCACCACACGCAGTCGTCGGGGTCATGCCTCGGCTGCCCGATCGTGGCGTAGCGGTTCCGGTACACGAGCTCCTTCCTCAGCAGCCTGTCCGTCGATTCGACCACGGCGTTGCCGTAGGGATTGCCCTTGCGCGGCAACGATCCTTTGATGCCGAACACGTCGAGCAGCTCGTCGATCCCCGTGTCGCGAACTCGCCGCACCGGTCGGTGCGGAACACCAGGACGTCCGCCAGCGGGAAGTCGAGGGTGGCGAACGCGCCCGGCACCAGCTGTCTCTTATACACATCTCCGAGCCCACGAGACTAGCGCTCATCTCG